>Ga0209159_1001246_pt1 | contig 20180 bp, 12 predicted proteins | sample GraSoiAngelo_144_FD_185901 | JGI IMG/M metagenome (GOLD analysis project Ga0209159, IMG submission 185901) | Grasslands soil microbial communities from the Angelo Coastal Reserve, California, USA - 14_1009_02_40cm (SPAdes) (version 2) | ecosystem: Environmental > Terrestrial > Soil > Grasslands ...
GCTGGCGCTGTTGCCGGCGTTCCATTTCGCGCGCGAATCCCGGCAAGTTTGCCGGTTCCTCGCTGGCACGGGCCGCGGCGCTGGCAACGGCTGCGGCTGCGGCGCTCGGAGGCTGGCGAGGTGGTTGGCGTCGTGGCTCGCGTACCTGCGGCGGTTCGCCCTGCTGCAATTGAATGTGGTACAGGTAGCGGATCGTCTCGTTGTCGATACGCGCCATCATGTCTTCGAACAGGACAAAACCTTCCTTCTTGAACTCGACGAGAGGATCCTTCTGCCCGTAACCGCGCAGGCCGATGCCCTCTTTCAAATGGTCAAGCGAGAGCAGGTGATCTTTCCACTGCGAATCGACCACATCGAGGATGATGCGCCGCTCGAGCCAGCGCATCAGTTCCGGGCCGAACTGTTTTTCTTTTTCCTCGTAACGCTTGGTGACGGCCGTCACGGCTGCCGCGACGAGTTCATCATGGGCTAACGAGCTGGGATCTACACCGGCGGCCTTTATATCGAGGCCGAACTGCGCATTGGCTTCGGCGAGGAATTGCGCGACGTTCCACTGATCGGGGTGCTGCTCGCGCGGGCAGTAGGTTTCCACGAGCTCGCGCGCGACGTCTTCCGCGATTTGCAGCACATAATCACGCTGATCTTTTCCTTCGAGCGCGGAGCGGCGAATGGCGTAAATCGTCTCGCGCTGCTTATTCATCACATCGTCGTACTCGAGCAAATGTTTGCGGGCCTCGAAGTTCTGCGCTTCGACGCTTTTCTGCGCTTCCTCGATGCGTTTCGAAACCATTCTAGATTCGATGGGCACGCCCTCGGTCATGCCCAGGCGGTACATCAGTTGCTTGACGCGCTCGCCGCCGAAAATGCGGGCCAAATCGTCTTCCAGCGAAATAAAGAAGCGCGACGAGCCCGGGTCGCCCTGGCGTCCGGCGCGCCCGCGCAGCTGGTTATCAATGCGCCGCGCTTCGTGGCGTTCCGTGCCTAGAATGTGCAATCCGCCGAGCGCCACCACCTCATCGTGCTCGGCCTTGCACTGTTCGGCGAACTGCTCGTACACCGGGCTCCATTGGTCGGAAGGTACTTGAAAGATTTTGCCTTCGTGCTGGAACAACACCATCTGCACGCCAGGTTGCGCGCCGTTGCCGTCGCCAGGGTCCGCCCCGATGACCGCCGGCGCCGCGGCGTAGGGAATCGCCAGCTTGTTTTTCAGGCAATGCTCGCGCGTCAGGAATTCCGGATTACCGCCGAGCAGAATGTCCGTGCCGCGGCCGGCCATGTTCGTCGCCACGGTGACCGCGCCTTTGCGCCCGGCCTGCGCCACGACGCGCGACTCGCGCTCGTGCTGCTTGGCGTTCAATACCTGGTGCGGGATGCCTGTTTTCTTCAGCAACTCCGAAACTTTCTCGGATTTCTCGATGGAAATCGTGCCCACCAGCACGGGTTGACCCCGCTCGTGATAATGGCGGATGCCGTTCGCGAGCGAATTGTCTTCTTGCAGGATGCCGCTGACAACCGCTTCGAGTTTTTCTTTCTCCGTGCGGTAAATGACGTCCGGAGCCTCGATGCGAATCAGCGAGCGATTGGTCGGGACGATCGTCACATCCAGGCTGTAAATCTTGCCGAATTCCGCGGCCTCGGTCGCTGCCGTTCCGGTCATGCCGGAGAGTTTCTTGTACATGCGGAAGTAATTCTGGAAGGTGATGGTTGCGAGTGTCTGGTTCTCGCGCTCAATCTTCACTCCTTCCTTGGCTTCTACGGCCTGGTGCAAGCCGTCGGACCAGCGGCGCCCGGGCATCTGTCGCCCGGTGAATTCATCGACGATGATCACTTCACCGTCTTTCACCACGTAATCGACATCGTTCTTGTACAGCGTGTGTGCGCGTAGCGCCTGGTAGACGTGGTGAATCGTTTCCATGTGCTGCGGGTCATACAAATTGCCGAGCCCCAGCATGCGTTCGCACTTGCTCACGCCTTCTTCGGTCAGCGTCGCGGTACGATGTTTTTCATCGATGGTGTAGTCGATTTCCTGGATAAGCTTGGGAATGATCTTGTCGATTTTGACGTACTTGTCCGTGGACTCTTCCGACGGACCGGAAATAATCAGCGGCGTGCGCGCCTCATCGATCAAGATGGAATCCACTTCGTCAACGATGGCGAACTGGTGGCCGCGTTGCACGCATTGGGCGAGGTCGTACTTCATGTTATCGCGCAGGTAGTCGAACCCGAACTCGTTGTTGGTGCCGTAGGTGATGTCGGCGCCGTAGGCTGCGCGGCGCTCGTCGTCGTCCAAGTCGTGCACGATCACCCCGACCGTCAGTCCCAGAGCCTTGTAAAGCGGGCTCATCCATTCCGCGTCGCGCCGCGCCAGATAGTCGTTGACCGTGACGATATGCACGCCGCGACCAGCAAGCGCATTCAACACCGCGGGCAGCGTGGCGACGAGCGTTTTGCCCTCGCCCGTCTTCATTTCCGCAATCTTGCCTTCGTGCAGCACGATCCCGCCGATGAGCTGTACGTCAAAGTGCCGCATGTTCAGGAAGCGGCGGCCGGCTTCGCGCGCCAGAGCAAACGTCGGCACGATGGCCGGTTCGATCGCCGCTTGCACTGTTTCCTTGTAGGACTTGTCTTCGGGATCAGCGTCCTTCAATCGCTCCTGAACCTGCTTGCGCAACTCTGCGTAACGCGTTTTCAGCTCTTCGTTCCTGAGCGACTGCATTTCCGGCTCGCTCGCGTTGATGGCCGCGATGACCGGTTGCAGCTTCTTGATGTCACGCTCGTGCTTGGTGCCGATGAACCAAGCGATGATTTCGTCAAGAAACTTGGTTACGTCCATGAATGGTTTCGCAATTCTCTGACGGTCTTCGTGCCCGAGATCCGACACGCCGCCGCAACACCGCAAGTGTAAACAACTTATTCTAACTGGTTGGACGCTCGAGCGCCAAGAAACACCGTCGGGTGAGGAATTGAGAGAAAAGCCGCCCTTACGCCATTTGGCCTACTTTGCGGCAGCGACGTCGGCCCGCACTGCAGCGGATGCACTTTCGAAGGCGTTCGGAGAAAGCTGACTGGCAAGAAGGCGCCGGTATTTGCTGCGCTCTTCGAGATTCATATCCACGATTTCGAAGGCCAGGTCCTGAGCTCGATACTCCCGCATCATTGCGGTGGCCTGCAGAAGACCTCATTGACGCGGATTCCCTGGGCTCCGGCCAGGGCAGCTTTCCATTCCTGGGCAAATTCAGAGGGCTTGGCTCTGCCCGCGGCAAACGCCTGCGCAAAACGAGCCAGTTCTGTGTGGGTGACGGTGGCAAAAACCTGGACGCTTGCCAGGCCTGCCAGCGGAGAGCCTATGCGCAAATTGCTTTTCCGCGGCGCCCTCGAGCGGCACACCATCCAGCGAGAGCCGGGACCCTGCCGCTCCTAACAAGAGTCCGCTCTCGGAAGGGATAGCGGCGACCAGCTCCTCGAAAGCAATGCAAAGCTGTTCTGCGGTTCGAGCATGCGCGAAGCCGTAAAGGCGGGCGTACCTCAGCAGGATGTTCAGGCTCTTTAGGAAAGGGCGTCCGGCCGCTGTCTTTGGATCCGATATCACCGGCTCTGCTGTTTCCTGAATACCGTTCCCTTTCTGGTAGCGTAGTTCCAGCCTTGGTTCGTCGCGATGGTACCGGCGCGCCTTGTCTCTCACCGGGTCACGAAGCCGTTTGGACGGGCCGTTCGACTGACCGAACGAGCGGTATTTCGGGAGGGAACCGGTAAGATGGAGTCCGCCGGAAACCCTTGAGCGCTCAGCGGTTAGGTCTTCTCGGGGCTAGTTTTCGCGACCGCTACGCGCCCGCGCCGCCGGCTGCGATTGGTGACCTGGGCGATCATCGGCAAACCGCCAAGTTCCAGCAACAATTTACGAAGGCGGTAGCGTTCTTCGAGATCCATATCCACGAATTCAAAGGCCATCGCCTGCGGCCGTGCGCCGCGCACCATCGCTTGTGCTTTAATGTGGCGTACGCCGTGCGAAAATCGCAGGCTCAACAGCGAACCTGGCGCCAGATGACGTTCTCCGGCTCCGATTCCCCCGCCCAGATTGAGTTCCGGGATGCTCAATCGGAAGTTTTCCCGCAAGTTGGTGGTCACCGCCAAAAGGTTGCGCGAAAGCTTTAGCCGAGCATAGCGCCTCTGCCGGATCACCGAGACATTCGCCTCTGGTTCGGTCGGCTCAAGCGTCATCTCCTTGCGGTCGATGCCGCTGGCGGCCACGGCCTGCATCCCAACCATTTTATCCACGTGAAGCAGCGCTTGTGCAGCAGCAATTCTCATTTCGTTCGGATATACCCAGCGCCATACCTGTTTGGTTTCCAGAATGTGCTGCAGCAATGGGCTCGCCGCCGTGGCTCGCAGCCGCCCAAGAGCCTCAATAGCCTTTACCCGCGCGAAACCGGTGGTGTGGTCGTCCTGCAGCATCCCGATTAACTTTGGAATGCACTCGGCCTGCCCGCTCATACCCATCTCATCGATAGCCAGCGTGCGGATCAAAGTGTCCAACGAATCGTAAATCGCAACGAGCAGTTGCGCCCGCTGCTTAGGCGGCGCCGCCGAAAGCTGCCGGATAACGCGATCGTGGGAAGAGCGCGGCCACTGCGAAAGCCGCACGGGCAGTATTTTCTCCACGGATTCCGGGGAAAGTTGGCTTAGCAAACCAATCGTTTCTGCCGCTTCGCCTGCCGGAGCTGTCTGCAGCGTCTCGATCAGCCGCTGCGTGGCATCCTCACCCAAGTTGTGAAGAATCGTGCAAAGCAGCTCGCAATCTTCCCGGAATCCGCAATGCCCGAAACGGTTCGTCACGTAGTGAATCGTTGCCTTGGGCATGAGTCCGAGAATGTCCATCATGCCGTCCGCGGTTTGCCCGCTGCGCATCGCCTCTTCGACAAATTCCGGCAGCCGCTCTTCGGCCCCAATGCGAGGCCGCAGGCTCTGCGTCGATCCCGGCCGCTGCGCCTCGACGCTCTCCAGCGAAGCCAGCGCTTGTTGCATCGCCGGGTAGCAGCGCTTTGAGGCAGCTTCCTGGCTCAGGCGAACAAACGCCGCACCGACCAGCGTTTGCAATTCCGGCTCCCGCTCGATGGCCAGTTGATTGCCCACGCGTCGGATGGCCTCCATCAACGCGCTGCCGTCTCCGCTGCCATACAGCTCGCTCAAATCGGAAAGCCCGATGGCCGTGGTGCGCCGCGCTTCCGGCGCTTCCAGCCCAATACACGACGCGTATTTCATCAAAATCTCGTTCGCCGTTTTCAATTCACCGCGTCGCAGCATCTCTTCCAGGAACGCGCGCACGTTCCGCGGCGGCACGCACCATGCCTCGTCCGAAGTCAATACTTCCTTTTTGTTTTCTTCCGGCACCTGCTCCCAGAATTCCTGGTCCAGCAGCTCCGTATACGACTGGACGGAAAGCCCTGCCTGCGCCATCATTTGTTCCTGGGTTGAAAGAATCTTGCGCAGCGCCTCCATTTCCGTGTTCATGCGGTCCAGCAGTTGCTTCACTGCATTCACGCGCAGCTCGCCCCGCTCGTAGCTGTCTAGGGCAAAGCGGATGGCCACGTGCTCTGCCAGCTTCAGCAGCATGGGCTTGTCCGGTTTGGCGTCCGGAGCCTGCGCCGCTAACCCCGCCAGCGCTTGCTGCAGCGTGTACTGCGCGCGCACGGGCATCGCGCTCAATCGCGATTGGAAAGTCGGCACATCCATCCGCGACGAGTCCGGATCCTTCCGCGCCTTCCCCAATTGAGCGAACAATCCCAGCATCGCGCGGACGTCGTCCTCCTCGACTCGGAACCCGCCTTCGCCCGTTCCCGGCAAGCCGTGCCCGCCGCCAGCCTTTTCGCCACGCAGCAGGGCGGAGGCGGTTAGCCATTTTCCAGGAACGCCCGTTCCGGCCCCCCCACCGCCTGCAGCCCCTCCCTGGCCAGTAGCGGTCCCACCAGGTCCTCCACCGGGACCACCACTCCCGGTTCCCCAGCCAGCGCCGCCCGGGCCGCCCCCTGTTCCGGCTCCTCCACCCGGACCCGCACCGCCCGGGCCTCCGGGTCCCGTGCTGCCGACGGACTCCCACAAGCCCCCGCCCCCACCTGGCCCACTGCCACCGGCCCCCCCACTCCCGGTGCCGCCTCCGCCAGAGCCTGTGCCGCTTCCACCCATGCCACCGCCGCCGAGACCAAACCCGGGTCCTGTTCCCCCCGGGCCATGCCCGGGCCCACCTATGCCACCTCCTCCTCCCCGGGAGCTTTCCGCGGCGAGGATCATCTGCAGCATTTTGTTGGGATCTTCAAAGAATTCGCGGAACTTCTCGCCCTGCGCGCCGAGCGCCTTTGCGGTCAATTGCGCCGCCACCTTGATTCCCGCGACCGAGGAATCTTCCGCCACGTAGCGGATTTCATTCACTTTGATACTGGTGTCTCCACCGAGGGCGGCCTTTAACTGTTCAGCCAGGGCAGACGGCTTCGCATTTCCGCTCGGAAACGCGCGAACGAAGCGGGCGAATTGCGCTTGCGCCACGGCAGTTGAAAAGTGAATGCTGGCGATCCCGTTGGAGGTCAGCAGATGCGCGAAGCTTCTCTCTCCTGCGGACGACCCCATGGGAACGCCGTCGAGCAGGATCTGGTGCCCTGAAGCGCCCAGCAGCACGCCGCTTCCGCCGCTGTCCTCAAGCGCCTGCCGCAGTTCCTTCCACGTCGTATCAAACTGCGCCGTGGTCTTGGCGTGGCCAAATTCATACAGCCGCGCAAACTTGAGGAGAATGTTCAGACTGCGGACAAATGCCCGCGCTGCGGTTTGTGTTTCAGGACTCATTCCGGTGTTTCTTCCTGTTCAAACAGTCCCAATTTCGTTGTCGACCCTTCCAAAAGAGCACAATCTACATTAGTTTCCCCCCTGCCTCCGACACAAGCCTCCCCGTACCCCCTGTACTCATCTCAATAACAGATTTTGTTGTCCATTTGGAAACATTTCTCCCGAAGCCGCTCCCCCTCGGCTGGGCTTCTTCCAGCCGACCAATGACCCACGGAACTTCGTTCTGATCTAGCCCCCCAAGCCTCTCTTCTCTCGCTGCCCCCTTCCTGTGGTGCTCAAGGAGACGTGAGTCCTGCCGGTTGTCAAAAAGGTGGTTGTCGATCTTCGGCGGCGACCGGACGGCGCCAAAGGCCCCGACTTGTAGGAGCGGGTACTACTATGACGAGATGAAGTCGGATGCACGGCAGAGGACTCGCTCGATGCCTTCCGATTCCACGTAATTGTCTGCGGTTCCCATGGGGCGATACCGAGACCATTCGACTTCTTGTGCCTCATTCCTGGGCTCTGTAAAATGCTTTGTCTTTGCATCCCGCATTTTCTCTACTGAGTCTCTAGCGGAGCCTGACTGCATGGGGCAGCACTACGACGTGATCGTCATCGGCGGCGGCCACAATGGGCTGGTCAATGCCGCGTATCTTGCAAAAGCAGGGAAGAAAGTCGTCGTTCTCGAGCGCCGGCACGTGCTGGGCGGCGCGGCAGTGACAGAAGAGATTTTTCCCGGGTTCCTGTTTTCGGAGTGTTCTTACGTGGTCTCGCTGCTGCGGCCGGAGATCATCCGGGAGCTCGACTTGCCACGGCACGGGCTGGAAATCCTGCCGCTCGACGGCACGTTCACGCCGATGCCCAACGGTGATCACCTGTGGCGCGTGAACGACCACACCAAAACCGTTCGCGAGATTCGCCGGCACTCCCGCGTGGACGCCGAAGCGTACGAAGAATTCTCGAAGATGATGGTTCCGATGTGCCGGTTCGTGAAGCCCATCCTGTCCATGATTCCGCCCGACCCGACAACGCTCAATCCGCGCGACCTCAAGCAGTTTCATTTCTTGTTGCAGCGCTTCCGCGAACTTTCTTCCGACGAGCGCTACACGCTGGTGCAACTCATGACCATGAGCTCAGCCGATTTTCTCGACCAATGGTTCGAGACCGATGTTCTGAAAGCCACCATGTCCGCGTCGGGAATCATCGGGACGTTCCTGGGGATTCGCTCGCCGGGCACTGCCTATGTTCTGCTGCATCACTATATGGGCGAAATTGACGGAGCGTTTCGCTCCTGGGGTTTCAGCCGAGGCGGCACCGGAGCCATTTCGAGCGCCATCGCTTCGGCAGCACGCGAACTTGGCGCGGAAATCCGCACCAAAGCGCCGGTTGGCAAAATCCTGACCAAAACCGGGCGGGCCTGCGGGGTCGTGCTGCTATCGGGTGAAGAAGTCTCCGCGAAAGTCGTTTCCTCCAGCGTCGATCCGCACCTAACCTTCGAAAAATTTCTCGAACCCAGTGAGCTCCCGGCTGATTTCCTGGAAAGCGTGCGCCATTACAAATTCCGGGGCTCTTCCGGCAAGGTCAATCTTGCGCTGGACGCCCTTCCGAATTTCAAATGCCTGCCTGGTCCGGGCGCGCATCTTCGCGGCGCGATTTCCATCTCTCCCGGGATGGACTACATGGAGCGCGCTTACGATGACGCCAAGTACGGCCACTACTCGCACCGACCGTACATCGACATGGTGATTCCGAGCTTGACCGATCCGAGCGTAGCGCCTCCGGGCAAACATGTTCTTTCGTGTTTCGTACAATACGCGCCATACAAACTTGCCGAGGACACCTGGGACGAGCGGCGCGAGGCTTTCGGCAACAACGTCATCGAGACGATTGCCGAGTACGCGCCCAACATCAAAAACATCATTATCGGCAAACAGGTGCTGACCCCGCTCGACCTCGAACGCGAATTTGGCCTGACACAAGGAAATATTTTTCAAGGCGAGCTTTCTCTCGAACAGCTTTTCTTCCTGCGGCCCGTTGCGGGTTGGGCGTATTACCGCACCCCGATCGAAAACCTCTACATGTGTGGCTCGGCTACGCACCCCGGCGGAGGCATCATGGGTGCAAACGGCCGCTTAGCGAGCCAGGTCATTCTGAAAGACTCGAAGTCGCGCGCATTTCGTTTTAAGGCGGCGAACTGACATGCCGCTCGGACAGCGCGTGGTTCTGATTGGCGGCGGCCACAATGCATTGATTGCGGCTTTTTATTTGGCCAAGGGCGGATTCAAGCCGCTTGTTCTCGAGCGCCGCGAAACCGTCGGCGGCGGCGCCGTCACCGAGGAGTTTTATCCCGGCTTTCGGGCGTCCGCGCTGGCTCACACCGTGGGGCCTTTGCGCGCCGATATCGGGTGCGACATGCAGCTCGACAGGTTTAGCTGCGAGATTCTTGCTCCCGATCCCCGGGTGTTTGCTCCTACGCCGGACGGCCAAGCGCTGTTTTTCTATAACGACACGGCCAAAACCGCGGTGGACCTTGCCCATTTTTCGGAAAAGGACGCTCGGAAGTACGCCGCATTCGCCGAATCGCTCGAATCCATTTCCGAAGTTCTCACGCAGCTCACCTCCATGACACCGCCCGCGATTGATAAACCCAGTCCGGAAGACTTTTGGAATCTCTTCCAGACCGGGCGCGGGGTCCGCCGGCTTGGCAAAGCAGGCATCTTCAATCTTTTCCGCTGGGCACCCATGGCGGTGGCGGATTTTGTCGGTGAATTCTTTGAGACGGAATTATTGCGTGCGGTGATCGCGGCGCGCGGCATTTTCGGTAATGCCTTGGGCCCGTGGTCCGCAGGATCGACCGCAGTCTTGCTTCTTCGTGCCGCCGCCGATCCCCATCCGGTCGGTTCCGCGGCGTTTCCGCGGGGTGGACTTGGTTCGGTCTCGCGCGTTCTGGCGGAATCCGCCAAGGAGGCCGGGGCGGTTATTCGCACGGAAGCGGAGGTCGCCGAGATTCGCATCAAGGACGGAGCGGTTGCGGGCGTTGTCCTCAAAGACGGCGAAGAAATTGCCGTGGAGGCGGTTGTTTCCGGGGTCGATCCCAAACGCACCTTCTTTCACCTGATCGATCCCTCGCAGCTTGATCCTGTATTTGCGAATCGCATGAAGAATTTCCGAGCCAAGGGCAATGTGGCCAAGGTGAATCTCGCGCTTGGTGGTCTGCCCGGTTTCTCCGCGCTCGAGGCCAACGAGGGTGCGTTGCGCGCGCTTTCCGGCCGCATTCACATCGGCCCGGACATCGATTACCTCGAGCGCGCCTTCGACGATTCCAAGTACGGTGAATTATCGCGGGCGCCGTATCTCGACGTCACCATTCCGACGATTCTTGATCCAGCACTCGCGCCTGATGGCAAGCACGTGCTCTCCGCTTACGTGCAGTTCGCTCCCTTTAAGTTGAAGGAAGGGAATTGGGTTTCGCGCCGGCGCGATCTCGGCCTCACCGTAATCAATACGCTCGGCGCCTATGCGCCGGATCTGTCTAGTCTCGTCGAAGGAATGCAGGTCATCACGCCCGAGGATCTGGAAACGTTTTACGGATTCACGGGCGGCCACATTTTTCACGGCGAACTCGCTCTGGACCAGCTTTTTGCCATGCGCCCGGTTCTCGATTGGGCGCGCTACAAAACGCCGGTTCGCGGACTCTTCCTCTGCGGCTCCGGCACGCACCCCGGTAACGGCTTGACGGGAGCCAGCGGCGCCAACGCGGCGCGCGAAATCATCCGCGAACTTCGATGACCTCCATGGATCGTGAGAAACCGGGAGATCAGGGTTTCCGACCACGCGCGCCGGATTGCCACGAATCCCAGTAGCCCAGGGACTTCATTTGCTGGTCGAGCCCCGTTTCCTTCATCTGCGTTTCAATTTCCGCGCGCGTCAGGCGCTTGCCAAGCGGCTCGGTGCGGTCGGCGATCCCCCAGGCGGTGAGCGCGGCAAGCACCGTGTGCAGCTTCAGTTCGCGGATGTCCACTTTGTCGAACGTGTCGGAAGCGGCGTGATAGTTCGGCAGATAGTTGGCTTCTTCCTGATTGGCCACCAGCGTAGGCACGCCTTCAAGAAGAAAATCGAAATTGTCAGTGCCGAAGAAAGCGTCATAAGTGTGATGGTTCGCGCCCCAGGATTCGACGGGCTTGAGGGTTTCGCGCACGCCCGCCTCGATGTCGCGTCGGCCGCCTAGCGAATAGCCGGTCACCCGGCCGATGCCTTCGTCGAACGTGATCATCGCCCGCACTTTTTCCAGCTCGCTTTGATGCGACTTCACATATTCACGCGAGCCGATGGTTCCTTGCTCTTCGCCGCTGAAAAGGATGAAACGGACGGTACGCCGGGGCAGCAAGCCGGTGGCCTTGATCGCGCGCGCGGCTTCCATCACCAGAGCGGCATTGCATCCGTTGTCGAGCGCCCCGCTGCCCAGTTCCCAGGAATCGAGATGCGCGCCGAGGATGACCACTTCGTCGGGCTTTTCGTAGCCCCGAATTTCGCCGACTACGTTTTGCTGCTCGATGGGGCCGCCGGTTTTATTGGGCATCTCGAAGTGCACGCGCACCTTTGCTGGATACGCCGCAATGGTCCGGGCCAGGCGCATGGCGTCTTCGCGTGCAAGTATCGCTTGGGGGATCTTGTCGATCTCGCCGTTCAGCGAATTCGTATGGCGATAGAGAAGAAGCCTCTCGCGCGCGCCCATCCAAAGGATGGCCGCTGCGCCTCTCTGGATGGCCCGGTCCAGGATGGCCGGCAGCCGCAAATATTCGTTGAAAAGATCAGTCCAGGTCGCCCCAATGTCGGAGTGGATCAGCAGGACGGTGCCCCTGAGAGGCGCCGTCACCTTTGCGAAATCATCTTCCGACCCCTTGCCCACGTCGATGACGCCGGCCTCGATTCCACCTGGCGGTGTGGCTGGCGACCAGCCCGTCGATTTCAGCCGGAGGGGAAACGTCACCGGGCCGAGCAGTGCAAGCCGAGTTTCGCCTTCGCTCCAGGTTGCCGGCAGCGTGTACTTCTCGGTGTGAATCTCGATTCCGGCGGTGCGGAAGGCGGCGACGGCCCATTCGACGGCTTTGGCCATTTCCGGAGAGCCGCTTACGCGCCCCCCGATTCCGTCGGTCAGCCGCCGCAGATTTTCCTCCATCGGCGAAGGTCCCATGACGATCGGCAGCAGCTTGGCCGCGACTTGCGCGCAGCTTGAGGCCTCCGTTGTGGAGCAGCCTGCCGTGGTGGGATTCTGGCCCGGCACGAGAGGATTCTGGACCGGAGGCAGTTGCGCGCTCGCCGCTAACTCCGACACCGCGAAACAAACAATACAGAAAATGGTCCACGAAAGAAGAAGTGTTCGGTATCGGAACGGCGACAGGGTCCGCCGGCGCAGCCCGCTCGCGGGGCGCGCTTTAGCGCGTCCGCAACCACGCCGCGAGCCACCGCTACCGGACACCAGCTGCTGTTTCATCCATTTCGCTCCGCTCGAAGATGACTACTCAGGGAAGCCTACCGTAAACGGTTGCGGATTAGAATGCCACGGCGAACTCCATTCACCCTTGAAAATCCAGACTGTCGTTCCTTCCTTTCTTCCGTGCCCGGTGCAAAAGCAACTGAAAACGAAGGACTCTAACCGCCTTTGGAATCAACTCCTGTCGGGAAAGCCCAGGGAGGTTGCCGCCTCACAGGTGTCGGCGAAGCGAAGGATTGATGACGCAGTCGGCGACCCGTGCGACCTCGACCATTTCGGCTGCCTCGTGCACGCGGACGATGTGCGCGCCATGCAAGATGGAAGCGGTAACGGTCGCGGCGGTGCCCCAGATGCGGTATTCGGGTGGTGCGGGCTGGCCCGCGCGAGCCAGCGTTGCGCCCAGAAAGCCCTTTCGAGAAGAGCCGACCAGCAGCGGATAACCGAGCTTTCCGAGCTGCGTCAGCTTTTCAAGCAGCTCGTAGTTTTGTGCGAAGCTCTTGCCGAAGCCGATGCCGGGATCGAGGATGATTTGTGATTTGGCGACGCCGGCTTTAAGTGCGACCGAGACGGATTGGCGCAGACCCTTGGTGACGTCGCGCAAGACGTCGTGGGCAAATCCGGCCTTCTGCATTGTGCGCGGCTCGCCGCGCAGGTGCATCAGGATAAGCGGGACCGAACGGCGCGCGGCAAGTTCCGCGACACGCGGGTCGCATCGCAATCCGGATATGTCGTTGATCATTTGAGCGCCCGCGTCAACCGCCGCTTCGGCGACTTCGAACTTTTGCGTGTCGATGGAGATGGGGATTTTCAGCCGGCCACGAAGACGCTGCAAAACAGGCAGGACGCGTGCGAGCTCTTCCTCGGCAGGCGTGCCAGAAGAGCCGGGGCGCGTGGATTCGCCGCCAATGTCAAGCACGTCGGCGCCGGCGGATTCGATGGCCAGTGCATGCTCGATGGCGCGCGTCGCGTCAAGAAATTGGCCTCCATCGGAGAAGCTGTCGGGCGTGACGTTGAGCACGCCCATGACGAGCGTCCTCTCGCCAAGCAGCAGCGTTCGCGAAGGCAGTTTCAGCCGGAAAGCTTTTCGGCGCATCATGCGGAAGCAGTTTAGCGCGTGTCAGAACGAAAAGGATAACGCCGAGGTGCAGAGAGCACACAGGTTCCGTGGAGAAGTTCCTGGGCGGGGAAGTCGGTCCCGCGATGCATTGGATTCTAATCCTCTCTCGAGAGAACCACAGTCGCTCTGAAAAGACCCAGCGGTGATCGTAGGTATGAAACTCCCGTAGGCGCGATCCGCATCCCTGCCGCCGAAGAGAAACGAAAGCTCCCGCCGACGCCCACCCGCCCAAAACCTGATCCCGGTGTCAGAAAGACCTGCTTGTCAGCAGCATGCGGCCAGTCTTGTCGAAAGTCGAGTTCGCTGCATCAAAATGCTTTCCACGAGTCGATAAGGCGAAAAAACGAAATTTGTTCTGGGTGCGCTAGTCCAAGTCGAAATCACGTATCGGTTTGCCCGCGGGAGCGTCTTTGGCCTTTTTCATGGCTTCTTCGAATTTCTTGGCGAGGATATCTTCCTTGTGCGTTTCCTGAAAGAAGGAGTCCGCAAACTTGTCCTCACGCTGCCGCTTCTGTTCTTCGAGGATGCTCGAAGCTTTTGTCAGGTCCACATCGGGCCCAGGCCTCACATGCGCCTCGTGAGAGAGCACGGCGCCAAAAGCTGGATCAATCACCAGCTTGGCCTGGCAGCAGGGGCAAATCACCTTGAGATTTTCGTCCTGTTTACCCATGGCCGTATTCTACCCCCTTTGCGCCGCAAGCGCTTCTCGAAGCATCTTGACATTCTGCTCGACGTCTCTAAGGGCCGTGTCAACCACAATATGCTCGCGATCCCACGGATGGTATTCGCGAGAAACAATCTCCTCCCACGTCGGCAGCTGCAATCCGGGAATATCCGAGATGCGCATCTCTGCACGCCTCCGGTGCTCGTCGGGATCGGAACAGATGACCTCTACTTCCACGACCCGTGCTCCCGTGCGTTGTGCCACCGCGACCCAAGCATCGCGGGTCACGGGCAGCGGATTGACCGAGTCCGCGATTACCGTTTGACCGGTGCATAGATTATCAGCAGCGATTGCGTATGCCGCCCGATACCCCGCATCGTCCATGGAGCGGCCCGCCACACCATAATCTCGGAGCGCTTGCTCGATCGAATCGATTCGCAGATGAACAGCGCCGAGCTGGCGTGCCAATTCACGCGCAATCGTGGTTTTTCCGGTACCGGGCAAGCCACCCAACGCGATCAGCATATAACCGATCTCCGCAACGGCAGGTGGGCAAGGCTCGATCGGCAGCTTACACGAGGAAAACGGCGAAATGCTTTTTTCGCTTTGAGCAGAAAAGAAGGCCGTCAAGTGGCACGATGTTTCAGCAATAATTCTCGGGTTCAGGCTTTGGCCGGGTTTTCGCCGCGGGTGAAGCCTGGCGCGGGACGCAATTCGGGTCGCACCGGTTTGGGCTCCACGCTTGGCGCCGGAGGAGCCTGCGGCGGCGTGCGCAGCTTTTCCGGGAGGGGTTTGCCTTCCATGAGCAGCTTCACTTCGGCGGCGTCAATTACTTCGCGTTCCAGCAAAGCCTGCGCAATGCGTTCGAGGACGTCGCGATTGTCCGACAGAAGGCCACGCGCTTTTTCGTAAGCGGCGTTAACGATGCGCCTCACTTCCTTGTCGATTTGAATGGCGGTGTCTTCGGAATAGTCGCGGTGCTGGGCGATTTCGCGGCCGAGGAAGATGGCTTCGTCTTTCTTGCCAAAGGCCAGCGGCCCGAGTTCGCTCATGCCCCACTCGCAGACCATGTTGCGCGCAATGTCCGTGGAGCGCTCAATGTCATTGCCGGCGCCTGTGGTGATGTGGCCGAGGAAGATTTCTTCTGCGGAGCGGCCGCCCATCAGCACGGCGAGCATGGCCTCGAGATACTCGCGCGTGTAGGTGTGCTTGTCGTCCTCCGGCAGTTGCATGGTGAGGCCCAACGCCATGCCGCGAGGAATGATGGTGACTTTGTGCACGGGGTCGGCGCCCGGTGTCATGGCAGCGACAAGAGCGTGGCCGGCTTCGTGGTAGGCCGTGTTCTTCTTCTCCTCGTCGGAAAGAATCATGGACTTGCGCTCGACGCCCATGAGGACTTTGTCCTTAGACATCTCAAAATCGGCCATGGTGACAAATTTGCGGTTCTGACGCGCCGCCCAGAGCGCCGCTTCATTGACGAGGTTCGCGAGGTCGGCTCCGGAGAAGCCCGGTGTGCCGCGAGCAATGATGGAAAGATCCACGTCGTCGCCAATGGGCACTTTGCGCGTATGCACGCGGAGAATCTCCTCGCGGCCTTTCACATCCGGACGAGCAACCACGACGCGCCGGTCAAACCGGCCGGGGCGAAGCAATGCCGGGTCTAGAACGTCGGGGCGATTGGTTGCGGCGATCAGGATCACGCCCTCGTTGGATTCGAAGCCGTCCATTTCGACGAGCAGGGCGTTGAGAGTTTGTTCGCGTTCGTCGTGGCCGCCGCCCAGGCCCGCGCCGCGGTGACGGCCGACGGCGTCAATTTCGTCAATGAAAATGATGCAGGGAGCATTCTTCTTGCCCTGCTCGAAAAGATCGCGCACGCGGCTGGCGCCGACACCAACAAACATTTCCACAAAGTCCGAGCCGGAAATAGAGAAGAACGGGACGTTCGCTTCACCAGCGATGGCGCGTGCCAAAAGGGTCTTCCCCGTCCCCGGGGGGCCGACCAGCAAAACGCCCTTGGGAATGCGGCCGCCGAGTTTCTGGAACTTCTGGGGATCTTTGAGGAATTCGATAATCTCCTGGAGTTCCTCCTTGGCTTCATCGGTTCCCGCAACGTCCTTGAAGGTGGCCTTCTTTTGCTGGGCGGAAAGCAAGCGCGCGCGGGACTTGCCAAAGCTGAGAGCTTTGTTTCCGCCAGCTTGCATCTGGCGCATCAGGAACAAGCAGAAGCCGACCAGGAGAAGAAGCGGGAGGCCATTGAGGAGGAGAAGCACCCAATCGGCGTTGCCGTGTTCCTTGACTTTGATTTGCACAGCTTTGTCACGCAGGTCTTTGGTGACGGTGGCTGCATCTTCTTTGGCGATGGTCACCTGGAATTTGCGATTGGCGGGCCGGATGTACTCACCCTGAAGTTCGTAGCTTACCTGCCCGAGATACATGGTGACTTCTTTGACGTCACCCGCTTCGACCTTGGCCATGAACTCGCTGTAACTCGGCTGGTCTTCACGCGCCTGTCCGCCGTTTGCGGAGACCAGCTTCCAGAGCATCACTCCCAGCAAAACAATGGACATCCAGAAGAGAATTGTCTTTACCGTAGAACTGGAATTCACGTTTCCCTCTCTAGTTCCGGAAGCCGCCGCAAGCTGCCTCTATCATGCTTTCTTTTTCCGTCCTTTGCCACTGTTTCGGGCCGCAAGGTTCGTTCCTGAAGGGAGCTCTCTAGGATTTATCCCAGTCCCATTGCGGGCAGCCAGGCCATACGCGACCCATAATTGGTTAGATGCAGTCCGGAAGCCGAAGTAATCCGGCTCCAAATCCCGGCTTTCTCCCCGTCGGCGCAGAAGAAACGGCTGCGTCACGCCGCCATCGAGCACCGCATCGACAAGCAAAATACCTTGCCCTTTCAACTCCTGCCAGCCAAGCAAAACCTCGTGCCGCAAGTGGCCGTCCCGGCCCACGTCCCTCCCCGCGCCTCAACACGAGCGGCGATGCGCGCGGCGGAGTAAACCGCCGCCTTCCGGGCTCAAAGCTTTTCCTCAGCAATCACGATCCCGGAACGAGTTCTCTCATCGGCTGCAAAATCAGTCGCCACCGCAAAGCCCCGGGCCCAAACCAGAACTCCCCCACTCGTCAACACTGGCCAGCCCTCCCGCTCCCAGCGGCTGATGTGCTTTTCGTTCAGTAAGCGCTTCAGCTTGTGGGCGTTTTGATGGCCGGAGGGGCGTAACCGGTCTCCGGCACGCCAGTTGCGCAGGACTAGGGGTGAACGCAGCCGCTCGGGGTCCAGGACCATCTCCCTGTTCTTATTTTCCTCCCCCTCAGAAGGCCAGTCAATCACCCTGAATCGGAAGACGCAACCCAGCTCCGGAACTCGTACGTCCTGCGCGCCGCGTGACAAATCGATGTCATACGAGAACTCGCGAGGCGGGTTCGCAGCGCGATTCGTTTCCGCATTTCGCATCGCGCGAAACACGAGCGCTTCCCGGTCCTTTCGCACTTCGATGCCGCCCGGCAGAGAAAGCGAGCTTCCGTTCCGTCCGCCTCGGGCCAGTTCGAGCACGGCCTCAACGTGGCTCGCACTCAACTGCCCGCTTCGTTTCTTCAGGCGCTCGACGATGCCGCGCACCATGCGTTTGCCCATCGCCGCGGAACCGTGGTTCTGCTCGGAGTACTCCGTGCTCTCTCGGGACCCGGTGCTGAATCCGTTTTTTGCCCGTGCGGCGAGCAAATCAGCGAGCGCAAGGTGCACCTCGCCCTCACGTTCGGGAACCGCGGCTGCCATCCGTTGTTCCAGCAAAGCGTCAAGAAAAGCTTCATCCTCGCGGGCCAGATTCGCCAGACTCGCCAAATGTTCGACGACAGCAGGCTGAAATTGCTTCTCCAGCAGAGGGAGTAACTTTTTTCGAATGCGTGCGCGCATGCGCCTGGTGTCGCGATTTGTTGCATCTTCGCGCCAGCCCTGTTTCTTGCGGCGAAGGTAGGTCCGCAGTGCAGCCCGACGGACAGGCAAAAGCGGGCGAAAAATGGGGCCCGAGAGGGGATGAATGCCGCCAAGCCCGGCGAGCCCGGTTCCGCGAAGAAGGTGGGCGAGCACCGTTTCGGCCTGATCGTCCGCAGTATGGGCGACGGCGATGCGGGTGCAGGCTCCCGCATCGGCGAGCGAGCGGAAGTAGTCGTGGCGGGCGCGGCGCGCCGCGTCTTCGAGATTGGCTCGTTCTTTCTTGGCCTTCTTGGCGATGTCCGCGGAAGAGGAATGAAATTCCAATTTGTACTTGGCGGCAAGGCTGGCGACAAACTCTTCGTCGGCGTCGGAAGCCCTTCCCCGCAATTTGTGGTTGAAGTGCACGACGCTCAGAACGATCCCAAGCTTGCTGCGCAACTCCAGCAGCAAGAGCAGTAGCGCCACGGAATCTGCTCCGCCCGACACGGCTACGCCCACACGATCACCCGGGCGCACAAAGCTCTGCTCCTCAAGGTTTCGTAGCAGTTGGCTACTCAAAGAAGATCGCACGGCCGAAAAATTCCGCACCCCTTCCCGTCACGCTAGCGGCCGCGCACCTAAAACTCAAGCGTGTGAAAGGCAAGTGGCCGCTTCTCGACCTGCCGGATATAATACACCCCGCGCCGAAGGCCTCCGGCTAAGGCGGAACGGTGGGAACCATGTCGATGCGAATGCCAGCGGTTTTCTTTGGGCATGGGAATCCCATGAATGCGCTGCTGCAAAATCCCTACACTGAAGCGTGGGACAAGTTGGGGGCGAAACTGCCGCGTCCGAAAGCTATCGTCTGCGTGTCGGCGCATTGGTACATCCAAGATGCCGCCGTCACCGTGAGCACCCGGCCGAAAACCATCCACGACTTCGGAGGTTTTCCCCGAGAGCTTTACCACGTGCAGTATCCTGCGCCCGGTGACCCGGAACTGGCGCATCGCATTCAGCAGTTGCTGGCTCCGCTGCCGGTGCGACTTGACGAACGCTGGGGGCTCGACCATGGCGCTTGGGCGGTGCTCCGCCACCGTTTATCCAAAGGGTGAGGTTCCCATCGTGCAACTGAGCATTGACGAAACGCAACCGCCATCCTTCCACCACGAGATTGGCCAACGGCTCGCATCGCTGCGCGAGGAGGGCGTCCTGATCACGGGGAGTGGAAACGTTGTTCACCGTCTGCACGCGTATGCCTGGGGACGCCACCCGCAGGAACCGTACGAATGGACCGTTTCGTTCGAGAAAAGAGTGCGCGAGCTGCTGCTTGCCGGGGAGCATCAGCCCCTGGTTGACTATCAAAACAAGCTTGGTAGCGAGGCTAGATTGGCTGCGCCTACGCCGGACCATTATCTGCCGCTACTGTATGTCATCGGTACGCGAACGGCATCGGAGCCCGTCACCTTACCCGTGGAGGGCGTAGACGGGGGATCCATTTCCATGCTTGCCGTTCAAGTGGTTGAATCAGAGGTCTCCGATCCCCGCCCGCGACGCCTGAGGAAGCCTGTGGAAAACGCGGAAAGATGGGTGAAACGGTGTTGACAAGAAGGTGCGAGTTTGCCATACTCGTCGGGTTTCGAGGTGCCTTTCTGCTGGACAGGGGGGCTATCGCTCTTTGACAACCGATACGATGTGCCAGAATCTGTTCGAAACCATCCGGGTTTTCGAGCGCGGATGGCTTGAGTAATTCGAGCGATCAACAATTTGCTTGAGCAAGGCTGGCTCCGAAGAAATTCGGGGCTTTTTTATGCTCAAGCGACAGGTTTCAAACGAGAGTTTGATCCTGGCTCAGAACGAACGCTGGCGGCGTGCTTAACACATGCAAGTCGAGTGCGCGTGCCGTAGCAATACGGCATGGCGCACGGCGCACGGGTGCGTAACACGTGGGCAATCTGCCCTCCGGTGGGGAATAACCCCGCGAAAGCGGGGCTAATTCCGCATAACATTCCCTGGACTCCGGTTCGGGGATTCAAAGCAGTGATGCGCCGGAGGAGGAGCCCGCGCCCGATTAGCTAGTTGGTGAGGTAACGGCTCACCAAGGCAATGATCGGTAGCTGGTCTGAGAGGATGGCCAGCCACACTGGAACTGAGACACGGTCCAGACTCCTACGGGAGG
>Ga0209159_1001247_pt1 | contig 20163 bp, 12 predicted proteins | sample GraSoiAngelo_144_FD_185901 | JGI IMG/M metagenome (GOLD analysis project Ga0209159, IMG submission 185901) | Grasslands soil microbial communities from the Angelo Coastal Reserve, California, USA - 14_1009_02_40cm (SPAdes) (version 2) | ecosystem: Environmental > Terrestrial > Soil > Grasslands ...
CGTCTCGACCGAGCACGACGAACGCCGGCCCGGCCCACACCGAGAAGCGCCGATAGAGCTTGCGGAAGCCCTCGCTCTTGTCGTCGGTGTCGACGACTATGATCTCGACGGTCTTGGCGAGGTCCTTGTGCAGCTGGGCGACTACCGGGATCATCCGGAGACACTCGACGCATCCGCGATCGAGGAAGGCCAGGAGCACCGGCCGGCCACTGGCGAGCGCTGCCTCGACGGTGGCCGGGTCATGGGTCGCCATCATATCGAGCGCAGCGACCAGCTTCGAATACTGCTCCAGCAACTCTTGCTGCGTGGCAGAGGCGGCGTGCGAGTGATGCCCGCCCGCCGCCCCTGCATCCGCCTTCGTGACTGCTCCACCGATCATCACGGTCGCCACGACTGAAGCAACCAGGCTGCAAAATCGTGTCGCCATGGTCTGGGTGTTCATCAAGGATAGGGGTACGCCACCGAGTTCACCCTGGGGAAGGCCAGGGGGCTGATGCCGCCGTAGTAGCCGGGCGGCAGCGGGATGTACCCGGCCACCGTCATCGTCTGCATGTCGACGACCGTGATGTAGTGCGTGAACTTGTTGACGACGTAGCCGTACCAGCCACCACCCTGCTTGAGACCGAAGCTCATGCCGTGAGCGCCCCAGCCGACATTCGGGATCGTCTTGACCACCTTCCAGCTGCCGATCTCGATGACCGAGATGTCGTGGGTGCCCGTGTTGATGGCCATGATGTGCTTGCCGTCGGGCGCGGGGGCCGGCCAGATCGGGAACGCGCCAGCCTCGATCGCCGCCACCTGCTTGCCGGCGTTGAGGTCGACGATGTGCACGGTCTTGTCGAGCGCCGCCGCCACCATGCCGAACCGGCTGTCCAGCGTAGTGAAGGCGAAGAGCGGCAGCCGCTTGGTCGGGATCGAGTAGGCGAACTCGTCTTTCTGGGCGTCGATGACCGACATCTTGTCGTCGAGGGTGGCGGCGGCCACCAGCCACTTGCCGTTCGGGGTGATCCAGATGCCGTGCGGACCGGCGTCGAGCTGGATGTCCTTCGTGGTCTTGAGCGTCTCGGGGTCGAGCACCGAGATGATGTTCTCGGACGCCCGTGAGACGTAGAGCTTCTCGCCGTTCGGATGCATCATCGAATGCGCGATGGAGTCACCGGGATAGGCCCGGTTGATGACCTGGTGCGTCTTGCGGTCGATGGTCAGGATCGAGCGCGACTGCCAGTTGGTGACCCAGACCTTGTCTTGCGCCCGGTTCGTGAAGAGACCGTGCGGGTTGCTGTGCTCGGCGGTGATGACGTCCTTGATCTGCCAGGTCGTCGCATCGATCACCGCGGTCGCACCCGGCCACTTCTTCTCCGGATGCTCGAGCCACTGCAGCACGGCCCACACCTCACCAACGCCCGGCACCTTCGGGGTCGGGCCAGGGATGCCGTCCTCGGGCGGGTACACCAGGTAGCTCTGCTGGTCCTTCGCCGACGGCAGCTGGGCGTCGACCGCCACCATACCGCGCATGAGCGGATGGACGTGGCAGAAGTACTTGTAGAGGCCCGGCTTGTCGAACTTCACCTCGTAGACGTCCTTGAACACGCCGGAGTCGAACGGCACCGGCGAATCGGCCCACGACGTGACCGTGTGCCACGAATGGGCGCGCGACCCCATGACCCAGCGGACGCTGTCACCGGCCTTCACGTGCATCACGCGTGGATCGAAGAACTTGCCGTAGAACTCGGTCACCTCGATGGTGTGCGTCGTGCCCGTGCGGGGACGGACGATGAGCTTGCCTTCCATGTAGTTGTGGCCGGTACCCTTGGCGGGATCGGCGAAGCACCAGCGGCTGCACATCAGACGATAGTCGCCGGCCTGCTTGGCGACGAACTCGACGTGGGTCGTCTTTCCGGCCGGCAGCTCGACGTCGAGGTTGAGCGCGGGGATGCTGAGGCCGTGCTTGATGTCCTTGGTGGTGATATCGAGCACGACACGATCGCCTTCCTCGACTTCGATCGACGTCGGTGTCCAACCCCACATGCGCGCTTCCACGGCGAAGGTCTTCACAGCGCCGCTGGAAGCCACTGCGGGCGTCCTCTTCGTGTACGCCACGGCGGCGGCCACGAGGACGAGGAGAAGACTACTGATCACAAAAATGAGCTTGCGCACGAACGTGCCTCCTTTGCGCGGCCCGAGCTGAGGCCGTGTGGAGGCGATGGAGGAGCAACGCGTGTGCCACGCGCAAAACCGCGATCGTTTCGCGCGCGATCGTGCGGTGCGCGGTCGTGCGTGTGATGTTCTTCGACGTCGATCGTTGGTTCAATGCCGCGCGTCCGCACCGAAAGCGCAGTGTCGACGGACACGACACCCACGCGAGATCGCCCGGCGCACGACGCGGTCGACGCGCCGTCGATCAACCTGACATCGTCGCGAGACGCCGGCGTCGGCGGACGCGTCATCGCGTGCGCTGGGCCGCGTCAGATCGCCTCCATCGGAATCGTGGCAAGGCGGATGCAACGTTCCCGGTGCTCATGAAGACACTCAGGTTGCTCGCCAGATCGAAACGGTTGCTCGGAGTGAACACGCTGCTCGCGGGACTGTCGGTGGGGTTGTCGTTTTACATCGTGTGGGAAATGACGGCGCCGCTCGGTCCGTCGATCGACACGCCGCCGGCGCCCGTGAGTGCCGCCGTCGTCGAGCCCGACATCCCGCTGCGGGCCACTCCCGCCATTTACGCGTCGATCGGGAGCCGGAACCTGTTCAGCCCCACCCGCACCGACACCCAGAAGGTCGACCCCGGGCGATGCGGCTGAACCTCTTCGGCGCGGTCCTGGCCGGCGATCGGTCCATCGCCTATCTGGAGGATCCCGGCAGCAAGCGGGTGTACGCCTACCGGCTCGGGGATTCAGTGGCCGGTGGAACCATCCGGGTGATCGAGTCGAGTCACATCGTCCTCGAGCGTCGGCATCAGCGGCTGGAGGTGCAGCTCCACGATCCGTCGCGGCCGAAGCCGAGCCTGCCCGTCGTCATGGCCTCGGCCGAAGGTTCCGAGACCACCGCCCGTCCAGTCGCAACCGACAGCCGGACCGACACCGTGAGCTCCGTGACCTTGTCCACGCCGCTGGCCGCTCCGCCGCTGGCCGCTCGGCCACCCGTTTCCAGCTTCGGCATCGTGGCGCCCTCCGTTCGACGGGCCCGATGAGCGCCATCCGCGGGGTGACGTTGATCGACGGAGGGCGCCACGATAGATCGAAAGGCATACTCGACCACGATCGCGGAGCGCCGCTCGAAGCGGATCGCAAGAAAAGGCGTCACTGTCGCCGGAGGTTACGACGATGGGATGCGCTTGGAAAAAAGACGCGATCTTCCATATCTTTCGGGCTAGGCACAAGAGTTGCGAATGGCTTCCCTCCCAGAAGTACTAAACCATTCAGTAGGAGGGCAGCCATATGTTTCGACGGATCACTTCGTCGCGTATGGGCTTGGGGGCGGCTCTTCTCGTCTGGCTCAGCTTTGCGCTGATGCTCGTCGTGCAACCAACCGCCGCCTGGGCCTTGACCATCGATATCAACCAGTTCAGCTTGTTCCTGTGGTCGCCGGCCGTCAATACGGCGATCAACGGAACCTCGGCGCTCCAGCAGGACATCATCATTGGTCCGAACAACCTGAGCGGCGGTCCGTTCTCGGACTTCATCAGCCAGGGCTTCAGCGTTTCGGTCACCAATGGCCTCAACGCCAACAATCTGGGCACCGTCAGCATCACCGTCGGGAACCCGACGGGAACAGCGTTCGCTCCCGCGAACCTGATTGCTCTGCTGGACGCGGACATCGTGAGCACCCCGGGAGGGGCCGACAATAATCAGGATTCCTCGGGGCCGTCGTTCACGCCAGTTGGGGCCGATGGCTTTCAAGTCGACAATCCACTGGGCGGCATCCTCGGCAACATCCTCGCGGGCACCCTGGATAACACGGATCACATCGGCGCCGGGCCGGATGACGTTTCGCTCGCCCTGCTCTACTCGCTGAGTGGCGGTCTCGGGGCCAACCAGCAGATCAATGCCATCTTCTCCCTCAGCAGCCTCGACAACGGTGGCCTTCATCAATTCCGTCTGGATACCGAACTGTTCTTCAATGCCGGCGTCGTCCTGAGCAACATCGATCCTGGGAACGATCCCGGGAACCCCGCGCCCACACCGGAGCCGGGGACCCTCATCCTTCTCGGGACCGGTGCCGGCCTGACCGTGTTCGGCAGGCTGCGCAGGTACTTGCGGCGGGGGCGGGCTGTTAAGGCCGGCCTCGTGGTCCTCCTCGCTGCCCTCGCGTCGGTCTCGCTGATCGGAGTCGCGCAGGCCCAGGTCGATGCGCTGCCGAACCTGACACCGCACGTTGGTGACCCCCGGCTGGAGCCGATTCCGGCCGTTCCGCTCCGTCTGAAGAACATCGCGGTCCTGGGGTCGCGGCAAGGGGTCATCGACTCCAACGTTCTCTTCATGCGCTTTCCGCCGCGCGTGAACGGACAGAACATGTCGGATGGGGACAAGCACGCCGACATGTACGTCCTCTACAACGCGGCGACCGGCCAGAAGATCAATCAGCCGCCTGTCATCGAAGCGGTGCCCTTTCCGCTGACGACCAACGAACTGGTCGCGCGCAAGTTCACCGCGGTCTGGGAGCTGCACGCGCTGCTCGTCGACCCGTCGTATGACCCGAACAACCTGGAGACGAGGATCGATTCGGCCTTCAAGGTGGCGACATCGCCCTATTCAATCGCGGACGTCCAGACGAACATCTTCCTGAACTGCCCCATCGTCCCCGACGGTACGACCCTCGATCCCGTGCCCGGTGGCCCGGTCGCCAACGAGCCAACAGTGCGCGAGGCGTTCTTCGAGAGCCAGATCGTGCATTTCGTCCCGTACGACGTCGAGGACGGCGGTTTCAATCCCCAGGTCCTCTTCATCTTCAAAGATGCGAATGGCAACATTCTGCCGAGTGCGGACACTCCGCGAATCATTACCGCAAAGTCGCCCGGCGACTCGTTCTACAGCTCCATCTGGGAGGTGTGGGCCGTGACGGTGCCGACTGGATTCGATATCTCGACGATCACGTCGGCCAAGCAGATCGTCGACAATGGCGTGCAGAAGTTTCCGGTTTCGTCGACAGGCATCCGGATGAATTGCCCGGTCGTGTCGATCAACGGCGTGGCGTTCCCCTTCGAAGATGCGTTCGCCCTGCTCGACAGGCTGCTGCACCAGGGGCCCGGCGGTGCGTTCGATCCGAACATCCGCACGCCGATTGGCTTTCCGGAGGCTCAGTTCACCACCGCGCGGACGTTCATGATCACGGAGATCAATCCCCCGGTGTTGGTATTGAACGGGCTTCCGCTCGAAGAGAATCCCAACTCGCTGTTCTTCCCGCTGGCCGCTCGGTTCCCGATCATCGATCCAAACGGGAAGGGTAACGTTGTTCCTTTGATCTTCAACGATCCGTTCCAGACCGACTCCTCGGGTCCGAATAGCGTTCCCGGGAGCGCCGGTCGCATTCGCATCAGCCAGGCGGATCTCGACAGCGCGCTGGCGACGCTGGATCAGCTTCCAGAACCACTCGAGAACAACATCATGAACCTCATCAACGCTGGCCTCCTCGATCCGATGTGGGCGCCGTTCGGCGTCACGGCATACCAGGAGCGTCTCGCCCTCGTCGGTCGCGCGCTCTTCGAGATGGTGTGGCGGCCGGAAGACGGCGGGACCCAGCGAAACACCACGAGTTGTGCCGCGTGCCACTCCCAGCCCGCCATTGGCGCGGCCGGGCGCGGTCTCTACACGCTTCGTGCAACGACGGACCGGGCCGGTAACCTCAATCCGCCCTCGACGTGGGGTGGCGGTGGTGCGGAACTGCTCCGCCAGCAACTCATCAACGCCGGCGCCGTCTCCTGCGCCAGCATTGCACCTCCGCTACCGGTCACGTCGACCGGGAACGGGTGCTCCACGTTCGCTCATGGCACCGTCGGCTCCATCGCCTCGCTGCGCGCGGTGACCTTCGGGGCTGCGAACAATCACCTGGGCGTTCAGGCGCCGGAGTTCATCACCCAGGCGGCCCAGCTGGCCGCCGCCAAGGCCGCAGGCTGCGTTCCAGCGAGCGCAACCTCGGTGTCGATGGCTCAAGCCATCGCGTGCGACCTCGATGCTGATGGTGTCCGAAACGAGCTCTCGCCTGGCGAAGTCACGGCGCTCGTCGCGTTCATGGCGAACCTGCCCGTGCCGAGGCAAGCCGACGACGACGAGATGTTCACCCACCTGGGCCTGAGCCCTCTGGACGCCTATGAGGGACGCTCGATCTTCCGCAAGACGATGGCCACTGGCGGAGCTCGCTGCGCCTCGTGTCACACGGTCTTCCGGCCGTTCCTCAACGGCACCACGCTCAATCTGACCAATCCAGAAACCCCAGGCGTGATCCCGATTCAGGTCGATTACCATACCGCCGATCCCGATGACGTTGCTGACGGGCTCGCCCAGAACGTCGGCGATCCCGGCCTCCGCATCTACGGTGACTTCAAGTTGCACAAGATGGGTTCGCTCATGAAGAACGGCATCCCGTCGCGTGACACGATGAAAACCGCGGAACTCTGGGACGCCGGCGCCGTGTTCCCGTGGGGTCGCGATGGTCGCTGGGTCGGCACCCAGCTGATGGATACGATTCTCGCGCACGAGGGTGTCTCGATTCCGACGGCGACCGTCACCAAGGGCCGGGGGACCACGAAGATGGTCAACGGGCTGGCGATGACGTCGCAACCGGTCAGCATCTGCGGTCTTCCGACCAGCAGTCCTTCGCTTCCGATCCACGTGGTGCTCACCGGTCAGATGACGGCCGGCTTGACTGCCGCAAATGCTACGACAGCGGATCCGGACGGCGGGTTCCGCCAGGGTGCCGGATGGCTGATCAACTCCGTTCCCGCGGGCGGTTGTGCGACGCTCACGATGTCCTTCAACAATCCTGGCGGCTCGTCGGCTGTGCAGTACGGGCTGGCGATCCAGGACCACAATGGCTACTCCGAGGCCGTCGCTTCGGCGCAGGCGTTCAAGGCTCTTTCGTCCAGCGATCAGGCCAAGGTCATGAGCTTCATCCGGGCTCAGGTGATCGGTGGCAAGGTTGGCGAGGGCAGTGGTCTCACGCCGCCGCCGGTCGTGAAGTAGAAGCAGGCCGCGTAACACGTCACCGTAATCCGCCGCGGCGAGGAAGGCCCTCGCCGCGGCTCTTTGTTTGTCGACATCCTCCCACGGTCTCCGCGCCCTCCTCCACCGTCAAGTCGTGTTGATTCTTTCGAGCCCCCGCACCGACGGGTCTTCTTACTGCGCGGCAGGTTTGCCCGGTGTCGCGAATGTTTGCAGCCGCCTCGTTCCGAAACCATCGGCTCGGACGAACGCACGGCGATCAGCTCTGCTTCAACGAACGATCACCCGGTCAGCAACCGTCGGATTCAGACTCGAACCTGTGTCATCGTCGGCCTCCGGCATGTGTCCTCCTCGACAGGGGGTTGAATCCTGGCGAGTGTCCGACCCGGCGCTCGCTCGGTGGCCGAAAATCTCGAGTTTTACGGTCGCATCGGACGCAAAAATCCGGCAACCGCAGACGCGATACCTCAGCCCGGTCACCGGTAAGCCCGCGCAGTGCTCCTGACCGGCGAGGAGTATCCGATGGCATATCGGCGAGCGGGCAGGATCCCACACCGGAACCAATCGTAAGAAAACTTGTCAGTGTCGCCGGATGTTACGGACGTCAGCGCGGCTCCGCAGAAACTCGCGTATTTCTCTACCTTTCGGGCTAGGCACAATAGTTGCCAATACCTCTCTACCAGAAGTACTAAATCAACTGGTAGGAGGGCAGCCATATGTTTCGACGGCTTTGCACGTCGCGTATGGAATCAGGGGCGCTGCTTCTCGCCTGGCTCAGCTTTGCGCTGATGCTTGTCGTACAGCCGCGCGCCGCTTCGGCGTTATCGATCGACATCAATCAGTTCAGCCTGTTCCTGTGGTCTCCGGCGGTCAACACCGCGATCAACGGGACTTCGGCGCTGCAGCAGGACATCATCATCGGACCGAACAATCTGAGCGGGGGTCCGTTTTCGGACTTCATCACTCAGGGCTTCGGCGTCTCGGTCACGAACAATCTCAACGCAAGCAACCTGGGCACGGTCAGCATCACCGTCACCAACCCGACCGCTACCACCTTCGCCCCCGCGAACCTCATCGCGCTGCTCGATGCTGACATCGTGACGACTCCCGGCGGGACGGACAACAACCTGGACAGTGCTGGTCTCGGGACGAACCTCGGCTCCGCTACGGGGTTCCAAATCGACACTCCGTTCGGAAGTCTCCTCGGCAACATTCTCGCGGGCACGCTGGACAACACCGACCACATCGGCGCGGGCCCGGATGACGTCGCGCTCGCCCTGCTCTACTCCCTCGGTAGTCTGGGCCCCAACCAGCAGATCAACGCACTGTTCTCCTTCAGCAATTTGGACAACGGCGGCCTCCACCAGTTCCGCGACGCCACCGACCTCTTCTTCAACGGAGCGGCGCTCACGACCAACGTCGCGCCGCCGGATGCAGCTACGCCGGAGCCTGCAACGCTCCTGCTTCTTGGCACCGGTGTGGGCCTCACGGGAATCGCGAGATTGCGCCGGCGGCTTCGCCGCACCGCGCAGGCTCGCCGCATAGCAACGAGCAGTTGAGCCCTGTTAACTTTCCGGCGGGGGGCTAGGACGAACGTCCTAGCCCCCCTCGTTGCCGTCGGTTTGGGTTTCGGCGCGAACACGCGCGGTCCAGTGTCTCAAGGTTTCCAAGGGGTTTCAGAACAGGCACAGGACTTGCCCCAAGCACGGACGGCCACACAACCAGGGGCGTCAATCAACGCTCGTTAATTATGTTCCGAATCGATCGATAGGAGGTCGATAACAGTGAAAGGACTCTTTATATGGCTTTTGGCGGCGAGCCTGGCGGCTTTTGCGCTCCCGAATGACGCGGCGGCAGCGGACTGCACGGACAGGACGAGCCTGCCCGCTACTCCCGACGGGGAGGCGGTCGCCGCTGTCGGGTTTGCGTACATTCGATCAATTGACCAGGGCTCGCAACAGACATTCGTGGTGCAGGTGGCCGTCGACGTTCCAGATGGGACGCAGCTCCTGGTCTTCGCCAACGGCGGCGACCCAGCGGGCACGATCACCATAGCCCTCGGAACTGGGACGCTAACGCTGAGATCGCCGCTTCCGGCCGGATTGGCTGAGGTGTGCGAGATCGGTCGCATCTGGGTGACGGACGTCGAAGAGACGACCACCCTGATCGACGGCAGCTTTTAGCGGATTCCTATTTTCAAGTCATGACAACTCTCACAACATGGAGATAAGCGGATGAAGCCTGGAGCTTCGAAATTGAAGTGGTGCATTTCTCTGGCAGTCGTCGCATGCGTGATCTTTGCCGCCGTCGGGGCCTTCGCCCAGAACGCGCAGGGCCTGGCCGCGGTCGGAGCCATCGACCCGGCCAATGGTTATCCCAGGTGGTATCTGGACAAGAACGGCCTGCAGCTCGGACAATGCCTCGACGCGGCGAACCCTGCAGATCCGTGCGCGATCGTGGGAACATTTCCCAATCCCGGGCAGCCGATCTCGTTTCCCAATAACTTCCCCGACGAATTCTTCTACTGGCGCACGACGAGCACCATCAACAACATTGGCAATGTCGGAGGCCGGGCGCTCCTGGTGATGAGCACCCAGGCGGGCTTCGGCGGGGCCACGGGTACGGCCGCGGATGGTGCGGGCACACAGATCGTGTTCGCGCGCTACCGCGTCAGGGTCCTTCCCAACGGCCTCGTTCCCGGCGCGACGTACGTCGTGACCGGTCCGTTCGGGGCCCAGTCGTTTGTTGCTACGGCGACAGGGACGATCAATTTCACCGTCGACCAGGGATGTCTCGTTGGCGGAGCCCTTCCCTGTAACTTCGCCAGCGTCCTTCCCACGACCAACGCTGGGCCGTTCCTCACGTGGGACCCGGCCACGCCCCCAGCGCCGACGGCCGGGTTCATCGGCGATGGCCTGCTGACTCACACCATCACCGGGAGTCCCTCCAACACCAATTTCTTCCGCATCCAGGGCCCCAACGTCGGCGGGTCCGGCGTCAATGTGGTCGAGACCAATCTCTTCACCAACGTCATCGGCAAGATCTACGTCCGGCCGGCGACCTCGACAACGCTCAATTCCACCCCGAACCCCTCGGTCTTCGGTCAGGCCGTGACGCTGACGGCGACAGTGGCCCCGGTGCTCACGGATCCGCTGGTTCCGACTGGCTCCGTGACGTTCAAGGACGGCGCGACCACGCTGGGCACGGTGGCGCTCGTCAATGGCAGCGCGTCGCTCGTCACCTCCACACTGACTGCTGGGAGTCATTCGCTCACGGCGTCGTATGGCGGAAGCCTCGAGTTCGCGGTCAGCACCTCGGCGGTGCGGACCCAGACGGTGAACCCGGGTCAGACCACCACGACGCTGACGTCCACGCCGAATCCCTCGCTGGCCGGGCAGACGGTGACGCTCAGCACGACGGTGACTGCAGTAGCGCCGGCCGTGGGCGTGCCGACTGGCACCGTGACGTTCCGCGACGGCGCAGCGGCATTGGGCACGGTGACGCTCGTCAACGGGAGCGCCTCGCTCACGATCTCCACCCTGGCGGTCGGATCTCATTCGCTCACCGCGGTCTACAACGCAAGCCCGAATTTCCTCGGCAGCACCTCACCGACGGTGACCCAGGTCGTCAACTCACCGACGACAACGAGCCTGAGCTCGACTCCCAACCCGTCGGTGATCGGACAGACGGTGACGCTAACCGCAACCGTCAGCCCCGTTCCACCGGCTGTCGGAACCCCGACTGGAACGGTCACGTTCAACGACGGCACGACCTCGCTGGGCACGGCGACGCTGGTCAACGGCACCGCTTCGCTCACCATCTCGACGCTGGCCGTCGGGAGTCATCCTCTGACCGCAGCCTATAGCGGCGGCGGGAACTTCCAGGCCAGTACGTCTGCAACCGTGACCCAGACCGTGAACCAGGGGAACACGAGCACGACCCTGATCTCGACCCCGAACCCGTCGAACGTCGGGCAGGCCGTGACGTTGACGGCAACGGTGTCTGCTGTTTCGCCGGCTGCTGGCGTGCCGACGGGCACCGTCACCTTCAGAGACGGTAACACCGCCCTGGCCGTGGTGACGCTCGTCAACGGGAGCGCGTCGCTCACGATATCCACCCTGGCGACCGGAAATCATTCGCTCACTGCGGTCTACGGTGGCAGCCCGAGCTTCCTGGGCAGCACCTCTCCAGTGGTGAACCAGGCCGTGAACCTCCTGAACACGAGCACGAGCCTGACCTCGACTCCCAACCCCTCCACCACGGGGCAAGCCGTCACGTTGACGGCGACGGTAAGCCCGGTCCCGCCGGCGTCGGGCGTCCCGACCGGGACGGTGACGTTCAGGGACGGCGCCACCTCGCTGGGCACGGTGACGCTGGTCAACGGCAGCGCCTCGCTCACGATCTCTACGTTGGCCCTCGGAAGTCATTCGCTGACCGCCGTCTACAGCGGCAGCGCGACCTTTGCGACCAGCACGTCTCCAGTGGTGAACCAGGTGGTCAATGCTCCCGCGGCGGCGGCCACTTCCACGACCATCAACAGCACTCCCAACCCGTCCTCGCTCGGCCAGACCGTGACGCTGAGTGCGACGGTCACGTCAGGCGCGGGGGTACCGACCGGCACCGTGACGTTCAGGGACGGCGCCACTGCGCTGGGCACGGTGACGCTGGTCAACGGCAGCGCCTCGCTCAATGTGACGACCCTGGCAGTTGGTAGCCACTCCCTGACCGCAGCGTTCAACGGGAACGCGACGTTCGCGGCCAGCACGTCTGCCGTCCGCACACAGACGGTGAACGCCGGAAACTCCAGCACGAGCCTGACCTCTTCACCGAACCCCTCGACGGTCGGCCAGACGGTGACCTTGAGCTCTACGGTCAGCGCGGTGGCCCCGGCCACCGGGGTACCGACCGGAACCGTGACGTTCAGGGACGGGGCAACCTCACTCGGCGTCGTGACGCTGGTGAATGGAAGCGCCTCGCTCAGCATCTCCACGCTGGCCGCGGGCAGCCATTCGCTCACTGCCGTCTACAGCGGTGATGCAAGCTTCGCAGCCAGCACCTCGGCGACGGTGACCCAGATCGTGAACGCCGCGGCCGCCGCGGCGACCTCTACCAGCCTGACTTCCACTCCTAACCCCTCGACGGTCGGCCAGACGGTGACGCTGAGCTCGACTGTGACGTCGGGGGCCGGCGTGCCGACCGGAACGGTGACGTTCAGGGATGGCGCCGCTACACTCGGCACTGTGACGCTCGTCAATGGAAGCGCCTCGCTCAGCATCTCCACGCTGGCAGCCGGAAATCATTCGCTTGTCGCCGTCTACAACGGGACTGCTAGCTTCGCACCCAGCACTTCGCCGACAGTGACCCAGCTCGTCAACAATGCCAACACGGCAGGGACCACGACCAGCCTCACGTCGTCTGCGTCCACAATCAAGTCGGCGAGCTTCATCACGTTCACGGCAACGGTGAGCCCAGTGCCTGCGGTAGGGACGCCGACCGGGAGCGTGTCGTTCTTCGACGGGACTACGCTGCTTGCAACCGCCCCTCTGAACGCCGCGGGTCAGGCCAGCCTCGTTACGAGACGGCTCCAGACCGTGGGTTCACACTCGATCACGGCGGTCTACAACGGAGACGCTAACTTCACCGGCAGCACCTCGCCGGCCTTTATCGTGACCGTAACGCCATGAAGTAAGCTTCAGATAAGCGCCGCGCCGCGGGATTCCTCCGCGGCGCGGCGCTCGCTCCTTCCGCCGGCGGCGCTCCTCATCGGCACGGCCGCCGTCGGTGCCGCCGATGGCAAATCGATGTTCCGAACCAACCATTACCAATCTCGGGCCGACCACCGTCTGCCTGACGTCCGCGGGCGGTGGCGCGTCGACGCGTCGTCATCGGACCATTGCGCGCATTGTGGTGGGTGGACGTCGACTTTGGAGAGTGCGGGACCGTTTACGATCCGTGGGATGAGACCGGGTACGATCTCCCCTCACGAACGAAGATGGGGGGCACCGGCCGTTCAGCTACCGCACCTCAGACGCCGCTCGAGCTACCTCGCTGACATATTGATCGGCGTCGGGTCTTGCTCACAGGCCTCGCGACCTTCAAAATCAAGATCTTCCTCGTCAACGTATGCCCTTCGGGAGTGTTGATAGGCCTGCCTTTATTTCCAAGACTCACCATCCGGTGCAGTATTCCTTCGTATTTACAAACCTGGCCCAAAACCTGCCAATACCTCGATCAACGGTCAGGCCCCGGCAAACGTGGGGCGATCGCCGGTGATCGATCACCTGAGCGGCGATCGATCGCCTAAAAGAGTTGGTGGTGCCGCGCGATTTCCAGGGACGGACCCGGATAAGTTCGTGCCTCCGGGCTCCGCGTCTCGTTTGGCGTGACCAGTTCGCGCAGACGCGCGTCGTCGACGGCATCGGAGAGCTGACGTGCTCGGGGTTGCTGTGCATGTATGACACCTATAGGTATGGAGATGCTTCGATGCAGACAGGAAGCACATTGTCTTGGTTTCGCAGGCTTCGCGTAGCAAGCTTCGCTCTGATCACGGCGATCGGCGCGGTCGGCCTGTTGTCAGCGAGCGCCCGTGTCGCCACGGGCGAGGGTAACGACGTGGAGCTAGGGCCGCTCTCGAGCGTTGCCGTTCCGATGCCGATCGGCGGTGACATCGTCGACCAGGCGGCGGCCGTCCGTCTGGGCAAGGCATTGTTCTGGGACATTCAACTGGGTGGCGACGGCCAGACCGCGTGCGCTACGTGTCACTTTCACGGCGGCGCGGACAACCGCCCCGCGATCAACCCGGGCCTCGATAAACTCTTTGGGACTGCCGACGACGTCCACGGCTCGATGGGACTGACCGTGGCCCAGGGCACCTTCAAGAATATCGATCCAAATCCGGACAACGCGGCCGACATCTGCACAACCGGTGCGCTCAATCTCTTCGGAGTCGCGCCGCAGGTGACCACCCGCAATGCGCCGACCACGGTCAATGGCGTCGCGTTCTTCCGCCAGATGTTCTGGGACGGGCGGGGAAATGACAACTTCAACGGCGCCAGTCCGTTCGGCCAGACCGCGAACAACACGGCGGCTCAGAAGACCAGCGCGGCATTTTCCGCGGTCGGAATCGGAAACAGCGCACTCGCCTCGCAGGGGGTGGGTCCCGCCAACAAATTCCCCGAGGTGTCCTGCAATGGCCGGACGTTCGGCAATCTCTACGACAAGCTCATGGCGCGCAAGGCGCTCCAGCACCAGTTCGTGCATCAGCAGGACAGCGCTTTGGGAGCGATGTCGGCTTGGCCGGCGAAGGGCCTGAAGTGCGGCACGGATGGGCACGCCTGCGGGTACGGCGAGATGATCGCGGCCGCCTTCGGTCCCACACTCGCCACGAAGGCTCAGTTCTCTCGCGTGTTCGGTCAGGCCGTTCAGGCCTACGAATCCACCCTCATACCCGATCAGACGCCTCTGGATCGGTTGTTGGCCGGAAACTCGAAGGCCATGACGGACTTGCAGAAGAAGGGACTCAGCGTCTTCCGTGGCAAGGGCGGATGCACCAAGTGCCATGCCGGACCGGAGTTGACGGACGCGTCGGTCACCTTCGCCAGTGTCTTCGGTCTGATCAACGAGGACGGCGGAGACCAGGGCTTCCACAACATCGGCGTCCGTCCAACGATCGAGGACCTTGGTCGAGCCGGGACGGGCGGCGCCAACGTGGCACCGTTCTCGGTGAGCGGTTCTATCATGGACCATGGCGCCTTCAAAACGCCGGCGCTGCGGAACGTCGGACTGACGGCGCCGTACTTCCACACCGGCGGTAAGGCGACGCTGGCCGACGTCGTTGACTTTTACAGCCGCGGCGGCGACTTCCCCAACACGGAGAAGGCGCGTCGCATCCGGCCGCTGGGCCTCTCGGCCGCGGACAAAGCCGCGCTCGTCGAGTTCCTGGCGAACGGGCTGACTGACTGCCGGACCGCCAAGGACGAGGCGCCATTCGACCATCCCTCGCTCACGGTTCCCGACGGCGGGCCGGACCTCCCCGCCACCGGCGGCGATACGTCCTGCCGCTAACCCGAGAGCGGCGTTAGCAAGAAGTCGCGGCGGGGCCGCCGATCATATAATCGGCGGCCCTGCAGTGACGACCGGAGACGCAGCCAGACGTCATTTCAGCCGGCTCCACGTCACCCATCTGCCCTGCCCCTAGTCGTCGGGCCTGTGCAGCGCTCACCACGCCGCCTCCTGCACCCACCAGGCGTCGACCACCACGGGATCACCTGACCGACCCACGGGTACAGCACGTCACTCCGATGGAGGAATGTCGCTCGCCAGCTCTGCGCGTCGCTCACGAGGCTCAGGTCGAACGATGAGCCCGATCCCCCCAACAGGAGAGTCCGGCAGCGAGTTGTACGGGGGCGAGGTCGGCCTTACGCCGCTTCACGAGGAGGGCCGCCAACGCGGCATAGGGAAGTTTGTGTTCCCATTTCAAGCTCTACCTGCTTGACCGGATAATCGGCGTGACGGCCGCGCCAATGGACAAGCTCGTTCGAGTCCGTCATCGCTTTGATCACGGTAGGGTGCCGATGCAGTTGGCGTAAGGGCCATGGAGGTGGCGGGCCGAGCACTCCAGAGAGCCGGATATGTGGACGGCGCTTGGTCTCGCATTGAGCGAACCTCATCAGCATTGGGCACACGAATAGCCGGACCGTCACGCCGGTCTGCCAACGTCGTCCGACGAGGCACCCCCGCCCAGCTGTCGGAAGCCGGGCGAGAGGCCAGGACGCGATGTCCTGGCCTCCCGCGGCTCCTGGGAACGACTTACTGGCAGCTGCTCGGCGCAGGCGCCGGCGCGCCAGGCCAGGGAGAAAGCTGGCCGACAACGGGTCCGGCACCATGGAAGGGGCCGGAGCCTTTGGCGAGGAACGGGAAATCGCCGAAGTTGTTCGGAATCAGAGGCAAGCCGGGCGACAGCGTGCCCGGGAGGAGATAGGTGCCAAGGGGCGCGCGGTACTGCCCCGCGATCAGGCCATTCGCCGCGGGCATCGTTCCTTGGCGCATCTTGACGAGGATCTCTCGCATCACGGGCAAGAAGTTGCCCACGACCGGTTCGAACTTGTAGCGCTGGGGGATAGGAGCCGGGAACCCGGTACCCAGGAGCCGCAGCGTTTCACGACCCGAGCAGGCGTCGACGTCGACCGCATACACATCGACCGGCCGAGTGGGATCCGTGGTGACTCCCTCGATCAGGATCCCGAGCTTGAAGTCGGCCGCGATACCGGGAAATACCGGGCCGGACCCAACGCCGATCTGCGAAACCTCTTGGGTGACATAGGCCGGCAGCGTCCCGGGCGCGGTCGAGATCCCGACCCACGCGTTGATGTGGCTGACGGAAAGATAGGCACCCCGCGCATCGGTCCCCTGAATGCCGGAGTAGGTAATGAAGTCACCAACCATCAAGGGCGCTTGCTTCATCGGGTTGGTCAGCGCGCCCGGGGTTCCAGGAGCCGCCATCGTGAACTTCTTGAGCGGGGCACCCGTGACAGGATCGAGCGGCCGATTGCCCTTCGGGCACTCCGGGTCATCCTGTGTCGCGGGGTTCGTCCGCGGCACGCACATCGGGTAGCCGGTCTGCGCGTGAATCGTCGGATTATCCGTGTCGGCGGTGAAACGGGCGTCAGCCGAGATCATGCGACCGAAACGCCCGACGGGATCATTGAGCTGGATTCTCCAGCGCATCGGCCTGCCTGTGGTCCCGGACACCCACAGGTCTCCGGTCGCATAGTCGATCGCGGTAATCGTGCCCGCCAGGGCCTGCCCGAAGGACTGGGCAATTTGCACCAGGCCGGCGATGTACGTTCCGTTCACGATGTTCCCGATGACGGTGATCTCGTAGGGGGTCTGCGGCGGCAGCGAGTCGCTCGTAGCGAGGCCGGACTGCGTCGCGCCATTGAAGAGTTCGCCCAGGCTGAGGAACGTCCCCGGCATGGTGATGATCGTATTGCGCGGGATGACGACGGTGATGTTGTTCACGACGACCGTGCCGCCGGAGAGCACGTCAGCGGGATTGTTCAACGTCAAACTCTGGATCCTGCCAATGATCTCGAAGCCTGTTCCGCCCGACGTCTGCGACCACGCCGTCGCGACGGGAAGGAACGTAGCGAGAACTGCAAGCGCGAGCGCCAAAGGCGCCCAAGCGCGAGATAACTTCCGGAGCCGGTGACCCGAGAAAACCCTCTTCATAACGCCCCCTAAAAATCAGTTTGGTACTGCGGACGACGGCTCTCGCAACTTGTGTGCCTATGTCGAAAGTTAGTGAAAAGTCTGCCGATACTTTTTGGCGGGATTCTGGACTGTCTCTTCGACCGACACCTTCTCGTTAGGGGCCGTAGATCTGGCGTCGGAGTGGTTGCAGAGCTTTTCAATCGCCCGGCTCGCCCTCGGATCTCGGCAGTCGGAAAGCCTGACGGAACGTCGACACTCGAGCGGCACCGGGCAGCGCAACCGCGGTGGAGCGCCTGATATCAAGCCGACTTCCGGGTGCGGCAGACGTCTTGCACCCATTCGCCGCGCGAAGCACGTGGGACTCAGGCCCGACGCGCTTGAAAGCGTGTTCGGAGCCGAAAAATTAAGGGGCGATCTATGCTGAGCCGACGCCGTATCCGTTGGATACCGGGGCGCTTACTCGTCGTGAACTCGATGCTGGCCGCGCTGTCGGTATTCCTTACCGCTTACATAGTTTGGGAGGTGCAGCGGCCGTTCCCGGAGCATGTACCATCCCGGGCTGGCCAACCGCCGGCCTCCGCACCGGTGGAGGCGAGTCTGTCGCCCACGGTCATCTCCGCACCGATCATTGCGCATCGGAATCTCTTCAGCCCGAGTCGGACGGAATTGCCGGTGACGCAAGCAGATGCCGCCGTCACGCTGCCGAACCCCAGCCTCCACGGTGTGGTCCTCGGCACCGCCAACAATCCCGTCGCGTACCTCCAAGATCCGGCAACGAAGCGCGTGGCCGGCTATCAGATCGGGGATCCAGTCGCGGGTGGCATCGTACGGGCCATTGACGCCGACCGTGTCGTCATAGAGCGATACGGCAATCGTGTGGATATTCGTCTCCGTGACCCCTTGCGACCTCGGGCAGCCGTCGCCGTGGCAGCGGACAGTTCGGATGTACGTGAGGCAGCAGTTGCCTCCGTCGAGGCGCCACCGCAGGGCCTGACGCCACAACCTTCCGCGTTTGTGCCGAGAACGTTGATGCCCCCATCTCGAAATTACCGGTCGCCGTTCCAGAGGCTGGTGCCCGCGGGCGGTCTCCCCGCAATAGCGCCCCGGGAGCCCACGGTTCCCGCTCGAGCAGCGACTGCCGGCTGATTGATTCGGGTCAGGAGGGTGTCGGCCCAGATTACGAATGCGAAGAGGTGCTGTCTTCGCGCCTAATGATTCTGGGCAGTTGAGACGAGGCACAGGACTTGCCGCAGTCCCGGTTCGGTCTTGATTCGCCGGATGTCGCAGTCCGCCGGTTCTCGGTTCCCGAGCGCCGGGAGCCCGGGCCGCGGCATCCGGTGAAACATCTCGGCCGCAAAGGGGGCGAGCATGAAGTCACTCACTGGCGTCTTCGGTTTACTGATGCTCGGTTCGATTCTGTCTCCTGTTTTCGTAAGCGCGGAAGTCTCGCGTGCGCAAAACGGTTCGGCCCAGCCGCTGGCCGCGGCTGTACGCGCCGCCTTCCACAAAGGGAGCGCTTCGTACCTCCACGGTGCGATGGCCTCCGCGCTCGGCATGAACCCCGGAGTTGGCGACGGCATCAGCGTATATCAGCGGGAGACTAATGCTGGTGATGACAGTGGCCGGCTGATGGCGGTGACCCTCCTCGAGACAGACGGACGACACCAGGTCATTTTCGCCTGGTGGGCCAAGACTGAAATTCGCGCTTACTTGACGTCCGAAACAGGCGTACTGAAAAAAGCTGTCCGAGGAACCAGGGAACGCGGCTGGGAGCCGCTGCCGGCGGGCGCAGCGCAAACGGGATTTACCACAGAGAAGAACTACTGGGTTAACGCGGCGCCTCTGGCTCCCCAGCCCGGATCGCCGATACCTCCGGCCAATTAAAGGGACCGAAGGACCGGCCTGACATGGAAGGACCGGCCATTACACACGTGGCGCTCGGCTGAACTGCCGTCTTGACGCCGGTTTTTCCATATCAACGCAGGAAGGCGCGCAGCCCGGTGAGCGAGATGAGGTCCCGGTAGCGACCTCGGAAGTGCTCCCAGAACCGGTGCATGCTCTTGTACTCCTGCAGCCGGTCGAAGAGCAGCAGGTCGATGGCGGCCGAGTCGATCCAGTCCACGTCCTTGCGGTAGCCCACGACCATCGACACCCGGGTGGCGGCGATGAAGCGCGAGATCCGCACCTGCTCGATGTTGAGCGTGGCGCACGATCCGAAGTGAACGACCCAGGTCGCGAAGCCGTCACCCATGAACTGTCCGAGCTTCTCGATTTCGACCGTGTCCTTGTCGAAGACCAGCTCGCCGGGCCGGCCGTGGCAGGACAGGTACAGGATGCCGTAGCCGCGGCGGTTCCGCAGCTTGCCAAGGTTGTACCGGAGCTCTTCCTCGGTGTTACAGGTGAGGTAGGCCCAGCCCACGTCCTTGACCCGCTCGGTCAGCTCCAGCATCGGCACCACGCTGAGACGGTGCTCGATGTTGCCGTCCCACAGCGACTCGATGCAGGCGATCTTCTTCTTGTGGCTGTTCGCCCGCCCCATCAGCCCCGTCGCGGAGCGACGGCCACCCCGATCTCGTCGAGACTCGCCGCGAAAGCATCCACGACCGCCTTCATGTCCAGCGGCGTCAGCGTCCCCATGTTCGACACGCGAAACGCGTACGTGCGGATGTCGCCCTGGCCGGCGTAGATGATATAACCGCGGCGCTTCATGGCGTCGTGCAGGGCGTCGTAGGTCACGCCGGCCGTTAAGCGGAACGTGGTCAGGATGTTGGAGCGCGCACCCGCGGGCACCAGG
>Ga0209159_1001252_pt1 | contig 20087 bp, 21 predicted proteins | sample GraSoiAngelo_144_FD_185901 | JGI IMG/M metagenome (GOLD analysis project Ga0209159, IMG submission 185901) | Grasslands soil microbial communities from the Angelo Coastal Reserve, California, USA - 14_1009_02_40cm (SPAdes) (version 2) | ecosystem: Environmental > Terrestrial > Soil > Grasslands ...
CCAAGGCGCTCGCGACCGATGCCAGGGCCTTAGGCACGAACTCCGAGAGGGGGTGGCGCGCAAACATCGCCATGACGCCCAGGACCCGCTCTTGCACCACCAGGGGGTAGCCGGCGAACGCCACCATTCCCTCGCGCCGTGCCCACTCCTGGTCGTGAAGCTGCGGATCGCCGACCACCTGGTTGGTCAGATGCGGACGGAGCTGCTGGGCGATCAAGCCGATCGTGCCGTGTGGCCCGTCGATCTGCGTGTACATCCCGGCGCTGGCCTCGAGCGCGAGGATTCCGGTGGCTTCGTGGAGGATCCAGATGCGGGCGAGCGCCACGTCGAGGTGGCGCACCAATGCCTCTGCGCAGAGCTGCAGCGTCTCGCGCAGGCCCTCTCCTCGCGTCAGGGCGCTCCCCACTTCGGAGGTCAGCTCCGCCAGGCGGGCCCGCTCGAGCAGGGCCGTCTGCGCCCGGCGGCGCTCGCGGCGCGCCTCGGTGTCACGCAGCTCCCGCTGGATGGCCGGGATCAGCCGCCGGAGATTGCCCTTGGTGAGGAAATCCTGCGCGCCCGCCTTCATCGCCTCGACCGCGACGTCCTCGCCGATCGTGCCAGAGACGAAGATGAAGGGCGTATCGGGATCGCGCGCGCGCAGCAGGGCGAGGGCCGCCGGCCCGCTGAATGCCGGCATGCTGTAGTCGCCGATCACGAGATCCCACGCATGACGATCCAGTGCGGTCGCCATGGCGGCCGGGGTGTCGACCCGCTCGTATGTCGGCTGGTAGCCCGCCTGCTGCAGCTCCCGCAGCAGCAATCGGGCGTCGTCTTCGGAGTCTTCCGCGATCAGCACCCGCAGCGGCACGCGCATCGACAGGCTTAGACACATGCGCCAGCCAGCGACTCCCGTCCAATACTTCCTTGTTAGGGGAGACAGCGCTCCGAGCGATAGCTCCAGTTCCGGGCCCTTGACGGCCGCCCCGTTCTCATGTATATAACCTTTCGGTTATGCAAGCACCGCACCGTCTCGACGCCATCTTCGCGGCCCTCGCCGATCCCACCCGGCGGGCGATCCTCGCCCGCCTGGCGTCGGGTGAGGCGTCGGTGACGGAGCTGGCCGGGCCGTTTGCGATGAGCCAGCCGGCGATTTCCAAGCACCTGAAGGTGTTAGAGCGCGCCGGCCTGGTTTCGCGCGGCCGCGACGCGCAGCGGCGGCCGCGCCGCCTCGAGCCCAAGCGGCTCAGAGAAGCTACCAAGTGGCTGGAACGCTATCGCCGTCTGTGGGAAGGAAATTACCAGCGCCTCGACGCGCTGCTCGACGAGCTCAAGACCAAACCGCAAACACCGGGAGATCATCGATGAAAAGCGCCGGAACCTTGAAACTCACGACGCCTGGGGAGCGGGACCTCGTGATGACCCGCGTGTTCGACGCGCCCCGCCAGCTTGTGTTCGACGCCCACACCAAGCCGGAGCTGGTCCGGCGCTGGTTGTTGGGACCGCCCGGCTGGTCCATGCCGGTGTGCGAGATCGACCTGCGCGTGGGCGGCAAGTACCGCTACGTGTGGCAGCATGATCGTGACGGGACCAAGATGGGGATGGGGGGCGTCTACCGCGAGATCAAGACGCCCGAGCGGATCGTCAACACCGAAAGGTTCGATGAGGCGTGGTACCCGGGCGAGGCCCTGGGTACGCTCGTCCTCCTCGAGCAGGGCGGAAAGACCACGCTCACGTACACCATGCGCTACGAGTCGCGCGCGGCGCGCGACGCCGTGATCAAGTCCAACATGGAGAGTGGCGTGGCGGCAAGCTACGACCGGCTGGCGGAGCTGTTGGCGGCGACGCCGGCTAGGGGGCGCGCATGAACGGCGCGAGCATGTCTCCCCCTGCACCGCCCCGCCGTCGGTGGCGCAGCGTCGGCGCCGTCGTCGCGGGGTTCGTTGTGGTCTTCGTCCTGTCGGTCGGCACCGACCAGGTGCTGCATGTCCTCAAGGTCTACCCGCCGTGGGGTGAGCCGATGGCCGGTGCGCTGTACGTGATGGCCACGGCCTATCGCATCGTCTATACGATCCTGGGCGGGTACATCACGGCGCGACTTGCCCCCGACGCGCCGGTGCGTCACGCCCTGATCCTCGGTCTCGTCGGGCTCGTGGCGGGCCTCATCGGGGTGATGGTCAACATCGCCAAGCCCGAGCTCGGTCCGCTCTGGTACTCGATCGCCGTCGCGGTCACCGGCCCGCCCTGTGCCTGGCTGGGCGGCGTCCTGTACGGCAACCGACCATCCTGAGGAGACTCACATGCAGAAGATCATCCCGTTCCTGTGGTTCGACGGCAAGGCCGAAGAGGCGATGAATTTCTACATCTCGATCTTCAAGAATTCCAAGGCGCTGAGCGTCACGCGCTACGGGTCAGCCGGGCCGGGACCCAAAGGGACGGTCATGTCCGCGACCTTCCAGCTCGAGGGACAACAGTTCTATGCGCTGAACGGTGGCCCCCAGTTCAAGTTCACTCCGGCGATCTCGCTGTTCGTGAATTGTGAGACGCAGGCGGAAGTAGACGACCTGTGGAAGAAGCTGTCGGCGGGCGGTAGAGAAGATCAGTGCGGTTGGCTGCAGGACAAGTATGGCCTGTCCTGGCAAATCATTCCCACCGCGCTGGGGAGCATGTTGGGAGACAAGGATCCCGAGAAGGCGAACCGGGCCATGCAGGCCATGCTGAAAATGAAAAAGATTGACATCAAGGGCCTGCAGCAGGCCTACGATCGGGGATGAGCAGCGGCTCGTCAGCTCACGAAACGAGCAATCGGGTGACGGAACAGGTCCGGATGCCGCTGGACCAACCGGGCCGTTTCCAGGCCGGAGTGACTGCGCGCGTCGTATAGGCACACCGTGGCCACCGGAAAGCGCCGCGACAGCTTCTCGTACGCGGCCTCGTACGCGAGGACCCGGTCGAAGTCGCCACCCCGGGCGAGGCTTCCGCCGGACACGTCGCCTACCACGCGGAGGGCGCGGGCGCCGTCCCGTGTCGCCGCCTCGAAGGTGGTCTCCCAAAACGCCAACTGAGCCGCGGCCGTCTCGGCGTATTCCGAAACCAGCAGGTGCTTCGTCTGGAGGTCGCGCCGCAGCGACGGTCGTCGGCGCGCGAGCCCGGCAAGGACCAGCTCGCGAACGCGAGGCCGTGCGGTGAGGATGCAGACGCTGCCGGCCTCCAGGCCATCCCCGAGGAGGCTTGCCGCCTGGCGCGTGCGCCCCACGTCGCTCACATAGAAGGCACAGACGTGGCTCGCCGGTGTCGCGGTCGCATCGCTCTCCAGGAACGCCATCAGATCGGCTCGTCGGAAGCGCCGCTCCCGGCGCCCGCCGATGCGGCGGCAGGGCAGACGCCCGCGGTTGGTCCAGCGGCGCAGGGACGCCTCGCTGACCCGCAACAGCGCGGCCGCCTGGGCGATGTCGAGCAACTCGGAATCTGACGCCATGGTCCGGAGCCGTTCCATTGTGCAGCAATGTAGATTATAGTATACCAAAGTCTAGAATAGGGGCAATGGAGCTACGGCATTTTCGGTACTTTGTGGCGGTCGCTGAGGAGCACAGTTTTGCCCATGCCGCACGCCGCCTGCGCGTCGCGCAACCCGCCCTGTCGAAGCAGATCCGCGACCTCGAGACGGAACTTGGGGTGACGTTGTTCGAGCGCCTCCCGCGCGGGGTCCGGCTCACACCGGCGGGGGAGGCCTTCCTCGCCGACGCGCGCGGCACGCTGGAAGCGGCGGGACGCGCGATGACGAGCGCCCGCAGCGCCGGCAAGAACCGCGGCTCGGACGTCGAGTTCGCCCACGGCGAGCTGTCGGTCTATACCGCGAACATCGAGGATCTGCTCGCTGCGTTTCGCGACGCCCACCCCGAGGCGCAGGTGCACGTATCGAGCAAGAGCGATGCGGACACGTACCACGCCTTGCGGGAGGGACAGGTCGACGTCGCTTCCGTGTTCATCGCGCACTGGCCCGTCGCCGGGTTTGACGCGCTGCGCATCGTGGATTGTACGACGAAAGGCGTACTGCTCCCGGCGAGCCATCCGCTCGCTAGGCAATCCTCGATCACCTTGGCCGACCTGCGGAACCTCACGTGGCTGCACTCGTCGCCCCAGCGGTGGCCCGGCTTCTTTCGCACGATCGACGAGGCGCTGCGAGACCGCGGGTTGGTCCCGTTGCGACGGCGCGAGCGTCCGAAAGAGACGCCGTCGGCGAACGTACAGATCGCCGCGGGGGAAGCCTGGGCGCTGGCGAGCGAGGAGATCGGGGCCCGGTACCGGGCCGCGCCGACCGCCATCGTCTATCGCCCCATTATCGAGCCTCCGATCCCGTGTTGGATCGCGCTCGTGTGGCGCGCGAAGGCGCCCCAGCTCGTGCAGGACTTGGTCGAGGTGGCGCGTGCATTGTCGGGCGCTCCCCGGTGAGGCCTCGCCGACAACCCCGTTATCACTCCTGCGGCGGTTGAACGGCGGCGAATGCCCTGTAGAGCAATACGTCGTAGAGGACTTTCAGTGCTCCCGCGATGAAGAACGGCACGCTCATCAGCGAGGGACGAGCATACAGGAATCCCGCGAACACGGGGGCGAGGGCGGCGCCGATCGTTCGGGCCACACCGGTAACGCCTCCCGCCGCCGACCGCTCTTCCGGCCCAACCACGGCCATGATGTAGGACTGCCGGGTTGGTACGTCCATTTGACTGATACTGAAGCGCGCCAGCAGCACCAGTGTCGCGAGCGGAAGGCTCGGCATCAACGGCACGAGAATGAGCAGGATGTTGGACGGCAGATGTGTGAACACCATGGTGCGGACGAGGCCGAAGCGCGCAGCCAGGCGGGACGCCAACAGTGCCGAAACCCCGGCCAGGACATTCGCCCAAAAGAAGATCGCACCGAGCGTCGCGGGGTTCGCGCCGAAACGCAGATAGAACCAGTAGGCGGCAAAGCTCTGCACCACAAAGCCGCCTGCAAAGGAGTCGAGCGCGAAGAGGCCCGATAGCCTGAGCACGACTCCCCGAGAGCGACCGATGCCGAAGGACCCCGCTCCAGGCACGCTCACTTCAGCGGCGGGCGAGAGACGGGTGAACAGCAGTGCCAGCACGACTCCCAGGACGGCGTAGAGCAGAACGACAACCCGATAGCTCTCGACGGGCGCTATGGCCGTCTTCTGCAGGAGATGCGACAGGGTCCCTCCGCCGAGTGAGCCCAGGGCGGTCGCAAACGACCCCACGAGGGTGTACCAGGCGAATACCGCTGTCCGGCTCTGACCGGGAACAACCTGTGACAGCGCGGCCTGCTCGATCGAGAGAAACGGGCCGACCTCGTTGCCACTGGGACTGATGACGCCGATCGTCCCGGCGACGACCAGGAACGCGAAATTGCGGGTGGAGGCGAACGCCAGACCGGCAGCCGCCATGAGAATGGCACCCACGATCAGCATACGGCGCCGCCCGATCCGGTCGGCGTGCGTCGTGAGGTAGAGGGAGACAACCGTATCCCCGACCAGCGTGAGGGTCAGCAGCACGCCGGTTTGGGACGTACTCAGGCCGAGGCTGGTCAGATAGAAGACCAGGACCACGGACAACGCGCCGTAGGCGAACAGACGGGTACACCGCGTCAGGAAGAGCAGCCACCCATCGCGCGTCAGCACGCGGAAAAGCGAATATCTTGAATACCACAAGTGTACCGGACGAGATTTTGCCGAGCAACCTTTTTCGCTGCGGCTACTTTCACCTCACCGGGGGGACTTCATGAGCGTCCTGTCGAGCCTGCATCAATTCAGCGACTGGGGTCTGCTGGCGCTCCGCCTGGGTGTCGGGACCGTCTTTCTCGTCCACGGCAACCAGAAGCGCGCTATGTGGAAGATGCAGCCGTCGGCTCAGCTGCCTGCGGGCCTGCTGTCGCTGCTGAGGGTCCTCTCCATCGCCGAGCCGTTGGGCGGTCTGGCGACGCTGACTGGCTTGCTCACGCAGGCAGCGGCGGCCGGGTTCATCCTCGTCATGCTGGGCGCGATTCGCCTCAAAGTCCTGCAAATGCACAAGGGGTTCACGGGCGAAGGGGGTTGGGAGTTCGAGTTCTTGCTCCTCGTCGGAGCAATCGCACTGCTGTTTCTCGGTGCGGGAAAGTTCGCGCTCGATCGCCTGCTGTTCGGGATCTAGGCGCGCTGATCGGAGGGTGTGTTGATGGTGGCGCCTTTTGGCCGCACGGGGAGGCCGATTTCTCTCGCCCACCCGTCCGTCAGCTCGAACGTCTGCCCCATGTCGAACTGGAGCACGCGAAGGCGCCGGCCCAGGTCCTTCAGCGCCCAGATGACCGTGTGCTGCACCTCCGCCGAGGACCACTGGCCGAACTCGTTATGACTTAGATCCGCTTGGAGGGCGGCGGCGACGCGGGAGGCGAATTGGCCATGGGGCTCCTCAGTCTGCCTTTGGGATTCCCTTAGTCCCTTTTGAGGGCCGGCACCCTCACCCCAGAGCACCCACTCCAGGGTGACACCCTTCACGCCGCGCTGCCGCGCCCTCGTCACGATCATCCGCGCCACGTCCGCTGGGAATTTCTTCCGCTGCGGCCACTTCTTGATCGCGACCTCCGTGACCGGCGGTCCGAGCTCGGCGGCGAACTGTCGATAGGTGAGCGAGATGGCTGGCCAGGGGCTGAAGGCGTCGAGCAGCCGGGCCAGCCGTTCCGAAACGGGGCCCTTTTCGGCTCCTTTTCTAGCCTTGACAGATGACAATTTGGTCCTAGTTTAGTGACCTAATGGGTGCCAAGTTAGCGTCCGCCACAGATCCCCAATGAGGACAAGGTGTCACGCTTGCAGCCTGCCGTCAAGAGGGGACAACCACGCACGCGCGTGTGCCCATAAGGAGCGATGCCAGTGCTCGGATTAGGGATGATCATCGGAGTACGGAGTACCCCGTTTCGGGAGGACCACATGGTACGGAAGGCAGAGATGTTGGCAGCGAAGTTGGGGAGCGTCGAGGGTGAGGGTGCGCCCGAGCGCGAAGGCTTGAAGTTGGCTGAGGATGTGTCCTTCAAGGAGCAGGTGATCTTCACCGGCTCCACGGACTGGACCCCGGACCAAGCCGAGCACTACATCGATTGGCGGATCCAGAGCGTGGATACGGACATCGCCAGGCTGCGCCAGCAGCTCGACGACCTGATCGCCCAGCGCAAGCGCTGGCTGGCCGTCACGGGCGGCCGCTCCAAGGTGTTTGGCGTTACCAACGGCAACGGACATGGGGCGACGAGTTCCGCGTAACCGCGGCGTCCCACTAACGTGAAGAACGGCCCCGCGACGACACACCGTCGCGGGGCCGTTTCTCGAGCCTAGGCCTGGCGCCGCCCGCGTGGCGTGCGCTGCACGGGAATCGGAAGGGTGATCTCGAAGGTGGTGCCGCGACCCACGGCGGAATCCACCTTGACCGCCCCCGCGAACATGTCCTGCGTGATTTGACGCACCACCGTCAGTCCGGTCCCCGAGCCCGAGCCGAACTCCTTGGTCGTGAAGCCCGGCTCGAAGATCCGCTCGAGATGCTCCCCCGCGATTCCCACCCCGTGATCCTGGACCGTCAGGCGCAGCGCCTCGCCCACCTGCCCCAGAGTGACTACGACCGGTGCGTTCCGCTCCCGCGACGCCGAGACCGCATTGCGGATGAGGTTGGTGAGCACCTGATACAGGGCGTTGGGATCACCCTGGAGAAAGATGCCGCTCACGGTGATGACCCCCTGGAGCGCGACGCTGCGCTTGAGCGCCAGCGGCCGCTCCAGCGCCACGCATGACCGGACGACGTTTGCCGCGTCGAACCGCTCCGAGCGGGCCAGCCCTCCGCGCGCGCGATCCTGAATCGAGCGTAGAAACTGGATGGCCTGGTCCATGCCTTCCCCCACGCCCGCGAGCTCCTGGAGCAGCTCTGCACGGAAGGAGGGGGTGAGCGATGCCGTCGTCCGGATCAGATCAAGGGACAGATCGAGGCTGGCGAGCGCGGCCGTCAGGGGATTAGCGACCTCGTGCGCAATCACGCTGGGCTGGCGGACCAACTCAGCCAGGGCGTCAGGCTCCGGCAGACGGGGCCGGCCGACCACCGGGGGCTGGTCCACGAGACCCAGACAGAGACCCGCCAGCTCGAGGGTGATCCGCTCGCGGCTGCGGCGCTCGACGCCGTCGGGCGGTGGTGCGGCCGGCTGCCTCCTCACGGGGGCGACACACCAGGGCCCCGTATCGTCCAGCCGGCAGCCGACCCAGCGACTGCCCTGGATGATCGGGGCACCCCAGCGATGGAGCGTACTGTCGAGGTCGAGGCGTGTGTCCGGGGACTGGGAACTCGCGGCGCTGGTCATGACCGGGGTCACCTCCGCGCGCGACGAAACCTCCCACAGGGTGACCGCTCGCCCCTGGAGGGCCACGCTCGCTGCGCGCAAGACCTCGCGACGGTGCTCGTGCATCCGATGTCATGAAGTTTGGGACCCATGGGGCCCGGTCCTAGGGCGTTTTTGCGGCACCAAGGGGCGCGAATGCGACAGGGTTGTCTCGCCGTCAGCCCTCACCTTTGCGACGCCTTTTTCCCTCTTGCTCCCGCTCCGCTCTCCGGCCGGCGACCACGACGCGGTCGCGGCCCTCCCCCTTCGCCTGATACATCGCCGCGTCGGCGCTCGCGATGAGCTCCTCCGGCGTCTCCCCGTGCGTCGGATACTCGGCGGCACCCACGCTCACCGTCACCCGCCCGCCACCGAATTCTTCAGCCGCCACGCGGGCCCGGAGGCGCTCGCCCACGGCGGCGGCCGTCGCGATCGGCGCCTCGATCAGCATGACCAGGAACTCCTCACCGCCGTAACGGGCCACGCTGTCGACGCCCCGTGTGGTCTGGCGCAAGATCTCCGCGATCTTCACGAGCACCGCGTCCCCCCCAAGGTGCCCGTGCGTGTCGTTGTACTGCTTGAAGTGATCGACGTCGGCCAGCAGCACTGAGAAGGCCCGCCGCAGGCGGCGCGACCGCTGGACCTCGTTGGCGAGCGTCCCCATGAGATGCCGCCGGTTATACAGCCCGGTGAGCCCGTCGGTGACGGAGAGGCGCTCCAGCTCGCCCTGGCCCTCGCGCTCCCGCACGCGGGTCACCAGGTTCTTGAACACCTGCGTCAGCTGGCCCACCTCGCCCCCACCGCCCGTCGGGAGCTCGACCGAGTGGTCCCCGGCGGCCACCTTGGCCGCCACGCTGGAGAGACGTCGGAGCGGGCGTACGAGCAGCAAGCCCACGTAGCTGGCCAGCCCTGCCACCACAAGGAGCACGACCAGCGCGAGGCCCGCGCCGCCTCCCCCGCCGGCCTGACGGAACGCCTCCGCCCGTGGCATGTCCACCACCGCCGCCCAGCGGAGCGCGGGCACCCGCCGCAGGGTCCCGATGACGTTCTGGCCGTCGGCGCGCCTGTATTCCACGGTGCTGCCCTCGCGGTCGAGCAGTTCCTGCGCCATCGGGAGCTTCGTGCGCATCAGGTCCGCCGAGCTGACACGAGATTTCAGGATCAGCCTACCCTGATCCGTCATCACGTACAGGTCGCCCCCGGCCGCGGCGCGCGGCGCGAGCCGCTGCAGCAGGTCGGCCACCGCTCGCAGATTGAGCTTCGCCATGAGCGCCCCGACGTACCGTCCATCCGGCTGGCGGATCGGTACCGCGAGCCCGATCGCCGCCTTCCCGAGCCCCGTGTCCCAGTACGGGTCGCCCACGAGCGCATCACTCGTCCGGAGGCTCGACAACCTGTCCTGAGAGAACTGCACGCCGGTCATGCGGCCGCCGCTGGACGCCACGAACCGGCCATGTCCCTCAACCACAAGCAGCGCCTCGCAGTCCGAGCAGCGCTCGCGCACCGAGTTGAGGTACTCGCGCAGCCGGCCGACCGCCTCGGCGTTGGCCTGTGCCCGGACCAGGTTCTCCGCCACCGCGTACGCCGTCGCCGCCACCCGCAGATCGCGCAGCCGATCGCCGAGCCACTGATCGATCTCCCAGGCCGCCTCGGTGCTCGTGCCGCGCTGCTCCTGGGCGATCTGGTCGCCGATCGACCCCTGGCTCTTCCGGGACGACACCACGGTCAGGGCGAGGGCAGGCACGAGCGTCGCCGCCACCGCGAACACCAGCATCTGGTTCCTGATGCTGTCGAGGTGGAACTCGCGCAGCCGGCGCGCGATGGTTTCTTGCCAGGTGGTCACCGTCGGTCGTCCTCCGGAGTACAGCAAGATTCACCTTCCGCCCTTCCCCGCAAGTGTGCGGTCGCTAGTGCGTTCCACCGCTTCATTTGCCGACGCTCGTGCTCGCTCGCGTGACGAACATCACCCCACCTGCGGTCGTCCGTCATCACCGGATTCTGCAACGGATCACGCGGTAGACGAGACGCGCGACCCGGTCGCCTCGCCTGCTCCCGGTCCGTAACCCGCCGCCCCACTTGAGGTAGCGGCAAATGCCACGGTCAGGCACACGGCTTGCTTCATCTCTTATGCCCCTCCAGCACCGACCGCTTTCCTTTATCTTCGCCGAGGACTGCAATGGCCTGGAAGCTCTTCGGACATGCGACCACGCCGGCGCAGCTGCCGGCGGAGCTTCGCTCCATTCTCGCTCAGATGCAGCGCGAGCGCGTCGCGTTCGAGGGGCTCACCACCGGGGCGCGTGACGCGACTCAACAGCTCACGCAGCTCACCCAGCCGATCGCCGAGGCCCAGAAGGTCGTGGCGGAGCTGCAGGGGCGCGTCAAGGCGCTCGAGCGGCTCGTCCCCGTCCTGGCCACGCTCGACGAGCAGACCGAAGGGGTGTCGCGCACGCAGCGACGCACCGAAACACAGGTCGAGCACACAGCGGAAGAAGTCAAGACGCTTCGCACCGAGATCGAGCAGCTGCGCGCCACGTTCGACGCGGCGCTCGCGCTGAAGGGCGATCTCACGAGCCTGCTCGAGTCGGCCGGCGGCCTCAAGTCGCTGCGCGCCGACGCGGACACGCTCACGGGCCAGGTGCGCGACCTCTCCAACACGTTCGACCGCGCCCGGCAGCGCCAGGACGAGTTGAATCGCGTCGGTGAGGCCGCGGCCGCCCGGCTGCACGCGCTCGAGGAGCGACAGCAGCAGGTGCAAGGAAGCGTCGGAGCAGCGCAGACCCGCGTGACCGGGCTCGAGGAGGGGTTCGCCCATCTCACGCAGGCCGCGGCCGACGCGGCCGACACCAAGCGACAGCTGGGCACGCTGAAGGCCCTCGCCGATTACGTCACGCAGAAGGTCGCGGTGCTGGAACAGCAGCGCGAGGTGGTCGATCGCGCCCTCGGCAAGGCCACCCAGCTCGACGACGTCCTGCGGGATATCGACGCCAAGATTCGCACCCACGAAGCCAACGCCAAGAGTCTGGGCGCGCTCGAGACCCGTGTCACCGACCTGCAGGCGCTCCACGGCGATCTGCTGGCGAGGTCGCGAGAGGTGAGCGTGCGTCACGACCAGATCGCGCAGGCGGATCAGGAGCTGCACGGACGCCTGAACGGGCTGCGCGATGAGGTCCAGCGGACCGTCAAGCGCTTCGAGCTCGAGAACCAGGGGCTCGACGCCGTCGGGCAGCGCATCCTGGATCTGCGCGGTTCGCTCACGGACATGGAGACCCGCTGTCGCACGCTGGACGAATCGAGCCGCACCATCGGGGACGTCCGGTCCCAGGCCGACGGACTCACGAAGCAGCTCGGGAGCCTGTCCGAGACCGTGGCGCACCTCGAAACCCAGACCGAGCACCTCGGCGCCGTGCAGGGGGACGCCGAGCGGCTCGCCCAGACAGTCGAGCAAATGACCCAGCGGGTGGCGCGACTCGAAAAGACGCAGCCGTCGGTGGAGGCGGCGTTGCGCGACTTCGCGAGCCTGAAGGGGACGCACGAAGAGGTGAAGGATGCGCTGGAGCGCATGCGGGTGGCGGAGGGCGAGGTCGCGCGCGTACGCGAGGCGCAGGCCGGCACGAAGACCTGGCTCGACGAAGTGACCGAGTCGGTCGCGGCGCTACGCGGCGAGCTCGCGGCGGTGGAAGAGATGAAGCCGACGGTCGAATCGGTGCGCGCGGACTCCGATCGCCTGTCGCAATCGATGGCCCAGATCGAGTCGCGCCGCCAGCTCGTCGAGCAGCTGAACACCCGGCTGACCGACCTCACAGGGACCGCGGCACAGCTCGACGAGCGTACCGAAGGGCTGGCGGCTCGTATGAGCACCACCGACCAGCAGTTTCAGGCCCTCACGGCCCACGCCGCGGAGGCGGCGCGCATCGAGAAACTGGTGCCCACGGTGGTGGGAACGGTGGAGCGAGTGGAACGCCGCATGACGCAGATCGACACGGCGGTGACGACGCTGGAAGGCCGTGCCCAGAGCCTCGAGCTGCTCGCCGAACAGACCAGGGCGCTGGGGCAGGAGCTGCAGGTGCGGCAGGCCGCGCTCAACTCCGCCACCGAGCATTTGGCGCGTGCCTCACAGCTGCGGGCGGAGGCGGCCAGTATCGCGCAGCAGTTGGAAGAGCGCGCCGGTCAGCTCACCGGAGCCCTCACAGGCGCGACCGATCGCACCGCGGCGCTCACGACGACCCTCGAGGATCTCGAGAATCGCGCCGGCAACTTGCGCTTCGTGCATAAGCGCATGGCGGAGTTCGAGCAGCGGCTCGCCAAGTGGCACGCCACCGAGGAGCAGCTCAGGCGGGCGCTGGAGCAGACCGCCCAGCGCCAGGCCACGGTCGACGCCCTCCAGGCCGACCTGTATCGCCTGTTCGAAGTCGCCGAGCGGGCTGTGGAGCATGTCCGCTCGCTCGCCAGCGCCCAGGCGCCCCACGCGAAACGCGCCTAAGGTCACGGCTCCACGCTCTCGAGCCGCACCGCCACCAGGAATCCCGGCCGGACCGGCCGCCGGAACCCCCGCTCCCACGCTGCGAGGTCGAGTTCCACTGTCTCGAGATCGGACACCAAGAGATCCGGGGGCGCCACCGCCTGCAATGTGGCCAGCGACTTGAGATGACCGTGGCAGCTCGCACACGTCTCGACGGTCCGTCCCTCGACCCGCCGTGCGATGACCAGCGATCCCAGGCGCTCGTGATCGCGCTCGCTGCAGTAGACGCACGCGAGCCAGGGCCGCTGCCAGTCGCCACCGCAGCGCCCGCACCGGAGACAACGGGTTCGCTCGAGGCCGCGCAGCTCCGCGAGCACCGGCCATGCCCCGCAGACCGGGCAATAGCCGCGACTCCACCCCGATGGGATATGGGTCTGCAGCTGGCGGCCGCACGCCTGCAGCAACGGCCACACGGCGAGGTTCAGGACGGTCTCGAAGGCCGCAGGCTCGATCTCCGCCTGTCTCGCTGCCCGCTCGAGCACCGCGCTATCCTGCCGCACGGCGGCGGCGGCGAGTCCGACCACCCCGAGCTCCGCCACCCTTCTCAAGTCGACGAGCTCGCCCAGCCGCTGCACTAGACTCCGCAGGCGCCCCGCGTCCAACCGCACCGTGCGTCCATGCAACAGAGGAGCGATGTCCACGGGCGTGCGCGGTCGCGCGTCCGGCGTCAACGGCTCCGGGGCCGGGGCAAGGTCAGCGTCTGCCTGGAACGTCGCCCGCAGCAGCTCGACCCACGGGCGCCACTCCGGTGAGGCTCGCTCGAGCGCGTCTAGTCGAGCCGCCCGCTCCTGCCCAATACCGGCAGCGGTCCGTTGCATTTGACCTCGGTCACGCACGGAGTCCCGTAGTACGGCTCGGCGCTGGTGGGGGGGTGCACGAGGGAAATTCTAGCAACAGCCAGGTCACAGCGCGAGAGCGCGGGGGCGGCGCGCAAGGTCGCGCCACAACGAAACTTCGTGGTCCTAGACGGGGCCCTACGACCTGTTGTTGCTCGTGATGGAGCTCGTGGCTAGCGGCGGGTGAAGACGGCGCGCCACGTGCGGTCCTGTGCCATCCACGTGAAGTGATCGTGGTCGACCATGGCGAGGGTAGACATCGGCGGAGGGGGCGGCTCGCCCGCACCGGGCGCAATGGAGATGGCGTAGAACGTAATGCTCGGCTGAGCATCGTCCGGGATCCCGGTGAGCAGCTCGGGCGCAGACCCCACGTTGTATACGGAGGTGCTGAAGAAACGGTCGCTCGAGGGATCGAAGCCGACGAGGCCTTGGCCCTGCACCTGGGAGTGGTCGAGCACCTCGGTCCATTCCAGACGCAGGTCGTCGAACAAGGCCTTCATCACCCGGATGCCCGACACGTCGGGCGTCCCGCTGAAGTTCCCCGCGAACCAGATCTGGAACTGCCAGGTGCCGACCAGGTCGCCGAGGATGCCGCGGGCCGGCTGGAGGTGAGACGAGGGGCCCGCGACGGTGGCGCTAGGCCGGCCCCGGCCGTTCGCCTCCTTGGCGCCCTGGGCCGCCAGCCCCGGCGCGAACGCCGCGGCGACCGCCAGCACGCACGCGGCGACTCCTGCGGACCCACGAACCCGATCGATGCCCATGGTGTTATAGCAACCATTCATGTTATAATATGTATAGTACTATAATAGCTCGACGTGTCATATATAGCAAGGAGGCGATATGCCACAGTATCGGGGCGAGAAAGTCCGCTATCGCCGTAGAGGCCTGCTGCGCCTGCGGTTGCGGCAGTTGCTGGAGGCGCAGGGTATGTCGGCCTATGGCCTGGCCAAGTTCACCGGCCTCAGCCTGAACACCATTTACCGGCTCACCCGGCCGAGTGGGCGGTTCAGCCTGATTCGAGCCGATACGATCGAGCGCCTGTGTGGCGCGCTGCGGGTGACTCCGAGCGAGCTGTTCGAGTACAAGAGGCCCCCGGCAGCGTGATGCCGCCCTCGCTCCATCCGCGAAACGTGTGACTCTGTCCCTCATGGAGGGGCTCGTGTAGCATTTGCCGCCATGCAGGACGCGCACGCGTTCCTCACGTCCCTGACGGTCGTCCTGGCGGTGGCGGCCGTCACGACCGTGGTGTTCCAGCGCCTCCGCCAGCCCGTCGTGCTGGGTTACATCATCGCCGGGTTGATCGTCGGGCCCCACGTCCCGATCCCCCTCGTGGCCGACCCGAACGGCGAAAGCCGCCCTCGTGGGCCGGGAGACTTCCTGACGTGCGGCTGAGAGTCGGAGCGTACGCCATCGAGGTGACACACCCGGACAAGGTGCGCGCTCCCGCTCAGCGGAGCAGCTGCGACACCGTGTAGATCGCGAGCCCGACCAGCCCACCGACCAGCGTGCCGTTGATCCGGACGAACTGCAGATCTCTCCCCACGGCCAGCTCGAAGCGGCGCGACGTTGCCTCCGGGTCCCAACCGGCGACCGTCTGAGCGATCAGGTCGCCGATCTCATGGCGATACCGCTCCACCGCCGTGGCCGCGAGGTCGATGACCACGTCGTCGATTTCGGCGAGCAGGGCCTCGTTCGCCAGCAGCGCTGCGCTGAACTCGCTCAGCCCGCGCTCCAGGGGCCCGGGGTCGCGTCCGCCGTCCGCCCGGGTCGCGTAGGCGACGATGGCGCGCCGCGTCGCTTCCCACAGGCGAGTGGACAGGTCGGCGAGAGACGGGTCCGCGAGCCATTCTTCCTTCAGGGCCTCCGCCTTGGCGATGACGTCGGGGGCGTGCTGCAGCCGGTCGACGAACTCCCGCAACGCGGTGTCGAAGGCGGCCCGTAGAGGGTGATACGGATCGGCCCCGATGTCGCGCAACAGGCTCTCCACGGTCCCGATGATCCGCTGGAAGATCTGGTCGTCCACGACCCCGGGCACCCACCAGGGGCTCTCCGTCCGCACCTTGTCGCGAATCACGTCCCGGTTGTCGCGCACCGCCTCCGCGGCGAGCCGGACGGCCTCATTGAGCAGCGCTTGATGGCGGTCGTCGGCGAGGACGAGCGCGAGGGTCTTGCCGAGCGCCGGCGCGACGCGCGTCGCGCGGAGCCGGGCGCTCACAACTTCGTGGACCAGCACCCGCACGTCCTCGTCGGGGAGCGCCTCGAGGGTCTTCGCGAGACCGCCCGCGATCTGGCGAGCGATGCGCCGGCTGTGCTCCGGGTCGGTGAGCCACCGAGCGGCCCGCTCGGCGGGCCGCACCGCCCGCAGGTTGGCCGCGATGACTTCGCGAGACAGGAAGTGATTCTGCACGAAGGTGCCCAGGATCCGGCCGATCCGCTCCTTGCGGGTGGCCACGATGGCCGTGTGCGGGATCGGCAGCCCGAGCGGATGCCGGAACAGCGCCGTGACGGCGAACCAGTCGGCGAGTCCCCCCACGAGCGATGCCTCGGCCGTGGCGCGCACGTAGCCGAGCCAGGGATACTGGCCTTCGAACACACTCGCGCCCGCGAACACCGCGGCCGCGAGCGCCAGGAGCCCGGTCGCGCGGCGTTTCATCGCGTCGAGCTGCGCTTGGCGCACCGCGTCGTCGGGCCGCGACCACGAAGGGGAGGCGGGGGAGGAGGGTGGGGACGCCGGGGTCACTGTCACGGAGCAATGATAACGGAAGCGGTGTGTCGTCGGCGCAACACTGCCGGGCTGTGACCGCGATTCTCCCGCACGCCGACCGCTCGGCCTGCTAGTTGCGGTGCTGTCGCAGGGATCCTATGACCGCCACTGCGCCTGTTCCGCCCCTCATCTTGATCGCGGCCAGTCCGGAGCACTCGCTCGCGAGCGTGTTCGAAGGCAGGAACTACATCGTGGTCCAGGTCCACACCGGCACCCTGGCGGGGGAGTGGGTACGGGACGTCCGGCCGGACACGATCATCATCGACGCCGAATTGCCGGACATGTCGGGCATCGACGCGTGCCGGTTGCTGCACAGCGATCTGCGAATCGGGCACACGGTGCCCACCCTCATCCTCTCTCCCAACAAGCCCACGCCGGAACAGCGCGTGGCCGCCCTGCGGACGGGCGTCTGGGATTTTCTCCTTTACCCGCCGGACCGCGAGGAGCTCTTGCTCAGCCTCGAGACTTACCTGCAGGCGAAGCGGAATATCGACGTCGCGCTCGCGGGGCTGGTGGATCCGGCGACGGGGCTCCACACTCGGCCCGCCCTGGCGCGCCGGGCCCGGGAGCTCGGAGCTCTGATGTCGCGCGCGCGGGGCGGGCTCGCCTGCGTGGTGTTCGCCCTGGATGCGGAGCCGGCGGACCCAAAGGCAGGAAGCATCGTGGTCCGGCGCGCACGGGTGTCCGATGTCGTGGGAGCGTTGAGCCCGACCGAGTTCGCCGTGCTCGCGCCCGCTACCGATCACGCCGGTGCGGTCAAGCTCGCTCAGCGCATCGGCGCTGCGTTGCTCGAGGTAATCGGTGCAAACGGCTCCTCTGCTGCCGCGCGAGCGCTCCAGATCGGCTACGACGCCGTCCCGAACCTGAAGTATTCGCCGATCGACCCCGTCGCCTTGCTCCTGCGAGCCACTACGGCAGTGCGAACCGGCACACCTGAGCCGGGCTGCTCCTGGATGCGTCGTTTCGACGAGTCCAAGGCGTCGGCTCGGGAGGCGGGGGCCGCGCCGCGGACCACGCCGTCCGGACTCGTCCGCGGCAACAGGGGAACCGGCGTATGAAGACGATGCATCTCCGGCCCGCCGTCCTGCTCGGTGCCGCCAGCGCGCTCATGCTCGGCTGTGGGGATCGCTCACCGCTCGGCGTCCCCTCCCAGGCGCCGACTCCGCACAGCGCTTTGATTGGTGGCCCGCTCGCGCCGACGGGCGTACTCACGTGTCAGCCGCTGCCGTACGACTCTGCGACCCAGACCATCGGGCCCGAGGGGGGCACGATTCAGATCGGCGCGTACTCGCTCGTCATCCCGGCGGGCGCGCTCGCGGCTCCGACGATGATCACCGCCGTCGTGGCGTCCGGCCCCGTGAACGCCGTGCGTTTCCAGCCCGAGGGCCTGCAGTTCGAGCAGACCGCGTACCTCACGATGAGCTACGCCAACTGCGACCTGCTCGGCTCGATCGCCCCGAAACAGATCGCCTACACGACCGATGCGCTCGGCATCCTCGAGTACCTGCTCTCGGCGGACGACCTGCTCGCCCAACAGGTCACCGGGGAGCTGCACCACTTCTCCGAGTATGCCATCGCCTGGTAAGGCCGACGTGAGCGAACCCCGGCAGGCCGCCGACTTCCTTCGAGAGGCGCGGGAGCGAGAGCGGGCCGCGTGTCTTCCCGAAGCGATCGCGTCCTACGAGGCCGCAGTCGCGGCGGCAGAGCGCGGCGGCGAGCGCACGGTCCTGGCCGAAGCACTGCGGCGGCTCGCAGTGGTGCGGCGCCATCGCTCCGAGGTCGCTGCGGCGACTGCGCTGTGCCAACAGAGCTACGAGGTTGCCCGGCAGTCGGGCGACGACCTGCTCGCGGCGGAGGCACTGAACACCCTCGGCGGCCTGTACCTCTCGGCCGGCGCACCGGACGACGCGCGCCGGGTATTTCTCGAGGCCCTGGAGCTCGGTGGATCGAACCGCGAGGTGCGCGCGCGCGTGGAGCAGAATCTGGGAATCCTCGCGAACATCCGGGGCGAGCTCCACGAAGCCATCGCGCGCTACGAGCGGTCGCTCGACGCGTACCGCGACTGCGGCGACGACCACGGGTGCGCGCTCGCCTACCACAACCTGGGGATGGTGAGCGCGGACCGGGGATGGCTCAACGCCGCGGACTGCTACTTCCGGGAGAGCCGCGCCCTCGCCGAGCGGGTCGGCGACGTATATCTGCGGGGACTCTGCCTCGTCAATCACGCCGAGCTAGACGTGACGCGCCAGCGCTTCGAGGACGCGCGCCAGAAGGCGGAGGAAGCCCTCGCGGTGTTCGACCAGCTGGGTGTGAAGAGCGCCAAGGCCGAGGCCTATCGGGTGATCGGCATGGTGTACCGCGAGACGGGGCGCATCGTGCTGGCCGAGTCGCGGCTCCGCTCCGCCATCGAGCTGGCCGTCGCCGCGGGCGCCGTACTGGGTGAGGCGGAGGCCTCCAGGGAGTTGGCGCTGTTGTATCAAGCGATGGGACGTAACCAGGAAGCGCTACGCCTGCTCAACACCGCCTCCCGGCTGTTCCAGCGGCTGGACGCCAGGGTGGATCTGATTCACATGGGTGGGAAGCTGGCAGAACTCAAGGAGGCGTACCTGGCGGTGGTACGCGCCTGGGGTCAATCAATCGAATCGAGCGACAGCTACACGTTTGGCCACTGCGAGCGCGTGGCGCGAAACGCCGTCGCGATGGCCCGGGTGCTGGAGTTCGACGACCACGATGAGACGGCGGTGCTCTTGGGTGCCTACGTGCACGACGTAGGCCAGTTGCGCATCCCGCACGAGCTGCTTCGCAAGCCGGGTCCGCTCACCCGCGAGGAGCGCGAGGTGGTGCAGATGCACCCGATCTGGGGGATCGAGCTGCTGGCGAGCGTCGAGTTCCCCTGGGACCTAAAACCCATCATCCGCTGGCACCACGAGCGGTACGACGGGACCGGCTACCCCGATCGCCTCAAGGGCGATGAAATCCCACTCGCCGCGCAGATCGTCGGAATGCTCGACGTCTACGACGCGCTCATGAGCGCCCGGGCGTATCAATCCGCGCGGACGGCGGACCAGGCGCTGGCGGAGCTCACCCGGTACCGGTCCTGGTGGTCCGACCGCGTGTTCGCGGCATTCCTGAAGGCCATCGTCCAGCCAGCGGCAGGGCGGTAGCGAATCTGCCCTCGCTCGCCGCGCGTCACTGCGCAGCGGAGACGATTCCCACCCGTACCGCGCCACCCGACTGGGTCCGTCAAGGGACGAGATCCCTTGTGTCGGCCTCGTCCCGGGGCCTAATTACTGACGGAGGCACCACCCGCAGGACAGGAGGCAAATCCCCGTGAAGATCCGCATTTCCAGACTCGCGCTCGGTGCGGTGATACTGCTCCCCCTCGCCGCGCCGTCGCAGACCCGTCACGCGAAAGTCAAAATCACAGCGCCCACGAACGGCGCCACGGTGAGCGGGCCGGTGAAAGTCGTGCTCGTCGCGACCGGCGTGGAGATCGTCCCCGCCACGGTGGAGCGGCCCGGGACGGGACATCATCACCTGTTCGTGGACCACGACCTCACGCCGGTCGACGACACGATTCCCCGCGGCGTGACCGGGATCCTGCATCTCGGCC
>Ga0209159_1001253_pt1 | contig 20084 bp, 24 predicted proteins | sample GraSoiAngelo_144_FD_185901 | JGI IMG/M metagenome (GOLD analysis project Ga0209159, IMG submission 185901) | Grasslands soil microbial communities from the Angelo Coastal Reserve, California, USA - 14_1009_02_40cm (SPAdes) (version 2) | ecosystem: Environmental > Terrestrial > Soil > Grasslands ...
TGGCACAAGCACGACAAGGAAGACGAGTTCTTCTATGTCGTGGAGGGGCGTTTCGTGATTGATCTCGAAGGCCGGACCGTCGAGCTCGCACCGCGACAGGGGCTTACGGTCCCGAAGGGCGTGATGCATCGGACGCGGGCCCCCGAGCGGAGCGTGATTCTTATGATCGAGGGCGCGGGGGTCATCCCGACGGGCGACTGACCCGCGCCCTCGACCTCGCCGCGGGCTGCGCGGGCTACTTCTTGGGCGCGAGCCCCAGTCGCTGCTCCAGCACGAGCCGCACCTCCAGGGCGGCCGCACGCCAGAGGGGGCCGCCGGGCGCGTCGTATTCGACCTGGATCTGCTTCCGGTACTCGGCCATCGCGGCATCCTGCTTGTCCTTCGGCGCGACATCCACAGTCTTGGCCCGGATCCCGACGACCTTGGCGGTCGCGGCGTGCGCCCGCTCGATCCAGCGGCCGATCTCGTTCCAGTCGCGGTCGAAGAAGACCACGACCGGTATCGACTGGTAGCCGTTGTTCAGGAAGGTGTCCCTCAGGTCGGCGTTCTGATCACGGAGGAACACGCGCAGCTCGCAGTTCGGCATCGCCTCGCAGATGTGCGCGATCAGCGGCGAGTTCCGGTGGACGTCCCCGCACCAGTTCTCGGCGAGCATCAGCACGTACCGCGCCTGGCCGATGCCACTGAAGAACTTCCGCTCCTCCTCGGTCAGCGCCGATTTCGCGTAGTTGTCCTCGGTGCGAGCCCGAGTGTCGCCCATCTGGGCCATGTAGTCCTTCCAGGTCAAGCCTTTGGCGAAGCGCTGTGCGTCGAGGGGAATCTTCAGCTGGGCCATGTCGTCTTCTCCTCCGTTGGCGTTCGACGTTCCCGCCATTTATACAACAAACGAGGCGCCGATGACAGACGAGGCTCCGAGGACAGCCACGCAAGTCGGCCAGACTGCGCGGCCGACATCGATTGTGGTAGGAATCTCAGGGTGCGTCCGTCCGCGCGTCGCTGGCTGATCGTGGCCGCGCTGTTCGTGGTCACGTACGGGATCGCGACCCCGCTTGCCGCCTACGGCGTGTTCCTCCCCGTCCTCGCCGAAGCGTTCGCGTGGAGTCGTGGCGCCATCTCGGCGGCGCTCTCGATCAACCTGATGCTCGGGGGCCTGGCGGGCTTCGGGATCGGCGCTCTCGCGGACCGCCACGGGCCTCGCGTCATGCTCGTCCTCACCGTGACCCTGGCCGGCGCGGCGTTCGCCCTCGTCTCGACGGTCGACGCACTGTGGCAGCTCTACCTCTTCGTCGGCGTGATGGGCGGGGTGGGAATGTCGAGCTTCTACCTGCTCAGCGCAGCGACGATCACGCACTGGTTCGCCGAGCGCCGTGGCCTCGCTCTGGGCTTGGTCTTGGTGGGGTTCAGCCTGGGCTACATCTCAGGCGGTCCCCTCGCGGCGTGGCTCATCGCGGAGCTCGGTTGGCGCGGCGCCTACGCGCTGCTCGGGAGCGGCTGCGGGCTGATCACGATGCTCGCCGCGTTGACCGTCCGCCTGCCCCGCGCGGTGGAGGTGACGGTGCTTCGCGGGACAGCGGGGCGAACCAACGCGACGGGCGGCGGCGGCGGTTCCCCGCCCGACGCGGGGCCGAGCGTCACGCTTCACGACGCGCTCGTCGATCCGCGCCAGTGGTGCCTCAACGTCGCGTGGCTCCTGCTCGGCGGCCTCGCCATGATGGTCTCCGTCCACATCGTGCCGTTCGCGCGCGACCGGGGCATCAGCCTCGCCGACGCGTCGCTCGCGCTCAGCGCCTACGGCGTCGGCTCCGTGACCGGGCGGATCGCGGCGGGCGCGGTGTCCGATCGGATCGGCACGCTCACGACCATCCGCATCGCCTATGTCATCGAGGCGCTGGCGCTGTTGGTACTCCTGTGGGTGCCCTCGCGCGAGGCGATGTTCGGCTCGCTGGCGGTGTTCGGCGTGGGCTTCGCGGCATCGGACACGATGATCACGCACGTGATCCCCGACGTCTTCGGGATGCGCGCGATTGGCGCCATCATGGGTGTGCTCACGCTCGGCTGGCGCTCCGGGGCTGCGCTCGGCCCCGCCGCCGCGGGGTTCCTCTACGACGTGACCGGCTCGTACACCGTGCCGTTCGGCGCGGCGCCCGTCGCCGTGCTCGTGAGCTGGGGGCTCTTCACGCTGGGAACGTCTCGCCGGCACCGCCGATCCTCGAGCGTCCTCAGATGACAGCGATCGCCTCGACCTCGATCAGGTAATCGGGGTGCGCCAGCGCGCTGACCTCCACCATGGTCGAAGCAGGACCTTTAGAACCGAAGACTTCCTCACGAACCGCGCGGAACTCGGGGCGGTAGCGCACGTCCGTGACGTACGTGTTGATCTTCACCACATTGTCCAGCGTGCCACCGCCGGCCTCCACCAGTGCTTTGACCGCGGCGAAGACGTCGCGCGCTTGCCCTTTGAAGTCGCCACGGTGCTTCACGCCCCCGTCCTTGTCATACGCGACCTGCCCCGCCAAAAACAAGATCGTCTGAGCAGCCGTCACCCTGATGCCCTGGCTATACCCAGGAGGGTCGTACACGCCGACCGCGCAGTACTTGTCGATCTTCGCCATGGTCCGTCCCCCCCACTGCTCGTTTGTGTGTAGAAGAATTTCCGCCTGAGAAACACGTCGGCCATCCTACAATTTAATTGGCTCGTTCGCCCGAAAGGAGGGCGCCGATCATGAAGGGGAACCAGCTCTTTGTCCTGTCGCTTGCAGCATGCTTGCTCGCCGGGTGTGTCTCGCAGTCCAAATACAAGGAGCTCGAAACCAAGGCTTCGCGGGACATCGCGGCGCTTCGCTCACAGACGGCCGATCTGGAGGCTCGAAAGGCGGCGCATGAGCGTCAGATCGCCGGCCTCAACGATCAGCTCGGGGCGACGGAAAAGCGGGCCACGGAGACGGGCGCAGAAATCGTTCGCCTCAAGGGAACCTACGACAGTCTGGTCAAGGACCTTCAGGGTGAGATCTCGAAGGGCCAGATCAAGGTCACGCAGATCCGGGACAAACTCTCGGTGCAGCTGGTGGAGAAGATTCTCTTCGATTCGGGAAGGGCGGAGATCAAGCCAGAAGGCAAAGAAGTTCTGACCAAAGTCGGCAACGTGCTTCTTGCGGTGAAAGACAAACAGATCCGAATCGAAGGGTATACGGATTCGGTGCCGATCGGCGGAACTCTCCGCCAGCAATTCCCCACCAACTGGGAGCTGTCCACGCAGCGGGCGGCGACGGTCCTCCGGTTCCTGCAGGAGAAGGTCGGTGTCGATGGCAAGTATCTCTCGGCGGTCGGCTATGGAGCTTTCCGGCCCGTCGCCAGCAATGACACGCCGGAGGGACGTGCCGAGAACCGCCGGATCGAGATCTCCCTGACTCCGCTCGACGTCCAGGAAGTCCTGAAAGAGTTGCGCTGACGCGCAAGAGCGCCCCTGAAGGCCGAGGGCGCTCTCGGGACTGCGCGACGGGAGCCTCGGCCTACTGGGCCGCGTACTTGCTCGAGAACTGCTTGACGATCGCCTCGGCCAGCGGATCCGCGATCATGTGCATGTGGCTGTAGGCTGTGCGGAGTGCTTTATTCGCCTTGACCGGGTCGCCGGCCGCTTGCGCATCCACGACGTCCTTGAGGGTAAGGACGTGGGTTTTGACGAGGTCGGCGACGGCGGTCTTGGGTAGGTTGGGGTTCGCCGAGGAGAGGAAGGCGCCGAAGTCCTCGGTATAGCCGACCAGGTCGTTGACGGCCTTGCCCTGCTTGGACTTGTCCTTGGTGGCAACGCCGACAGTGTAGTCCACGAAGAATCCGATGTGACGGCGCCAAAGAGGGAGGAACGCCTTCTCGGCATCGGCGCCGTAGACGGAGCCGATGGCCTTCGCGATATCGACGGAGTTAGCGTCGAGCGCCGCGGCCGCGGCCTCGAACTCCGCCTGCCGCCCCCCCAGGGCCGCATTCGTCGCGGCCGAGGCGAGATAGACGTGCTCACCCAGGAGCGCGTTGAGGCCGGTGCGCAGGTCGGCCGCCTTGGTCGCGGAGGTGGCCGTCCCCGCCATCGAGCCGGGCATCGCGTGGGTCATCGAGGGGCTCATGCTGCAGCCTACGGCGAGGAGGGCAACGGTGGCCACGCCCCCCGCGAGTCGAATCCACTGCTTGTTCATTGCTTCGCTCCTTTCGTGTGAGTCGTTAGCGACGACGTGTAGGGACTATTTGACGCGGATCTCGCCGCGCATGGACTGGTGGCGGTCGCAGAAGTACGTGTACGTCCCGGCTCTGGAGAAGGTGAAGCTGAAGGTAGTGCCCTTGCCCGGCAGTGGCGTGTTGAACTGGCCGTCCCGGTTCTCTGGGGTTCCGGAGGTCACCGTGTGCGTGATGTCGTCTGCGTTGGCCCAGGTGACCCGCGTGCCCGCCTTCACATCGATGGGAGTGGGCTTGAACTGAAACGTCTTGATGGCGATGTCCGAATCCGCCCCGAGGGCGGCGGTGGCGCTGAAGGAACCGGCCAGGAAGAGCGCGGCGAGCATCGGGACGCTGCGAATCATGGGCCTCCTCCTCTCATCCGCCTCTACGGGCGCACCTGGCCGTTTGGATTCGGAGGTCAACGAGGGCGACCCGATCTTCGAAAGATGGACATCCCTCCATATCGTCATTACGAGAGGCGGGACGCCACTGGATTGCTTTTTCTGGTTAAGCCGGCGAGTGCAGGTGCCCAGTCGCGGGAGTCGTCTCATGGGGCGAGTCATTGTGAGCTATCATCGGCCGCGGTGGAGCCCATCCTCTCTGCGCAATGTCGCGTGACTCCGGCGCTCACGACGCAGGTGTCGAGGGGCAACGCCGATCTCAACTACGGTTCACAAGGAGGAGACCCATGAAGATGGAGAAGCTCATGTCCCCGCTCGTCGGCACGATGCTGGTGTTCGCGGCCGCTTCGGCGGCTGCTCAAACGCCGGCGCCGGCGGCGCCGCCACCGCCCCCGCCCTACGGCCTCCCGATCACCCTCGAGCAGGCCAAGAAGGTGATGGTCGGCGCCGAGGCCGAGGCGAAGAAGAACAACTGGAATGTCGTCATCGCCGTCCTCGATTCGGGCGGCAACGTCGTCATGCTTCAGCGGATGGATGGCGCGCAGTTCGGCAGCATCGAGGTGGCGCGCGAGAAGGCCTATTCGGCCGTCGCCTTCCGCAGACCAACCAAGCTGTTCCAGGACCTCATCGAGCAGGGCGGGGTGAACATGCGCCTCCTGCGGGTCTCAGGCCTCAGCCCCCTGGAGGGCGGACTGCCGATCATCGTGGACGGCAAGCTCGTCGGCGGGGTCGGGGTGTCCGGCGTCACGTCCCAGCAGGATGCGCAGATCGGCCGGGCGGGAGTCGAGGGCCTGAAGTAGCCACGCGCGGCGGGCCGGAAGCGGCTCTCCCGACCCGCCGCGTGCTGTCCCCGAAGGGCCACCCGGGCGTCAGATCGGAAATCGAGAACGGAACACCCGACGGATCAGATACGGATTGGCGCCCAGGTGGTAGAGGCCCGTGATGTCTCCCGCCTTGAGCGCCGCTCGCTCCGCGTCGCTCAGGTCGTGACCCACGAGCTCGTCGTCGGTGAGCTTGTCCTTCATCGTGTGCTGACGGGCCAGCGCGGTCAGGATCTTGTTGAGGACGTATGAGGTCCTGATCATGGATGCACCCACACCGTCGCGCAGCCCGTGATCCACTCCGCGACCGGCTCGTACGCGAGGACCTCACCCTTCCAGCCGGGGACGGCTCCGAGCAGCGCGATCCAGTTGCGGATCTCCTGACCTCCGTTGCCGCCGTCGCGCTCGATCTCGGCGTGGGTGAGGCGGATGAGCGGCTCGCTGTCGCCGCGAGTGACGTGATCGAGGACGCGATGGTCGAAGTCGGGGTTGATCCGCCCGGTCTCGGGCGTGCCGACCCAGTGCGAGATCCCGCCGGTGGCGAGGAGTGCGATGCGCTCCGTCGCGGGCCGGGACCGGCCGAACGTTCCGACGAACGCGCCGACCTCGTGGCACCGCCGTGGGGTCGGCAGCGGAGGTGCCGCACAGTTCGTGTAGACCGGCGCGACCGGGATGTTACCCTCCGGGTTCAGGAAGTGCAGAGGAACAGACAGCTCGTCCCAGCTCTCGATCTCGTAGGAGTAGGCGAAGTCGAAGCCGGCGGCTAGACCGCTCTCGAGGAGCGCCCTCCCCCACTCGGAAGCGCCTCGGACCTTGCGAGGCGCGATCCGCATCAGCCGCGAGCCGCCCGGGCTCGGCGCATCGTAGGCCTCCGCCAGGCCGACGCAGAAGGCGGGCATGTTGCTATAGGGAAAGTTCTGGATGTGGTCGTTCACGAACATCACGATGAGGTCGGGGCGCGCCGCGGCGAGCCGCCGGCGGAGCTCGTGAAAGCCACCGTACAGCCGGTCCCGCTGCTCGGGCTTCGACACCTCCGGCTTTCCGGTGATCAAAGGCGCGTGCGATGTGAGAAGAGCCGCGACGATCTCGGCCATCGTGTCCTCCCGGTCACGGGGTGACCAACTTCCTCCCCCTGTCCTTCGATCGCCACGCCTGCGTGTTCACGAACGTCTGATCCCCAATCGTCAGGGTGGTCGTGATCGGCCCGGCGTCAGGATCCGTCAGCTCCGTGTCCTTGACGTTCACGCGGACATCGAACCGCCCCCGCTCGCGGTTGAACTTGATGCTCATCTGCTCACGCGCCAGCGGATCGGCGAGCGAGCGGTTCTTCTTGTCCTTGAAGACCCACTCTGGCCCTCGGCTCGTCTTCCAGCCCTGTCCCGACGGGATCCTGATCTCTGCGATCTGCCCGTCGCCGTCGACGAGGGTCACGGTCACCCCTTCCGCGGGAGGGTTGATGCTATCCGGCGGCACGACAAAGCTCCCTCGAAGGGAGAGCCGGTCCTCACGCTCATCCTTATCCTCGTCCTCATCCCGATCCCGCTCGAGACGCATCTCGCCCTTCTTGAGGACGAGGGGCGACGTCTGCGCCTGCGGCTGAAGCGGCGTCACCGTCGTGCCTCCCGTATTGATGTCGATGGAGAGGGTGTTCTGGCTGAGCACCAGCGTGCCGCTGCCAGGCGCTAACGCGGTCCAGAAGGCCGGCGACGGATCGTACACCCCATCGAGGCGATCTCCGCCGCCTAAGTTCCTCGTCAGCGGCACCTCGAGCTCGAACCGGGCGTGGTCCGCGTTGAAGCGGACGTCGAACGAGGGGTCGCCGCTCGGGTTCGGGGACGGGCCGAAACCGCAGTCTCCCTCGATCCCGAGCTGATCCCCCGGTCGCCCTGAGAACGCGACGCCGTTGTCGAACCCGCCGACCACTACCGTGTGCTGATCGCAGAGGAAGGTGACGACCATCCGGCTTCCAGGGGGCGTCTGGAAGCGACCAAACTTGATCTCAAACTCGACAGTCGGGTTCTCACCGGCCCCGAAGGGCGTCGTCCGGTGGAGGAAGTCGTACATGAGGTAGAGATCGAGGGCAACAATGGCCGTCGTGTCCAGGGCGGCATAGACGAGGGTGTCAAGTTCCGGGTCATTGAGAAGGACGGGAACCGCCCCGGCCGGCCCCGCCTTGAATCCGGTCGGGGTAATGCCCTGCCATTCGAAGAACGGCACGGAAGGCACCCCGCCGACGTTGCCCACGAAGTCGGCCACACAGTCATTACGCCCTTCTCCTTGTTCGATGCAGAAGCGGCCATCAGCGACGAGCGGGAAGGGTCCCTGGTTGCGCGGATTGTCGACAGGCGGCACGACCAGTTCGGGGACCCGCGTTACGACTTCTTGTTCCGCCAGAACGCTCGTGTTCGTCACCCTGACCCTGTAGTGCGCCTCGCCAGGGGCGTTCGCCCTCACCTGCCACTGGGCATGGACCGTTTCGCCGCCGACACTCGAGAAGGGTACAGAGGTGGGACTCAGGCTCGTGAGCTGACTCGCTGCCGTCGAGAGGTCCAGAGTCAGGTTCCCGCTCGTGCCCGGCTCGGGGGTGAAGAACGCGTCCACCTGGAACGGGTTCGGCGACCAGACCACTGCCCCCGCGGGCGCACCGGCTGTCAGATCGGGCGCAATGCCAAGCACGCCGGGCGCAGTGACGAGCAGACCCCCACCCCCGACCGCCCCACTGACGCCGTAAAAGGTCTCGAACACGCGCGACTCCCCCGGCCCAAGACTGACCGGATTCCAGTAAATGCCGATCGCGCTGTCGTTAGTAACAAGCCGCGTGGGTTCAACCGTGAAATTAAAACGCGTGCCTGAAATGTTGGGCCACGCCGCGATCACGAAGCGGTCTGGCGGAGTCACGACCCCGTCCCGAAGCGTGCCCCGCGCGGAGATTCCGGGAACGTTGAGGTCGAAGAAGACGTCGAAGAAGCTCGGCACGGCCGCGCCGACATAATCGGTCTCCGTGGTGATCGGGGCCCCGTTGACCCGGAATGGCGCCCCGTCGTTGTCATTGAGCATCGTGTCAAGCATGATCCGGAGCCCGACGTTGTGTGAGACGCTGTCCAGGTTCGTCGCCACGTAACGGATCCGCGCGGTGTCGCGATTGCCCGTGAGACCCCGAACGATCTTCAGCTCCTGGGTCACCCTTACGGGTCCAGTAGTGCCGAAGAATTCCACGGCGCTCAAGTTAGTGAAGGGATCGGTGTCGGTCGGCGGGACGACGGTGGGCAGGAAGGTGCCGGGGCCGAATAAGGCGGATCCGTAAATGAAGTCGGATCCGTCGATGCGAACCGTGGTGAAGCTCGACCCGGGTTCGGCAGGCCACGAAAACATGAGATTGTACCGACACGGCGTGTCGAACGTCGGCCCCGTGCCGCAATCGGCGACGAGCGGGTTCGCGCCCATATTGAACGTTCCATCCGATCCGACCTGGACGGCCAGAAAATCGGTCTGCGGGTCAGCGACCTTGGGTGAAAGCCGGACCCCCTTTGCCGTGCCGGCTAGGCTGAGCCCGGGGGCGGCGACGTAGACCGTCGCGAGCAGGATGACGACCAGGGTCTGCCATCCGACGTGGCTCTTTTTCATTCGCAGTCCTCCCTCTCTGCTTCCACGGACGCTGTCGCAAGGCGCAGCAACGTCACAATATTATTATTTTTCGATGTCAGAGAGGCCCAACATAAGTGCGCAAGGCAGATCGCGGGCGAGCACCATTTCACCTCTCCAGCACGACCTCCCGGCCCAGGTCGGCTAGGGTCAGCGGCTGCTCGACGAACGCCGTCTTCCCGGCTCCGTTGCTCGTACGAATTCACGACCTTCGGGTCCGGCTTGAGGACGATCATTACGTCTCGGGTCTAGCTGCCGGGCCAGCGGCAAGGACCGAGGGTCACTGGGTCTTGCAATGGGGGCGGATGAGGATTACATAGGGGGGGTCTCGACGGAGGAATTATGTCGAAAGAATCACTTCTGCCCTTGATGGCAGCCGCGCTGCTATGCTCCGCGCTTCCCGCCTGGAGCCAGGAGTTGCCCGAGGGACAGGGCAAGGAAATGGTCGCGGCCCTTTGCAATAGCTGCCACCCGTTCTACGCACGCCTCGGCGGCGGATACACGGCCGAGGGCTGGCGCACCGTCATGCGGATGATGGCCAATCACGGGGTCAACATGCCGGCGGATCAGGTCGCCACGATCACGGAGTACCTGACCAAGAACTTCCCGGAAAAGGGGAAGCCTGCCGGCGTGGTGATCCCGGGGCTCGCCAAGGTCTCGATCAAGGCGTGGCAGGTGCCCACGCCCGGGTCGCGGCCGCACGACCCGCTGGCGGCGGCGGATGGATCGCTCTGGTACACGGGCCAGATGAACAATGTGCTCGGCCGGCTCGATCCGAAGACCGGTCGTATCACGGAATATCCCCTCAAGACGGCCCACTCCGGGCCGCATGGGCTGGACGAGGATAAGGACGGCAACATCTGGTACACGGGAAACACCGGAGCGCTGATCGGCAAGCTCGACCCGAAGACGGGCGCGGTCACCGAGTACAAGATGCCGGACCCGGACGTGAAGGATCCGCACACGCTGATCTTCGACCGGAGCGGAATCCTGTGGTTCGTGGCGCAGAATGCCAACCGGGTGGGGCGGCTCGACCCGAAGACCGGCGAGATCAAGCTGCTCACGCCGCCGACGCCAAAGGCGCGCCCCTATGGCATGGCGGTGAATTCGAAGGGCACGGTGTTCTTCGTCGAGTTCGGTACCCACAAGGTGGGGAGCGTCGATCCGAAGACGCTGGAAATTCGTGAGTACCTCTTGCCGGATCCGGCCTCCCGCCCAAGGCGCATCGCGATCACCAGCGACGACATCGTCTGGTACAGCGACTTCCCGCGCGGTTATCTGGGTCGTCTCGATCCCGCAACCGGCAAGGTGACCGAGTGGCTGTCTCCGAGCGGGCCGAAGTCCGAGCCTTACGGCATTTCGGCGATCAACGACATCATCTGGTACAGCGAGTCCGGGTCGACCCCGAATACGATCGTGCGCTTCGATCCCAAGACCGAAAGATTCCAGAGCTGGGCGATCCCGGGTGGTGGCAACATCGTGCGCAACACCTCGGTCACGCGGGACGGCGACTTCGTGCTGGCCAACAGCCTGGTCAATGCCGTGACCCTGGTCAAAATCTCGAAGTGAACAGCAACGACACATCGCGCTGGGACGATGTCCCGGCGGTGAGCGGGAGATCCTGAATGGTGCGGCGCGTCCTCCTCTGCCTCGTCTGCCTTGTCGGCTCGACTGCCGGCCCGGGCGTCGCGCAGGATTCGTCCGTCTTCGTCCTTCCCGAGCGCACTCCGGCGCCCGCGTTCACGCTTCCCGATCTGTCAGGTCGGCCGGTGAGCTCGGCCGCGTTCGGCGGGAAGATCGTGATCCTGAGCTTCGGCGCCACCTGGTGCACCACCTGCACGACCGAGCTGAAGAGCCTCGAGAACCTCCAGGCGCGCTTCCCGAAGGACCTCCTTGTCTACTTCGTCGCGATCGACGGCCGCGGCGAGAAGGACGTCAAGCCGTTCATGGAGAAGAACGGCCACAGCCTCCCGACGCTCATCGACCCCAGGATGGCCGTCGCCCGGGAACACGGCATCCGCTGGATTCCCGTGACGCTCGTCGTCGATCGCGAGGGCATGGTGGTCGGGCGGGCGATCGGGCCCCGAGAGTGGGACGGCAAGGAAGCGCTCGAACTCGTGAAGTCACTGGTGAAGCGGTAAGACCCCAGCTGTCAATGGAGACTCGCCTATGAAACGTAGCGGTGTCCTCTTGATGCTCGCGGCGGTCATCGTCGTGCTCGTGATCGGTTCGGCCGCATCGGTCGCCGCGCTCCAGGTCGGGGAGCGGGCCCCCGAGTTCACCCTGCCCGCGACGACCGCGGAGAAGTTCTCCCTGAACCAGTTCCAGGGCAAGAAGCACGTGGTCCTCTTCGGTTTCATCGGCGCCTTCACGCCGACTTGAACGCGAGAGGTGGCGGCTTTCCAGCTGGACCTTCCCCAGTTCGAAAGTCGCAATGCCCAGGTCGTGGGTATCAGCTCGGACTTCCCCATGACGAACACGGCGTGGAGTGAGAAACTGGGGCTGACGTTCCCGCTCGTCAGCGATTTCCCGCGAAAGACGCTCGAGGCCTACGGAATTCTGGACACCGACCCCAACAGCGTCCTCTACCGCTACGCCAAGCGCGCCTATCTGATCATCGACAAGACAGGGGTCCTCCGCTACAAGAAGATCCTCGACAACCCGCGGGAGCTCGTCTCGAACGACGAGCTGCTGGCGGAGCTGGACAAGCTCAAGTAACGACGCACGCGCATCATCGGCGCTATATGAGAGCGTGATGCTCCGCTACGGCCACCCGGCGCCCGCCTTTTCCCTGCCGTCGACGAGCGGCCGCGACATCTCGCTCTCGGACTTCAAGGGCCAAGCCGACGTGGTCGTCCTCTTCTACTGCTACGATTGGGGCGGGATCTGAACGCCGGAGCTGGGCGACCTCGGCGGGGTCGCCGCTGACGTCGAGCAGCGCGAGGCCGTCATCCTCGCGATCAGCGGAGACAGCTCCTTCTCACACGCGGAATTCCATCGACGGCACCGGCTCCCCTTTGCGCTCCTCAGCGACGTCCATCGGACGGCCATACGCGCCTACGACGTGTGGGACGAGGAGCGGAACGTGGCCTATCGCTCGACGTTCATCGTCGATCGCGACGGGCTGTTGCGCTGGGGCCAGGCCGGCGATCGTCACATGGTCCGGAGCGGCCGCGAGATCCTCCGCGTCCTCGATCTGATCCGGTCCCTGAAGGAAGAACGTCCGTGACGACGGTGAGGAGGCCTACCTACCCCGCCATCGTGCTGACCACGTGTGTTGCCAGCGCCGTGTCCACGAGGTCCTCGAAGCGGTGGCGACGTGTGATGAACCCTCCGCCGAGGAGGATCTCCCGGAGCGCCTCGAATCCCGCCCGCGTCAGCACCGGGTCGCCGACCCAGGTGGACTGCCGGAGGTAGCGCTCGACCGCCCGCACGCGGACCTCAGCGTCGATCTCGACGAACGCCGGCGCGATGACGGCCGCGATCTCGGCCGCCGTCGCGGCCGACATCCAGCGTTGAGCCCGGTAGAGCCCGCGCACGAAGCGGACGAAAACGTCCCGCTCCCGCCTGAGCATCTGCGGCGTCGCCATGAAGGAACTGAACGGCACCGGCCCCGTGGCCTCACCCATCGAGGCGACGAGATGTCCAGTGCCGTCGGCGATGAGCTGGTCCACCACGGGTGGTCCGTGCTCCAGGAAGTCCGCCTTGCCGGCGCGGAAGGTAGCGACCGCGTCGGGCGTCGAGAGTTCACGGATGAACGTCACCCGCGCCGGATCGACACCGTGGCGGCGCAGGACCGCCTGCATGCAGAGCCACGGCGTCGGTGCGCCGCCGAACGAGATCACCGTCCGCCCGACGAGAGCCGACCACGCGAAGCGGGGGCGTGGCTCCCGGCTCAGGAGAAAGAACCCGTTGCGATCGTTCACCGCGGCGAAGTGGACGAGGCGCGGGCCCCCACGCTCGAGGAGCTCGAAGCTCCGCATGAGGCCCCCGAGGGCGAGGTCTGCCTTGCCGTTCAGCAGCGCGTCCACCGTGCCGCCTCCCTTAGCTGCCGTCGTGAGCGCGATCTCGAGGCCTTCCGCCGCGAGATGGCCGCCGTGAATCGCGACGAACTGGGGCGCGTAGAAGAGCGAGCGGAAGGGCTCGACGACCCGGAGGCGGACGGGCGTCACGGGACACGCCCGGTACGGAAGAGCCCGGCGGCTGGGACGCGGCCGCCGGGCACGGTCAGCTCCGACGGGAGGGCACCGGCGCCGTCGGTCGGCGTCGAACGCCCGAAATAGTGCCAGATCGGCCCGATCGCCGCGCACAGTTCCTCCGCTGAGGGGAGCACGGAGCTGAAACCCTCCCCGGTGGCGCGTCATCGAGCATCGGGGCCGCCCAGTCGTTCGAGTGAATGCGCAGCAGCTGGCACGCGGCACACTGTAGCGAAGCTGATCACCAGCGGTCATAGCCAGGTTCAGGAGGTGGTAAATTAGTGCCTATTTCGGACCGGCTCGCGTGGCCAATTAGACGCAAAGAAAAATTCGTTGATATTCCCCGGGCGCGAGTAAGCTTTATCCCCACCAGGGAGGAACTGGGTATGCCAGGTGACGCGAGTCCCGCCATCGCCGAAGAGCAAGTCGCGCAGTCCCTTGTCATCGTCGTACCGAGAGCCAAACTGGACCTGTGCGAGTCGCTCAGCACCTCGTTTGGCGACGACGCGAAGGTACAGGTGATTCTCGATCGCCGGTTCATCGACCGACGAGTCCGAGTCGACAGACGCGAACCCGAACAACGCAGCAGGGACCGCAGGCTCCGGTCCGACATGGACGCAGAACTGCGGGCCGGTCGATGGATCGTCGTTCCCCGCGCCTCGGAGCAAATCGACTTTCTCGACCCCGATACCCAGGCAATCCTGTTTCTCTGTTGCAGCCACCATGTCGTCCCTTGTCAGAAATGTCAAAACACTTACCGACTCAGCTGGATCCCACGTGTGGATCGTGGCCTGTACCCGTGTCCGCTTTGCGGGAACGATTTGACGCCGACCGTCGTCGCCCACGCCCAGACCTGCCGGTACTGGGTTAACCGCGGAACGGGAGCGAAGGAGCCGCGGCCCCAAGCCGAACGGCTAGCGGGAGTCAGCCGAAAACCAACAGGGTAGACAGCCGCTCGAGAGCCGCAGCGGGAAGCGGGCCCTTGGCCACGGCGCCCGCGGCGTACTCGAGATGCTCGAGGCTCGAGTAGCCGAGAAGCACCGTGGAGACGGCCCTGCTGCTCAGGGCAAACCTGAGCGACGCCTCGACGAGGCTCCCCGCATGGCCCTCCTCGACGAGCGGCCGCAGCGCCCGGGCCCGCTGCACGTCGCTCGCATAGTCCGGCCCCGTGGCGATGGGCTCCACCATCGGCACTGCGACGGGATGGCGGGTCGCCACGCCGCTCAGTGCGCCGGCGGCGAGCACGCGGATGACGATCACGCCCACCCTCCGCTCTTGAGCGCGGACAAGCAGGCGCCCGAAGTCCTGGGCGGGGAACCCCGGCGGTACCTCCACGCCGGCACTCGGGTTGAGCAGGTTGTAGCAGACCTGCGCGGTGTCGAGCGGCGCCGTGTCCAGGACCCGGTGGAGCGCCGCGCTGTCGCCGAGAGCGGTGATGCCCCAGAAGCGCGTCTTGCCCTGCGCGGTGAGCGCCTGGAGGGCGGGAGTCACCTCGCCCACGACATCGGCCACGCTGACGGGCTGCGCGCCGCGCTCACCGAAGATGTTGTTGTGGAGCTGGAGCAGGTCGACCCGCTCCATGCCGAGACGTTTCAGGCTGGCGTCGAGCGAGTAGCCGATGGCGCGACGCACGTCACGCAGGTCCGCAGCGTCCAGACGGAACTTCGTGCCGACGTAGACCGTCGCTCGCCGCGAGCGCAGTGCGGCGCCGAGGTTTTGCTCCGACTGTCCGTCGCCGTACGAGGGCGCGGTGTCGAAGTAGTTGATCCCCAGCTCCACCGCCCGCGCAATCGCGCGCTCCCGCTCGGCCGCAGTGCCGCGGATCATGAGCCCGCCGACGTTTCCGCAGCCGAACCCGAGCGCCGACACCCGCAGCCCTGTCTTGCCCAGCTCGCGGTACTCCATGGGTCCCTCCTGTGAAATGTGGCTCGGCGGCGACGTCCACCGGCGCCCCGCAGGCTGAGAGCATACGGCGCCACACCGGCCGTGGTCCAGAAAAGCGCCACTGGAACGATCCAGGGACCGGGCTTTGCGGACCCCGAGCGGTTTCGCGTACCATCAGCCACGACTCGCGGGCTCGCCCACGATCGGGCGAGGCTCGAGGACACGGACGCGGAGGAGGACGGACGCGGGCATGAGCGACGGCGCGCGCAGCTTCGCTGACATCGGCTACGACGAGGCGATGCGCCGGGCGCGCGCCCTCGTGCCGGTCCTGCGCGAGCGGGCCGACCGGGCGGAGGCCCTGCGCGAGATGCAGAAGGAGACGGTGGACGATCTGCATCGCACCGGACTCCTCCGGTTCCATCAGCCCCGGCGCTGGGGCGGCATGGAGCTCGAGTTCGTGTCCCTGTTCGACATCCCCGCCGAGATCGGCCGCGGCTGCGCCTCGACGGCCTGGAACGTCGCGAACCTCGGCGTGCACCACTGGATGCTCTCGCTCTACGACGAGCGCGCCCAGGAAGAGTTGTGGGGTAAGAACCCCGATGCCCTGATCGCCTCGGGCATCGCCTACCCGCAGGGCCGTGGGCGCCGCGTCGACGGCGGCTTCGTCATCAGCGGCTTCTGGAACTTCTCGAGCGGTGTTGACGCGGCCGACTGGAACATGCTGGCGGCGACGGTCCGCGACGGCGATCGCGTCGTCGATCACCGCATGTGCCTCGTACCGAGGAGCGACTACGAGATCGTCGACGACTGGCACGTGCTCGGCATGCGGAGCACCGGGTCCAAGTCGGTGCGCGCCGTAGACATTTTCGTCCCCGAGCACCGGGCTCTCTGCATGTACTTGGCCCGCGGCGGCAGCGAGTTCCCAGGCGCACGGGTCAACCCGAATCCGTTGTACCGCGTGCCCCTCTCGGCCCTCGGCTCGCATTGCCTCGCGGCCGCCGGCGTCGGCAACGCGCAGGCCGCGCTCGAGCTGACGCTCGAGGCGATCCAGGAGCGGAGCACGAGCTACACGGCCATGCGCATGCGCGATTTCCAGGCGGTGCAGCTCCGCGTCGCCGGCGCGGGGGCGAAGGTCGACGCGGCGCGGCTCGTCATCAGGACGGACTGTCTCGCGGCCCAGCGAATCGCCGGGGAGAATCGCGCGCCGACGGTTGAGGAGAAACTGCGCTTCAAGCGGAACGTGGCATACGCGATGGAGCTCTGCACCGAGACGGTCGACGCGCTCCACGCCCTGGCGGGCGCGAACGGCATCTACGACCGGTACCCCATCCAACGGCTCTTCCGGGACCAGCACGCGCTCGCGGGCCACATCGGCTTCAGCTGGGATGCGCAGGGCGCTCCGTGGGGGCTGGTCGTCCTCGGCGGCGAATTCTCGAGCCCGACGCTCTGAAAAGCGGCAACGACCATGCGACGCAGCACCGAGCGCTTCCTGACCACGCACACCGGTAGCCTGCCTCGGCCCGACGATCTGATCCGGATGATGTTCGCCAGGGAGGAGGGCGTGCCGGTCGACCCGGCGGCCCTCGCCGCGCGCATCCGGTCCGCGGTGGCGGAAGTCGTCCGCAAGCAGGCCGAGGCTGGAATCGACGTCATCAACGACGGCGAGTTCAGCAAGCCGAGCTACGCCACCTACATCAAGGACCGCCTGAACGGATTCGGCGGCACGAGTCAGCCGCTCCAGTATCAGGACCTGGTCGACTTCCCCGGGATGGCCAGGCGCGTGTTCGGCGATCCAGGCCGCTCGCGGCGCAAGACTCCCGCCTGCACGGGCCCGATCACGGTGCGCGACGCGCGGGCGGCGCAGGTCGACACGGACAACCTGAAAGCGGCCCTCGGACAGGTCAAGGCCGAGGACGCGTTCCTGACCGCGGCTTCACCGGGCGTCATCTCCCTCTTCTTCCGCAACGACCACTACGGGAGCCACGAGGCGTACCTGCACGCCATCGCCGACGCGATGAAGCACGAGTACGAGGCCGTGGCGAAAGCGGGCCTCGTCCTCCAGGTCGACTGCCCCGACCTGGCCATGGGCCGGCACATTCAGTTCGCCGGCTTGACCGTCGACGAGTTCCGCAAGATGGCGCGCCTCCACGTCGAGGCCCTCAACCATGCCCTGTCGAACATCCCGCCCGACCAGCTGCGCATGCACCTCTGCTGGGGCAACTACGAGGGGCCGCACCACTACGACGTGCCCTTGGCGGACATCATCGAGATTGTCTTTGCGGCCCGGCCCCACGGCATCTCTTTCGAAGCCGCGAACCCGCGCCACGCCCACGAGTGGAAGCTGTTCGAGCGCGTCAAGCTGCCGGCGGGCAAGGTGATCATTCCCGGAGTGCTCGACTCGACCACCAACTTCATCGAGCACCCGGAGCTCATCGCCGAGAGGATCGCCCGCTACGCGCGGCTGGTCGGCCGCGAGAACGTCATCGCCGGGACGGACTGCGGGTTCGGGACCTGGGTCGGCCAAGCCGCCGTGGATCCCGACGTCGTCTGGGCCAAGCTGGCGAGCATGGCCGAAGGCGCGCGGCTGGCTTCGCGCGAGTTCTGGTAGGTCACCCCTTGTCGAGATCGAGCACCTGGCGGATCGCGGCGTCGGGCACACGGATCTCGACGCCCGCGCGCTCCTCCTGCAGGAGCATCGCGACCCGCGAGTCACGCTCGCCCCAGCCCCGGTTGAGCGCCTCGGTCATCTCTTCGAGCGTGATGTTCGCAAGCCGCATGGGCACCTTGTGCTCGCGGCCGAGGCTCGTCGCCAGCGTGACGTCCTTGTGCGCCAGTCGTAACGCGAACGCCGCCGGCTCGAACCGCCCCGGCAGGAACTGATCGACGAGGCCCTCGAACGTGCGACGCCGACCGGCCGCACCCTGGCGAACCGCCTTCCATAGCGCGAGCGGATCGACGCCCGCCTTGACACCGAGCGTGAAGACCTCGGCCAGCGCTGTCTGGATGACGTAGCCGGCGCAGTTGTGGACCAGCTTCGCGATCGAGCCCGCACCGATTGGACCGACATAGTAAGGCTGATCGCCGATGGCATCGAGCACCGGCTTGTAGCGTTTGAAGACTGTCTCGTCGCCCCCGACCCAGAGGGCGAGCCTCCGCGTCTCGGCCCCTCGCGGGCCGCCGCTCACCGGAGCGTCCAGCATCTGGATTCCGCGTGCCGCGAACACCGCGTGGATCCGGCGCACGAGCGCGGGCGAATTGGTCGTGAGGTCGAAGTACACCTTGCCCGCCGCGAGCCCCGCGAGGAGGCCCTGCTCGCCGAGCGCAACGGCCTCCACTTCCGGCGGACCCGGCAGCGACGTGAACACCACGTGTGTCGCCTCGGCCACTTCCTGCGGCGTCTCGGCCCAGCCGGCACCCGCCTTCCGGTGAGGCGCCGACGCCTCTGGTCGCACGTCGTGAACCACCAGCTCGTGGCCCGCCTTGATCAAGTTGGACGCCATGTGGCGCCCCATGGTGCCCAGCCCGATGAACCCGATCTTCATGGCCCGGATACGGATCGAGGTGTGCTCAAGGGCCGCTCCTTTCGTCAGTTGCTGCCTCGACTTGCCAGACGTTCGGATAATGGGTGACGAACCCCGCCGCGTTCACCCGGAGCTCGGCGACGAACTTGCCGCCCGCGCTCTCGTACCGATAGGTCGCGTCATCGATGCGGCGGTAACGCTGTTCGAGCGGCTCGAGGGCGAAGCTCGGGAAGCGAAGCCAGGCCGCCTGCACTTTGGCCTCCTGTCCGATCGCCAAGCCCAGCCGGCGAATCGGAAGCAGGTTGGTGGACGGGCTGAAGTTGAGGTCGACGTCGATAGAGCCCGCCACGGCGGGACACTCTGCTCCATTGAGCCGCCAGCGCCGCGCAGAATCGGCCGCGAGCTCGATCTCTACTGCGTCGTTGCCGACCCAGCCCGCAACCCGCGCGGACACGGTGTGCCACCCCGAATCGCAGACGACCGAGTAGTCCAGCCGGCACGGTTGCTGGTCGAGGGCAAAGACCGCCGCGCCGCTCAGATGCCAGTGGGAATGCTGGACAAGCAGTCGACAGGACTCGTGGCCCGGCTGATCCAGTCTCCGCCAGAGGATCGATTGGCTGGTCACGGCCTTCTCCCCAGGCATGATGGCGCGATTATAGCTTCCGCATTCGCCGGATCAGGCCGACTCTGCTGGAGTATACTTCGGCGCCAGCGAGGTGACCCATGTACGAAGTCTACGCGCTCAAGTACGGCGAGCGGGACACGACGGCCTGCCAGTTCTTCTACCGCGAGGCGTCGCACGCGCCGATCACGCTCCACTACTACGTCTGGCTGATCCTCGGAGGTCCCCACCCGATCCTCGTGGACACCGGGTTCCTCGACGACGACGCGCGGGAGCGCGGGATCCGGAACTATGTGAGCCCGGCGGCGATGGTCGAGCGCGCGGGCGTGAAGCCGGGCGACGTGCCCATCGCGCTCATCACCCACCTCCACTACGACCACTGGGCCGGGCACAGCCTCTTCCCGAACGCGGAGTACTGGATCCAGCGGGACGAGGTGGCGTTCTGGACGGGGCCCTTCGGTCGCTATCCGGCCTTCGGGCAGTCGGCGAACGTCGGGGCGCTCGCGCGACTCGTGACGCTGACCTACGCGAACCGGGTGCGGATCATCGACGGCGACCGCGACGTGCTCTCGGGAATCCGCGTCCACCGCGTCGGCGGCCACACCGCGGGGCTCCAGATCGTCACCGTCCAGACCCAACGCGGCACGGTCGTCCTCACCTCCGACGCCTCGCACTTCTACCGCAACGTCGAGACGCGCCAGCCCGTCCAGATCATCACGAGCCTCCCCGAGATGCTCGCGGCCTTCGAGACGATCGACGCGCTCGCGGGCGCCGAGAAGCTGATCGTCGCCGGC
>Ga0209159_1001254_pt1 | contig 20057 bp, 21 predicted proteins | sample GraSoiAngelo_144_FD_185901 | JGI IMG/M metagenome (GOLD analysis project Ga0209159, IMG submission 185901) | Grasslands soil microbial communities from the Angelo Coastal Reserve, California, USA - 14_1009_02_40cm (SPAdes) (version 2) | ecosystem: Environmental > Terrestrial > Soil > Grasslands ...
CGCGTCGCGCGTCACGTGACGGGCATCGACATCACGCCGGCCATGCTCGACCGCGCGCGCACCCTCCAGCAGGAGCGCGGCCTCACCAACGTCACCTGGCGACAGGGCGACGTGCTGCCGCTGCCCTGGCCCGACGGCTCGTTCACCATCGTCAGCGCGCGCTTCGCCTTCCACCACTTCCTCGACCCCCGGGCCGTGCTGCGCGAGATGCGCCGGGTGTGCGCCGTGGGTGGCAAGGTCGTCGTGGCCGATAGCGCTCCGGCGCCGGACAAGGCTGACGCCTTCAACGCCATGGAGCGGTTGCGCGATCCGTCGCACGTCCGGGCGCTGCCCCCCGGTGAGCTGAAGCAGACCTTCAGCGACGTCGGACTCGGCGAGCCGCGCGTGACCCACTACCGCCTGGAAGGCGAGCTCGAAGGGTTGCTCGGTCGCTCGTTCCCCAAGCCGGGTGACGCCGACCGGATCCGCGAGCTGTTCGCCGCATCGCTGGCCGACGACCGGCTCGGCATCGAGACCCGGCGAGACGGGACGCAGATCCGCTACGGCTTCCCCGTCGCCGTCCTCGTCGCCGATCGGGCCTGAAACGCTTCTTCTGCTGAGAGCTGGCGCGGCGTCTGCGATGATAGGCGTAATGCGGCGCCTGTCACTGCTGTTCGTCGCGTGCCTGCTCTGTGGTCTCGCGGAAGCCTTCGCTCAGAACGCGCCGCTCACGCCTGAGCAGCAGGCGTTCGTCGAGCGCTACGTCGACGCCGTCCGGGCCAAGGACGTCGGGCGGCTCAAGGCGCTCGCCCATCCGCGATCGCTTGCCTGCATCCAGCCCGAGACCGCATCGTTCTACGACGACGTCTTCGCGAGCCGGACGCGTCAACCCGCCGGCGCCCAGTACGCGGCGTCGGTCCAGACGATCGCGCCCGGCCAGCCGCTCATGATGGAAGGCGACGTGACGTATCCGGTCCGCCCGACTCACTGGATCCAGATCGACCTCGCCCCGGGAGCGATCTCGGGCAGCGTCCTCATGGTCCAGGTCGTGGCCGAGCGCGGCGCGTGGCTGGAGGTGCTGCCGTGTCCGACGCCCGCGACGCTGGCCAAGTATCGCGCCGCCAGGGCAACGACCTCGACCCAGGAGCAACGCGCCAAGGAGCTCGTCGCCAACCTGAAGGACCCGCTACGCGGCGAGCTTCGCCAGCTCCTGCGTGACGGCCGGAAGGTGAGCGCGATCATGCGCTACAACCAGGAGGCGGGCGAAGACCTGAGCGTCGCACGTCGGGTCATCGAGCTCCTGAGCGAGCTGAAGGATTAGGGGGAGCCGATGGACCTGCGGCTCGCCCCGATGGCCGGGGTCACCAACGCGCCGTTCCGGCTCGTCTGCCGCGAGGCCGGCGCCGGGCTCCTCACCAGCGAGGAGATCGATGCCCGCGCTCTGGTCGAGGGCAATGCGCGCACGCAGGTGATCGCCCACTACCTGCCCGAGGAGCGCCCCATCGCTTTCCAGCTCCTCGGCGGGGATCCCGACGTGCTGGCCGAGGCCGCGCGACGACTCGCGGCGACCGGCGCCGACGGGATCGACCTCAACATGGGCTGCCCCGTCTCGAAGATCGTGGCCAAGGGACAGGGCGCGGCGCTCATGCGTGATCCGCTGCGCGCGGCCGTCATCCTCCGCACGCTGCGGAAGGCCGTCGACGTGCCGTTCACCATCAAGATCCGCTCGGGGTGGGACGAGCGCACCGTGAACGCGGTCGAGATCGCGCGCATCGCCGAGGGCGAAGGCGTGGACGCGATCACGGTCCATCCCCGCACGCGCTCGCAGCAGTACACCGGACGCGCCCCCTGGGCCATCATCGCTGAGGTGGTGGCCGCGGTCAGCGTCCCCGTGGTCGGCAACGGCGACGTGAGGAGTCACGCCGACGCGAGCGAGCTCGTCACCGCCACCGGCTGCGCAGCGGTGATGATCGGGCGGGGCGCGCTGGGTGCGCCGTGGATCTTCGTCGGCGAGCCGATGGACCGCGAGACGCGCGCGCGCATCATCCACCGCCATTGCGCCTTGATCGAGGAGCACCTGCCGCCGCGCGACGCCCTCGTCCAGCTCAAGAAGCATCTCGCGTGGTACTCGACGGGACTCGCGGGCAGCGCCCGCCTGCGCACGGCGCTCTTCCAGGCCGAAACGCCTGCCGCGGTTCAGGAGATGTTCTGGGGCAACTGGTGAAGCAGCTCTTCTTCGAGGACTTCGGCGTCGGCGACCGCTTCGGCAGCCCGTCCCGGACGCTGACCGACGCCCACTTCATGTTCTTCGCGGGGATGACCGGCGACGCGCATCCCATCCACTACGACGACGAGTACGCGAAGAAGACGCGCTTCGGCCGCCGGCTGGCCCACGGCCTCTTGCTGACGTCGCTCACCGCCGTCGGCGCCTCCACCCTCGCGCCGTTGATCGAGGATTCGATCGTCGCCTTCCTCGATCAGTCCACGCGCTTCGTGGCCCCGGCCTTCGTGGGCGACACGCTGAAGCCCGACCACGAGGTGATCGCGCTCGAGCGCAAACGCTCGGGCGGGCTCGTGACGCTGAAGGTGACGCTGACCAACCAGCGCGGTGAGCTCGTGCTGGAAGGCCAGCACAAGTACCTGATCGCCTACCGTCCCGCCGCCTGACTTTCAGTCTCCGACGTATCAATTTAAAGACGCTGCGCCGCGTGAACACTTCGGTGAAGATACGTAGCCGTGGGCGACCAAACCGGCATCGAATGGACGGACGCAACCTGGAATCCCGTCACCGGCTGCACAAAAGTCAGCCCCGGGTGCAAGAATTGTTATGCGGAGCGCCTCGCCGCGCGCCTCCACGCAATGCACAACCCGAGGTATCGCAACGGTTTCAAGCTGACGTTGCACCCAGACCTCTTGAGTCTTCCCCTCCGTTGGCGTCGGCCAAGAATGATCTTCGTCAACAGTATGAGCGATCTCTTTCATGAAGCCGTCCCGGCAGAGTACATCTGGCAGGTCTTCGCTGTAATGGGCCAAGCCCCGTGGTCGACAATATCCATTGGGTGATCGTCGGAGGTGAGAGCGGGCCACGACGTCGCCCAGTCGAAGCTGGCTGGGTTCGCGAAAATCCGTGATCAATGCCTGACGGCAGACGTTCGATTCTTCTTCAAGCAATGGGGCGGACGAACACCAAAGTCACGGGGACGTCTGCTCGATGGAAGAACGTGGGACGACATGCCGGCGCGGAGTCCTAGGGCGGCCCCGGTGGGGTGAGGGTGGCCTCAGATGGGCTCCTGGCTCGCCCGGGAGGTTCTTGGACACGCGAAAAATTGGATTACGTCGAACGCTATGCGCATGCCTTCATGGCCGCAATGGCGGTCAAACGAGCGGAAGGCAAGTGGCGCGAGCTCGTGTACATCGATCTTTTGGCAGGGCCTGGAAAGGGCATCGATCACGATAGCGCTCGCGAGTTTCTCGGCTCGCCCTTGAGGGCACTCGCGGTTACCCCGGCGTTCGATCGTCTCTTCTTTCGTGATCTCAACGCCACGAACATTCGAACACTGCGCAAGCGAATTCCACCGACCGATGTTCACCGAGTCGATCTTGCCGTCGGAGACTGCACGGTGGAAGCAGGAAGGGTCGTCGCCAGGCTGTCAGAGCGAACCTTGGGGCTCGCGTTCATCGATCCAGAAGGATTCGAGGTCAAGCTCGCCCTTTTCCGTGCGCTGTCGAAGCGCCCTATCGATGTCCTGTTCTTGTTTCCGAGTGCAGGCATCCGTCGTAATCTCGCTCAGTTCATGAAACAGCCCCATACGGGTCTGGATGACCTGATGGGAGGCCGCGAGTGGCGTGAGCTGCCAATTGCCAAGCTTGCCGCGGGAAAGCGCGTTGGTTCAGACGAAAAGTCGGCGTTCGTTCGATCCCTGATTCCCCTATTCCGCGCTCGGATGAAGACGCTCGGATTTCGGTATCAAGACGAGGCCGACCCGATTATGACCAATGAAAAAAACGTTGGCATGTATCACCTCCTGTTTCTCTCTCAACATTCTGCTGGGCTTACTATCTGGAAGAACATCAAGAAGATTGGCGGCGACAAACAGCGCCCGTTGTTCTGACGGCCTCTTAGTCAGAGCGGCCGCGCGCCGCGATCGTCCACACGGCGCCCAGCGATCACCACGCTTCACGTAGACGCGGGCTTGTAGACGTTGACGGTCGATCGCAGTGAGGCGGCGTTGTCCTCACGCCAATCGCCGATCGAGCTCGATCCGAACGCGCGCCCGCACGGCGTCCCAGGGGAAGTGTGGCCCGGGGTCCGTCTTTCGCCCCGGCGGCGTTGCGATGTCCGAGTGACCCACGATTCGTGCGGCCGTAATCGCCGGATACCTCAGGCAGAGGTCGACACAGAGCTCGACCACTGTGTCGATTTGAACATCGGTGTACGTTCCGGTCGCGAAGCCCACCAGTTCGATGCCCAACGAGAAGTCGTTGACGTCCGTTCGTCCCTCGAGCTCCGATGAACCGGCGTGCCACGCTCGGAACATTTCCGCGACGCAGCGATAGATCGCGCCGTCACGATCGATGACGTAATGGGCTGACACCTGAGACTCGGGAGACTCGAACCACGAGAGCGCGGCCGCGGCCGTGTCGCTTTCGGTGTCATGAATGACGATGCAGTCGATCGCGGCGCCGGATCGGCTGTTGTAGTTCGGGGACCAGGCGTCAATGACTACGATCGCCATGTCGTATCCCAATCGACCAGACACTTGACCGGACGCGAGACCAGGCTCGGGAAGAACGGCACCTCTGAAAAGCTTTGAGGCGGCGTCTGCTCAGTCGGAGCGGCCCCGCGCCGCGACCGTCCACACCGCGTCCACGCGGTCACCGCACATGACGTAGATGCGGTCGTAGAGGTTGATGGTCGGGTCGCAGTGCGGCGGGAAGAACTCGATGCGCTCGCCGAGCCGGGGCGCGCGCGTGGGATCGCTGATCGTGAGCCTGCCGTGCTCATCACCCGCAAAGCCATATGTCACACCGGGCCGCTCGACCGACTCGGGAGGAAACGGCTTGTCGGTCGAGAACGCCTTGAGCCCGCCATCGACGATCGCCCGGTCCGCCGTGGGCACGCTCACGACCGTCGTCAGCACCGTCAGCGCCATCTCGAAGTCCGTCAGCGCGTCGCCGTCGCGGCCGCCGATCTTGCGGTACTCGAGATCCATCACGCAGTACGAGCCCGACTGCAGCTCGGTAAGGCCGGCCAGCTCCACGTCGATGTCGTACGTGCCCGTCGACCCGCCGGCGACCACCTCGACGGGCAGGCCCTGGCGCTCGAGGAGCTGCCGCGTGTCCATGAGCCCGGCCATCGTTGCCAGCGAGGCCTCGCGCCGCGCCTTCCAGCCGATGACGTGAGCACAGTGACCCGCGTAGCCCTGGAGACCGCGCAGCCGGAGCGAGCGCTGACGCGTGACGGCGCGCGCCAGGGCCAGGGCCGGCTCGCCGGGCTGGGCGCCCGTGCGCCGGTTCCCCATGTCCACGTCGACCAGGACGTTGACGACGACGCCGGCCGCGCTGGCCGCGGTGCCGATGGCCGCCACGTTCTCGGAGTGGTCGACGACAATCATCGTGTCGGGCGCCTCGGCGACGAGCTTCATGAGCCTCGCGATCGACGTCGGCGGCACGATCTCCGTCGTGATCAACAGCCCGCGGATGCCAGCGGCGGCCATCACCTCGGCCTCGCCCAGCTTGGCGCAGGCGACACCCAGCGCGCCGGCCTGGATCTGGCGCTTCGCGATCTCCGGGCACTTGTGGGTCTTGGCGTGAGGGCGGATCGATTTGCCGGTGCGGCGCACGTGCGCCGTCATCCGCTGGAGGTTGCGCTCGAAGCGATCGAGATCGAGCAGCAGCGCGGGGGTTGGAATCTCGTCTCGGGTCATGGCGAGGGACACTCTAGCATCTCGACCATTTCACCGCTCGCCTCGGCCGCCCGTCGGCCTGCGGCTCGCACTGCCATGCTAGACTTCGCGACATGTCGCCGCCGTCCGGACGGCCCTTCCTCCAAATCCCCGGGCCGACGCTCGTGCCGGACCGCATCGTGCGCGCGATGGCGCAGCCCATCATCGACCATCGCGGCCCGCGCTTCGAAGCGCTCGTACGCGAGTGCCTGGACGGCCTCGAGCGCATCTTCCAGACCGACCGTGGCCACGTGCTGCTCTACCCGGGTTCGGGCACGGGCGCGTGGGAAGCGACGATCGTCAACACGCTCTCACCCGGTGATCGCGTGCTCGCGTGCGTCAATGGCTTCTTCTCGGCCGGCTTCGCCCGCACCGCCGCGGCGTTCGGCGTCGAGCTGGAGCGGCTCGACCTGCCGTACGGCGCCGGCGTGCCGGCCGCCGAGGTGCAGGCGCGCCTCGAGCGCGACCACGCGCACGACATCCGCGCCGTGCTCGTCGTCCACAACGAGACGTCCACCGGCGTGACCTCGGACGTTCCGGCCGTTCGCCAGGCCCTGCGCCGCGCCGGCCATCCCGCGCTGCTCCTCGTGGACACGGTCTCGTCGCTGGCGTCGATCGACTTCAAGTTCGACGCCTGGGGCGTGGACGTCGCGCTCACCGGGCCGCAGAAAGGCCTGATGCTGCCGCCGGGCATGGCGATCCTGGCAGCCAGCGAGCGCGCCATCGCCGCCAGCGAGAAGGCCCGTTGCCCGCGCTCGTACTGGGACTGGCAGCCCGTGCTCGAACGGAATCGGCGCGGCCAGTATCCCTACACGCCGGCCACGATGCTGCTCTTCGGGTTGCGCGAGGCGATCGCGATCCTGGAGGAGGAGGGGCTCACCAACGTCTTCGCGCGTCACGCGCGGCTGGCCGAGGCATGCCGGCGGGCGGTGCAGGCGTGGGGACTCGCGCTCCTTTGTCAGAACCCCGCCGAGTTCTCCAACACCCTCACGGCGGTGGTGATGCCCGAGGGCTTCGACTCCGACGCGTTCGTGGCGCACGTCTATCGCCGGCTCAACCTCTCGCTCGGTGTGGGCCTCGGAGACGTGAAGGGCCGCGCGTTCCGCATCGGACACCTGGGGAGCCTGAACGAGCTGGAGCTGCTCGGCGGCTTGGCCGGCATAGAAATGATGCTGAAGGAGTTCGGCGTTCCCGTGCAGCCGGGCTCGGGACTGGCCGCGGCCGAGGAGTTTCTTACCGGCGCCTGATCGCGTTGTTGATGTTCTGCTGCTGGATCCCCTGGACAACGTCATTGCTCGTATCCGGTCGACGGATCAATGCGTCGCTCAACCCTCGCGCGATCGCATCACTCGGCGTATGCGGCAACACGCCCTTCGTGGCCTCTTCGGCATCGCGCGCGACCGTGGCCGGATCGATGACGGGACGCACGATGTGGCGCTTGCGGGTGATCTCGGTCTGAAGGTCGGCCGAGCCCGTCGGTGCGCTCTGGGCGGCCGCGGGGACGACAGGAACCAGCAGGGCAACGAGCAAAGCGGCAACGAGCGGTACTGTCATCCGAGCCTCCCGTTGCGGCCAAGGGTACACCTTCTCAGCTCGTGCTCAAGTCACTATTCGGGTCCGGCCGATCGCCGGCGCCGCCGGGAAAGTGCCGGCTGAGAGCCCGACCGACCTCGCCGACGGCTTCGACGATGGCGTCGCGGGCGCGGCCTTCACGCAATCGGGCCACCATCGCGTCGCGCACGCCGATCCAGTACTCGTCGCCGACGCGGGCGTGAATCGCGTCGTCGCCGATGATGGCGAGCTTGCGGTCCTCCACCGCGAGATAGATGAGCACGCTGGCCCGATGGGCCGTGTCGTGCATCTCGAGGCGCGCGAAGATGTCGCGCGCCCGCGCCAGGGTCGGATCGCCGCCCGCGTGGGCGCGCTTCACGCGCCGCTCGAGGTGCACGCGGACTTCCGCCGACGTCAGGGACTCGGCGCGCGTGATCGCGTCGACGATGGCGGCGAGATCGTCCCGGCTCAGGATGCGGTGGACCCAGCGGGGATGGCGGGTGATGCTCACCACTCCCCGCTGGCGCCGCCGCCACCGAAGCTTCCACCGCCGCCCGAGAATCCTCCTCCGCCACCGCCTCCACCACCCCCGCCGCCGAAGCCGCCACCGCCCATGAAGCCGCCCCACGTCGGCCCCATCGGCACGTACGGGCCTTGCGATCCGAGCGTGTAGTGCAGGCGGCGCTGGCGGCGCTGGAGACTCATCGTCTCCCACGCGAAGATCAGCGCCATGATGCCGAACAGGACGAAGAAGCCGATTATCGGGAAGTTGGTTCCCCGGCTGCGGCGCGCGCGGCCATCCGCCTTGCCCTCACCGGCCCGCTCGTAGACCGCGCGGGCCGCCGCTTCGATGCCGGCCGCATAGCGCCCCTCGCGAAAGCGAGGCGCGATAACGTCGCGGATGATGCCGGCCGCCACCGCGTCGGGGATGGTGGGCTCGAGGCCATAGCCGACTTCGAGGCGGACTCGGCGCTCGGTGAGGAAGACGACCAGGATGACGCCGTTGTCGAGGCCCTTCTGGCCGATGCGCCAGCGCTCGGCCAGCTTGATCGAGACGTCGTCGATGCTCTCGCCCTCGGCCGAGCGGAAGATGGCCACCGCCATCTGAGCCCCGGTCGCCGCTTCGCGCTCGGCCAGGAACCGCTCGAGGCGGCCGCGCTCGTCGGCAGAGAGCGCGTTCGCGTAGTCGTTGACGCGCGCCGTGGGCGCGGGCGGGATCAGGAGGGCGAGCGCGAGTGCAGCGGCGACGAGCAGACTAGGAACGTCGGGGGCCCCGAAATGGCCCCCGACGCCCCCCAACGCTCGGAGCGCGCCGGCGGAGCCGGACGCGCTCCTCGACCACCGTTAATCTGCCCGGCACCCTAGAACTTCACCCGCGGCGGCGTGGCGGCATCGGGCGCGGCCTCGAAGAACGTCTTCGGCCGGAAGCCGTTCATGTTGGCCACGATGCTGCCGGGGAACAGCCGCAGAGTCGTGTTGTACTCGCGAACGGACTCGTTGAAGCGGCGGCGCTCGACGGCGATGCGGTTCTCCGTGCCTTCGAGCTGGGTCTGGAGAGCCAGGAAATTCTGGTTCGACTTCAGCTCCGGATAGCGCTCGACGGTGACCATCAAGCGGCTCAGCGCCCCGGTGAGCTGCTGCTGGGCGGCCTGGAAGCGCTCCATCGCCTTCGGATCGTTGAGCGCCTCGGGGGTGAGCTGCACGCCCGTCGCGCTGGCCCGAGCGCGTGTGACTTCTTCCAGCACGGTGCGCTCCTGGGTGGCAAAGCCCTTCACGGTCTCGACGAGGTTCGGGATCAGGTCGGCGCGGCGCTGGTAAACGTTCTGGACCTGCGCCCACTTCTCGTTGACGTCCTGCTCGGACCGCACGAGCGAGTTGTTGATGCCGACCGCCCAGACCACGACCCCGAGGACGATGAGGCCGATAACGGCCAGCGCGACGACGAGCCCTCGCCCCATGCGGTTGGCATTATACGCAATGACGCCGTACACTTCGCGCCGTGTCCGAGCCCCTCCCCAAATATCGCGTGCGCGCGAAGAACACCTCGACCCAGTCCGAGAACAAGATTCACGACGACACGCTCGCCCGCCGATACGGCTTCCGGGGCGGCCTCGTGCCCGGCGTCATCGTTTACGCGTACCTGACCGAGCCGCTGGTCGCCGGGCTCGGCGAGGCGTGGCTGGCCCGAGGCACTGCCCACGCGCGCTTTCGCCGCCCCATCGTCGACGCCGAGGAGGTGACCGTCACCGGCGACGTCACGGGGCGCAACGCGCGGACGGCGAACGCGCGGGTGGCGGCGCGGACCGAAGCGGAGGGCGACTGCGGGCTCGCCGAGGTGACCCTGCCCGCGGGGTCGCCCACGCCGGCCAACGTCGCGATGTATCCGAAGGCCCCGCTGCCCACCGAGCGCCCTCCGGCCAGCCGTGAGCTCCTGAGCCACGTCGACGTGCTCGGCACACCCGAGACGACGTACGACGCCGACGTGGCGGCGGCGTGGCTCGAGAAGGTCGGCGATCCGCTCCCGGTCTACCGTGGCCCGCGCGCCTGGGTGCATCCGGCCTTCTATCTCGATCAGGCCAACCGTGCGCTCGACCGGAACGTGCGCGTCGGCCCCTGGATCCACGTCGAGAGCCGCGTGCGCCACCTGGGCGGCGCGCGAATCGGCGAGACGCTCCAGACGCGCGGGCGCGTCCGGTCGGTCTACGAGCGCAGGGGACGCGAATACGTGGAGCTCGACCTCCTGATCGTCGCCGCCGACGAGCGCCCGCGGCCCGTCGCCCACGTCGTCCACACGGCGATCTTCAAGCTCCCCGCCGTTGAATCGACGGCGCCTGCGTGCTAGAAACGTCCATTCCGCCGAGGAGGATCTGACGTCATGGATCTCCGATACTCGCCCGACGATCTCGCCTTCCGCGACGCCACGCGCCGCTGGTTCGAGGCCAACGTGCCGACGACGGAGCTGAAGACGCTCGGCGAGCGGCGCGAGTGGCACCGCACGCTCTTCGACGGGGGCTACGTCGGGATGGGCTGGCCGCGCGAGTACGGCGGCCAGGATGCTCGCGCGCTTCGTCAGGCCATCGTCGCCGACGAGATGGCGCGCGTGAACGCGCCGCCGACCATCAACGGCCTCGGCATCGGCATCGTGGGACCGACCATCATCCACCACGGCACCGAAGCCCAGAAGCAGCGCTACCTCAAGAAGATCCTGGCCGCCGACGAGCTGTGGTGCCAGCTCTACTCCGAGCCCAACGCGGGCTCCGATCTGGCCAGCCTCAGGACGCGTGCCGAGGACAAGGGCGATCACTTCGAGGTCAACGGCCAGAAGATCTGGACGTCGTACGGCGCCATCTCCGACTGGGGATTGCTGCTTGCGCGCACCGACACCAGCGTGGCCAAGCATCGCGGCATCTCGTGCTTCCTCATCAACATCCACCAGCCCGGCGTGGACGTGCGCCCGCTCAAGCAGGTGACGGGGAACCAGGAGTTCTGCGAGGTCTTCATGACCGGCGCGCGCGTCGAGAAGAGCGACCTCGTCGGCCGGCTCGGCCAGGGCTGGGAGATCGCCCAGACGACGCTGTCCTACGAGCGCGGCGGCAATTCACTCGCGCGGGTGACGCGCTACACCTCGGCCTTCCACGAGCTGGTGAAGGCCACGCGCGCCCTCCGTCGCGCCGGCCGTCCGCTCATCGACGATCCACTCGTCCGCGCCAAGCTCGGCCGCATCTACGCCGAGCTGGAGGTCCAGCGCTACGCGGCGCTGCGGGTCCTGTCCGCGCTCGACAAGGGCGAGGGCCCGGGCGCGGCCTCGTCGATCACCAAGCTCTCCTACAGCGAGTTCGAGAAGCGCTACTTCGAGCTGGCGCTCGAGATCCTCGGCCCATATGGCCAGGTCACCGCGGGACTGCCCGAGCAGCTCAGTACGCGGGTGAGCGCGTCGTCGGGTCACGGCGAGACGTGGGCGTACGCGTACCTCTGGTCGCGGGCCGGCACCATCTACTCCGGCTCGTCCGAGATCCAGAAGAACGTGATCGGCGAGCGCGTGCTCGGCCTGCCCAAAGAGACGCGGGCCGATCGGGTGAAGTGATGGACTTCGCGTTCAGCGGCGACCAGCAGCTCCTGAAGAATGCGGCGCGCGCGTTCCTCGACGAGCGGTGCACCTCGGCCGTCGTGCGCGGGCTGTGGGACGACCCGCGCGGTGAGAGCGAAGCGATGTGGAAGGACATGGCCCAGCTCGGCTGGCTGGGACTGTCGCTGCCCGAGGCCTACGGTGGCAGCGGCCTCGGCATGGTGGAGACCGCGATCCTGCTCGACGAGATGGGCCGCGCGGCCTATCCCGGTCCGTATCTGCCGACCGTGCTCGCCGCCCACGCTGTCGACAGCGCCGGCACCACGGAGCAGAAGAACCGGTGGCTGCCCGCCATCGCCACCGGAGGCGCGCGGGCGACCACGGCGTTCGTCGACGCGGACCTCGCGTGGGACCCGCAGTCGACGGCGACGCGCGCCGAGAAGGTGGGCGCCGGCTGGCGACTCAGCGGCGCCAAGCAGTTCGTCGCGTGGGCCCACGTCGCCGACGTCCTGCTGGTGCCAGCGCGTACGCCCGACGGGGTGACGCTCTTCCTGGTCGAGCCGGCCGCGGCCGGGCTGACGATGAAGCCAGTGACGGCCATCGACATGGGAACGCGCTGGGCCGCCCTCACGCTCGACGGCGTCACCGTCGGCGCCGACGCGATCCTCGGCGCGCCCGGCAACGGTGAGCGCCTCGTCTGGGAGCTGCTGCGCCGCGCCGCCGTCGCGGCGGCCGCCGAGATGCTCGGCGCGGCCCGACGCTGCCTCGACATGAGCGTGGGCTACGCGAAGGTCCGCGAGCAGTTCGGCCAGCCCATCGGATCGTTCCAGGCCATCCGCCACAAGTGCGCCGAGATGCTCTTGAGCGTCGAGAATTCACACGCCGCCGTGTACTACGCGGCGTGGGCCCTCGACGCGAAGGCCGAGGACGCGGCGCTGGCCGCGTCGGTGGCGAAGTCCTACGTGAGCGAGGCGGCGCGCCACGTGTGTGGCGAGGCGATCCAGGTCCACGGCGGGATCGGCTTCACGTGGGAGTACGATCTCCATCTCTACATGAAGCGCGCGAAGGCGCTGGAACCCATGTACGGCGACGCCGACTGGCATCGCGAGCAGATCCTCCGACTCGTTACAGCGTAGCCCCGTGTACCCATCGCTCGCCACCCTCGGTTCGAGCCGGCCTCGCGCCATCGATAAATAAATGCCTGGTCCCCTCGACGGCATCGCCGTCGTCGACCTCACCAGCTACATCGCCGGCTCTTACGCCGGCATGATGTTGGCCGACATGGGCGCCCGCGTGACGAAGGTCGAGGCGCTGGCCGGTGACTCCTTCCGCGAGCTGCCCGGCTTCTACGGCTGGAACCGCGGCAAGCGCTCGATCGCCGTCGACCTCAAGACGCCGGCGGGGTGCCAGATCGTCGAGCAGCTCGCCGAGCGCTCTGACGTGTTCATGGAGAACATGCGGCCCGGTGTGGCCGACCGCCTCGGCGTCGGCTACGAGCGGCTCCACGCGCTGAACCCACGGCTCGTCTATTCGTCGGTGACCGCGTTCGGATCGACGGGGCCCTACGCCGATCGCCCGGGGTTCGATCCGTTGCTCCAGGCGATGAGCGGTGCCATGGCGCTGCAAGGCTTCGGCGGCCCGCCGCAGTATCTCCGCATCGCGGTCACCGACTACTACGCCGCGTCGCTCGCCGCCCAGGCCATCCTCGCCGCGCTCTTCGTCCGGGAGCGGACCGGGAAAGGCCAGCGCGTCGAGACGTCCCTGCTGCACGCGTCGATCGCGCTCCAGTCGGGAAATTTCGTGGACTACAAAGGCAAGCAGCATATTTTCCGCGACAACCCGACCTACCGGCTCTACCGTGGCCGCGATGGCCAGTGGTTCTTCCTGGCCTGCGGCAACCAGACGTTCTGGGTGAAGCTCTGCAAGGCCCTGGGCCTCGACGATCTCGCGGACGACCCGCGCTTCGCCTCGTGGCTGCTGCGTCTCGACAACCGCGAGGCGCTCCTGCCCCTGCTCGAGTCGCGCTTCGCGTCCGAGCCGCGCGATTACTGGCTGGGGCTCCTGGCCAAGCACGACATCCCGGCCGCGCCCGTGCAGACGATGCTCGACTTCATGAATGATCCTGCCGTCCGCCACCTCGACATGGTGCGCGACTACGATCATCCCGACGTCGGCCCGCTGCGCCTCATGGGCCAGCCGCTGGCGTTCAACGAAACCCCGGCGCAGGATCCGGGTCCGCCGCCCACGCTCGGAGAGCACACGAACGACGTGCTGCGCGAGCTGGGCTACGATGCCGCGGCCATCGCCGACCTGCACACGCGCGGCGTCGTGGGAGGGCCGGCGGCGTGAAGTACGAGGCCATCCGTTACGAGGCCGCCGACGGCATCGCGACCATCACGCTCGATCGCCCCGACGTCCACAATGCGATGAACGAGACGATGCGCCGCGAGCTGACGGAATGCTTCACGACGCTCGCCACCGACGACGGCGTGCGTGTCGTGGTCGTCACCGGCGCAGGCCAGCGCGCGTTCTCGGCCGGCGCCGACATCCGCGAGTTCGTCGCGCCCCAGGTGCCGACCGTCTTCCGCGAGTCCCGCAAGCGCGTGGACTTCCGCCAGGCAATGGATCGGTGTCCGCAGCCGATCATCGCGGCCATCCGCGGCTTCGCGCTGGGCGGTGGCCTGGAGCTGGCGCTCGCCTGCGACATTCGCCTGGCCAGCGACGACGCTCAGCTCGGTCTGACCGAGGTCAATCTCGCCATCATCCCGGGCGGCGGCGGCACCCAGCGCCTGCCCCGGCTCGTGGGCCGTGGCAAAGCGCTCGAGATGATCCTCACCGGCACCCGAATCAGCGCGAGCGAAGCGCTGGCCATCGGGCTGGTGGAGCGCGTGGTGCCGGCGGCCGAGGTGCTGGCTCAGGCCCAGACGCTGGCGCGCACGCTGGCCGACAAGGCGCCGGTGGCGCTGCGCTACGCCAAGGAAGCGGTGGTCAAGGGCCTGGAGCTCCCGCTCAGCGACGGGATCCGGCTCGAGAACGATCTGGCCACGCTGCTCCGCACGACGGACGACCGGGTCGAAGGCGCGCGCGCGTTCCTCGAAAAACGCAAGCCGCGCTTCACCGGTCGCTGATGCCGTTTTCCTACTACGCACGACTCTCTCGTGCGCAGCAGGCGATCTACCGCAAGAGCGACGAGATCATCGAGGTCCGGCTGCCACGGCCGGAGGATCTCCATCCGCTCGTCGAGGACCTGGCCACCGCGCTGACCTCCGAAGATCGCGCGCTCACGCAGGAGACGACCGCGCGCCTGATCCTCGGACTCTGCAAGGTCCTCGGCCTGCCGCCGGTTCGGGTGGAGGTCCTGGCCGCGCGGCCCCACGCGCGCTGGGGCGAGCTGCACGGGCTCTACACGGCCGAGCGTGGCCGCACGCCCAAGATCCAGCTCTGGATGCGCACGGCCAAGCAACGGCGGGTCGTGGCCTTCCGGACGTATCTCCGAACGCTCTTGCACGAGGTCGGTCACCACGTCGACTACACGCTGCTGCGCCTGCGCGACTCGATGCACACCGAGGGGTTCTACAAGCGGGAGTCGAGCCTGTTCCATCAGCTCGTGCCCGAGGAAAGGACGTCCGCCATGCCCACGATCGAGGAGTACGCCACGCAGCCCATCGCCCAGCGGCTCGAACGGCTGGAACGAACCGCCGGTGAGCTCGTCGCCGCGGTGAAGGGTCACAACCCCGGCGTTCTAGGCCGGCGTCCCGATGGCAAGAACTGGGCAGGTGTGGAAGTGCTGTGCCATCTGCGCGACACCGAAGAATTCTTCCAGCTCCGCTTCGAGGCGATCACCACGATGGACGATCCGAAGTTCTCGCCGGCCACTCCGGACCGCTGGGCGGAGGAGCGTCAGTACCTGCGCAACGAAGCGGGCGAGGCGCTGGCCGCGTTCCGGCGGCGCCGCGAGGAGAACCTGACGGCGCTGAGGAAGATGACGGCGGAGCAGTGGAAGCGGGCCGGCATTCATCCCGCCCGCGGCCGCATGAGCGCCGACGACGTGCTGGCGCTCATGGCCTGGCACGACGACAACCATCTCGACCAGCTCAAGCGCGCCCTCGACGGACGTCCCTGATCGGCGGCGGCGCTCCTAGTCAACCCGCCTCATGGGAAAGACTGGGCGGTGCCGCCTTGAAATCTGGTCTCCGCCAGCAGCCCGGGCAGGCCGTTCACCCAGGCGTCGATGATGAGCCGTTGTCGCCTCCTCGTTCCAGCCATCGGCCTCGGCGCTGGGGCCGCGACGAGCTTTCTCGGTCTCGGCGGCGGCGCCATCATCGTGCCCCTGCTCATGATCGCCGTCGGCCTGCCCTTCAAGGAGGCCGTCGGGACGTCGCTGGCGGCGGTGCTGGTCATCTCTACGGTCGGCGTCATCTCCACCCTTGCCGTCGATGCGAGCAACGTCGCGTGGATGGTCGCCGCGGTGCTGACGGCCGGCACGCTCACCGGCTCGTTGATCGGTGGCCGCGTGCTGGCGCGCGGCGATCGCCCGCTCCGTCTCGGCTTCGCCGCCCTGCTGGTCCTCACCGGCTGGCGCCTCGTGGCCACTCCAGCAGCCGGCGCCAGCGGCGCACTGACGCTCGGCCTCACTCCCACGCCGATCCATGCGGTCGTTTTCGTGATCGGAGTCGCCGCAGGCGTGACGTCCGTGCTCTTCGGCCTGGGCGGAGGCGTCGTCATCGTTCCCGCGCTGCTCATGGCGTTTCCCGAAGCGCCCTTCCGGATGGTCGCGGCCACGTCGCTCCTCACCGTCATTCCGACGTCGGTCCTGAGCATCGTGCCGCACGCCCGACTGGGGACCATTGACCGTCGCCTGGTGAGCGCGCTGGCGCCGGTTGGGATCGTGAGCGCCATCGGCGGCGCTTGCGCCGTGAACGTCGTGCCGGCATGGCCCTGCCGTATCGCGTTCGCGCTCTTCCTCGTGTTCGTCGTGAGCCGGCTGGTCGCCGGCCGCGGCGCCTCGACGGCAGGCAAGGCGCAGGGCGAGGGACTCCCGAATCTCGCCGTTGTGGCGGCGCGGCTCCACGCGCTCCCCGGCGACGCGCTCTGCCAGGTCCACCGCCTGGCCGCGGTCAGCATCGCCCGGCTGCCCACCTCGTAGACCTCAGCGGAACGCGGAGGCGACCTCGCTCATGAAGCGATCGAGGAGCGGACGCGGATCCTTGGGGAAGAACATCGAAGGCGCGAAGACCATGCCGACGCCGGCGTCCTTCAGCCGGCCGAGCTTGTCGCGCACCTCGCCGACCGAACCCGCCAGCAGCAGATCGCGCACCATCACCTCGGGATAGCCCATCCGGCGCGACACCGCGGTGGCGAGGGCATCGACCTCGTCGCGTCGGTCGGTGATGAGGATCGGCATGTTGGCCGAATGTACGATCGATTTGGGGTCGCGGCCGATCTCCCCGCACTTTTCGTCGAGGATGCGCCCCTTGCGCCTGAGCGCATCGGGGCCGCCCCACACGTTCCAGTGGTCGGCGTGGCGGGCGACGATGCCGAGCGTGACCTTCTCGCCGCCGCCGCCGATCATCAATTCGGGGTGCGGGCGCTGCACAGGCTTGGGCTCGAGCGGCGCGTCGCTCAGCGAGTAGAACTTCCCGTCGAGCGTCGCCTTGGACTGGGTCCACAGCGCCTTGATGACCCGGCACGCCTCGTCGAGCCGCGCCAGCCGCTCGCCCACCGTGTAGAACGGGATGCCGTACGCGGCGTGCTCGTTCTCCTGCCAGGCCGCGCCAAGGCCGAGGATGAGCCGCCCGCCCGAGATGACGTCCACGGTCGCCGCCATCTTCGCCACCACGGCCGGATGACGGTACGTGTTGCCGACGACGATCGTGCCGATCCGCATGCGGGGCACGACGGGCGCGAGCGCCGCCAGCGTCGCCCAGCACTCGAGGACGTTGCCGACACGCTCCTTCGTGTTCGGCATGAAGTGATCGGTGACGCAGGCGGCGTCCCAGCCGGTCGCCTCGGTGTGCCGCCACAGCTGCAGCACGTCGTCCCAGGTCGTATTGGTGAGGCTCGTGAAGATTCCGAACCGCATCGCTCAGCCCTCCTTCACGATGGCCTGGGCGGCCGCGAGCTGCTGCGGGTCGGCGCAGGCGATGAGCACATCACCGGCCGCCAGCCGGCGGTCGGGTGGCGGATTGAACTCCGTGCTGCCGTCGTACCTCCGGATCGCGAATACGATGACGCCGGCACGCTCCTGGAGCCGGAGCTTGCTCAGCGCCTGTCCGCCAACCGTGCCGTCCACCGGGATCTCTTGCACGCGCACGGCATCGTCGGCGCGAAGCATGGCGTCGAGCACGCCGACCACGCGCGGCCGTACCATCTCGGAGGCCAGGCGCAGGGCGCCGATGGCCTTGTTGCTCACCACGGCGTCCGCCCCGGCTTTGAGGAGCTTGGCGCGAGAATCCCCGCCCATGATGCGGGACACGATGCGCAGGGCGGGATTGAGCTCGCGCGCCGTGAGGATCGTGAACAGGTTGTCCTTGTCCGAGGGCATGGCGCCGATCAGGCCACGCGCCCGCTCCACGCCGGCCTGGCGCAGCACCTCACCGTCGGTGGCGTCGCCGATCAGGTAGGTGACGGTGGGGCCGAGCTTGCGCAGGGCAACCTCCTGGTCGTTATCGACCTCGATGAGGACGAACGACTCACCGGTGCGTAAGAACTCGATCGCGATGTGCCGGCCGGTCTCGCCGGCCCCACAGACGATGATGTGATCGCGCAGAGCCGCCAGGCGTCGTTCCATCTTCCGCTTCTCCCACATGTGGGACAGGTCGCCTTCCACCCAGAAGGCGGTGATGGCGCTCAGGCCGTACAACACGGTGCCGAGGCCGGCCACGATCAGCACGAGGGTGAACGCCCGGCCCGTCTTCGACAGCGGATGCACTTCGCCGTAGCCGACCGAGGACACGGTGGTGACGGTCATGTACAGCGCGTCGAACGCGCTCCAGCCCTCGATCACAACGTAGCCCACGGTGCCGCCACCGATGACGGCGACCAGCAGGAGCACGATGTGAAGCAGGCGGGCCGAGACCACGCGGCGTCGACTCCGTGCCCGCGGTTACATCCGCGGTTTCTGCTGACCGGGACGGTACGGCTCCTCGACGGCCCTCTTCGTGGCCGGCGGCGTCACCGCCACCCACCCGCGGCTCTTCATGCAGTCCTCGTCGACGGTGCCGCTCTTGGTGCACGAGGCGAGATCGCGCCGGAACTCGGCGGTCGTATACGGCTGCTCGAGCTTCATCCACTGCCGGTCCGTGTCGGTCCCGCAGGCGGCAAGGACGAAGATGCTGAAGATCAGGGGAGACAGTCTGTGAAGTCGCATTTGACGGGCATTCTACCGGGTGTATGGTCTACTCGGGAACCCCTCCCATGGACACTCGCTCGGGTCAGGACCTCAGATCTGCGCTGACGGAGGTCGGCGACCGGCTGGTTGCGATTCTTCCCGCGATCCTCCTCATGCTGGCCCTCGTCACCGTGGGGCTCGTGGTGGCCGCCGTGGCGCGAGCCCTGGTGCGCCGCATCGCACGCGCCATCGGGTTCGACCGCGCCATGGAACGGTGGGGCGTCGCTGGTGGTCTGCGCCGTGGGGGGGTGTTGCGCTCGCCGTCGGACGTCCTTGGCTTGGTCTGCTTCTGGACGATCTTCGTCGTCTTCGCCAGCCTCGGGATCGACGCCCTCGGCACGCAGGGCGCCACCGTGTTCCTGCTCTCGTTCGTGTCGCCGCTCTTCGCGGCGTTGTTGATCCTGGTCGTCGGCTGGCTCGTGGCCAATTTCTTGAGTCAGGGCATCCTCATCGCCGCCGTCAATGCGGGCGTGCCGGAGGCGCGCCTGCTCGCCCGCGCGGCGCACTGGGGCGTGATCCTCTTCGCCGGCGCCACCGCGCTGACCCATCTCGGCATCGGCAAGGAGATGGTGCTGGTTGCGTTCGGCATCACGTTCGGCGGTCTCGTCTTCGCGCTGGCGCTGGCCTTCGGGCTCGGCGGCCGGTCGATCGCGCGCCAATTGCTCGAGCGACGGCTGCGCCGCGAGGCCCCGCCCGAGCGCGAGCGCCTCACGCACCTGTAGTCCCCGACCCACCCCGGCGCCGGAGGAGCCTTCATGCCGACCGCACGCGTCAACGGCGTCGATCTGTACTACGAGGAGACCGGCCAGGGCTTCCCGCTGGTGTGGAGTCACGAGTTCGGCGGCGACCACCGGTCGTGGGAGCAGCAGGTCCGTTACTTCGGCCGGCGTTATCGCGTCGTCACCTACAACCACCGTGGCTACCCGCCGTCGGAGGTACCGAAGGACGCGAACGCGTATTCCCAGGAGACGCTGATCGAGGACCTGCACCAGCTCCTCCGCCAGCTCGGCATCGGCCAGGCCCACATCGCCGGCTGCTCGATGGGCGCCAACGTGGCGCTGAACTTCGCGCTGGCCCATCCGGCGATGACGAAGAGCGTCGTCGTGGTCGGCGGCGGAGCAGGCTC
>Ga0209159_1001257_pt1 | contig 20020 bp, 14 predicted proteins | sample GraSoiAngelo_144_FD_185901 | JGI IMG/M metagenome (GOLD analysis project Ga0209159, IMG submission 185901) | Grasslands soil microbial communities from the Angelo Coastal Reserve, California, USA - 14_1009_02_40cm (SPAdes) (version 2) | ecosystem: Environmental > Terrestrial > Soil > Grasslands ...
CGCGCTGAGTACGAGCGCCGCGAGGCTGATCAACAGTTGCAGCGTCACGGTCGCCTGCCAATACTGCCAGCCGGCAAAGAGGCCGCTCGGGATCGTGGTGCCGGTCGCCTGCGGCGGGTTGCGATAGATCGGCGACGCGATCCCCTTGCCGACCGCGACGCCGTTCGCGTTGATAGGCACGCAGCTCTGCGCACCGCCCGGCGTGGCACTGCACATCATTCCACCGCCGCCACCCGACGAGAAGCCAGCGCCGATGCCGTACCAGGTCACCGGCTGACTGGTACCGATGGTGATCAGCGGCAGGAGCGGACTGACGTAGCTGACCGCTGGCGGCGCCGGCGCGTTGGTGGCGTTCGGATCAATCGGTGTCGGGAAGAGCAACCCGTACAGCAGGCTGCCGGCGAGCAGGATGAACGCGGCGCCATATGCCGCGACCGTCGCCGCCAGCGTCCGGCGAAACGCCGTCGAGCAGGCGATGCCGATGACCCCGAGGGTCAGGGCGCCGACCGCCGTCACGATGAAGGCGGCGACGACCTGGTCGAGCTCGATGCCGCCGAACAGAAACACGAGGCTGAAAATCGGCACCGACAGCAGCAAGAGCAAGAGGACGAATGACATCGAGGCGAGCAGTTTGCCCCAGAGGATTGAGAAGGAGGGCAGCTTGGTGACAAAGAGCAGGTCAATCGTTTGCCGCTCGCGTTCGCTGCTGATGGCGCCGGCCGTTAGAGCGGGGGTGATGAAGGCCAGCAGCACCATTTGAAAGATCACGAGAAAGAGGAACAGCGCCTGACCGTAGTTCGCAGCCTGGCCGCCGTTGAAGCCGCTCCGTGCCGACGACGACATTGAGGAGAAGATCGCCCAGCCAAGCCCGCCCAGCAGCAGGATGTAGACAGTCATTGCCACCGGCGAGCGCCAGGTGCGCATTCGGGATCGGTACTCCTTGGCGACAATCGGGTTCCAGAGCGCCATGGCAACGCGATTCATCCCACGTCCTCCGATGTGGCTTTGAGGAATGCGTCCTCGAGGCCGCCATCGAGCTGGCTGAAGCCTGAGACACGAATCGCGGCGGCGGTCAGCGCCTGCAGAATCGAGGCCGCCGTCGCGTCGTCGCCCTCGTACTCGGCCTCGATCGCCCCGTTGATCATGTCGACGGTGCGGATCGACGGCAGGGTTTTCAGGGTCGCGACGGCTTCGTCGCGTTGGCCGAGGACCATGATGCGCAGCCGGCGCCCGCTGGTCAGCTGCCGGATGACGTCCTGTACCGGCCCGGTGGCGCGCATCCGCCCCTGGTCGATGATGCCGATCATGGTGCAGAGCTCGGTCAGCTCGGGAAGGATATGGCTGGAGATGACGATCGTCTTACCCATTCGTTGAAGCTCTTTCAGGATCTCGCGCATCTCGACCCGGGCACGCGGGTCGAGACCCGAGGCCGGCTCATCAAGGAGCAGTACCGCCGGGTCGTGGACCAGCGCCCGCGCCAGGCAGAGCCGTTGCTTCAATCCGCGGGACAATGTATCGACCGACTGGTCACGCCGGTCGGTGAGGCCCACCAGCTCGAGCAGGTCGGATGCGATTTTCTTGCGCCGGCTTCTTGGAATCCGGTAGCAGGCGGCGTAGAAATCCAGGTATTCGGTGGCCGTCAGCTGATCGTAGACACCGAAGAAGTCCGGCATATAGCCGAGCCGATCGTGCACGAGGTCAGGATGCTCGATCACGTCGGCCCCGTCTACGAAGGCGTGGCCGGCGGTCGGTTCGAGCAGTGCGGCGAGGATGCGCAAGGTCGTCGTCTTGCCGGCGCCGTTCGGGCCGACGAAGCCGAAGATCTCGCCACGCGGCACCTCGAACGAGACGGCGTCGAGAGCGGTCCGAGACCCATACACCTTGGTCAGGCCTTGCACTGTGATCATTTGATGGTCCCCGAGAGCGTGAGGCTGCCACCCAATAGGCCCCCGGTCGTCGTGCTGATCCGCAGCCGGATAAGCCCGCTGGCCGGATTGACTGCGCTGTCCGGCAGGGCGGTAACGCCGTTGGCCTGGTAGGCGATCTCGGTCCAGGCGGATCGTGACCAGTCCCAGACCTGGCCCGTAACCGTCGGTCCTGATGGTGTCGAGGTTCCCGGCTGGCCGAAGGTCAGCCCGTAGAGGTTCTGCGTGGTGACCGAGAGTCCGCTCAACCTTGCTCCGGCGGCCAGCACCGGCGCGAATTCGTAGGTCACGCTGCCGTTCTGCATCTGAAGCATCCCGGGCGGTGCCTGCCCCTGGCTGTCGCCCACGACGTCCACGATGCGGCCGCTGAGGACGCCGGCGGGCAACGGCCCCGTACCAAGTTGGTCCACCGGTAGCGACAGGACCACGGCGGACTGGGTGTTCGATCGCGGATGACTGCCGTTCACCGTAACGTCCTGAAACGATTGATGGGTCCAGGCCACGAGTAACGGGGAAGTCAGCGACACAAAGCCTTTGAAGTTGGCGCCCGTGGGAAGGATGGAGAGAATCTGGGTCCTGGCCAGGCTGTCACGGTCGCTGGCGCTGACCTCATAGGCGCCCCGGCCAAAGCTTTGCCCGTTGTTCGCGTAGATGCGCGTATACAGAGGTTGCGCGGCCGCGTTGGTGGGCTTCGGGACCAGGTTGATGGCCGCGGTCGCGCCGGGCTTCAAGGCGCCGATCGTCTGGAAGTTGTCACCCGCGAGCAGGACCGCGTCGGTGAAGGTCAGATCCGAATGGTTCTCGATCGTGCCGACGAACTTGCCGTTGACCAGCTGCAGGCGGGCGGTCAAGCGGGGTGCGGTCGTCATCGTCTCGGTGCCGAAGCCGCCCAGGGAGAAGGCGGTCATCCCGGACAGGGTGACCTCGCTGGTGGCTACGTTGACCCGAATGCTGCTGCCCGAACTGCTCGGAAAGCCGCCATTGTTCGTGGCGATCGGGCTGATGAGCAGCCGGTCGCCGGCGATGCGCGCCTCGTAGTCGCCGCGGCTGGGCGGAATGACGCCGGTGTAGGTCTCCTGGTAGGCACGATCCCATCCAGGCTGCAGGTGAAGGATCGCAACCTGGTTGGTCTGGACCGACCGCCCCTTGGTGAGCACGCCCGCACCGTAGGCTCCGGTCGCCGCAAGCACCGCAATCAGCGGCACCGTGATCCAGGCCAGGGCTCGGCGGCGCATGGCGCCGAGCACGAGATAGTTGACCGGGCCGACGAGCAGAACGTAGAGCAACACCAGGCCGGCGGTTAATTGCAGCGAGGGCAGGTTGAGCCCGGGAAGGTTGCCCAGCACGGGCGTCAGCGCGTTGCTCTTGGACGCGATCGACGGCGGTGAGCCGAAGGCCGAGCCGGGCCCGCCGAAGGCGATGCCATTGGGATAGTTGGCGCCTGAGGTCCCAGCTCCAAACACGGCACGAGCCAGGACCTGCCGCAGCAGGTCCTTTGTCCCGCTCCAGCCGGCGATCGGCTCCTGGTTCCAGTCAAAAGTCGCCAGCGTCACGGTGCCCGCGCCGACCCCCCGGTCGAGGATGAGCGGGACGGCGCCTTCGCTCAACCAGGCTCGGCCGCTCACGGCGTCGGCAATAGCTGCTTCGATGTTGTGCCCGCCGACTGCGCGCGCCGCGTGAACGTTCAGGGTGGCCCTCGGCTCCAGCGGAAGAATGGCCGCGGGAAGGCCGGCCAGGGTCTTGTGCCAGGACGCCCCTGTCCCGAGCAGCAGATTGCCACCCGACTGAACGAAGTCGGCGATCGCCGCCCGCTGGCGGGCGGTCAGCCCGTCCGTTGCGAAGTCATCGATCACCAGGATGTCGAAGGCCCGCAACGCGATCGCGGAATCGGCGACGTCGTCTGCGCGGAGATGCACGACGCGCGCCGCGATGCCGCCCGGATGGACGGCGGCGAAATCGTCGAACGCGCTCGACTGGTCGGAAAGCACACCGACCAGCGTGGAAGTGGTGCTACTCGTGACCGAGTTCTGTGAGATGGCGACGCGGCCGTTTTGGATGATGCGGGCGGTGACCGTCGCGCCGGTCGTGTCCTCGACCAGAAAGATGCGGACCCGCTTGTTGGCGCCACTCGCGAGACTGATCGGCTGCTGGTAAATCGTGAACCCGCTGACCCCCGGCTGGGCGTTCAGGGACTCCTGGATCTCCAGCCTGCCGTCCACATCGGCCCCGGTGTTGTGCATGTCGATCGTGACCGGCGTCCACTCGCCCGGCTTGACCACATCCTGGTACCCGACGTGAACGGCCAGCGTGAGCCCGTTAGTCGCCGCCTCGGCGCCCACAGCCGCCATCGTCAGGCCTACGGCTGCGAGCAGGGTCGACAGGGCGAACCGCGCGGGCAGCCGGCAGCGCAGGGGGCCCATCTAGCTCAATAAGACGCTGGCTGCGGTCAAAAGTTCCGTTCTCGCCTCTACCGGGGGCAGTATGGGGGGCACCGCAAGGGGCCGTCAATCGGTCGGCGACAGGAAGTTAACTCACAGTGGCCCGCCGGCCCGGATCGGGCGCCGCGCGGGGAGTGAACTGCCGGAGGAGGGACTCGAACCCACACGGACTTACGCCCAGGCGCTTTTGAGGCGCCCTCGTCTACCATTCCGACACTCCGGCAGGCGACGGCCCGGGGCGACGCCCCGCCGGGGCGAGTATATCCGAGTACGCTCCGTTGGGAACTTATTGGAAATGTTTCCGTCTCAAGACAAGAATCCCAACGATCGCGACCTGGTGAGCCGGGCCCGCCAGGGCGATCGGGAGGCCTTTACCCAGTTGATCGTGCAATATCAGGTTCCGCTCTACAACATGGCGCTGCGAATGGTTGGTGGCCGAGAAGACGCCGCCGACATCGCGCAGGAGGCGTTTCTGCGCGCCTGGGAAAAGATTCGGACGCTGCGCGACGCGCCCTTCAAGTCGTGGCTGTTCCAGATCGCCGCGAATCTCTGTTATGACCACTTTCGGCGCAACCGGCGATACGGCACGATGCCGGACGAAGAAACCCACAACATCGTCGGTCTCGGCATCGCCACCCCGGACCCACAGGAGCGGGCGGAGGCCGGAGAGCGCAACCGGTTGGTCCGCCAGAGCATCCAGGCTCTCGACCACGACATGCGGATCGCCATCGTGTTACGCGACGTCAACGGCATGGCCTACGACGAGATCGCCAGCGTGCTCCAGGTGCCATTAGGCACCGTGAAGTCACGAATCGCGCGGGCTCGCGCGCAGGTCCAGGAGCGGCTGCAGCAGCACCCGGAATTCTTTCCGCGGGAGGACGTCCATGCCGAGTGAGCCGCGCGTCCCGATCGAGCCGACGCTCGAGGAACTCTCCGCGTTGATCGACAACGAGCTCGATGCTGCCGCGCACGCGCGGGTCGCCGAGCACGTCGCCGGTTGTCAGGAGTGCCAGGCGCGGCTCGAAGGCCTGCGGCAGACCGCCCATGCCATTCGTGGCTTGCCGATGGAGACACCACCGCGGACTTTCACGATCCCGGCTCAGCGGCGCCAGGCGTGGCGCTGGGCGCCGGTCGGCTGGCTCGGCAGCGGGGCGGTGGCCCTGCTGCTGATCGCGGTCGGCATCCAGAACCTGCATCTGCATCTGTCGGCAGGGCCCACTGCGACGTCCGGGTCGACGAGCACGGTCAGCGGAGGACTCGCCTACGGTCCCGCTCAGGGTCAGAAAGGCGCCGTCGCGCCGCTCGCGGCGCCCGCGCCGTCTCCGCAGCTCTTCGATTCGCAGTCCAGGGGATCGGCCATGAATGCCGCGACGGTCGTGGATCCAACCAACAGTTCGCGGCGCCTGGTCCTGGACACGGACAGCGCGTCATATCCAACGACTGGAAGGATGCAGGTGACCGCCCAGCTGATCGGCTCGCCGTTGACTTCGCTCAACAGCGCAAACCAGGGGCTGACCCTGACGCTGGTCCGCAACGGTCTGGGTGTCGCTCTCAACCCCGTCGGCGTCGAGAGTTGGAACGGCACCCCGATCTTCGGCGGCTGGTATGACATCGCCGGCTTCCCCCTGTCCGCCCCACGCGCCGGCGACTACCGGCTGGAAGCAACCTGGGTGATTCCCGACGGATCCGGGCGCGTGCTGCAGTCCAGCGTCCCGATCCGGCTCACCGGAAACTGAGGGCTTAGCTCTTTTCGGGTGGGGGCGGGCCCTCGAGATCGGGCAGGTCCATGCTGTTGATCAATTCTTTGAAGATCGACAGTTTGTCGTCCTGGTCTTCCTCCTTCTCGGGAAAGACCCCGGCCTTGTCGAGGACGTCCTGGGAGACGAGGATCGGACAGGTCATCCGCACGGCGAGCGCGATCGCGTCGCTCGGCCGGGAGTCGATCTCGACTTCCTTGCCGTTGACGGCCAGAAACAGGCGGGCGAAGAAGACCTCGTTGGTCAGCGACGTCACCTGGATTTTCTTCAGCCGCATTTCGGCGCTCTGCAGGATGTTGGCCAGCAAATCGTGCGTAATCGGCCGTTCAGGGGTGATCCCGGTGATCTTCAGCGCGATGGCATTCGCTTCGTAGATGCCGATCCAGATGGGCAGATACCGGTCGGTCTCCTTTTCCTTCAGGATCACGACGTGCTGCCCGCTGGGCATATGCACACGGATGGAGTCGACCTGCATTTCGACGAATTTGGCCATCCTGAATTCGAGCCTATGTTATCGCACGCTGTCTAAACTCTGGTGGTGACAGAGCCTGCACAAAAGCTCCGGCTGGTGCTCATCGACGGGCACTCGCTCGTCTACCGAGCCTTCTTCGCGCTGCCCTCGTTGACCGACCGGGAGGGACGCGTCGTCAATGCCGCTTACGGGTTCACGTCGATGCTGCTGCTGGCCCTACAGGAGCATCCGGACTACGTGCTGGCGTCGTTTGACCTGGGTGGCCGGACGTTCCGGCACGAAGAACTCGAGCAGTACAAAGCGACGCGCCGGCCGACCCCGCCCGAGCTCTCGCCCCAATTCCCACTGACGCGCGACATCGTGCGCGCCTTCGGCATCCCGATCTACGAGGTCCAGGGGGTCGAGGCGGACGACGTCATCGGCACCCTGGCGACCCAGGCGCGCGAGCTCGGCCTCCACAGCACGATCGTGACCGGCGACCTCGATGCCCTGCAGCTCGTCAATGACGACGTCTATGTGCTGACCAGCAAGCGGGGCGTCTCGGAGACGATTCTCTACACGCCCGACCGGGTGCGCCAGCGCTACGGCCTGGAACCGAGTCAGACCGTTGATCTCAAGGGCCTCGTCGGCGACGTGTCGGACAATATTCCCGGGATCCGGGGCATCGGTGAGAAGACGGCGATCAAGTTAATTCAGGAATACGGTTCCGTCGAGAACCTGGTCGCCAATCGTCAGAACGTCACGCTTCCGAAGATCAAGAAATTGCTCGACGAATTTAGCGAGCAGGCGCTGTTGAGCAAACGGATGGCCACCATCGTCCGCAACGTCGACGTTAAGCTCGACCTCAGTCGAGGTTCGGCACAAGATTACCGGCCCGACGCGGCTCGGACCATGCTGGCGGATCTTGGATTCCGCAGTCTCGCGGCACGGGTTCCGACCACGTGGCGTGACGGCAGCACGATGTCGGCGCCGCCGATCTTTGCGCCGGCCGCCAGGGCACAGGGACAACTCGAGCTTGCGACCGAGACCGTGCGGCAACCCGCGCAATCGACGCTGGCGCTCGAGTCGGCGCCCAGCGAGGCGGTGACGATCGTACAAGAATCCGGCGAGCTCGAGCGGCTGGTGGCGGCGTTCGCGCCAGCCGACCGCGCCGGCTTCCAGGTCATCACGCTCGACGATGTGCCCAGACGTGGTCGGATCGCCGCGCTGGTGGTCGGCCTCGACGAGCATGCGATTTACTACGTGCCGCTGGCGCACGAGCAAGAGCGCTGCCTCGACCCCGGCGACGTCCTCCGGCGCTTTGCCGCGAGCCTGGCTGGCGACCGGCCCTCGAAGCTTGGCTTCAACCAGAAGGGCGACTACCTGGCCCTGCGAGCGCACGGCATCGAGCTGGGCGGGATCGATTGGGACCTGCTAGTGGCCGCCTACTTGCTGAACTCGGGGGTTCGATCGCCCAGCCTCGAGGCGCTGGCATCCGACGTCTTGCATCGAACGATCGAGGGCCGCGAGGAGCTCTTCGGCAGCGGCAAGACCGCGATGACCTGCGATCAGGTCGAGATCGCCAGGGCGGCCGCCTTCTTCGGGGAGCGTATGCGGGTCATGCTGCAGCTGGCGCCCAGGCTTGAGTCCGAGCTCGAGCGGCTCGGCAACGCCGAACTCTTTCGGGACCTCGAAATGCCGCTGCTCCCGGTGCTCGGCGAGATGGAGCTCGCCGGCGTTTCGGTCGACCTGCCGTACCTGCAGCAGGTCTCGCGCGAGCTGTACGAGCAATTACAGCGGCTCGACCAGGAGATCGCCGATGTGGCGCATGGACCGATCAATGTCAACTCGCCGCAGCAACTCGCGCGATTTCTGTTCGAAGACCTGAATCTGCCAGGCGGCCGCAAAACAAAGACTGGCTACTCGACGGATGCCAACGTGCTGGAAGGCCTGCGCGAACAGCACCCGGTCGTGCCGAAGATCCTCGAGTTCCGGCAGCTCAGTAAGTTGAAAGGCACCTACGTGGATGCGCTGCCATTGCTGGTCGATGCCAAGACGCATCGCGTGCATACGAGCTTTAACCAGACCGTGGCCGCGACCGGACGGCTCTCATCGTCGGACCCCAACCTGCAGAACATTCCGATCCGCACTGAAGTGGGCCAGAAAGTGCGGCGCGCCTTCATCCCCGGCCGCCCCGGCGATGTCTTACTGTCGGCCGACTATTCGCAGATCGAGCTGCGCGTGCTGGCGCACATGACGGACGACCCGGTGCTGGTCGACGCCTTCGCCCGGGGCGAGGACATCCATGCCCGGACGGCGGCCGAGGTCTTCGCCATCCCCCAGGCCCAGGTGACGGCCAACCAGCGACGCCTCGCCAAGGTCGTGAATTTCGGGCTCTTTTATGGCCTGAGCGATTTCGGTCTGGCGCGCGACACCGGCATGTCGACGGAAGAAGCTCGCGTTTTTATTGACGCCTATTTCCGTGCCTATAACCGGGTCCGCGAATTTCTCGAAGGCATCAAGATGCAGGCCCGCGAGCAGGGCTATGTCGAGACGCTGCTGCATCGACGCCGCTATATCCAGGACATTCGCTCGCCGAACCGCATGCTGCGCCAGGCGGCTGAACGGATCGCCATCAACATGCCGGTGCAGGGTTCGGCTGCCGACATCATGAAGCTCGCCATGATCAGGCTGCAGCAATATCTAGGCCAGCAGGGGCTGCAAAGCCGGATGATTTTGACCGTCCACGACGAGCTGGTCTTCGAAGTCCCGCCCGGCGAACGTGAGCGGCTGATCGAAGTCGTCCCTGACTTGATGGCAACCGCGTATCCGATGAAGGTGCCGCTCCAGGTCGACTTGAAGCTCGGTCCAAACTGGCAGGACATGGAACGCGTCCGCCTGGTCGCCGCAAAAGCCTGAGGGCGCATGCCCGAACTTCCTGAAGTCGAGACCGTCGTTCAGGACTTGAGGCCGCAGCTGAGCGGGCGCCGAATCGAGTCCCTGCAGCTCACCCGGGATCGTGTCATCCAGGATCGACTTATTCGTTATCCGACCGCGCGACAGTTCGTCCAGCGCTTGCGCGGCCGGACTATCGCGTCGGTCGCACGGCGCGGCAAGTACATCGTCATGCCGCTGCTCGACGCCGCCAAGGGGCAGGCAGCCGCCCAGGGAGAGGACGGCAGCCCCAACGGTGCCGGTGCCCAGCGATTGATCGTGCACCTGGGGATGACCGGACACCTACGCCTCTGGGAGCCCGAGGAAGCGCCGGTCAAGCACACGCACGTGCGCGTCCGGCTCGACACCGGCCTCGAACTCCGCTACGACGACCAGCGCCAGTTTGGCCGGCTGCTACTCGGCAAGCACGACGAGCTGGTCGCCGCCCGCGCCTTCCCCGCTCGTCTGGGGCCCGAGCCAATTCATGGCGACCTGACCGAAGCGGAATTCGCTGACCTGATCCATGCCCGCCGGCGGCCGGTGAAATCCGCCCTGCTCGACCAGTCCTTGCTTGCCGGCTTGGGCAATATCTACGCTGACGAGGCATGTTTTCGGGCGGGAATCCGTCCTAGCCGGTGGACTCACCGGCTCACCGTCGGTGAACGGCGAGCCCTCTACGCAGCGATTCAAGATGTCCTGGAGAACAGCATTGCGGCACGAGGCTCGTCGATCATCGACTACGTCGATGGGTTTGGGCTGCGCGGCACGAACCAGGAGAAGCTGCTCGTCTACGGCCGGAGCGGTGAGCCCTGTCTGAGATGCGGGACGCCGTTGCAAGGGACACGCCTGGCCGGCCGCGGCACCGTGTATTGCCGCAAGTGCCAACGCTGAGGCGACCCCGCTGGCCGGCGTTGAGCCGGCGCCTGATGATCACCGCCGGCGCCTTCTTCGCCGCATTTGCGCTGATCACGGTGTTGGTCATCATGGGGGCCTTTGACGGCCCCAACCTGCGGCTGACGCGCTATTTGCAGGGGCGGGGGAGCCCCGCGCAGGACATCGGTCTCGGGTTGTTTTCTTACCTGGGCAGCATCGAGGTGACGGTGGTGGTCGCGGCCCTGCTGGGCTTTGCGCTCTTCCGCGGTCTGCGGCTGCTCGCCGTGCTGCCGGCGGTCCTCGTGGTGGTCGCATCCGGCCTCGAGGTCGCGTTCAAGAGCATCGTCCCCAGCATGGAGCCGGGAAAGGCGTTCCAGCGCTTTCCTCACGGCCTCCCCTCGTTGAGCCACGACGTGGGCACCTACGCATTCCCGAGCGGTCACGTGCTGCGGGCAACGATCGTCTACGGCCTCGTGCTGTATCTCGCGGAGCGTTGGGAGCTGTTTGGCCGCGATAGCTCGCGCCTCAGCCCGGTGCTGGTGCTGGTGATCTTTTTCGTCGGCTACGGCGTCGTCTACCTGGGCTGGCACTGGTTCGCGGACGCGCTTGGCGGGCTCCTACTCGGGCTGACGCTGCTCTTTGGGTTGATCGCCTACCTGGAGCGCAAGCGCAACGTCAACCCCGGGCACCTGCTGGACTAGTAACTCGGGGCGCCGGGTTTGACTCCGCCGGAGCGAACCTACAATTGAGACATGCCCAGATTCGCGTTTACGGCTGGCTTTTCGCCCGCGGGCGGCCAGCCGGAGGCCATCAAGAAGCTTGCGGAAGGGGTCGAGCAGGGCCGCAAACACCAGGTCCTACTCGGCGTGACCGGCTCCGGCAAGACGATGGTGGTGGCCGAGATGATCCAGCAGATCCAGCGACCCACGCTGGTCATGTCGCCGAACAAGACCCTGGCGGCTCAGCTCTGCAGCGAGTTCCGGTCGTTCTTCCCCGAGAACTCCGTCGAGTACTTCGTCAGCTACTACGACTACTACCAGCCCGAGGCGTACATCCCCCGGACCGATACCTATATAGAGAAAGACTCCTCGCGGAACGACGAGATCGACCGGCTGCGGCAGTCGGCGACGCGGGCGTTGCTGACTCGGCGGGACGTCATTGTGGTGGCGAGCGTTTCCTGCATCTACGGCGTCGGTTCGCCGGAGGACTACCTGGGCGAGTCCGTCGAGATCCATGCCGGCGAAGGCTTTCGACGGGATATTTTTCTCCGCAAGCTGACCAACCTGCAGTACCAGCGCAACGACGTCGATTTCGGCCGGTCACGCTTCCGGGTGCGGGGCGACACGGTCGACGTCCAGCCCTCCTACGATCAGATTGCGACCCGCGTGCAGTTCAACGGCGATCAGGTGGAGCGGATTGTCCAGCTCGACCCACTCACCGGCGAACTGATCGGCGAGCTGGAAGTTTTCCAGGTCTTCCCGGCGACGCATTACGTCACGCCCCGTCAGAAGCTGCTCCGCGCGCTCGACGCCATCGGTGAAGAACTCGAGGAACGCGTCGCCTGGTTCGAGAGCCAGGGCAAGCTCCTCGAGGCTCAGCGGCTGCGCCAGCGAACGCTGTTCGACATGGAGATGATGCGCGAGACCGGCAGCTGCGCAGGGATCGAGAACTACTCTCGGCACTTGACCGGCCGCCGCGCTGGCCAGGAGCCCTACACCCTGATGGACTTCTTGCCGGAGGACACGCTGGTCGTGGTGGACGAGTCGCACGTCGGGGTGCCCCAGGTCGGCGGCATGTACGGCGGGGATCGCTCGAGAAAGATCCCGCTCGTCGACTACGGGTTCCGGCTGCCGTCAGCCCTGGACAACCGGCCGCTGACGTTTGCGGAATGGGAGCGCAAGGTACAACAAGTTGTCTACGTATCGGCAACCCCGGGTCCATATGAGGAGCAGCGCTCGCAGCAGACCGTCGAAGTCATCATCCGGCCCACGGGGCTGGTGGACCCGACGCTCGAGGTCCGTCCCACCAAGGGCCAGATCGATGACCTGCTGGGTGAGATCAAGAAGCGCGTCGACAAAAAGCAGCGGACGCTGATCACGGTGCTGACCAAGAAGATGGCGGAGGACCTGACCGACTACTTGCGGGAGATGGGCGTCAAAGTCAACTATCTGCACTCCGACGTCGACACGCTGGAGCGGGTCGAGATCCTGCGCGATCTGCGGCTCGGCGTCTTCGACGTTCTTGTCGGCATCAACCTGCTCCGGGAAGGTCTCGACCTCCCGGAAGTGGCCTTCATCGCGATCCTCGACGCGGACAAGGAAAGCTACCTGCGCGACGCCCGCTCGTTGATCCAGACGATTGGCCGGGCTGCCCGCAACGTCGAGGGGCACGTGATCATGTATGGGGACTCAATGACCGGCTCGATGCAGCGCGCGATCGGGGAGACCGACCGGCGCCGAAACATCCAGATCGCCTACAACGAGGAGCACGGCATCACGCCGGCGAGCATCGTCAAAGCCGTCTACAACCTGGAGCGACACCAGGAGAAGGCGATCGAAGAAACGATTGCGACGCTCGCATCTGGTTTGCCCCCGGACGAGATCGAGCGCCTGATCAAGGATCTCGAGCGCCAGATGAAGAAAGCGGCCCGCGACCTGCAGTTCGAGCGGGCGGCCGAGCTGCGCGACCGGCTCGTGGCCTTGCGTCGCGACGCGATGGAGTACCGAGAGTCCCGGCCGCCGGCCGCCGCCGCCGAGTCGGGCACGTGGCGCAAGCCGAAAACCAGCCGGATGAGGGCTCGCGTCCGTGGCTGAGTCAAAGACCCCCTCCCCGATCCGGCAGCACACGGAGATCGTGATCAAGGGCGCGCGCGAGCACAACCTCAAAGACATCGATCTAACCATCCCGCGCGACAAGCTGGTGGTCTTCACCGGGTTATCGGGATCAGGGAAATCATCGCTGGCCTTCGACACGATCTATGCCGAGGGGCAGCGCCGCTATGTCGAGTCGCTGTCGTCCTACGCGCGGCAGTTCCTCGGCCAGATGGATAAACCCGACGTCGACCAGATCGACGGGTTGTCTCCGGCGATCTCGATCGACCAGAAGGGTGCCAGTCACAACCCGCGCTCCACAGTCGGCACGGTGACCGAAATCTACGACTACATGCGCCTGATGTGGGCGCGGATCGGCCATCCCCATTGCCCGATCAGCGGGCACGAGATCACGCGGCAAACAACCGAGCAGATCGCCGACCGGATTCTCGAGATGCCGAAGGGGAGTCGAATCCGAATCATGGCGCCGATCGTGCGCGGTCGAAAAGGCGAGTTTCAGGACGTCTTTGCCGAGGCCCGAAAGGCCGGCTTCAGTCGAGTTCGGGTTGATGGCAATTTCTACGAGCTCAACGAAAAGATCACGCTCGAGAAGAACAAGAAACACGATATTGAAATAGATGTCGACAGGTTGCCCGTTGAACCCACGGCCATTAGTCGGATGCGCGAATCGGTCGAAACCGCAGCGAAACTGGCGAATGGGCTCGTTCTCGTCACGCCCCACGAAGGTAAGGGCGACGAGCAACTCTTCAGCCAGAATTTCGCCTGCCCCTACGACGGCTTCTCGATGGAGGAGCTGGCGCCGCGAAACTTCTCATTCAACAACCCGCACGGCGCCTGCCCGGCTTGCACCGGGCTCGGCAGCAAGCTCGAGGTCGACCCCGACCTGGTCATCCCGGACAAGGACCGGGCGCTCGGCGACGGCGCCATCCGGACCTGGGGCCGGTCATCCTACTTCTATAACGACCTGGTCGAGGCCGTCGCGCATCGATACAAGATCCCCCTCGATAAGGCGTTCGGCAAACTCGCCGTGAAGGAGCGGCAGATCATCCTTTACGGCAACAACGGCGACCCACTGAGGGTCAAGTATTTCAACAGCGAGGGCCAGCGCCGCTGGTACGAAACCTCCTACGAGGGCATCATCCCGAACCTGGAACGGCGCTACCGTGAGACCGAATCAGAATTCATCCGCGCCGAGATCGAGCGGTTGATGAGCACAAAGCCCTGTCCGGTATGCAAGGGCAAACGGCTCAAGCCGGAGTACCTGGCCGTCACGGTCGACAACCGGTCGATCATGGACGTCTGCGAGCTGTCGATCGACGCGGCTCAGCGGTGGTTCGCGAAACTTCAGCTGCCCGAGCGTGAGGCATTGATCGCGCGTGGCATTCTGAAGGAAATTCGCGAACGCCTTCAGTTCCTGGTCGACGTTGGTCTCGACTACCTGAATCTGGCCCGTTCGGCCGATTCCCTGTCCGGCGGCGAAGCCCAGCGGATTCGGCTGGCCACCCAGATCGGGTCGAAGCTGATGGGCGTGCTCTACATCCTCGATGAGCCCTCGATTGGCCTGCACCAGCGTGACAACCGGAAGTTGATCAACACCCTGCTCGCCCTGCGTGACATCGGCAACACGGTGGTCGTCATCGAACACGACGAAGAGACGATGCGGACGGCGGACTTCATCGTCGACATTGGCCCTGGCGCCGGCGAGCACGGCGGTCGGATCGTTGCCACCGGCAGCTTCGATGACATCCTCAAGTCACCCGAGTCGATCACCGGAGCCTTCTTACGCGGTGAGCGGTCGATTCCGCTGCCGGGCCGCCGTCGCAAAGGGAACGGCTCGATGCTCGTCGTCCGGGGGGCGACCGAAAACAACTTGAAGAACATCGACGTGTACTTCCCGCTGGGCAAGCTGATCTGCGTAGCGGGGGTGAGCGGCTCCGGCAAGAGCACACTGGTGAGCGATATTCTCTATCGGCGGATGGCGCAGCACTTCTACCGGGCCAAGGAGCGCCCCGGCGCCGCCCGCGAGGTTTCGGGGCTCGCCTTCATCGACAAGGTCATCAATGTCGACCAGTCGCCGATCGGCCGCACGCCGCGCTCGAACCCGGCGACCTACACCGGCGTCTTCACCTACATCCGGGAGCTGTTCGCGGAGATGCCGGAGGCGCGAGTGCGCGGCTACAAGCCCGGCCGCTTCAGCTTCAACGTCAAGGGCGGCCGCTGCGAGAACTGTGAGGGCGACGGCATCATCAAGATCGAGATGCACTTTCTGCCCGATGTCTACGTGCCCTGCGAGGTCTGCAAGGGCAAGCGCTACAACAAAGAGGCACTCGAGGTCACCTATCGCGGCAAGACGATCGCCGATGTGCTCGACATGAGCGTCGAGGAAGCCACCGAGTTCTTCGACCGCATCCCGCGTATCAAGCGCAAACTGCAGACGCTGTGTGAGGTCGGCCTCGGCTATATCCGCATGGGGCAGCCCGCCACCCAGCTCTCGGGGGGCGAAGCCCAGCGGGTCAAGTTGACCGAAGAGCTGAGCCGGCGGGACACCGGCAAGACCTTCTACATCCTCGACGAGCCGACCACCGGCCTGCACTTCGCGGACATCGAGCGTCTGCTCAACGTCCTGAATCGCCTGGTCGAAGCTGGCAACACCGTCGTCGTCATCGAGCACAATCTCGACGTCCTGAAGACGGCCGACCACATCATCGACCTGGGTCCGGAGGGCGGCGACAAGGGGGGCGAGGTGGTCGCCGATGGGACGCCCGAGGAGATCGTCCGGAACCGCCGCTCGTACACCGGTCAGTACCTCAAACGCGTGTTGGGTCGCGAGCTCGCGATAGCCTGAAGTCGTGGCGACCACAAGTCAAAAGGCATCTCCGATCACGGAGCGGCCTGACTACCTCCGGGAGCGGCTGAAGGCGCTGCCGGACACCCCGGGTGTCTACCTGATGCGCGACGCCCAGGCCCGGGTGATCTACGCCGGCAAGGCGCTCAGCCTGCGCAACCGCGTCCCGAACTATTTCCAGGCCTCCAGCGTGTTGCCGGAGCACATCGCCGCCATGGTCGCGCGCGTGTACGAATTTGAAGTCATCACAACCGCCACCGAGAAGGAGGCGCTGGTGCTCGAGCAGACCATGATCAAGCGCCATCGACCGCGGTTCAATATCCGGCTGCGGGATGACAAGAACTACCTGTACATCAAGCTGCCGCTCAACGAGGACTTCCCGCGCATCACCCTGGTGCGCCGCCCCGGGACCGACGGTGCCCGCTACTGGGGACCGTACACGCATGCCATCGCGCTGCGCACCACCCTGAAAACAGTTCGGCGCGTCATCCCGTACCGCAGTTGCAAGGACTCCGAGTTCGCCCTCGGGCGCCCCTGCTTCTACTATCACTTGAATCTCTGCCCGGCACCCTGCGCCGGCTTCATCAACCGCGAGGGATACCACGAGCAGCTCAACCAGGTGGCCAGTTTCCTCGACGGCCGCTCCGACCATGTTGCCAGGCGGCTCAAACAGCAGATGCAGGAGGCCGCCGACACGCTCGACTACGAGGCTGCGGGTCGATATCGGGATCGGCTGAACGCCATGGAGCGCATGGCGGAGCGGCAGAAGGTGCTGGCGATGAGCCGCTACGACCAGGATCTCTTTGGACTGGCGCGGTCGGATGGGCAGGGATCGGTGCGGGTCTTCAGCGTCCGCGAGGGCAGGCTGTCCGGCTCCGAGAACTTCGACCTGGTCGGTCTCGGCAAAGACCAGTCCGATGCCGACATCCTCAATGCGTTTGTCAGTCAGTACTACGCGAACGCCACGCACATCCCCAAAGAGGTTTTCGTCCCGGAGACCTTGCCCGACCGTGAGCTGATCGAGCAGTGGCTGAGCGAGCGGCGGGGCAGCAACGTCAGCGTGCACGTTCCGCAGCGCGGCAAGCAGCGGGAGCTGCTCCAACAGGCGGCCGCCAATGCGCAAGAAACGATGCGCCAGCTGCGGATCAAGCTCGACTACGACGCGGAGCGCACCACCTCCCTGCTGAACGATCTTCAATCCCGGCTTGCGCTCAAAAGCCTTCCGGTCCGGATCGAGTGCTACGACATCTCGAATATCCAGGGCAAGTATCCGGTGGGCTCCATGGTGGTCTTCGAGGATGGCCGGCCCAAGCCGGCGCACTACCGCCACTTTCGGATCAAGACGGTGCAGGGCGCGAATGACTTTGCCATGCTGCAGGAGGTCTTGCGGCGCCGGTTCAGCCGCCACGCCCAATCCGAAGAGGGCATCCCCGAGGAGCCCAGCTTCAGCCGGTTGCCGGACCTGGTGCTGATCGACGGAGGAAAGGGCCAGCTGTCGGCGGCACGCGAGGTCATGGAGTCGATGGGGCTGGGCTCGGTGTCCACCTTCGGCCTGGCGAAAGAGCACGAAGAACTGTTCAGACCCGGCGAGGGCGAGCCGATCCGGCTGCCGCTCGACTCGGAAGCGCTCTTCCTGGTGCAGCGCATCAGGGACGAGGCCCACCGCTTTGCCATCACCTTCCATCGGGTCGTGCGAAAGAAAGACGCGTTCGCGTCCGTGCTGGACGGCATCAGCGGCCTGGGCCCGGTGCGGCGCCGGGCGCTCCTCCGCCAGTTCGGCAGCATCGAGAACATCCGCAGCGCCAGCGTGGAGGAGCTGATGACGGTCAAAGGCATCACCCGGTCGGTGGCGGTCGCCATCAAGGAGATGCTTTAATTCAGGCCGTGGACCACCCGGTTCGCCGCTGCTCGTTCTGCGGGAAGAAGCAGGGTGAGGTTCGCCTGGTGGCGGGTCCCTCCGAGGTCTATATCTGCCACCTGTGCGTGGCGCACTGTGCCGAGATCCTGGCGCACCAGGGGCGGCCCGGGCCGCCGGAGGCCCCCGAGGTGCCGAAGCAGGTCGGACAGCGCCCCGAGGGGGTTCAACTGGTCCGGACCGAGGTCACCTCCTCCTAGCCGCAACTGGCGGCCGGCCGAAAGGGCAGGCGAGGTGCCAGCCCGGCGCCGCCCCACCGTTATAGGATGCGTGCCGGACTCGCCCAACCTCTCGAGCGCGCTTGGCGAGGCCGTCAGCCAGGGGCGGGAGTTCCTGGCGCGGGTCGAATCGGCCGCGGGGGCGATCTCAGCCGAATTGGCCGCCCACGAGCAGGCCAGCCGCCAGTGGGCGGGCGAGCGGCAGGCGCTCAAGGACGAGGACCGGCGGGCCCGCGAGCAGCTGGAGACCGTCAACGCGACGCTGGCGGAATTGCGGCAGGCGGTCCACCGGATCGAGGAGGAGCGCGACCAGGTCGCCCACGATCGCGATCAGGCCCGGCAGGGGCGCGAAGCAGCGGAGCGCGAGCTGGCGACGACGACCGCCGACGTTACCCGACTCCGCGAGCAGCTGGGGATGGTGACCACGGACCGCGACACACTCCAGACCGAGCAGATCCAGTGGGGCCTTGACCGGGAGCAACTCCTGGCGTCGGAAGCCCGCCTCAAAGAGCGGGTCTCCGGCATGGACGCCGACCTTGCCAGCGAACGGGCCGAGCACCAGGCGCTCCAAACCCGGCACGCGGAGCTGACCGAGCAATCGAACAAGCTGGCGGCCGACTGGGTCGCGCGACGCCAGGCGCTCGCGGCGGAGATCGCGGCGCAGAACGAGGAAATGGAGCAGGTCCGCAAGACGATGCTTGAGAATCAGGAGCGCGAGCGCCGTCCGGTACCCAGCCAGTCCAGCAGCCAGCCGGTCGTGACCAGCGGCGAACAGAACCATCAAATCAACTCGCGGCTCAACGCGCTGGTGGGCTTCTCCAGCGTCCTCGTCGACGAACGCTCGCATCCGTTGACCGTCGAGGAGCGGCGCGAGTACGTCAGGTACCTGCACGAGAGCGCGGTCAAGCTTGGCGAGGCCCTTCGGTTGATCACCGGCAGCCGAGGCGCGAACACGGAATCGACCCTGCCCGCCGTCGAGAACGAGCGCCGCCCGCCGGACATCCTGGTCGCCGACACGCCAGCGGATCGAGCCGTTCCTGAAACGCGCCGGGTATGAAGTCGTCTATGTCGACAACGGTCCCCGCGCTCTGGAAAAAGCCTCGCACCTCCAGCCGCTGGCGATCCTGATCGACGGAAAACTTCCTCCCAGCGGGGCGCCGGCACTGGTGCGCGAGCTGCGCAAGGATCCGCGGACCCGTGACATTCCGGTGGTGCTGTTGAGTAGTCCGAACGGCCCACCGCTGGCGATCGCGGACAGCGAGGTGCTGACCAAGCCGATCGACCGCCAGCAACTGGTCCAGCTGATGGTCCGCTTCGATCTCATGGCAGACGGCAAACGCGCCCGTAAGATGCCCGCCAATGTCCTGGTCATCGACGACGACCCGCAGGCGGTCGGCCTGGTAAAGGCCATCCTCAAGCCGTTCAACGTACGGGTGAGCGCCGTCGACAGCGCCCGGGCCGGCATCGAGCAAGCGCTGCGCAACAAGCCGGACCTGGTCATCCTGGACCTGGTGATGCCCGGCGGCGACGGCTTCGAGGTGGTCGCGGCGCTACGCCGCGATAAAGAACTGAGCCGGGTGCCGATCCTCGTCCACACGGCCAAGACGCTGAGCGCCGAGGACCGGCAGCGGCTCGACGGCAAGGTGGAGTCGATTGTCGAGAAGGCCGAGTTTCAGCCGGAGCGTTTCCTCGAGCTGCTGCTCAAGCGCGGCGAGCGCCGAAAACGGGCGGCCTAACAACAGTTACACGGAGACCTTAACCGGGCCGTTGCTCGCTCGCTTCGGCCTCCGCCGCGGCGCCTTGCGCCAAATTCAAATGCGCTCGGCCTGCCTG
>Ga0209159_1001258_pt1 | contig 20013 bp, 14 predicted proteins | sample GraSoiAngelo_144_FD_185901 | JGI IMG/M metagenome (GOLD analysis project Ga0209159, IMG submission 185901) | Grasslands soil microbial communities from the Angelo Coastal Reserve, California, USA - 14_1009_02_40cm (SPAdes) (version 2) | ecosystem: Environmental > Terrestrial > Soil > Grasslands ...
CAGCTTGGATTAAGTAGCTGGTGGAACAGCCTCTACCCAGCGGCAAGACATCTTGCGGATCTGACACTGAACTACTGGTTAGCAGCGCTTATCATCATTAACTGGATTACACTTCTGCCCGTTGTGATCATCGTGTACTACATTACGACCTTCCTGGTACGCCTCTTAGGCTATGATGTACGCCCATTCCCCGATGGCAGGATCAATACATTTATCCAGTGGATCATGCATCTACTCATAAGGGTAGCTCTTAAACTGGGACTTGGGAGATTTTGGGTTACACGTACTCTTATCAAAGAATTTCGTAGGCAAAGTATTGGGCTTGGAAGGCAGAAGACGTCTAAATGAATGCAACTCCTCTCATTGATATTCACCAAATAACCTACACATACCCGCTACAAATGAAAGCAAATAGCCCTGCTCAATCTCTCAAGGCACTCCAGAATGTCAGCCTTCAAATTCAACCAGGTGAATTCCTTGCTGTACTTGGGCACAATGGCAGCGGCAAATCTACCCTGGCTCAACATTGTAACGCCTTGCTCATTCCTAATACTGGCCATGTCCTGGTAGCCGGCCTGGATACAAGCGATAAAATACTGCACCACGCTATCCGTGACTGTGTCGGTATGATTTTCCAGAACCCGGATAACCAGATAATTGCGACTGTTGTCGAAGACGATGTTGCCTGGGCGCTGGCAGTTCGTGGCCTCCCTGCCACGCTGATTGCTGAACGCGTCGAACAGGCAATGACGGCAGTGGGCATTAGCCACCTGCGAAAACTCCCACCCCATCGCCTTTCGGGCGGACAGAAACAAAGGCTGGCCATTGCTGGCGTTCTGGCTCTGCGTCCGCAGTGTATCATAGCGGACGAGGCTACCTCACAGCTTGATCCGCTTTCACGACGAGAGATCACGGCATTGCTCCATCAACTTCATCAGGAGCTCGGCTTAACAATTATCCAGGTCACCCACCTGCTAGAAGAGGCGGCACTCGCGCAGCGCGTTATCGTCATGGATCAGGGACGGATAGTCATGGAAGGAACACCTTCAGTCGTATTCTCTGATATAGAGCGATTGCGCCAGCTGAGCCTCGCTATACCTGAACCTATCGAATTAGCTGACCGCCTGCGCGCATCAGGCATCACGATTTCAAGAGAAGCATTAACGGTGGAAGCTATTGCACGGGAGATTTCACGTTGACATATCCCATCATCAGCGTCAAAAACCTATACCATACGTATCAATCAGGCCCACTACAAAAAGCGGCGCTGGTGGATATCACTATGGAGATTGAACGTGGCAGCTGTTCCGCCATCATTGGCGTCACTGGCTCCGGCAAATCAACTCTGGTGCAGCACTTCAATGGGCTGCTTCGTCCCACCTCTGGCGCGCTCGTAGTTGATGGTGTGAACGTAAAAGCGAAGGGCGGAGATCTAAAAACACTGCGGCAGCGCGTAGGGATACTTTTTCAATTTCCTGAGTCACAACTCTTCGGCCATACCGTTTATGCTGATGTCGCCTTCGGACCACGCAGGTTGAATTTGAGTAAAAGTGAGGTACGCACTCTTGTGTTACACGCTTTGGATGCCGTCGGTCTGCCTCCCCGCCAATTTGCACAACGCTCTCCCTTTGAACTGAGTGGAGGACAGAGGAGGCGTGTAGCTCTGGCCGGCATACTGGCAATGTCGCCTAAGATACTGATATTGGATGAACCCACTACCGGACTCGACGCGGATGGACGTGCCGAGTTTTACCAATACATACTTCACGTTCAGCAGAAAGATGCCGTCACGGTTATCCTGGTCTCGCACGACATGAGCGAGGTAGCCCTGCTTGCCGATCAGCTCTTTGTTTTACACAACGGACACCTCGTTGCCCAGGGGTCACCGCGCGCTATCTTTACACAGGATACTATGTTACACGAGTGGGGTTTAATAGAACCTCCCTTGAGTGAGTTGCTCCTATTACTTCGTAAACAGGGCCTGGCTATTCCTGAGCGGGTATTTACCCTTGATGAAGCGCTCAGTGTACTGCAAGAATTACGAACAATCCAACACGAGAGAAACAATGTTTAAGAATATTTCTTTAGGTATCTACTATCCTGGGAACAGCTTGCTCCATCGCTTGCAGGCCAGAACAAAGTTGCTTCTGCTTGCCTGGTTCACTGTCTACATCGTGATTGCCAATAACTTCATATGGCACTTTGCCCCATATATTGTCTTAATCATCTTTTCCTTTATAGGCATCGTCTCGTCTGGTATCTCTCTTCCTCATGTTTGGCGTCGCATGCGGCTCTTATTATTGCTTATGCTCCTTGGAGCGATCCCTACCCTCTTTTTTACCACTGAGGGTACTGTCAGACCAGTCTATACTCTTGGCCCTTTTCCTGTTTCGTTCGCTCAGCTACGCTGGGCAATCGTCATTTACGGCATGTTGCTCACCATCTACATAGCCCTCCTCTTTCTCCCTATTCCAGCATTGAAAAACATTTCACACCATCTCTGGCTCAACCGCATGAAGATCCCATTGATCGTTATTACGTTGGCCATCATTGTTCTTCTCTGGCTCACCCACAACATTTCACCGACCACTACATTTCTCGTTGGCCCCTTTGTGATCACCGATCTCGGTGTATGGTCATTTCTAAGTATATCTACCGTATTTATTGTCCTTTATATATTTTCACTCCTCCTGATGATGACCACTTCTCCCATCGCGTTAGTCGAAGGTCTGACGATGTTACTCACTCCACTGCGCTTGTTGAAATTGCCGGTAGACGATTTTGCGTTGATGACCCTGATAGCGCTGCGCTTCATTCCAACGCTCATTGACGAGGTAGAGCAATTACTAAAGGCACAGACCGCACGAGGAGCAGATTATGCTCATGGTACGATACGCGAGAGATCTCAAAGCCTGCTTGCCCTGCTCATACCACTGTTACACGGCGTATTGCGCCGTGCCTCGGACCTGGCAACAGCATTAGAGTCCCGTGGCTATGAGGTAGGCAGCCAGCAAACACGCTTGCATGAAAAACGCTTAGGTGCACTTGATTATAGCGTCGTAGCTGCTGTCACGATTATCACAATAGGGTCTTTTTTTGTGTAGAAACTGTCCAACCTCTCATTTTTCACCGAAAATGTAACCAGTGGTGGTCATCTCCGTAGGGGCGGGGGCGGTGTGGTGTGGTGTGGTGTGGGGACCTTTGAGTCGCCCATGGGAAGCAGTGGGTCTCCGTAGGGGCGGGGGCGGTGTGGTGTGGTGTGGGGACCCTTGGGTCGCCCGTGGTGAGCTATACAGTCCTCTCACACCGATGAACTAGATATTTAACTTAACCACAGTCACACCATCACCGCCCTCTTGTGGAGAAGCAGACGTATAGGACTTGACGAGAGGGTGATGGGCCAGTCGCTCACGTACAGCAGCTCTCAGTGCGCCAGTACCTTTGCCATGGACAACGCGCACAGAAGACATTCCCGCCATAGCCGCGTCATTGAGATAGGTTTCCAGTTCCTCCAGAGCGTCATCAACTCGCCAGCCACGCATATCAAGCTGCATAGCAATTTCTGGACGATCTTCGTAGCGGGGCACTACAACCGATGGCGGCGTTCGTTCTTCAGCGGCAGCCTGGCGTTTACTTAGACGCTCCAGGTTATCAACGTTGACGCGGAATCTCAAGGAACCCATCTGTACATCTGCTTCGCTGCGATCAGCCGAAAGACCTAACAGTTCGGCATTTTGTCCGAAACTCAGTACACGAACCGTATCGCCAATTTTTAATGGTTCCTGTGTGGACTCGTACGTTGCTCCTGCCTCAGCAGCAACTTTCTTGCTGGGTCTTCGTGGTTCTGGAATACGAGCGACTTTATCTTCGAGCTGTAGTACCTTTTGTTGAGCCTCTCCCAGCCGTTCACGAGTCATATTCACGCGGCTCACGTCAACTTTGACTTTTGCCAGTGCTGCCCTTACCTTGTCCAGTTCGCGTTCAGCCTGCGCACGGGCCTCATTAATAATTTTCACTCGCTGCTCTTCCAGTTTATGTCGTTCCTCCTCAAGCTGTTTGCGTTGATATTCAGCTTCAACACGCTCCATGTTGAGATGGAAACGTTCATCTTCGACCGCTTTGCGCTCAGATTGCAAGCCCTCGAGCAGGTTCTCCATGCGCACGCCTGCGCTTCCCAGAAACTCACGAGAGCGTTCGATGATACGCTCATCGAGTCCCAGGCGACTGGCAATCGCCAGCGCATTACTTCTTCCTGGCAAACCAATGCTCAATCGATAGGTAGGTGAGAGCGTCTCTATGTCGAATTCGACCGATGCATTGACCACTCCAGGCTGCTCGTGAGCAAACGCCTTGAGCTCTGAATAATGAGTGGTAGCTATCGTCGTTACATGCCGCTCTAGCAGAAAGGTAAGTATGGCCCTTGCCAGGGCTGAACCCTCACTTGGATCGGTGCCAGCCCCTAGCTCGTCGAGCAACACCAATACCCGCGGCTGCTGATTTGCATGTTGACCAACTAATGTTTCGGACAACTTGCCACGAATATCCGGCGTTCCCTCACCTTTGGCGGCCTCGATGCGGCGCAAAATCTCAATTATGCGGCTCAGGTGAGATGAAAAGGTGCTCAAGCTCTGCTCAATACTCTGTTCATCGCCAATGTCGGCGAATACATCCTCAAAAACCGCAACTTCTGAAAATTCTTCCGCAGGTATGTGCAAACCAGCCTGTGCCATCAGTGACAAGAGACCCACCGTTTTTAAAGCCACAGTTTTACCACCTGTGTTCGGCCCGGTAATCACCACTATAAAAAACTCGCCGCCCAGGTGAAAGTTGATTGGCACCACTTTACCAGTCAACAATGGGTGCCGGGCGTTACGTAGATCGATACGCCCTTCATCGTTCAAATGCGGCTCAATGCAGCGGGTCATACGTCCATAGCGAGCTTTGGCTAAATGCAGATCAAACTCTGCCAGTATTTCAACCGCAGCTTTGAGAGCATCTGCTTCATATCCAATTTCTAGAGAAAGTGCACGCAGAATGCGTTCAATCTCCTGGCGTTCCTCTATCTGCAGTTGCCGCAGCTTGTTATTGAGTTCCACTACAACCATTGGCTCGATGAACACCGTCGCGCCGCTGGAAGATTGATCGTGAACAATACCACGCACCTGGCTACGATTCTCCGCCTTGACTGGAACCACATACCGGTCATTGCGAATTGTGATGATATGCTCTTGTAGCGCGTTGCCAAATTCGTTCACCAGGCTGCGTAATCGATCCTGCAAACGCTGGTTAGCACCACGGATATCGAAACGCAATTTACGTAGGGTGGGGCTGGCAGTATCCAGCACCTCGCCCTCTTCACTGATGGTCTCTTCGATACGCCGCACAATATGTGGTCGCCGAGGTATACCTGCTCCAAGGTTGTGAAACAAAGGAAACGCTTCAGCATCCAACTTTTCCAGAAGCCGTCCCACGTAGATGGCGCTCCGCGCGGTAGCGAGCACTTCGAGCATATCGCCTGGGCTGAGCACCCCCTCTCGAGCCGCGTGAGCTAACGAAGCTCGGATATCGTGTGCACTCCCAACACCTGCATCAGGGTGCAGGTCAATCAATTGAGACCCTTCAGTGGTATAGGCCAAACGGCGCCGCGCCTCTTCCAGATTTGGTGTCGGCTGTAGCTCCATCACCAGTTCTTTGCTGGCAGAAAAAGCAGCCTCTTTGGCCACTTTCGCCATTATTTTGGGATACTCCAACGTGAGTATACTTTTCTCGTGCATGATAGTATAAATGAATCCTTTTAATGAATGTGTGATAACAACAGGCGGCACACCTATACCAGACCTTCAGGCGTCTTCTCAAAAAAATGCACTTGTAAGATACCACATTTAGCAACACAGTGAAACACCTGATACTCTGAAACAGTTGAAACAGTGAGCCACATCGACTCAAACTTGTGTGATACACCTGATACACCTGATACTCTTGGAACAGTGAAATATTGGAACTTCATGTGCCCTGTCGCGTATACTTACTGTGTGCGGCTCTGAACACAACAGTAAATTGAAGCTGGAGCAATAAAATATGATTCTCCACCTGGGAGAGCGCGTCTACTGGGGCGCTCCTGAAGTCATTTACCTGGAAGGTACCATTAGCAAGCTAGATGAGGCGACTCAAACCGTTGTAGTACACATCGATCGCGCCACACCTCATTCGGCCCACTTGATCGGTTCGGAAGTACCTTTCGCCGCAGACGGGCTGTCTCCGCTCAAAGGTGAAAGCCCTCCTGGAATTACAAGCGTACGCAGCGCACAACGCCCACCAGCACTTCAGATGGATGACGATGAGAAAATTCGCCGTGCTGCCGCAGCAGCCGTACACCAAAAATATGGCCATACGCTTCCATCGACACAAGAGAGCACAATGATTGAACAGATAGCTGAAACGCTGAATAACGATCCAAACCTGAGAGAACGCATTATCGCTTCGATGAACGAAATAGTAAACCGCGAATTTTAATGAGTGTCACCGCAATCAGCGAAGTAAAATATAGACGTATATACAAAAGCAGCGTATAGTATCATATAGATGCCGAAACGCTGTGCAATCATCATAGAACGATAAAAAGGTGGGCGCCTATGAATTGTCCAAAATGTAACAAGCAACTAGAAGCAAATTCGCGTTTCTGCCCAAATTGTGGTGAACCAATTTCTAGAACACCTGTCAATCAACCTACAGCCAATCCCATTCCTCCTTACCAACCAGCGTTCATGGGGGAACGGGAGCCACCAACCCTACCACCAGATCGTCAGAAAAACGAGCCGCTTACATTACGACCAGGTTACCAACAAGGTCCTCAAAATCAAAATCAAGGAGCAGCACAATACTGGCCTCAACCGCTATCAGCACCTTCACAACCCCAACAATCACCTTATGTTCAATCAGCTAACGTCGCAGCAGGCATGAAGGCGAATGCCAGTATCGGCGAAATGAGACCGCGCCGCCGTGTACGAGGTTGCCTGCTAGGATCTCTCATTGCCCTCGTTGTACTGGTTGTACTTTTTGGGGGAGGCTGGTTCCTCTTCTTACGTCCTTACCTGAATAACATGGTTTCGAACAAACTTGATACCGTTTTAACTGATTCGGTCAACAAAATACCGCCAGCGGTCGCAATAGCTCCTGCCGGGCGTGTCCCCTTATCAGAAAATGCATTAAACAACCTGCTTGTTCTCGGATCTTCATCTTCTCCCGATAACGTCGTGAATAATCCACAGATACACATCACATCAGAAGCAATCAGCCTGCAATTTCAAGTTTTTGGGTTTACGTGTACAGTTAGCGGTGTACCGAAAGTAGTTCAAGGACAGCTAGTTGTTACCAATGTGACAGTTGACGGCATCGCAGGGCTTATTTTCACTCCAGACGAAATTACAACGCTCGTCAATAGGCATCTTGCTGAAGCACAGGCAAAGATACAACATTCTATCACGTCCGTTGAGCTTGGCAATCAGGAATTGATTCTGGTACTAGGTGCGCCGGGTAGCAGCCCCATTCCTGTGGGTAGCCCTACTCCCGGGGGTATACCTCTTCCGGTAGGTAGCCCGCCAACTATTCCTTAATCTTACCTGCGAACGTACGTCCTCGCAAGCACGCGATGAAAAGACCTGGGAAAAGAAGCAGCAGCATACCATCCACATCGACGGTGCTTCCATTCTGCTGAAAACCAGGAACAACACCTGTCTGATGTATTTTGTCGTAAACGGAGGAGACGTTCGGCAGCAGTCCATTGTTACCTTCTCCCAGAGGCCAATAGACAAGGGCAGCACGCCCAATAATATCGCTACGAGGCAATAAGCCCCAATCCCGCGAATCGGAACTTCCTTCTCGGTTGTCGCCCAGCACAAAATATTCATTTGGGGGAATAACCATATTCGAGACGGTTTTATAGGCATAAACATTACCTTGACGATGAGGGTCAACATAGGTTTCGTTCAAAGTTACACCATCCACAATAACAGAGGTATCGTGGATAGTAAGTGTATCACCAGGGATGGCAATGATGCGCTTGATATAATCTTGATCTGGATGTGGCGGGGCAACAAACACTACGACATCTCCACGAGCAGGTGCATGAAAGAGATAGGTCCATTTATCTACCAGGATAAGTTCCTTATCGTGCAGGCTGGGTTCCATACTCATACCCTCGATATTGAAATTTTGTACGGCCAGGCGAATGACCAGAAACATCAGTAGAGTAAGGACGACCGTCTCTATTACCTCCCGCACTAAGCGATAGCGCTTCTCAAAATCAAGTTCTAAGTTCATGCCAACTCCTGTGTATAGCTTTTCACCGATCCTATGAATGAATAGGAGCTAGAGGGCAGCTCCAGCGAGGAACATAATCTTTACATTCCTCATACCTACGAATAGCTCTGTATTAACGCTAATTGTTTGCAATGTACCGTTTGAATCTACCAGATACAGCATAGAGAAGCAAGGCATAGTATAGAATATACCTTCTTTTGTCGTACAGGATAGCCCATCAGCGAGTTGAGTACATAGGAAATAAAGGCTATCATGCTAATTGTTTAAACGTTCTGGTAAGCAAAGACACAAAGCGGGATGACCATTGGAATAATTGACCCGCTTTGGTGATCCCTTGACATCGTATTGTATGATGGATTTATATCGAACGTTTGTATCAACAAATATGTAGCTCACAGGTTATACTAACAAGTTTCGTCTGAATTTCTAACAACCTGTGAGCTACATATTTGTGGGATGGATGATTCTACTGTATGCCTCAAGATAAAATCATTATTCGCGGTGCCCGCGAACATAATCTGAAAAACATTGATGTTACTATACCCCGTGACAGGCTTGTTGTCATCACAGGGCTTTCCGGTTCAGGCAAAAGTAGCCTTGCTTTTGATACTATCTTTGCTGAAGGACAGCGACGGTACATAGAATCGTTGTCTGCCTACGCCCGACAGTTTCTGGATAAAATGGAAAAACCCGATGTCGATCATATCGATGGTCTCTCGCCAGCTATATCCATAGACCAGAAGGGGTCGACGCATAACCCTCGCTCTACGGTGGGAACAGTCACTGAAATTTACGATTACTTGCGCCTGCTCTATGCTCGCATCGGTCATCCACACTGTCCCAATTGTGGCCGAGAGGTAAGCCAGCAGACCGTTCAGCAGATCGTCGACGCGGTGCTCAACCTACCCGAAGGCTCTCGCATCATGTTACTCGCGCCACTCGTGCAGGGGCGCAAAGGTGAGTACAAGAATATCTTTGAGGAAATGCGCCGCGCGGGCTATGTGCGTGTACGCGTCGATGGCAAGATCCACGATCTGAGTGACGAAATCGATCTCGATAAACAGAAGAAACACACCATAGAGGCAGTTGTTGATCGCCTGGTTATCCGCAAAGAACGAGCAAGAGACGAGGCCGGTACCCGGCTACCTCGTTTGGGCAGCTTACATTCTATAGAGAACGAGGAAAATCACTTTTCACAACCTGGTCACCCCGCTCCGAAAAAGGTCGCAGAGCGACCTGCACTCTATGATATCAATGCTGAACAACTTAAAGAGCAGAACATCGATGACAAACTACCATTAGAGAGAGAAACCCCTCAAGAAGAATCCGGTGATCTCGCATTGCGACAGCGGCTTTCAGATTCTTTGGAGACAACATTAAAGCTGGGAAGTGGCGTGGTTCTAGTTTCGATTATTGACGGCGAAGAAATACTTTTCTCGGAGAAAGCTGCTTGTGTCTACTGTGGCATTAGTTTGCCAGAAATCGCTCCTCGCACCTTTAGCTTTAATAGTCCACATGGCGCATGCCCTACCTGCACAGGTCTTGGTACTCAACAAGAGATTGACATGGAGCGTATTGTGACCCACCCCGATTTGAGCCTGCGGCAAGGGGCCATAACCCCTTGGAGCAAAGTAGTCAATGGCAGCCAATGGCACGCCTCAATCCTGGAAGCGTTGGCGCAACAATATGACTTCAGCCTCGATACGCCGTGGCGCGAGCTGACCGAAGGTCAACAACAGAAGGTGCTCTACGGCGCGCCTGAACCACTGACTATTCGCTATACCCCTCAACATGGGCATACACGAAAGTACTCAATCAATTTTGAGGGAGTTATCCCCAACCTGGATCGGCGTTACAAGCAGACTGAGAGCGAAGGTGTACGGGAAGAGATCGAGAATTACATGTCGGCACGTATTTGTCCCGACTGCCATGGCGCACGTCTCAAACCAGAAACACTGGCCGTCACAGTAGCTGGTCGCAACATTGTGCAGGTTACAAATCTCTCGATAGTGCTGGCGCAACGCTTCTTCAAAGAATTAGAGGCTGAAGGGGCACCAATTCGCCCAACGACGAGCAACGGCGAGGGTACGATACAGCCCGCTCCTATTGGGAATGTACAGGACAAAAAGAAGCATAGTAACGGGAATCCTGTCAAAAGTGATCCGTATGCCAGGATCAATCCTCATGAACCACTCGTCTTGGCTACATTGACAGAACGGGAACAATTTATTGCACGACAGGTGCTCAAAGAGATCCGTGCTCGTCTCCAATTTTTGGTCGATGTTGGCCTGGAATATCTGACCTTAGATCGGGCCGCGGCCAGTCTCTCTGGAGGCGAAGCACAACGCATCCGTCTCGCAACACAAATTGGTTCTGGCTTGATGGGTGTGCTCTACATTCTTGATGAGCCAAGTATTGGGCTTCATCAACGCGATAATGAACGTTTGATTAGAACCCTGATACGCTTACGCAATCTGGGGAATACATTGCTGGTTGTCGAGCACGACCAGGATACTATGCGGGCCGCCGACTATATCATTGATATTGGCCCTGGAGCAGGTGAACATGGCGGCAAGGTCGTGGCAGAAGGCACCTATGATGACATTGTAGCTAACACAAACTCTTTGACGGGTGATTACCTGTCCAGGCGTCGTCGTATAAAGCTACCCGAACAACGCAAAGAAGGCAATGGTCATTTTCTGACCATTCGGGGTGCGCGCGAGAATAACTTGAAAAATATCACAGTTGATATTCCGCTAGGAGAATTCGTCGTTATCACTGGTGTCTCCGGTTCGGGCAAAAGTACCTTGATCACAGATATTCTATATCGGAAGCTAGCCCATACCTTTTTCCGTGCTCACGACAAACCAGGTGCGCATGATGCTATCGAAGGCCTGGAGCACCTGGATAAAGTCATCGATATCGACCAATCACCCATAGGCCGAACGCCTCGCTCTAATCCCGCAACGTATACGAACGCATTTACTGGAATACGCGATTTATTCGCTCAGGTGCCGGAATCGAAAATGCGGGGTTACCTGGCCGGTCGCTTCTCCTTCAATGTGAAAGGCGGACGATGTGAAGCCTGTAAGGGTGAAGGTATCGTCAAGATTGAGATGAACTTCTTGCCGGATGTGTATGTCCCCTGCGATGTTTGCAAGGGTAAACGCTATAATCGTGAGGCTCTTGAAATACATTACAAAGGAAAGAATATTGCTGATGTGCTGAACATGACAGTAGAGGAAGCAATGACCTTCTTTGCCAATGTGCCTTCAATTTATAACAAAATGAAGACGCTCAATGATGTAGGATTGGGCTATATGCGCCTCGGTCAGCCAGCCACCACCCTTTCGGGAGGAGAGGCACAGCGTGTCAAACTGGCAACGGAACTCTCACGGCGAGGCACAGGCCGTACAATGTACATTCTTGATGAGCCAACTACTGGATTGCATTTTGCCGATGTAGATCGATTACTCCAGGTATTACAGCGCCTCGTCGATAGCGGGAATACGATTGTGGTGATTGAGCACAATATGGAAGTGATTAAGAGCGCAGATTGGATTATCGACCTTGGGCCAGCGGGTGGGGACGCTGGTGGTGAGATCATCGCCCAGGGCACGCCTGAAATGGTAGCAGGGAACGAGCAGTCTTTCACAGGACATTTTTTAAGACGAATGTTTAATGAGGAAGCCGCATTTGCGAGTGCTCATCATACCGGGCATCAGGTTGTGGCTGGCTAGAACCGATAAACCCCGAGTGCTGCTCTGTTGCAGTTTCTTGCCTACTATCGCTCTCGTTTGTTTCTGAGGCGTCTCCATTCGGGGTCGTCGGCTCAGGCTCAGGGTCCCCTAATGTAATGCGCCCTCCACGTTGACGCTGGCGATAGTCCATCCATATAATCAATCCGACCATCGTTAACACCACCAGGGCTAAACCAACAAACTTGTAGAAATGCGCATAATGTTGAACTCCCGAGAGGGTGACAGCTAACAATCCAAATATCAGGGCCAGTCCATAAATGACAAAACAGATTTGCCTGACACTCAATCCAGTCGCCATAAGACGATGGTGCAAATGCGTTTTATCATAGTGAAGGGGAGATTGTCCTCGGCGTATTCGATTCATGATCACCACGGCAACATCAATAATAGGCACACCTAGCACCATCAGAGCCAATGCTAACTTTGCTCCTCCCATCACTGAAAGCACAGCCAATCCTAAACCAAGAAACATCGAACCGCTATCGCCCATGAAAATCTTCGCCGGGTTCCAATTGTGCGGTAGAAAACCGAGCACCGCGCCCGTAAAGATTGCAGCAAGGACAGCGATACTCTGCTGCTGCAACAAGAAGCTAATGATAGTGACGAAAAGGCCGGCTATTCCTACAACACCCGTTGCCAGTCCATCCATCCCATCAATCCAATTCACTGTATTCATCATCCCAACGGTCCAGAACCAGGTGAGCAGGACAGCCGGGATAGCGGCAAGACTGATACTCGGTTGGATATCAGGCGAAGGTGGATGGATAAACAAAAAGAGCGTAGGCTGTAAATACCACGGTAAGTTTGCACTCGCTATCTCTCTACCAAAGGGAAAGGGGTTATTGAAGGTAAAGAGCAATATACCATGAAAGACTCCATCCCAGGGACCGAGAATGATAATGACTGCCACAGTTTGCGCCAATAATTTTGGCAGTGGTTTCAGCCCTACGACATCATCATATGCGTGAACAATAACCACGAGCAGTGAGGCAGCTAGGAGTAGCCAGTAAATGATGACTTCATTGGTTGAACCAGGTTTGTAGAAAAGCAATGAGGCTAGCACAAAGGCCGCAAACATGGCTACACCGCCCAGGCGAGGCACGGCCTTCGTATGGACTCTTCGTGCTGCCGGTTGATCAAGCCAACCTAGCTTGTAACACAAGGCCCTCACACCGAATGTCAGGAAGTAAGCCAATACAAACGCGGATACTCCACCAAGCAGTAATATAAACACATCGTAAAAGATAGGGGGAATAAGGAACAAAAACTGAAGGGAGATGATGTCCGCCTGAATCATAAAGAATGCTCCTACCTATCTGCTGAGGAGATGTTTTCTTCATCACTAACATATGGAAAGATATCCACTCTCATGCCGTGGTTGGATTATAAGCCTGTGTTCAAGAAAACGCAAATCAATAGCACGTTTATCGTATTCTGATTCCGCCAAATAACCCTCTAAAATAACCTTCTATATGAATGGTCTCTATAATATCACCTTTAGTAATCGATCCCAACTTGCATAATCCTTCTCAGATGTCACAGTCGCCTGCGGCCAGAGTTCATGGAGCAGGTGAACGAGTATTTCACGCTGTTGATAGCCAATTTCCATGATCAATACAGCATGTTCCTTCAATTTACCCGACCGTTGAGCTTCTTTAAAGAAGCGCTCTAACAGATCTAGCCCTTGAGTACCACTGATCAGGGCAAGATGCGGTTCGTAGGCACGAACGTCAGAGGCCAGCTGGTCCATCTCATCGAAACCCACATAGGGTAAGTTAGCGGTAAGTACATCGACAGGCTCTGGCAATGGGGTAAGGAGGTCGCCATGCAACAAATGTACTCGATGTTCAACAGCGTATCGTTGACAATTGAGGCGCGCAACGTCCAGAGCATCGAGAGAGATATCTGTGGCGTACACATAGGGAAGGCGTGGCTCTTGTACGGCGAGAGCGATCGGAATAACGCCAGAACCTGTGCCAATATCGGCTACAACAGGCGTCAGACCACTAGCAAGCAGATCACGAATAATCTTTAAAACAATCTCAACCAGTAGTTCTGTCTCCGGTCGAGGTATGAGAACACGTCTATCAACGAAGAAATCAAGGCCAAAAAACTCTTTGTGCCCAACGATGTAAGCAACCGGTTCACCACGTTTTCGACGTTCAAGCAGCCGTCGATACTGCTGCTCTTGATCCCCAGTAAGATGAATTTCTGGATGTGCAATAAGCGTAGCCCGATCCACGTGTAACACATGACCTAACAATACCTGGGCATCAAGCCTGGGAACAGATTGTCCTATCTCTGTGAGCACTGATGTACCCAGTTCTATAGCCTCACCAATATTGGTCATGCAACGTTCCTGCGTTTATAGTGGTTGGCGGCCGGCGAAACCAGCGTCAAGATAATGCCAGAAATTGATGCGATCTTCACCGAGATACCAGCAAAGATAGATTTCCTTGCCATTACGGAGGCTGAGAAAGTCGATCAGGCCACGTTCGAGATCTTTCAAAACACACCCAAAGCCGGCCAGTTCATCAAGAAGTTTACGCAGGTCATGCGCGTGATGAGACAGTTCTCTCTGCAGGTTCAACATGCGTTCATGCAAGTGATAGCCGTTGCCAGTTGCTTGGAGACGCAAAGCGTCTAGCTCCTCCTCGGTTTGCAGTATGGACTTACGCTTAACCTGTATCTCGCGCAGCACGACGGAGATCTGTGGTAATAGAGCCTCAGCCTCTTCACGAGTGAAGTAATGAGCCATTCATTGCCTCCTCCTTGCCCTCTAGACAGGTTTCCTATCAAATGCATACTATGGTGTAGGGCTGGGTGTCGGTGTTGTACCAGGTGTTCCTGTTGGAGTGGCTGTCGTTGTCGGCGTTGGTGTACCTCCCAGAATGATCGAGAGGTCATCAAAGGTCTTGAAGTTCACTACGCTACCTCCTACTACATAATCACCCTTGATTGTATCACCAGGCTGCACAAGTGGCAGTTTAGGTGAGAGGGAGAGGTTAGCAGTGAAGATGGCATTCTGCCCCTTTATCTGAATGTAATAGATGGTGTTGCTCCCCTGCTGCACAGATGATATACGCAGCACTTTCCCACTCACGGTCTGGGTCGTTCCTCCACTTGGAGTATTGCCACCATTTCCTTGCTGTGTAAGCCATTGCTGGTAATCCTGCAACGCCTGAGGTAGCGATGGTTCATATTGTACATTACTGCCGTTCAAATTCCTGGCGTCTACAACTCCAACCGATTGGAAGCCGCCATTGCCCGAACTTTGTACATAGATTGCTATCCAGGTGGGGACTCCATAGATCTGGTATAGTTGAACACTAGCCACATTGTAATTACGAATATTTTTGCTGTTAGATTGAAATGTACTCTGTACGTTACCACCGATACCCACTCCTGCCAGTGGATAGAAATGAGCCTCATTTTTATGGGTATCGAAAAGGAAGACGCCCGTACTTGACTGGTCGTTTGAAGAGGAAGAGGTCATAGGAATGAGCCAGACAGGCTGATCCACGTTGTTATAGAGTAGCTCTGGATCACTAGCTGGGGTTTGCTGACCCATGCCAGAGGGATTAAACCATGGAGCAGCATGAAAGAGACCCCACCAGCTGAGGTAATCCGTCACTGTTTGCGCCGGCATGACGCGATCTACCCAGGCTGGCACATCCTGTGGCAGATATTTCTTAATCTCACCAGTGTGAGCGTTTACAATGAGCACCTCAGTGAGTATGTCACCAATATAGCCACGGCTTGGCTGCATAAGCGAAATGGTCCAATAGGGATGGAAACTATCATCGAGTTCCAGGGTAGGATCGACCAGTTTTCCATAGGTATAGCCATTCAGGTAGACATGACGTAACAGGTCCTGGTTCAGAAGCGCACCAGGCAGAACGGCAAGAGACGCTGTTGATTCGGTGTGTAAGACCGGCACCTTCTCAGGGTCCTCAGCATCCACCACAACAAAACCCGGTGTGGTTGGGCTATTCAGGTTGGCAAAGATGTTGTTGTACGTTAACGGGCCAACATAGTAGAGATGATGGTTAATAGATTGTAATGTATAGCTGTCTGGATCTATGCTGTACGTTGAGCCAAGGTTCTGACCATTTGAACCAAGTACCTGTTGGCCTTTGTAAATAGCAATGCTTTTGCTGACCAGCACAATGTTATTGGGATCGGTGGGCGGCAATTTGGGAGAGGTTTCATAATGTACCTGGGGTATGGCGGCAAGTGCTTTGGCATTGCTATCAAACCAGGTAGTAAAGACCACAATCAAACCACTGACGACGATACCAATGACAGCCGCCACTACAAGCCCAAAAATACCTGCCGCAATAGCTCCTCGCGAGGCACTGGCAGGTAATTGGGTGGGATTGCTCTTCGATGCACGCGGCCGCCCCTGGCTCACAGCGGAAGCGTCCTCCAGGACATTAAGTGCTGGGCGCGCAAAAGCAAAGAGATTCGCGATGCTACTAATCACCAGTGGCCAGAGTAACCACTGCCAACCCCAGAACGGACCCGTTAGAGCGGGCTCAGAGAAATAAAGAATGAACAAGCAGATCAGGTAATTCAGAACAAAAAAACCGGCGAACCAGTTGAAGAATTTTCTTCTGTTAAATGCTTCGCGGCGTCCAAAACCCAACCGCCCAATTGACAGGATTGCCATGACAATAAGTGTACCAATGAGTGCCAACAAGAAAATTATCATCTTACCCTCACATAGTGTATTTCAAGTAGTGTGGCCTCTCATCCGTCGTTGTCGTCTTGAAAAGTGACATCCATCAGGGTCAGGTAGTACGTAAAGATTATTGACGGGACAAAACCCACGCTATTGTAACGTCCTTCAAGGCAGATATACAAATGGCCTGCCTTCTGTATTAAGTATACACCCTCCTCCAAATATTTTGTCTTCGTGACGGACGATGAAAGAGATGTAACACTTTAGCGTATCGCAAGTCTATAATACAGTACCTTCGCCTGAAGGTTTACGTAAGATGCCTTTCTTGATCATGAAGAGTACAGTGAAAGCATAGCCTTGATTGGCAACTATAGACGCAGATAGCTAAAGGAGCATTTGACGTATGCGATGGTTCGGTAAAAAATCTGAGCAACGAACATTAGAGGAAAAGAGACCTGATGGTCAATATCGTCTTCCGCCAGGACAGTACCTCACAAAGAAATGGCCGGTGTTGAGCTATGAGCGAACCCCTCAAAGACTGCCGGCTGATTGGAAACTAAAGATCACCGGTAAAGTCGAGAATCCGTTGGAGTTTACGTGGGAAGCATTCCTTGCGCTTCCACGCACTACCTTCACCACCGATATTCACTGTGTGACGACTTGGAGTCGTTACGACAATAACTGGGAGGGTGTGAGCATCCGTGAAATGTTAAGGCGTGCCAAACCGTTACCGAGCACTAAATTTGTGATGGCGCACTCCTGGACTGGCTATACGACAAACCTTCCTCTTGCTGACCTTGATGATGACGATGTAATGATCGCGCTCAAACATGATGGCCAGGATTTGGAGCCTGATCACGGTGGCCCTGTTCGCCTGCTTGTGCCAAAACTCTACTTCTACAAAAGCGCCAAGTGGCTCGATGGGTTGGAGTTTATGGAACACGACCGCCCCGGTTTCTGGGAACAGCGCGGCTACCATAATCACGCTGATCCGTGGAAAGAGGAGCGGTACTGGTAAGAGTTTGAGTTATTACTTCTCCAAAGTACTCTTACTATTGCGCTCTCCATCATAGGTGAGCAATATGCGTTTACCCTCGTAGACCGTTTCCAGGTGGACGGGGCGACCCCACATCGTATACACATGTTGGAGTGTCTTCTCGGCATAGTTCAGGTCGAGTTCCTGGCCCTCAAACATGTGCTTGATGTAGAGTTCGCGGTTGCCACGATAATCTCCGTTATCGACAACGAGGTAAGGATAGCCAAAGTTGGTCATACTGGCAACGATGCCATCGCGCACTTTCTCCCAGTTCTTTTCGGAGATGACCCATTCATCGCCGTCTTTCTTGAAGAGATAGAGGTCAAGGTCCTTGATGAGGTCTTTGGTCAGATAGTTTCGCAGGAACGATACATCGTTATCTAATTCGCGTACTTCGAAGATCTTCTGGTGCCCCATTCCTGGCTTACGCCCTGTTTTTTCTCGTTCCTCATCGGTCGGATTATCCCAACGTTGCTCGATATCTTCAAACATCTTGAAGCCAAGATAATATGGATTGAGCGAGGTGCGCGATGGCGAGAGGACGCCTGAGTGCAACTGGGCAAACTCGAGGAATTCGGAACTGTTGATGACGCCGAGTTCTGCTAATTGACGCATGATGCGCGAGTGCCATAGGCTGGCCCATCCTTCATTCATGACTTTTGTCTGCGCTTGCGGTATAAAGTAGAGCATCTCCGTGCGCACAATTTCGATGAGGTCACGCTGCCAGGGCTGCAGATGGGGGGCGTAGCGCATTAAGAACTGCAGGATATCCTTCTCTGGTTTTTCAGGAAACTTTGGAGGCTTTCCAGGTCGCCTTTCGCGATCCTCCTCGGCCTTTTTTGCTTTCTTTTCAAGGCCCCAGAGATCATCATATTCGCTTGTGACCTGGGTTGGCTTCTGTTCGTCTTTTTTGGCATTTTCATTCCCGCGCAGCAACAAATTATAGTCAACGTGCTCTTGAATCGAGAGGGCCGCGTCAAGAAAACGCTCGACTTCGGCCTTGCCATGATCGAACTCGTACTTGGCGACGCGTTCAGCATGGATGCTCACCTTATCGATCATGCGACGCGAAGTATTTTGAAAGTAGGCATTATTCTTGAAAAAATCAGTATGGCCGAAGACGTGCGCGGCTACGAAAGTATTTTGCAGGAGATTATTCATTTCCATCAGGAAAGCATAGCTAGGGTTGGTGTTGACCACCATCTCGTAGATTTTGCTCAACCCGAAGTCATACTGCATCTTCTGCCGATAGTAGGATTTCCCATGCGTCCAGTGACTGAAGCGACCAGGCAAACCATACGAGGCAAACTCGTACATGATGCTGGCGGGCACCAGCTCAAAGTGTGTGGGGAAAGGATCAAGTCCAAACTTGTGGGCCTCCTCCCAGGCACAATCTATTGCGTCTCGCAGTCTTTCGATCTCACTATCTGCCATAAAAGAGGCTCCTTCCAGGATAGAGGCCAGGGGTTTCAGTTTCGTCGCTCGCTATTTCAGCCAATTTGCGAGGATTATGCTCAATAAAATTTGCGGGTGGTAAGTATCCCCACATTGCCATTACTGGCAGATTGCCACCCTTCAGTACCCCACATTTTTTCGGCCTTCAAAATGACACTACAGCCATGGGATCACGCTGGGCGAAGAATTTCCGCAGAGCGGGATAGACTTCCTTCTTATCCGAAATGGTCACGGCGATGAACTTCTTATCGGAGATCTTGTTGTAAGCACCCATGAGCGTACTGGGTGAGCGATAGTGCCCTTCGCGAATTTCGCCGTACCCAAAGATATTGCAGAGTTCCATCAGTTTAGTGACCAACTGGACGCAGCGGTCATTATCCCACGGCAGATTATCTCCGTCGGAGAAATGGAAGGGATAGATGTTCCAGTCATCCGGGTTATAGCGTTGTTTGATGATCTCTAATGCCAGTTCATAGGCAGACGAGACCTGGGTGCCCCCGCTTTCTCCCTTGTGGAAAAACTCCTCTTCGGTGACTTCTTTGGCCTCGGTATGGTGACTGACGAAGACGATCTGGACGTTGTTGTATTTTGTGCGCAGGAAGCGGACCATCCAGAAGTAGAAACTCCTGGCGATATATTTCTCGAATTCGCCCATACTGTTATGGCTAAGTAGCCCATCCACAATATAGTTATGGTATTCAGCTACCTCAAAGTCATATACTTGAACAGGCTCAGCGACTCGCGTTATACTCTGCACA
>Ga0209159_1001265_pt1 | contig 19919 bp, 19 predicted proteins | sample GraSoiAngelo_144_FD_185901 | JGI IMG/M metagenome (GOLD analysis project Ga0209159, IMG submission 185901) | Grasslands soil microbial communities from the Angelo Coastal Reserve, California, USA - 14_1009_02_40cm (SPAdes) (version 2) | ecosystem: Environmental > Terrestrial > Soil > Grasslands ...
GCTTCACCACGTCGGCGGTGGTGGCCGATGCCTATGCCCATGGCGGCTTCTACAACAAGACCTACACCGTCTTTGGCTTCGACGCCGGCGGTAATGGCAACGCCGTCAACTTCGACCAGAACGGCAACGCTCAGATCGACGACGGCTTCAACGGCAGCGACATCTGCCAGCCCAGCCCGGACCAGGGCCGGCTGGTGTCCAACTCGAAGTGGCACGCCCCCAACCCGGGTGGCGACTGGATGAACCTCAATGGGCAGTTCTACTATTCGCAAGCGTCAGACACGCACGCGCTCATCGAGTACTGGTACAAGAGCGTCGGCACGTCCCAGCCGATCGAGGGGTCGCCCAACTACGAGCCGCCGCTGAAGCCGGCTGACGCTCCGCTACCGGGGGCGACTACCTACAACGGTAAAACCGTGCATATCTACTATCCCGGCACCTACCACAGCTCGATCAACGCCACGAACAACAACGATTACTACCGCTTCATGAACGGGATTTACTACTTCCAGGACGTCGATTTCAACATCACCGGCGGGATCGTGTCGAACACATCGGATGGTTTACCGCACTACGGCCCCTTCGGCGGCGTGTCGGACCTGCCGGCGGCGGCCGACCGGACCAACGGGGTGACCTTCGTCTTCGACGGCAATGCCAAGTTCACCGCCGGCACCAGTGGCAACACCTCCCCGAGCGTCTTCTTTGCGGCGCCGAGCTTCATCTCCAGTGGCACCGACAGCATCGCCTTCTTCATCAAGGCGACCGATACGATCAGCGGCCCGAACGGATCGCCCTGGGATGAGGAGATCGACGGCACGAAGGGGACCCCGGGCGGCTATCCGTTCCAGATCTGGGGCTCGATCTTCAACGCTGACAACAACGGCTCGCATGGGACGGTCGTCACGCTCCGGGCGGTCAGTGCCTCCAACGGCACGAACCGCTACGCGGTAACGGGTGAAGTGGTATCGCCCCAGGTCGACCTCGATGGCGGCAACCTCGTCACCGGGCCGTACACGCCCAACACGCCGGGCGTTCCGCCAAACTGTAAGGCGAGTGACTATCACCAGAGCGCGGCCGGGTTGCTCGTGCAGTTCAACGCTCACTACGTGCCCCACTGGCGGGGACTCGCCTACCTGGTCAGATAGCCACCGGCGACAAGGCTGCCCTACAATTCGGGAGACGTGGCGCACGCCATCTACTGCTTCCTGGACGGGGAGACCTTGCACGGCGATCCCCCGAAGGGCGAGCTGGACAGCCCCGTCGTGGAGACCCGCGTCCTGAACCTCGGCACGAATAATCGAGGGGCCTTCGTGCCACTCAGCAGCCTCAAATATGTCCTGCTCGACTCGCGGCCACCCTCCAATCCGGTGGACATCGCTCGTTATCAGCGGGTGGCGATCCATTTCGTCGACCACGAAGTGCTCCGCGGCTACAGCGACCGCCAAATCCGGCCGTCCCGTTACGGGGTTACCCTGTCGCTGGTATCGCCCGACCAGAGCGAGGTCAAGGACCTGGCGATCCCCTTTACCGCGCTCAAGGGCATCTTTTATCTCAAGACCTGGGAAGGCGGTGACTCGCCCATGCTCGAGTCCGACTGGGTCCCGCGCATCCTCGAAGCGCGCGAGAAGGAACAGATGCGCCGTCAATATGGCGACTCCGGCAAGCCCCGCCGCCTTATGCCGTTGTTAGAAAGGATCATCCGTCGCCGAAAGATCGCGGAATAGCCTCGGTTGCGGCGGTTGCGCCCTGATATGTTGAATCGCAAGATGCAGCCCGCCGCCGTCCCGCCGCAGGCGGCGGTCACGCGATCCGCCCTCAAAGACCGGCTGCTCGATCCACGGACGCTGATCTCCTTCGGAATCCTCATCGTCGTGCTGTTCGTCGTACTCACACACGTGCAGTTCGACTACGGCGAAAGCCTGCGTGCGATCACCCAGACGAACGTCCTGGTTTACGCGCTGGCATTCGCGGCCTTCTACTTCTCCTTCGTGGTACGCACCGTCCGCTGGGAGATCCTCCTCCGTAATACCGGCGAGTCCAACCGGTTCGGTGAGCTTTTCCACATCGTGATCCTCGCCTGGTTTGCCAACTGCGTCCTGCCCGCGAAGATGGGCGACTTCTATCGCGCGTATCTGCTCCGGCAGCAGACGGACGTCTCGGGATCAAAGGGGCTGGGCACGATCTTCAGCGAGCGCGCGCTCGATTTTCTGGTCCTGATGAGCCTGCTGGTCATCAGCGGTCTGATCAGCTTTCGGGCAACCGTCCCGGAACGCTTTGTTCCTGCCTTCATCGTGGGGCTCCTGATCGCGGCCGGCTTGATTGCCGGCCTGCTAGTCGTCCGGTACAGCGAGGGCCGGCTGTCGCGGTACCTTCCCGAACGCCTTCGCGAACGTGCGGCGCGCTTCAAGCATGGCCTGCTGAGCGCATTTGCCGGGCGCCTACCCCTGCTCCTTGGCCTGACCGTCCTGGTCTGGATGGCGGAGTCCACCCGCCTTTTCCTGGTCGTCCAGGCGCTGCCCTTGCACATCTCGCTCAGCCTGGCCCAGATCATGTTCATCGCCCTGGTCGCCTCGCTGCTGACGACGATTCCGGCCCTACCCGGCGGACTCGTCCTGGTGGAGGGGGGAATCATCGCGGTGCTGGTCTTCTTCGGCCTGACCGCCTCGCAGGCCCTCTCCGTCGCCATCCTCGACCGCCTGATCAGCTACTGGAGCCTGATCGCCGTGGGGTTGGTGGTCTTCCTGCTGAGCCATCGGCGTTGAAGGTCCTGCTCACCGGCGGCGCGGGGTTCATCGGATCCCATATCGCCGACCGGCTCCTGTCGGCGGGGCATGAAGTCGTAATCTTCGACGACCTCATCACCGGCCACGTCGAGCACCTCCCTCCGAGAGCGCGCTTCTACCAGATGGATCTGCAGTCACCCTGGCTCGAGGAGCTTCTCAAGATCGAGCAGCCCCAGGCCGTTATCCACCAGGCGGCCCAGGCCAGTGTGCGCCGCTCGGTCGATGACCCGGTGTTCGACGCCGGCGTCAATGTGCTGGGAACCGTGGCCCTGCTCCAGGCCAGCGTCCGTCACGACGTACGCCGGTTCCTCTTTGCCTCCACCGGGGGCGCCCTGTACGGCGACGCCGAGGTGACACCCACACCCGAGGACTACCCGACGCTGCCCGTGTCACCCTACGGCGCCTCGAAGCTGGCCGCTGAGGTGTATTTGCGGACCTTTCATGCGGTGCATGGCCTTTCGTACGCCGCGCTCCGCTACGCCAATGTGTACGGGCCTCGCCAGGATCCCCACGGCGAGGCGGGCGTCGTCGCCATTTTCAGCCGGCGGCTACTGAGCGGCGAGAGCGCCCGCATCAACGGGGACGGCAAACAGACCCGCGACTTCGTCTATGTCGGCGATGTGGCGGAGGCGAACGTCCGAGCCCTCGAATCGGACGCCATCGGGTCGTTCAACGTCGGCACCGGCATCGAGACCGACATCAACGCGGTCTTCCAGTTGCTCAGACGGCTGACGGGCAGCAGCCAGGCTGAAGTGCATGGGCCGCCGCTGCCCGGCGAGCAACGCCGTTCGGTGGTCGACGCCCGGAAGATCGAGAAGGTGATGGGCTGGCGTCCAACAACGAGCCTGGAGACCGGCCTTACGGCGACAGCGCGGTATTTTCGCGAGGCGCAGGGCGTGCCGGCGACAGCGCCCGGGCGGCCTGCCTGAGCGCCGTATCGCCGGCGTCCATCAAGCCGCGGGCAGCCTCCAGGATGAGCGGGTTGCGGGCGCTCTCGCTGCCGATCATGCGGCTGGCCCAGTCGTAGGCCTCGCAGGCCCGGCCAAGCTCGGCCCGCATGTCCGCCGCCTGATCAGACCCGCTGGCCGGGCGAAGGCGAAGCGTCTGATAGTAGCCCGTCTGAAAGATCTTCCGAGCTTCCTTTGCCGCGTCGTCGCCATCCGCGGCAGGGGCGCCGTCGAGGACCTGGCGGAGCTGGGTGGCAGCCTTTTCGACACTGACCGCGACGTCGGCAAGAACGATGTGATAATCCGTCGGGGCCAGCTTCGAAGGCGTTCCAAGGACCCGATAGACGCCCCAGAGCCCGGCCGCCAGCGCCAGCAGGATCAGGAGGTACAGCCAGACCATGGTCCTGGCTTGAGGTTAACCCGTGGCTACTTGTAGCGGAAGATGATCCGGCCCCGGGTCAGGTCGTAGGGGGATAGCTCGACCCGCACCCGGTCGCCGATCAGGATCCGAATGTAGAACTTCCGCATCTTCCCCGAGGTGTAGGCGAGGATGGTCTGCCCGGTTTGCAGCTTGACCTTGAACATGGCATTGGGCAACGGCTCGACCACCTCGGCGTCCATCTCGATGGTTTCCTCTTTGTCGCCGGGCGTCTCTTTCTCGACCAGGGTGTCGATGCCAGGCCGCAGGGTGGTGGGACCGCCGCGCTTCTTGGGGTAACTACGTTTCTTGCGCAAATCGTCGCCATATTACCCGAGTTCCGCGTGAGAGAATCGCCCGAGTGCAGGTCAAGGCCGAACTCACGGGCAATCTGTGGAAGATCGTCGTGGAAGAGGGGCAGCCGGTCGGCGCTGATGAGACGCTGATGATCCTCGAGTCGATGAAAATGGAGATCCCGGTGAACGCGCCGCAGGCCGGCCGAGTCACAAAAATCCACGTCCGGGAAGGCCAGACCGTGCAGGAAGGCCAGCTGCTGGCGGAAGTCGACTAGGTCAGGCGGCGGCTTGCTCGGGCTGGTTGGGGGCGAAGAACGCGATCCCGACCACCGACATGCCGCGCTTGCAAAATTGGCAGTAGGTCACAGTCACGCTTCTCCGGCTCTCCCACCGCCGGGTCTCCCGGCGGCCGCAGTGCTGGCAGACGAGGTCGAACATCATGTCGGCCATTGCCCCGCGACCGTACCACCGCCAGCGCCGCCGCCTCGAAGCGACTCGGCTACGTCCCGGTAAGGAAATGTAAACCTAGCCCAGCAGCTGGTCGATGGCGGGCTTGAGCTCGTCGGTCGCGGTCGCCCCCTCGAAGCGCGCCTGGATGATTCCCTTCGAATCGAGCAGGAAGATCCAGGGCTCGGTCTGCAGCCGCCAGTCCAGCACGGTCTGCGCCAGTTTCCGCGTCGACGGATCGGGCACGAAGTTGCGGTAGATCTCGACATGGATAAAGGTCAGCTTGTCTTTGTAAGCGGGCTCCAGGCTCTGCACCGCCTTGACTTCAGGTCCGCAGGTGCGGCTGGTGCAGAACGCCGGCGACGCGAACACGACCAGCGTCGGCCGATGCTGCGCGATGGCATCGGCAATCGAGATCTGGTGCATGTCATCGGGCGGCCTGCCGCTGTCGATGGTGGTGGCATCCGCATCCTTGATCGTGGGGTTATGACTGATCGGCGCCGCCTGACCCACCATCGGTACGATCGGCGTCGCCGTCACAGTGAAGGCCAGCCGCTGACTGAGGCGGGCGCCATTGGGCTGTGACGCCGTGAGGTCGAGGCCCCAGTTGCCGGCCGGGTTGAGGTCCAGGTGCGCGACATACACGCCGGCGCCTTCCAGTCCGGCACCTTTGAACGGAGCGTCGGACTCACCCTTGAAGACTGCGGTGCTGCCCTGGAGCAGGAAGGCGCGAACATGCACGCTGGCGTCGTTGATCGGGGTGTTGTGGTCGAGGATGCCGATCGGCACGCGTTGCTGTGGACCGGCCACCACCTCCGACGCGACGACCTGGGCTTGAAGCTGGGACGGGCCACCGGTTCCGGGGGCCGCCTGGGAGCCGCAGGCGCCGACCAGCAGGGCCGCCGCCACGGTGGCGGCCCTTCTCACCGAATCCTGGCCCGCTCGACGAAGAGCTGGGGTCGCTGGATCTCCGCCATGGTGGGCAACCAGTCGGGTCCTTCCCAGACTCGGGCCAGCAGCTCCTGGCCACCGGTGTCCCGGACCTCGCGGCAGAACCGCTCCCCCAGGACATACTGGCGCATCTTCATCTCCAGCCCGGTGAGGCGCAAGAAGGCGCGTTCGAGCGGCGTCCGCTGTTCCTGCCTCCGCCGGTAGGCGCTCTCCAGCAAGGCAAAGTGTGGCAGCTGGCGGCGGCCCACCTCGTTCATCACGAGGTTGCTGTAGCCCTCCAGCAGGCTCATCACCGCCTGCAGTTTCGAGATCGCCCTCCATTGCTGGCCGACGCCGATGGTCAGCGTACGGATCAGCTCCAGCCGGCTGGGCCGCTGGCCGTCACCGAGGCGGCCGACCAGCACCTGTTTCAGCAGGCCTTCCAGGTATTGCTGCAGCCAGGGGTGCGCCTTGAACTCCCAGGCGTGGGTCATCTCGTGCATCGCCAGCCAGCGACGCAACTCGTCGATCGGCAGCCGGTCCTTTTGCGCCCACGCCTGCACGTTGGGCTCCACCAGGATGAGGGACGAAGTCTCGACCGGCTCGCGGCCAAGGAGCGCAGGATCGTACTGGCCGAGGACCCGCCGAGCCAGCAATCCCAACATCAGGCCGAGGTAGCGGGAGATCCCCTTCTGGCCGAAGCTCAAGATCAGCGACCCGGGGATCAGTTGCTGGAGGCTCTCGAGCGGCTCGAACATCTGGCGGAAGATCCGAATGTTGAATCGCACCCATTGCCGGCGGTCGACGGCCGTCAGTCCCGGGTACAGGCGGCTGCCGGCAGCGGCCGTCCCCGCCCCGAGCGCCTCGGTCAACAGCGGCTCGAGTTCGGCCGCGATCGCCCGGTAGGTCTGCTCCCGGCCAGCATCCTCGGGCAGGTCCGCCGCTTCACTACATCGGTTGAGCGCGATCTGCTCAACCCGCTCCCAATCGATCAGCCGGGCGGTTTGCTCCCGCGGACGGACCAGCTCGCGAAGGACCACGGCCCCAACACCGATGGCCACGCCCCAGGCCATGGCGCGGCCCACCCGCCGGGTCGGGGGGACGGATTCAGGGATGCTCATTGGGGGCGGGCCGCCGCACCGCGACCCGAACCTCATTCTACCGACGCCCGCCGCGGCTGGCGCTCGGAGAGGTTGATTGCTAGCACTCGCCGTTTAGGAGTGCTAAAATGCGGGTACTTACCGCCTCGGAATGCCTGGCCGTTTGCCCACCCATTACTAGCAGGAAGGAGGACGATCGATGGCGAAACAACTCGCATACGATGCCGACGCCCGTTCGGCTTTGAAGCGCGGCGTCGACAAGGTCGCCGACGCCGTTCGAATTACCATCGGCCCCAAAGGCCGCAACGTGGTGCTCGACAAGAAATTCGGCTCGCCGACCATCACCAATGACGGCGTGACGATCGCGAAGGAGATCGAGCTGGAGGACCCCTTCGAGAACATGGGGGCGCAGCTGGTCAAGGAAGTCGCAAGCAAGACGAACGACATCGCCGGCGACGGGACCACCACCTCGGTGGTGCTGGCGGCGGCGATCATCGGTGACGGGTTACGTAACGTTACCGCCGGCGCCAATCCGATGCAGCTCAAGATCGGCATCCAGAAGGCTGTCGATGAAGTGGTCAAAGCGATCAAGGAGCAGTCGGTCCAGATCTCCGAGCGGGAGAAGATCGCGCAGGTCGCCACCATCTCGGCCGCCGATCCCTCGATTGGTGAAATGGTCGCCAATGCCATGGAGAAGGTGGGCAAGGACGGCGTCATCACGGTCGAGGAGTCCAAGGGCATCGAAGACGAGCTGAAACTCGTCGACGGGATGCAGTTCGACAAGGGCTACATCTCGCCCTACATGGTCACCGACGCCACCCGGATGGAGGCGGTCCTCGAGGATCCCTTCATCCTCATCACCGAAAAGAAGGTTTCGGCGGTTGCCGACCTGCTCCCCGTACTGGAGAAGGTCGTGCAAAGTGGCAAGCCGCTGCTGATCATCGCCGAGGACGTCGAGGGCGAGGCGCAGGCCACCATCATTGTCAACAAGCTGCGCGGAACCTTCACCGCCGTCGCCGTCAAGGCGCCGGGCTTTGGTGATCGCCGCAAGGCGATGCTGCAAGATATCGCGATCCTGACCGGCGGCCAGGTCATCTCGGACGAGCTGGGCCTCAAGCTTGACTCGGTGCAGCTCAACCAGCTTGGCAAGGCGCGCCGCGTCACCATCACCAAGGACGACACGACGGTCGTCGAGGGTGCCGGCAAGCAGGACGAGATCAAGGGCCGCATCAACCAGATCAAGGCCGAGATCGAGAAGACGACCTCCGACTGGGACAAGGAAAAGCTTCAGGAGCGGCTGGCGAAGCTGGCCGGCGGTGTGGCCGTGATCAAAGTCGGGGCCGCCACCGAAACCGAGCTCAAGGAAAAGAAGCACCGGATGGAGGATGCGGTTTCCGCCACCCGGGCCGCGGTCGAGGAAGGCATCGTGCCAGGCGGTGGCGCCGTGCTCGTGCATTCGATCAAGTCGCTCGAAAACCTCCGCAACCTCACCGGCGACGAGGCCACCGGTGTCCAGCTGGTGCGCCGCGCGCTCGAGGAGCCGCTGCGTCAGATCGTCAACAACGCCGGCTGGGAAGGCTCGGTCGTGGTGGAGAAGGTCAAGGGCCTGCCGAAGGGCCAGGGCTTCGACGCCAATAAGGGCGAGTACACCGACATGGTGAAGGCCGGGATCGTCGACCCGACCAAGGTGACCCGCTCGGCGCTTCAGAACGCGGCGAGCATCGCGGCGATGCTGCTGACGACGGAGGCGCTCGTCTCAGACATCCCGGAAAAGAAGCCGGCCGCGCCGGCGCCGTCGATGCCCGATTACTAAGCCGAAAGGCGAGGCAAGAGCCGCCCCGAGGGGCGGCTCTTTTGTTCTTGGGCGGGTATCGTTCCGGCCGCCCGGCAGCAGATAGCATGGCGGCATGAAGCCGAGCGGTATCGTGACGCTGCTCACCGACTTCGGCCTCGATGACGCCTATGTCGGCGCGATGAAGGGCGCCATCCTGGCGGTGCATGCCCGGGCCACCCTGATCGACATCACCCACGGGGTGCGTCCGTTTGCGGTATTACAGGGCGCCTTTCTCCTCGACACCGCCTGGCGGAGTTTTCCGGTCGGAACCATGCACCTTGCCGTCGTTGATCCCGGTGTCGGCACCAGTCGAAAGGCGATCGCGTTCAAGGCGGCGGATCACATCTTCACCGGCCCCGACAACGGGCTGTTCACTTTTCTCAACGAGCCCATCAGCGAGATGGTCGAGCTGGCCGCCCCACCGGAGGCGACGCCCACATTCCACGGGCGCGATCTCTTCGGCCCGGTCGCCGCACGACTGGCGGCCGGAACGCAGCTTGCTGAGGTCGGCAGGCCGCGCCACCGGGAACCGTTGCGGCTGCCGGATGCCTGGGCGTCAAAAGTGGGCGAGGCCTGGCGCGCGCAGGTCCTGCACTGCGATCACTTCGGCAACGTGATCAGCAACCTGCCGCTGCGGGCGTTGGCTCGGATCAAGGCGGTCAACGGGACGCGAGTCCGAACCGTGGAGACATACGACGAGGGCGAGCCCAGTGAGCTGGTCGCGCTGATGGGCAGCAGCGGCCGTATCGAGTTCGCGCTGCGCGAGGGGTCGGCGGCCGCGCGGCTGCACACGGCGCCGGGCGAGACGCTGCTGGTTACGTGAACTGGCCGGCGCTCCGCTGGAACCAGGTGGCAGCGGTGTCGTCCGAGGTGTTACGCCAGGCGGATGCTCGCGCGCGCGACGAATTCGGCATCGCGCCGCTGCAGTTGATGGAGATCGCCGGCTGGCAGATTGCCCGTTTTACCGAGGCGTTCATGGATGGCGTTGGGAACAAGCGCATCCTGGTGGTGGCCGGCTCGGGCAACAATGGCGGTGATGCGCTGGTCGCGGCGCGCTTTCTCCATCAGCGAGGCGCGCTGGTGACCGCCTCCGCGGTTGCGGCAAAAGACCCGGATAGCCTTGTGGCGCAGCATGCGGCGACCATCGCCAGGCTCGGCATCCGGATCAGCGAGGCGCCGGCCGGGATCGACCCGTCGGTCGACACCATCGTCGACGGCCTCTTCGGCACCGGCATCCGTCCACCCCTGCGGGAGCCCGCCGCGCGCATCGTGGCGGCGATGAATGCGACGGGACGGCCGATCGTGTCCATCGACGTGCCCTCCGGACTGGACGCGGACACCGGCGCCGGCGCCGAGACCGCGATCCGGGCCGCGGCGACCGTGACGCTGGCGGCGCCGAAAGCGGGGCTGACCCGTGCGCCGAACGCAGGACGCGTCTTCGTTGCGGATATCGGGATGCCCGCTTCCCTGTTTTCGGCCGATCGGGCGGCGATCGAGGTGATCTACCGGGCTGCCGATCTGGTGGAACTCGTCGATCCTGATCTCCTCTGAACTCGATGGGCGTTACCACTCCGAGTTGACGAATTGGTGCCGCCTGACTAGACTGCAGGCATCCGCCTTACGTCCCAGTAATGGATCAAGTACACGTCGAAGCTCCGGTTGCGAGCGCGCAGGCCGCGTCGCTAGAGCGCGAGTTCTACTCGGACTTCCCACTCGTCTTGAATTACGTGGCCCGGCTGGTCGATGACATCGACGGCGGGGTCGGGATCACCTGTGCCGCGTTTCGCCAGGTCGCGGATAATCTGCGCCATCGCCGCACCGGTGAAGGGCTGCGGCGGGCCGACGTGTTTCGGGCGGCCACCGAGCTCAGCCGGCAGGCCCTGAAACCGCGCCGCTGGTTCCGCCGCCAGCGCAACACGCAGCTGAGCCTTGAGGGATTTCCCCAGGCGGATGCCCGCCGGGCATTACGCCGCGACACGGTGCAGCGGGCGCTGACGGCGCTCCCCTTCGAGGCGCGCGCCATGGTCCTGCTCCGTGACTTCGTAAAACTCTCGTACGACGAGCTCGGCGACGTGGTCGATGTCGCCCCACGCAAGCTGGTGCATGCCCTGGACCGCAGTCGTGCCGAACTCGGGGAGATCTATGACTACATCAAGTTCTGAAGGCAGTCGCTGCACCCGGATCTCGCCCAGCGCGGTGCTCGATGACCGGCTCGATGGAAAGGACCTCGAATGGGCCCGCGACCACCTGCGGCGGTGTGAAGCCTGTCGCGACCGGGTCGAGGACTTCCGCGAGATGCTGCTCCGAGTCGGGCGCCTGCCGAGCGCTTCGGTCGGTGCGACCGCCATGGACCAGGCGTTCGCGGTAGCCATCCCCGATCGATTGCGGGCCGAAGGCGGCTCGCGGTCATTCGAAGTCGCTCCCCCGGGGACAACGGCGCTAACCCCGGCGCTTCCGGAGCTTCCAACGCCGATGCGCCCCGAGGTGACCAGCGTCCCCGACCTGCTGATCGAGCTGGAGCGGGAAATCTTTCGCGATGAACCTGGCCAGGACCATCCGACTGCCCTCCCGCCGATCTCCGAGCCGATCTACCCGATGATGACCGCGGCTGGGGTCGAGGATATGGAAGCCGTTGCGCCGGCCGAGGATGCCGAGCCGGCGTTCGGTGCATGGCGCGAGGTCCACCTCGATTCGCATCGCGACCCCGAGCCCGCCGTTGGCGAGCCCGAGCCCGAGCCCGAACCGCCGCCGCCCCCCAGGCGGAACCGGAGCCGGATACGTGGCACCCGCCGCCCGTATCGGCAACCGAGGCGCCCGGCGAACCGATGGCGGCGGCAACCGGCAGCAACGCCATCTTCGAGGAGGAGCCTGCGCTACGTTTCGATCAGGAGATCGCGCCGGCAACCCCGCCCCGAAAACCCGATACGGCGATGCGGCTCGCGGTCGGCCTGGGCGCGGCCGCCTGCGTCCTCCTTGCTGCCGTGCTGTACGAGGGAGGATGGCTCGCGAAAGGCCTGCATAACCTGAGCTCGACCTCGCCAACGGCGGCGGCGTCGGTGCATGCCTCGGCCAGCGCCAGTCCGCGGTTTACGGCGACGCCAAGCGCCAGTCCTCTCCCACCTCCTGCCCCGGTGCTGTTCACGCTCGGCAACGGGGTGAGCGGCAACAGCGTCTTCCGCATCCGCCCAGGGACGGCCGTGGCGGGCTATACGCGCCTGGTCTTCGACATGCACGGCGGTGGCCTGCCAACCATGATCATCACCCGCCCGGATGACCTGCACATCGCCGTCACCTTCAAAAACAGCACCGCCACCGGTATTCCCGTGAACGGCATCAAGAGCTACCAGATCGCCGGCATCGAGCCCGCGGTCCAGCAAGGCGCCGACGGAACGATCACGATCGACCTGGCGCGGCCGGTGCGCGTCACGGCGTTCACCCTCCCGGCGACCGGCGGTTACTCCTGGCGATTGGTCGTGGACCTGCACACGACGTAACCCCCAGCCCGGCCCTCCCCCGGCCTAGTTGAGGCTGGTGCGGACGGTGCCCGCCGCCGCCGCATGGGCGACCATCTGCTTGAGGAGCAGGATCTCCTTGCGTAGGATGCGGAGCTCGAGCAGGAGGCGGGAATCGGTACGACGCTCCGCCAGCAGGGTCTGTTTCTCGGGCACCTGCAGGTTCAGGGCCGCCGCGATCAAGTAGGAGAGCAGCTCAGGCTCCATTGGCGGCTCGGCTTCATCCGCCTTCCGGCCAACCAGCTCTCGCAGCAGGTTGGAGTATTGCTGGAACGCCATGGCGGTCGTTTCGGTGAGGCTGGCGGTGGCATCGAGATCATCGCCGGCCTCGGGGATGATGCGGACCTGGCCGCGCAGGTAGGGACGATCGTCCGCGGTTCCGACGATCTCGAAGCGCGACACGCCCATCACCAGCAGATTCATTCGGCCATCATCGAGGCGATCGATCCGGATGATCTTCGCGAGCGTGCCAACCTCATAGGGAGTGGCGGGTCCCGTCTCGCTCCCTTCCTGGATCGCCACCACGCCAAAGCTGTGGCCCTCTTCCAGGCAGTCGGCGATCATCTGCCGGTACCTCGGCTCGAAGATGTGGAGTGGCAGCGGCATGTGGGGAAAGAGCACGACGTTCAAGGGAAAGAGCGGCAGCCACTGACGGGGCATGAACCCAGTATATGGCCGTTTTCCGGCGTGTCTACCCGGCGGCGGGCGCAGCCTCAGGCAGTCGCTGCGACGACGCCCTTCGCCGGATCTCGAGGCCGCTCGTCAGGAGCGCCCCGAAGAGCAGCACCGCAATGGCAATTGCGAGCGACGGGCGCATCGCGTTGATGAATGCCTGGGCGAACACGTCATGACCGATCTGCAGCACGCGGCTTCTCACGGCCGGCGGCAGGTTGGACGGCAAACTCACCCCCGACTGGCCGCGTCCGACCTGGAGCGCGCTGTTTGCCGCCCGGGCGAAGTCCTGCACGAAGGGCGCGCGGAAGGCGGGCGGGAGACTCGCCGCCTGGACTTGTGCCTGACTGACGAGCTCGCTGGCCAGACGGTTCTGCAGGATGGCGCCCACGACCGCGCTCCCAAATGCTCCGCCGAGCTGCCGGTTGGTATTGAGCAGACCCGACGCGGCTCCGGCGAGCCGAGGATTCACCCGCTGCATGGTGACCGTCGTCATCGGCGCGAAGGTGCAGCCCAGTCCGACGCCGGCAAGAATCAACGCCGGCAGATAGGTGAATTGGCCGGTGTTCAGCGATGACAGCACGATGACGAGCCCCATGCCGACGCCGAAGAAGGCCAGCCCGGCCATGAGGATGTATTTGCCACCGAATCGATCTGTCGCGCGTCCGGAGAGCGGCGCGACCAGCATCGAGGTGAGCGGCAGAGGCGCCAGCGTCAGGCCGGCTTTGAGCGCGCTGAAGCCCAACACCGACTGCAGGAAGATGGTCAGCGGCAGGAAGAGGCCCATCATCCCGAAGGACACGATCGCCGCCAGCCCATTGCCGATCGTGAAATTGCGTTCAGCGAAGAGCGCGAGCGGAACGAGGGGCTGCTCCTGGACCCGATCCCAGAGCACGAACAGCACGAAGAGGATAGCGCTGGCAACAAACAGACTCGGGATACTGAACAGGCCCCAGTGGCCGCCGCCCGCGTCGAAGGACGCGACATCGGTGAAGGTCCCCCAGTGATAGCGCTGCCCCTCAATCAGCCCGAAGACGACGGCAAACAGGGCGCCACTGGCGAGCAGGACCCCGATCGGGTCGAGATTCTGATCCCGGCCGAGACGAATGCCGGGAAGCAACCAGATGCCAAGGGTAAAGGCGACGATCCCGACCGGCACATTGACCCAGAACACCGCCTGCCAGCTGAAGTTGGTGACGAGAAAACCGCCGAGGGTCGGACCCGTTACCGAGGCGATGCCGGCGACGGCGCCCCAGATACCAAAGGCCGCCCCGCGCTTGTCGGCCGGAAAGATGTTTGTCAGGATGCTCAGCGTCTGCGGGGTGAGGATGGCGCCGCCGACTCCCTGGATGACACGCGCCAAAATCAGCTGCCCGGGACTCTGCGCCAGGCTGCAGCCGATCGACGCCAGGGTGAAGACCGCCAGCCCGATCAGGAAGAGGCGCTTGGCGCCATACATGTCGCCCAACCGGCCCGCCGTGATCAGCAGCACGGCGTAGACGAGGATGTAGGCGTTTAGCACCCAGAGGATCTCGTCGAGGCCGGCGTGGAGTCCATCGATGATGCTCGGGATGGCGACGTTGACGATCGTCAAATCGAGCAGGATCATGAAGAAGCCAAGACAGAGAACGAGCAGGATGATCCAGGGACTGCGTCTGGTCTGGACCGCCGCCTGCATTGGGAGTCAGTCTAGAGAACATTTCGCCGCGACCGCCATTCGGGAATTGGTTTCTAGCAGACGGCAGCGATAAAGCGCGAAGCGCGATGGGCCATGGCCATGATCGTGATCATGGGATTGACGCCAGACGCGCTGGGAAAGGCGCTGCCGTCGGCGACGAACAGGCCTTCGACAGCATGTGTCTGGTGGTCTTGGCCGATCACCGATGTTGCCGGGTCATTGCCCATGCGACACGAGCCCATCTGGTGAAAGCTGACGTAACCCATCTGGCCAGCCTTGTAGCCGTTCCGGTCGACCTCGTTCATGTAGGCGTCGACGCCACCCCGCTGGCCGGGCCGGTACGCCACGTAAGCACTCTGGCTGGTGAAGATCTCTTTGGCCCCGGCTGCCTCCAGGATGCGCACGCCGACTTCGATGCCTTTACGCATATGGGCGAGATCCTGGCGCGACAACCGGTAGTCGACCCGGCTGGTGCCGTCTTTTGAGGTGACGCGACCCCAGCCGCTGTCGCGAAGCAGAATTCCGGTGATTGAGAGGTTGGGAAGCTGACGCATCAGCCGGCTGTAGTGATCCGGCTTCCGCCAGGGGGTGACCAGAGCAAGCAACGCCGGATGCAGTGGTGCCGACTCGATCTTCGGCCCGAAGTGGTGGCCGTCGAGGTTGGTGAACTGGTCGGAGTAGACCGACTGCAGGGTCCCTTCCCAGGGCCGGATCGACTCATCGAAGATGCCGGAAACCGCGGTCGAAGGATGGAGCCGAAGCCCGCTGCCAACCGCCTTCGAGCGCAAGCCGGAGCGCTGCAACAGGGCGGGCGTCGCGATCGCGCCGGCCGCCGCCACCACCGCGCGACTGCGCACGATCAGCGTGAAGGCCGGCATCTCCGGCTGCCGGACGGTGGCGCGAACACCGACCGCCCGCCCGTCCTCGATCAGCACGCGGTCAACCGTGCAGTTGACGATGATCCGAGCGCGCCGCCGGTAGGCGTCCATCAGGTAGGTCCTCAGCGTCGATTGCTTGGCCCCGATCTGACAGCCGTAGCCGCAAAACCCGCAGCGCTCGTCCTGGGTACAGCCCTGGACGTTGCGCGGCATGTAGCCGACGTGCCAGCCAAGCTGGCGGAGGCCACGCTCGAGGACCCGCTCGCGAGCACTGACCCGGCTGTGACTCAGATTAACCCCAAGCCGCTCGTACACCGCGTCCAACGACGAGGTGTAGTCATCGGTCGCAAAGGCGGTGAGTCCATGGCGCTGCGCCCATTCGTCGCGGAGCCAGTCGGGACTCCGAAAGCTGGTGGTGTAGTTGATCACCGTGCCACCACCGAGACAGCCGCCCGCGATGAGCGCGACTCCGGCGTCGGAGGTCGCCGCGAAGCCTCCCTGGTAGTAGAGCTTCCGCATCATCGCCAGCTCCAGCTGGTTGAAGTCGGCCTCGTTGTAGTAGCCGCCTTCCTCCAGCACGATCACGTCCTTGCCGGCCGCGGACAGCTCCGCCGCCACCACCCCACCACCGGCACCCGAGCCGACCACGACCGCATCGCACGTCAATGTCGTGTCGCCGTCCAGCGTCGTCGTCTTGATGGCCTTGGGCGTCGGCGGGGGCGATGAGACGGGACCCGGATAACCGATCTCCGGCCACACCGGATTGGTGCCGTCGTCTTCAGTATCGCCGAGGAACGCCAGCAGCGACAGGCGCTTGAAGACCTGGAAGAGCTGCCGCCGGAATGCCAGCCGGCTGGTCGACCAGGACGCCATGACGGCGACGCGTTGCTCGCGTGACCAGCGATGAAATGGCACGGGGCGGCCGCTGAGCAGGAAGGTCCCCGTACGGCGGCCGAGGACGCCCACGATGAGGCGCAGCCGACGCCGGTCCGCGGGAGACGGGAGTCGCGCGAAGGTATCCTCCATCGACGCGGCAACCCGGATCGGGGAGCCGGGATGGCCCATGCCGCCGATAAACGTATCGGCCATGGCAACGAGCACGGCCGATCGGCTGGCGCGGGCGGTTGTCGTCGGCGGCGCCTTGACGGCGGTCGTCACACCTGTTACCCCCCAGTCGAAGTGATCAGTGACTCCATCATAAGCAGCCGGCGAACCAACGCAACGGCCAAAATGGATGTCATGTGTTACTCAAACGACGCCCGGCCTCCGTTGCCGCCCATCAGGGGCGGTTCAACCGACGACACCGAGCTGGTCCTGGCGGCCGGGGATGACAACCGGCTGCTGGCCTACGCGGCTCGCGCCGCCAAACCAACCGGCGCCGGGATCGTGGTGATGCCCGACGTGCGAGGCTTGCACCCGTTCTACAAGGAGCTCGCCCGGCGATTCGCGGAGGCCGGCGTCGACGCCGTCGCCATCGATTACTTCGGGCGGACGGCGGGCATCGGTGACCGGTCGGGTGACTTCGATTTCATGACCCATGTCAAACAGACGACGCCAGATGGGGTCGCCGCCGACGTGGCGGCCGGCCTCGCCCACCTACGCTCGCCGGCGGGCGGCGGAGCCAGCTCGACCTTCACCGTTGGTTTCTGTTTCGGGGGCTCCCTTTCCTGGCGGCAATCGGCGGCGCAGCCAGGATTGGCCGGCGCCATTGGCTTCTATGGCCGGCCGGCCAATGTGCGGAACGCGATTCCACAGATGAGGGCGCCGCTCCTGTTGCTGATCGCCGGCGACGACCGGGCGACGCCTCGCGACGAGTTCGAGAAATTCGGCCAGGAACTCACCGAGGCGAATGTCCCGCACGAGATGGTGGTCTACGAAGGAGCGCCTCATTCGTTTTTCGACCGAGGCTTTGAACAGCACCGGGCCGCTTCGGACGATGCCTGGCGCCAGATGCTGGACTTCATCAAGGACCAGACACGGCAACCGGCCCGCGCTTGAACCTCGGGCGGGCCGGCGTCTGGCTCGGGTCGATGGCCAACCTGCCCGCCGCGGAGCTTCGCCGCGCGGTCGCCGAGATCGAGGCGATGGGCTTCGGCACGATCTGGATCGGAGAGGCGGTCGGCCGCGAGCCGTTTGCGGCGTCGGCCCTGATCCTTTCCTCAACCAGCCAGGTGACCGTCGCCACGGGAATCGCCAACATCTGGGTCCGCGACGCGACGGCGATGATGAACGGTGCCAGGACGCTGGCCGAGGCCTGGCCCAACCGATTCGTCCTCGGGATCGGCGTCAGCCATGTACCCCTGGTGAGCGCCCGCGGACACCAGTACCAGCGTCCGCTGACCGCAATGCGCGCCTACCTCGAGGCGATGGAGAATGCGCCTTACCGCCCGACCATGCCGAATCCGCCCCCGCCGGTGCTGCTGGCGGCCCTTGGCATCAAGATGCTGCAACTCGCGCGCGAGCGAACGGCCGGCGCGCATCCGTATTTCGTGCCCGTCGAGCACACGCTGGAAGCCCGCGGCATTCTTGGAGATGACCGCGTTCTGGCTCCCGAGATAGCCGTCGTGTTTGCCCTAAACCGCGAGGCCGCGCGAGGCACCGGCGATCGCTACATGAAGACCTATCTCAACCTGGAGAACTACCGCCGGAACCTGGTGCGTTTGGGCTGGCCTAAAGACGAGCTCGAGTCCCCGGGCAGCGATCGCATCTTCGATGCCGTTGTCGCCTGGGGCGAGGATCACGCGATCGCGAGCAAGGTGCGGCTGCACCACGACGCCGGCGCCGATCACGTGGCGGTTCAGGTTCTCACGCCGACGCCCGATCGCGCACCGCTCGACGATCTACGCCGATTGGCGCCTCTTCTCTTGAGCTGACTACAGCAGCGCGCGCTGCGCGCAGCGTATTTCGAATGGTGACGGCGATGGATGCCGCCTGCGCGGTCGCGCCCATGGGAGCCATCATCCGGCCAACTCGATGCAGCCGGCTGCCCGGCGCAAGGGTCAGGCCGACCGCCGTTGCCTGCAGACCGGCGGCCGCGCGCTGCCAGCCACGCTCAGCCGGACGAGCGCACCGAGACCGCGCCAGCAGCACCGGAATGACATAGCGAATTACCGGGGGAAGCAGGCTGACCGGTGGCAGGTCACCGGCGCGATACGCGGCGGCCGCCGCCCAGAGGCTGAGCCAGGAGTCGGCCTCGATATCGAGCAGCGCGCCCAACGGGGTCGCGCCATCGAGCCGGGCGAACCGGCCATCGAGCCAGTCGCTACACCCACCCCAGAGGAGAGCCATCCAGGCGATCCGTCTGCCCACGCGCGGGGCGGCGGTCGTTCCGGCCAGCAAGCCGGCGCTACCGGCCCGGCTGAGCGTCAGGACGTTGGCCCGGGTCAAAATGCGTTGATGCGGTTGCCGATCGTGAGCGGCCAGCAAAAGGAAACTGACCGAAACCGCACCGTTGAGCAGGGCAGCACCGACGTATCGCGCTGGCGAGGCATCACCTGGACGGCGCTCGGCGGCGTCCTGGGGCCCAGTCGTCGCTGTCATGAGCCTGATCGCCGCGATCATCTTGATGGCCGTCCGCTTCCACAACGGTGGCCGGCGACCGATGGCGACGTTCTCGGCCATTTCCGGCGGGGTTGCCCTCCTGCTCCTGGCCTCGCCGATCGCCCTTGGCCCGACACGCTGGTACGCGTGGGCCGGCCTGATGCAGCGACTGCTGATGGGAGTCCTGCTGCTGTGGCTCGAGGTGAGCGCGATCGTCTTCGTGGTACACGGAGGTTCCCGAGGGAACCAGGGTCAGCCAGCTGGCCGCCGACGCCTGGGGCGCTCGAGCTGGCCCGAGCGGTCCGGTGCTTCATACCCAGCCCAGGGGTCGTAGTCGACCTCGAGCGGTTCCTGCGGGGGCCGCTCGGATTCCGGAACGTTGCGCAGGTTGAGCCGGATTCGGGTCCAGGTCGTGTTGCGGCCCCGCATCGAGTCCACCAGGATGTCGGACGGCGCCAGGTGCGACCAGATCTCCGCATGACGCGCGCGCCAGCGCTGCAGTCCGGCGCGAGCCTCGGATTCGGTCGCCGCGCGCGCGATCTCGATCAACGGCATGGTCGTGCGCCGCCGCCCGGTCGGACCGACCGTCTTTCCCGGCGCCGGCGGCGGCACCTGCCCTTTAGGCTGAGGTCGATCCTCACGTTTCCGACGGGATAGCTGGACGCGGGCCGGCTCGCCCTCCTGCTTGGCGAAATGGGGAGGCCACGGCGCGTCGCCGAATCCAGCCGCCTCGTGCTGCCCCGAGAGTTCCAGCAAAGCGCCCAGTGACCCGACCGCCTCATCGATACCGTTGGACGGGTCGCCGATTTGCTTGAACCGTTTCGGGACGGTATCGATCGTGAAGGCTTCGGCTTCGCAGCTTGCGACTTCGTCCCACGTCAACA
>Ga0209159_1001270_pt1 | contig 19829 bp, 17 predicted proteins | sample GraSoiAngelo_144_FD_185901 | JGI IMG/M metagenome (GOLD analysis project Ga0209159, IMG submission 185901) | Grasslands soil microbial communities from the Angelo Coastal Reserve, California, USA - 14_1009_02_40cm (SPAdes) (version 2) | ecosystem: Environmental > Terrestrial > Soil > Grasslands ...
CGGCATGGCGCCGATCGTGCGCCCGGTCGGAAACAGGCCCGAGATCATCGCGCCGTTCCTGGACCGGGGTGCGTGGGGCGTTCAGGTGCCCCACGTCAACACGGCGGACGAGGCCAGGGCGGCCGTGGATGCGGTGAAGTACGGCCCCGACGGCCACCGAGGAATTTTCAGCGGCGGCCGACCCGCCGGTTACGGATTCAAGGGCGCCACCGCGGACTACGCCCGGGAAGCCAATCGCCAGACGCTGGTGTGTCTGATGCTGGAAGAGGTGGTGGCCATCGAGAACCTGCCGGACCTGGTCACGGTGCCGGGCGTCGACGTGTACTTCATCGGGTCCGGTGATCTCTCTCAGTCGATGGGCCTCACCGGACAGCAGGCTCACCCCGACGTGCAGAACGTGATGGAGCGCGGCATCAAGATCATCACCGGCGCCGGGCGCATCGCCGGGTGTAGCTGCCCCGACAATCTGATCCCCAAGTTCCTCGGCCTCGGCGTCCAGTACTTTCACAGCGGCGTGAATCGACTGCTCCAGCAGAGCAGCGAGGCGTATCTGAAGACGGTCCGCCAGGCGGCGGCCGCCGCCGGCCGGTGACGTGAGGTCGCCGCGACGGGGGATTCTCACGCTCGACCGGAGCGGCTACACTACGCGGCGGCCACGTCACCGCTGACCCTCAGGAGGAGAGTCGTGATCAAGATCCTCACGCCCCAGCAGCCGGCTCCCGTCATGGAGATCGCCCGCGAATTGCTCCCGCCCGGCATGGAGCTGGTCGTCGCCGACCCCACCGCGCCCGGGTTCTACGATGCGGCGGCGGACGCCGAGTACTATCTCGGGTCGCCGCGCTTCGGGATCGGCAACGAGTTCTTCCGCTCGGCGCCCAAGCTGAAGCTCGTGCAGCTCACCAGCGCGGGCTACGACCGCGTCGATCTCGAGGCGGCGCGCAAGGCGCGCGTGCCCGTCGCCAACAACGGCGGCGCCAACTCGGTCGCCGTCTCCGAGCACGCCGTCATGCTCATGCTGGCGGTGCACAAGAAGCTGGTGTGGCATCACCTGAACGTCGTGGCCGGCACGTGGCGGACGTCCGACTTCGCCGCGAACCGCACGTACGAGCTCGAGGGCAAGACGCTCGGCATCGTCGGCCTCGGCAACATCGGCAAGAAGGTCGCGCGGCGCGTCCGGGGCTTCGACATGGACGTCCGCTACTTCGACATCGTCCGGCTCAGCGAGGACCAGGAGGACGCGCTCGGCGTCCGCTTCGCGCTCTTCACCGAGCTCCTCCGCACGTCGGACGTCGTGACCCTGCACGTGCCGCTCACCGACGTCACCCGCGGGATGATCTCGACGCGTGAGCTCGCGATGATGAAGAGGAGCGCGATCCTCATCAACACCTGCCGTGGCCCCGTCGTCGACGAGAACGCGCTCCATCACGCGCTCACCTCCGGCACGATCGCCGGCGCCGGCCTCGACGTGATGGTGGAGGAGCCGCCGAAGAAGAACCATCCGCTGTTCTCGCTCCCGAACGTCACGCTGACGCCCCACAGCGCGGGACCGACCTGGGACAACTGGGCCAAGGCGTACCGCAACGGCTTCGACAACATCCAGCGCATACACACGGGCCAGGCGCCGCTGTGGGTGGTGCCGGAGCTGCGCGCGCTGCTCGAGGAGAAGCGCTAGCGAGGGGGAGGAGCTAGTAGGGCTCCCTGACGAAGATGAACGTCGTGCCCTGCACGATGGGGGCGCTCGCGCCGACGAACGAGACGTCGACGTCCTTCACCTGGCGCTCGCCCGCGCGCCCCGACGCCTGGAGCGCGCCCTCGATGATGTGCCAGAGGCCGTGGATGCGCCCGGTGCTCAGGCTGCCGCCGAACGTGTTCAGCGGCAGCTCGCCGTCCAGCTCGATGCGGCCGTCCTGAATGAAGTCGAGCGCCTCGCCCTCCTTGCAGAACCCGTAGGACTCGAGGCCGTAGATGACCGAGGCGGAGAAGCCGTCGTAGATCTGCGCGACGTCGACGTCTCGCGGGGAGAAGCCCGAGCGCTCCCAGGTGAGACGCGACGAGCTACGGCCGCCGTCCATGTAACTCGACAGGCTGCCGATGCGTCCCGCCACCTCAAAGGCGAGCCGCTGGCCGTAGCCCGCGATGTACGCGGGACGCGGCCGCAGATCACGCGCGCGGTCGGCGGTGGTGAGGACGATGGCGACGGCGCCCTGCACCGGGATGTCGCAGTCGTAGAGACAGAACGGGTACGCGACCATCCGCGAGCTCAGGTAATCCTCGCGCGTGAGCTCGACCTTGTGGAAGTAGGCGTGCGGGTTCCTGTGCGAGTGCCGGCGCTGGGTCACGGCGAGCGTCGCCATCTTTTCCCGGCTCTGGCCGTGCCGCTCCAGCCAGCGCGTGTACGCGACCGCCATGTGCTGCCCCGGCCCGCCGAACCCGTAGGGCGCGGTGAATTGCGTCGCGCCCTGGGCATGGGTGCCCGGCAGGTTCTGGTACGTGCCCTTGGGGTTGTGCATCGCCCGCCAGACCACCGCGTACTTGCACACGCCGGCGAGCAGCGCGTTGACCGCCTGCTGGACGGCGCCGCCGATGTTGACCGTCTCCACCTGGACGTGCCAGGCGAGGTTCGGCAGCTTCAGCATCGCCATCATGCAGTTGACCGAGACGATGGTGACGCCGTCGATGACCGCGTGTCCCGTCGCCGGCAGCTCCGGATACGTCGCCAGGCCGTCGACGTCGGCCAGGGCGAGCCCGGAGTCTTCGACGGCGCCCTTGACCGCCTCGAGCGCATGCGCGGCCAGCGGGATATCCGCGGAGCGCGTCACGCGGGAGAAGCCCACGCCGCTCACCGCGACCTTGCACCGGTGCTCCCACATTAGTTGGCACCACCCGCCAGCCGGAACTGGGGCAGCGTGATGTCGTCGTTCAGCGGCTCGAAGATCACCTCCACGCGCCGCCCCACCTTCGCCTCGGTGTAGGGCGCGTCGAGCAGGTTGGCCGCCAGCAGCGCGCCCGGCGCGTCGTCGAGCTCCACGATGATGCTCGCGTAGGGCACGGCCGGCGCGAACCGCTTGTCCCCGGCGTGGTACATGATCGTGTACGAGTAGATCGCGCCCGTGCCGCTGACCGGCTCGAACGCGAGATCGATCGCCATGCAGCTCACGCACGTCGCGTAGGGCGGATGCTGGAAGCGCCGGCACGCTTGGCAGCGCTGGAGCGCCAGCACGCCACGTTTGGCCGCGTCCCAGAACGGCTTCGTCCACTCGTTGGGGACGGGAATCGGCCGGGTCACCTTGCTCCAGTCGCTCATCGCGCGAGCCAGGATGTTGACCCGCGCCGGCCATGTCAAGGGCTCCGGTCGGCGGCGCGTATTGCGCGGCATCCCCGGCGGGTGTATCACCGCGCTCCGAGAGCTGCCGCTCACCTCACCACAACGGAGCCGCGCGATGCTGAGATACGAGTCGCCGTACGACCCGTCGACGATGCCGAAGAACCTCGAGCACGTGATCTACGAGAAGAAGGGCCACGTCGCCTACGTCACGATCAACCGCCCCGAGGTGCGCAACGCGCTCCACAGCTACGCCTACGCCGAGCTGCGCGCGTGCTGGCGCGACATCGGCCTCGACCCCAACGTCTACGTGGGGATCGTCACCGGAGCCGGCGAGGCGTTCTGCGCCGGCCGCGACGTGAAGTTCCTGGCGTCGTACCAGGACAAGGGCAGGCGGACCCCGCACGAGGATCCGAACAACCCGCTGTTCCACTGGGGCGGCGGCGGCCAGCCCAGCGACGTCAACCTCGAGAAGCCGCTGATCGCCGCGATCAACGGCTTCGCGGTCGGCGTGGGGCTGTCGCTCGCGCTGCAGTGCCAGCTCCGCGTGATGGCGGACACTGCGTGGATCGGCGACACGCACACCAGGGTCGGGCGGCTGGGCTCGGCCCACAACCTCTACGCCGCGCTGCCGCGGACCACGGCGGCCTATCTCACGCTGTGCAACGGCCGGCTCACGGCCGACGAGTGCTATCGCCAGGCCATCGTCAACAAGGTGGTGGAGCGCGGCAAGCTCATGGCCACGTGCGAGGAGATGGCCGAGATGATCTGCGACAGCTCGCCGCTCGCCGTGCAGGCGGCAGTGCGGCTGTACCGGCTGACGGCGGCCTTCGAGCCGGCGCTGGTAGCGTACGCGCGCCAGCTCGACCAGGAGATCGCCGAGAGCGAGGACGGCGCCGAGGGCCCGCGCGCGTTCCGCGAGCGGCGCAAGCCGGTGTGGAAGATGCGCTGAGCATGGCGGAGCCCTTCGGCCCGCTCAGGCCGCTGCTCGCGCCGCGCTCGGTCGCCGTCGTCGGCGCCTCGGACCGGGCGGGGAATCTCGGCGGGCTGGCCGTCGGCTTCCTCCGGAAATTCGGCTTTCGCGGCGCCGTCTGGCCGGTGAACGCCGGCCGCGCGACGGTGGCGGGGCTCCCGTGCTTTCCGAGCCTGGCCGGGCTGCCGGCCGTGCCCGACATGGCGATCGTCGCCGTGCCCGCCGAGTCCGTCCTCGGCGTCGTCGAGGAGTGCATCGAGGCCGCGGTGCCGTCGGCCGTCGTGTGGGCCGGCGGGTTCGCCGAGGGCGACGAGGCCGGCCGCGTGCGCCAGCAGCGGCTCACCGAGCTGTGCCGCGGCAGCTCGGTCAAGCTCTGCGGCCCGAACTGCATCGGCATCGTCAACACGGCGATCGGACTGACCGCGTCGTTCAGCTCCCTGATGACGGAGCTCGACCGGCTCACGCCCGGGCGCGTCTCGATGATCAGCCAGAGCGGCGGCATCGCGGTGAACGCCCACGCGCGCGCCCAGCGGCTCGGCCTCGGCTTCCGGCTCACGATCAGCAGCGGCAACGAGGCCGCGCTGGGCATCCCCGATTTCATGCGCGCGCTGCTGGACGACGACGGCACCCGCGTGATCGCCGTCTACGCCGAGGCCATGTCCGACCCTCAGGGCCTCGTCGACGCGCTGGCCGAAGCGCGGCGCCGACGGACGCCGGTCGTCGTGCTGAAGGGCGGCGCCACCGAGGCGAGCGGCCGCGCGGCGCTCGCTCACACCGGCCGGCTCGCCGGCAGCGATCGGACGTACGACGCGATCTTCCGGGAGTTCGCGGCCATTCGCGTGTTCTCTCCCGAGGAGCTGCTGGAGGTCTCCCTGCAGCTCGCCTCGCTCCCGCCGGGGCGGCTTCCCGCCGGCCATCGCGTGGTGATCAGCAGCTTCGGCGGCGGCAGCGGCGTGATCGCGACGGACCAATGCGCGCGCGAGGGGCTGGTGGTGCCGCCGCTCGATGCCCGGACGCGGGAGCGGCTCGCGCCGATCCTCACGCCGCTCGCCTCGTCGATGAACCCCGTCGATCTCACGCCCGGCTCGATGACGGATCCGAAGAACCGCGAGCATCTGCCGCGGGCGCTCGAGATCATCGCCGACGCACCGGGCGCCGACCAGTACCTGTGCTTCGCCTCGGGCTTCGGCGCGCTGGCGCCGGCGTTCGCCGACATGTTCGAGCGCGTGCGAGCGCGCGCGGGCAAGCCGGTCGGGATCAGCTGGCTGTCGCCGCCCGACGGCGTCATCGAGCGCCTGGCCGCGAGCGGCGTCATGGTGTTCACCGAGCACGGCCGGCTGATCCGCGCGGCCGGTCACCTCGCGCGGTACGCGGAAGATCTGCGGAGCCGGATCCGGGTCGTGCCGCTGGATCGGCCGCCGTTCCCGTGGCGCGACTACGTGCCGGCCGGCGGGGAGGCCGGCGTCGAGGCGCGGGGCGAGGCCGGCGGCGCCGCCGGCCTCGTCGTCACCGAGGACGTCGTGGCTCGTGTGCTCGCCGCCGCGGGACTGCCGGTGGCGCCCGGCCGCGTCGCGCGGACGGTGGACGAGGCGGTGCGGGCGGCCGACGCCGTCGGCTTCAAGGTCGCGATGAAGGCGCTGTCGCCGTCGATCACTCACCGCGCCGCCGCGGGGCTGGTCGAGCTCGACGTCGCGACTCGCGAGGCGGCGGCGCAGGCCTTCGAGGCGTTCCAGGCTCGTGCGACGGAGCTCGGCGTGACGCTCGACGGCGTGTGGGTCCAGCCCATGGTCCGCGGCCGCGTCGAGCTGCTGGTGACCGCGCTCCGCGACCCCGACTTCGGCGTGGTCGTCGGATGCGGCATGGGCGGCGGCATGACCGAGATCATCGACGACGTGGTCTTCACGCGCGCGCCGATCGATGCCGACGGCGCCTGCGACCTGCTGCGACGCGTGCGGACCGTCCGCAGGCTGCCGACGCTCCTCTCCGAGCGCCAGCTCCGCCGAGCGGCCGACTTCATCGCCGATTTCAGCGCGCTGGCCGCCACCGCGCCGTGGACGAGCTTCACGCTCGAGGTCAATCCGCTGAAGGTCGGTGAACAGGACGTCGCGGCGGTCGACGGGCTGCTGATCGTCGCGTGACGATCGCCCCGGCGGCGATCACGAAAAGCTTGACGCTCGCGGCCCGGCCGCCCTAGAGTCGCAGCGTTCCCCCCGTCGGCTCGGTACAGCGGCGGCCCGCTCGTTCACTCACAAGATCATGCTGACCGCGAGGGCGTGACACTATGAATGGAACCCGGAGAGAGTTCGTGCTTTCCCTCGGGAGCGTGCTGGCCGCCTGGCCGCTCGACGTCGCAGCACAGCCGGCACCGCGAGTGTTCCGCGTCGGCGTGCTCTCCCCTGGGACGGCTCCACCAGGACCTCTCGACGCGCTCCGACAAGGGCTTCGCGACCTCGGGTACGAGGACGGCCGCAACATCTCGATCGAATGGCGATTCGCCGGAGCCAGCAATGAGCCCCTCCGCGACCTTGCGGAGGAGCTGGTGCGCCTCAAGGTCGACGTGATCGTCGCCATCAATACCCAGGCGTCCCTCGCCGCGAAACGGGCCACCCCGACGACGCCCATCGTGATCGCGCGGGTGTCCGATCCAGTCAAGACCGGATTGGTTGCCAGCTTTGCCCATCCCGGAGGGAACATCACCGGCTTGAGCAATTTTTCAGACGAGCTGAGTGGCAAGCGGCTGGCGGTGATGAAAGAAATCATGCCGACGGTCTCGCGACTGGCGGTGCTCTGGAACATCGGGAATCCCGGCATCGAGCTCTCGGTGAGAGAGATGGAGATGGCCGCCAGGCGGTTCGGCGTCGAGCTTCACCTCCATGGAGTGAGCAGCCCGTTCGATTTCCCAGCCGCGTTCGACGGCATCACACGGGAGCACGCCAACGCGCTGTTCGTCTTCGACGACGTGTTGATGGCGACTCACAAGACACACATCCTGAGTTGGGCTGCGAAAGTCCGGCTGCCCGTGATCTCTCAGTACGCCGAGCTCGCCGAGGCCGGCGGAGTCATGGCCTACGGACCCAATATCCCCGACATCTACCGGCGCGCGGCCGTCTACGTGGACAAGATCCTCAAAGGCGCCAAGCCCGCGGACCTTCCGGTCGAGCAGCCGACCAAGATCCAGCTGGTCATCAACCTCAAGACCGCCAGGGCGCTCGGGCTCGCGATTCCGCAATCGCTGCTCCTGCGGGCGGATCAGGTGATTCAGTAGTATCTTCGGCAAACGGAGGTGTGACATGGCGCGCAACGGCTACCTGATCCTCGACAGCGACCTTCACATGATGGAGCCCGACGATCTGTGGGCCCGCTACCTCGAAGGGCCGCATCGCGCGAACCTGCCGAAGTTCTTCGGGGGTCAGCAGCGAACGCTCACCGTCAACTCGGAGGACAAGGGCAACGCGGACACCATCATGGGGATGGAGGTCGCGGGGCTGGCGATTCCCGCGCACGGCAAGGCGGCGGGCGCCACCGCGTCCAGCCGCGAGCTGCGTCGGCGGAGCCGCGCGCGGCATCCGCACTTCCAGGTCGCGCGCGGAAGCGGCTTCGACCCGGAGTCGACGCTGACCGCGATGGACATCGAGGGCGTGGACGTCGCCGTCATGTACGGCACGCGCGGCAGGCAGATCCTGATGCACGACGACCTCGCGCCGGACTACGCGGCGGCGCTCGCTCGCGCCTACAACAACTGGGCGTCGGATTACTGCCGGAAACGGCCGGACCGGCTGAAGTTTGCCGCGCAGGTGGCGATGCACAGCATCCCGGCGGCGATCGACGAGGCGCGCCGGTGCGTTCGCGAGCTGGGCGCCGTCGCGATCATCGGCACGCCGAACCCGGTCAACGGTCAGCACCTGCACGACGAGGCGTGCGATCCGCTCTGGAGCGCGCTGGAGGAGCTGGACGTGCCGATCGGCTTTCACCCGACCGGCAATACCTCGCTGAAGGACGACGCCGGGCGGCGCTACGTCGGCCACGCCAACTTCCAGCCGATCGCCCACGCCATCCGCAATCCGGTCGAGCTGATGGGGGCCATCGCCAGCATGACGACGGGCGGCATCCTGGAGCGCCACCCGCGGCTTCGCTGCGCGTTTCTCGAAGGCACCGCCGGCTGGCTCTACTGGTGGCTGTGGCGCCTCGACGACCAGTGGGAGAAGTTCGGCCCCGGCTGCGAGCACCAGCTCTCGATGCTGCCGAGCGAGTACTTCAAGCGCCAGTGCTACATCGCGCTCGACGTGGACGAGGAGCCGGCGGTCGACGTCGTCGAGAAGATGGGCGCCGACTACTTCGTGGTCTCGACCGACTATCCGCACTCCGACGGCGCGTTTCCCGAGGCGATGGAGCAGTTCTTCAGTCTGCCGCTCCGCGACGAGGTGCGCCGCAAGATCCTCTGGGACAACTGCGCGCGGCTCTACGGCATCGCCAAAGTGTGAATCACGCAGGCGCGGCGCCCTGCGTCGCGACGTACACCGCGTAGAGCGACTGGCTCGCGGCCATGAAGAGCCGATTGCGCTTCGGCCCTCCGAACGCGATGTTGGCGCACACCTCGGGCAGGCGGATCCGGCCCAGCAGCTTGCCGTCCGGATTCCACACGGTGACGCCGCTGTAGCCGAGCCCGCGTCCGCCGGGATTGCCGTTGCTCGAGACCCAGAGGTTCCCGCTGACGTCGGCGCGCACGCCGTCGGGGCCGCACTTGACGCCGTCCACCATGAAGTCGCTGAAGAGCTTCGGGTTCGACACCTTGTGGTCGGCGCCCACGTCGAAGACGTGCATGTCGCGATTGCCGCCCGCGTGCGCGTCGCCGGGGCCGCGGCCCGTGCTGATGACGTAGAGCTTCTTGTAGTCGGGTGAGAAGCAGAGCCCGTTCGGATTCGGAACCTGGGTCTCGCTGACCACGAGATCGATCCGGCCGCTCGGATCCGCGCGATACACGCTGTTCGGCAGCTCGCGCTTGGCCGTGCCGATGTCCGGCGGCTGCCCGAGGCGCTGCTTGAAGATTCCCCGAGGGTTCGAGAGCCCGCCGGGCGCGTCGACGGTGCCCTCGTAGAACTGTCCCCCGTACGGCGGATCGGTGAACCAGTAGCTGCCGTCCGAATGCGCGACGACGTCGTTCGGGGAGTTGAGCGCCTTGCCGTTGTACTTGTCCGCGATGATCGTCACCGAGCCGTCGTGCTCGTAGCGAACGACGCGCCGGGTGAGGTGCTCGCACGAGAGCTGACGGCCCTGGAAGTCGAAGGTGTTGCCGTTGCTGTTGTTCGACGGAGCGCGGAAGACGGTGACGCGGCCGTCGTCGTCGAGCCAGCGGAGCTGCCGGTTGTTCGGGATGTCACTCCACACGAGGTACCGGCCCTGCGAGCTCCACGCGGGGCCCTCCGCCCACAGCGAGCCGGTCCAGAGCCGCAGGATCGGCGTGTTGCCCTGGCGAAGGCCGTTGAATGCCGGGTCGACGGTGATGACGTCGGGATCGACGTAGGTGACGGGCGGCGCCTCGGGGCTGTAGTCGCGCGGCGGATTCGTGATCACGCTGCGCGGCTCGCCGAGCCCAGATGGCGTCTGGGCTCGCGCGATGATCGGCGCGAGCGCCGTGGCGCCGGCGAGCGCGCTCGCGGCACCGAGGAAGCGTCGACGGGAGATGTTCGCGGTGTCCATGGGCGTATCCTCCTCGGGGGCGTCGAGAGCTCAGGCGAGATGCTTCTTGAAGAACGCGATCGTTCGTTCCCAGGCGAGCTTCGCCGACGGTTCGTGGTAGCGCGGCGTCGAGTTGTTGTGGAAGCCGTGCTGGGTGCCGGGGTACATGTGCATCTCGTACTGGACGCCGCTCGCCTTCAGCGCGGTCTCGTAGGCCGGCCACATCGCGTTGATGCGCTCGTCGGTCTCGGCGTACTGGATCATGAGCGCCGCCTTGATGTCCGGCACGCGCGCCGTCTCGGCGGCGGCGCCATAGAAGGGGACGGCCGCGCTCAGATCGGCGCCGAGCGTGACCGCCAGGAAGTTGGTCGTGCCGCCGCCCCAGCAGAACCCCGTGACCCCGAGCTTGCCGGTTGAGAGCGCGTGCGATTTCAAGAAACGTGCGCTGTTCACCATGTCCGTGCGCAGCTTGGCCTGGTCGAGGCCGGCCTGGAGCGTGCGGCCGTCGTCGTCGTTGCCCGGGTAGCCACCAACCGGGGAGAGCCCGTCGGGGGCCAGAGCCAGGAACCCTTCGGTCGCGACGCGACGAGCGACGTCCTCGATGTATGGATTGAGCCCGCGGTTCTCGTGGATCACCAGGACGGTGGCGAAGGGCCCCTGCGCATTCGGCTGCACCAGATATCCACGCATCGTGCCGGAGGTACCGCCCGGAGACGGGTAGGTCACGTACTTGGCCTTGATGCGCTGGTCGGTGAAGGAGATCGTCTGGGCGAGCGCGTAGCGGGGCAACAGCGCCTCGGCCATGGCCAGCGCGGACACGCCGCCGACCGTCAACACGCCGGCCCGCTGCAGGAACTCGCGCCGGTCGATGCGCCCGTGGCAGTACTCGTCGTAGAGATCGAAGACACGCTGATCGATCTCGCTCTGGGTCAGCTCGGCCATGGCTCGATGCCTCCTCACACCTTCGCGAACGTCTTACCCGGGAAGGTGAGCTTGAGATCGCCGCAGATCGCCTCCGCGGCATTGCGGCCCGGGCCCATCGTGATTCCCGAGCCGGGATGGCTGCCGGCACCGCACAGGTAGACGTTCGTGACCGGCGATCGGTAGTCCGCGAATTCGGGGATCGGGCGGAAGCCGCCGACCTGATACGGCAGGAAGGCGCCGTGCTGGTGCGTGCCCTGGACTGCGCTCCGCATGCGGCGCTCGTAGTCGACCGGCGACTGCACGCTGCGAGCGACGATGCGCTTGCGGATCCCGGGCAGGAACGCGTCGTCGATCCACTCGAGAATGCTGTCGGCGTAGCGCTCCTTGATCTGGCTCCAGTCCGTCCCGGTGATCTTTCCTGCGCCGTCGCCGGTGACACGGTAGGGCACGAAGTGAACGATGAACTTCATCAGGCCCTTGCCGGCGGGAGCGCGACTCGGATCGACGACGGCCTCGTTGATGATGCCGACCATCGGGTTCTTCGGCAGGCGCCCGGCGCGAATGTCCACGAAGCTCGCCGCGAGATCGTCGAGTGACGCACCGGAGGCGTGCAGGTAGCACACCGTCGCCGGCTCCGGGCCGGCCTTGAAGGCAACCGGCCGATCGAGCGCGGCGTAGATGCCGAAGAACGACGGCCCCCACTCGTAACGCTGGAGCTTGCTCGCCGCCTCCGCGCCGATGATCGTGTCGCCGAGCAGATCGAGCCCGAAGTGGCGCGGATCGGCGTTGGCCGCGATCACGCCGTCGACCCCGATGCGTTCGCCGTCGGCCAGACGAACGGCGACGGCTCGCCCGTTCTCGACCACGATGGAGGCGACCTCGGCGTTGGTTCGGATCGTCCCGCCACGCGCCCGCAGCACCTTCGCGAGCGCTTCGCTGACGCGATGCATGCCGCCCCGGACGAGGCTGCAGCCGACGTCCTGGATCGCCGCTACGAACATCCACGCGAAGTGGCCGCCGAGCGGATCGTCGGGGGCGAGCCCGGCGTGCAGCCCGGCCGACGCGAAGAAGAGCCGCATCTCCGGGCTCTCGAAGGTCTCGTCGACCCAGTTGCGTGCGGTCTGCATGAGGAACCGATAGCCGTCCGCGCCGTGGGGCGCGCCGAGCTCCTCGGCGAGACGCTCGGGCCGGCTGTACATGGCGCGCACGACGGTGGGCTTGGCCGCCGCGAAGCGCGCGTAGAGCGTCCGCCACGTGTCGGCGTCGCGCCGCGAGAACCTGGCGATGCTGGCCGCCGTGGTCTCGACGTCCCGGCCGATCACGAAGGAGCGGCCGTCGGGAAAGATCTGCGCCCAGTTCGGGTTCGGCGTGATCAGCTCGAGCCCGTGCTCGGCGAGCCCGAGCTCGTCCGGCGAGGGAGAGAGCTTGGCGACGAGGTAGCCGCTCGCGTGAACGTCGGAGAGATGGCCCGGCGCGGCGATCTCCTCGGAGATCGTCATTCCCCCGATGGTCGCGTAGCGCTCGAGCACGATGACGCTGAGCCCGGCCTTCGCGAGATAGCAGGCGCACGTCAGGCCGTTGTGTCCCGCGCCGATGACGACCGCGTCGTACGAGGCCATGGGCGGACGGATGATCATGCGGCCCGAGCGCCGGTGTCAAGAAGGGGTCCGATCATGAGGCATAATTGGCAGACTCTGAACCTCACGAGGACCCGCCGATGGACTTCGAGGTCACGTACACCGAGGAGCAGCAGCGTTTCCGCCATGAGGTCCGCGCCTGGCTGGACGCCAACGTCGCGCCCGGGCTGACGCGGATTCCGGTCTCCGACGACGACAGCCGGCGGCGCTATCACGAGCTGCGCGCGTTCGGCCGCAAGCTCGGCGCCCGCGGCTGGCTCTATCCGCGCGCGCCACAGGCATACGGCGGCGGTGGCCTCGACGTCGATCACACGATCATCCTCGAGGAAGAGGTCGATCGCGTCGGGCTCGCGCTGCCGCCCTACTACGACAGCGGCGGCAAGCTCGGCTCGGCGACGATCCTCGTGTGGGGCACCGAGGCTCAGAAGCAGGCGTTTCTTCCACCCATATTTCGGGGTGAGGTGCGCACGTGGCAGTTGCTGACCGAGCCCGGCGCCGGCTCGGACCTGGCCGGCGTCACCACCGCGGCCATTCGCGACGGGGACGAGTACGTCATCAACGGCCAGAAGATCTTCGTCGGCAGCGACCACGGCACCGACCGCATCTGGATGATCGCGTGCACGAACCCGGGCGGCGCGCGCCACGAGAACCTGTCGTGGTTCATGATCGACGCCGATCTTCCTGGCATCACCGTGCAGCCCATGGAGCTGATGGGCACGGGCGGCGAGGGCGGCACCGATCCCGTGCAGAAGAACACGGTGTTCTTCGACCAGGTGCGCGTGCCCGCGTTCAGTCTGGTCGGCGGCGAGAACCAGGGCTGGAAGGCGGCCAGCACGCATCTCGAGCTGGAGCACGGCGCCGGCGGCCGCATCGGCCGCAACCGCGTGTGGGACCGGCTGCTGCGCTACTGCCAGGAGACCAAGCGCGACGGCGTCCCGCTCAGCCAGAATCCGGACACGCGCGACCTGCTCGCCGACATCTATATCCGGACGGAGGTCCAGCGGCTCTTCGGCCTGCGCAACTTCTGGCTGACGTACGCCAGGCGCCCGCGCTCCTACGAGGGCCCGCAGCTCTCCTACTACCGGAAGATGGCCGGCCTCTGGATGACCGGCGCGATCCTGGAAGCCGTCGGCCCGGCCGCGCTCACCACCGATCCCACGTGGGGCTCGGTCGACGGCTTCCTCGAGCTGCAGCAGCGCAACGGGATCATCGCCGTGCACCCGGGCGGCACCGCCGACGTCCAGCGCGTCAGCATGGCCCGGCGCATCGGAATCGGCCGCGGCGCGCGCGAGAGCGCCGGGACTGTTCATTGATCACATGGGGGGTCCGAGACGTTCCCCCCAAACCCCACGCTCCGGGCCGGGAGTGAATCCCGGCCCTCCGCGAGCGCCGGGAAGGTTCGTAGGAGGTGAGTGAGCATGCCTGTCGAGTACGAGAAGCGCGATCACATCGGGATCGTCACGCTCAGCCGCCCGACGGCGCGCAACGCCTGGGGCGCCGACTTCAACGAGGGGATCGAGCGTCACTTCGACGCCATGGAGGAGGACGACGACATCCGGTGCGCCATTCTCACCGGCGACGAGAGCGGTGGCGCGTTCTCAGCCGGCGCCAACCTGAAGGACCCGAAGACGCACACGATGGACTCGGCGGCGGAGCTGATCAAGAGCATCCCGAAGCGGAAGCACCGCGCGTTCGAGGTGCTCGGCAATTTCCCGAAACCGCTGATCGGCGCCGTCAACGGCTACGCGGTGGGCATCGGCTGCATCGTGACGTTCTGCTGCGACCTGCTCGTCGCGTCCGACCGCGCGGAGTGGCGGCTGCCGCAAGTCGCACTCGGCATCCTGCCGGCCTATGGCGGCGCCGTGCGACTCGCGCGGCTGGTCGGCCGGGGCCACGCGATGCGGATGACGCTCGGCATCCCGCTGCCGGCCGAGGAGGCGCATCGCATCGGCCTGGTCCAGTGGCTCGTGCCGCACGCCAAGCTCATGGACAAGGCGCTCGAGGTGGCGGCCCACGTCGCCTCGCTGCCGCCGCTGGCCGCGCGGCTGGCCAAGGAATCGCTGGTGCGCGGACTCGACATCCCGAACCTGTCGGACGCCTCGCTCGTCGACCTCTACCGCTTCGCGGTGCTCGAGCAGACCGAGGACAAGGCCGAGGGACACCGCGCCTGGCGTGAGAAGCGCAAGCCCGCGTTCCGCGGGCGCTAGGAGATCGGCGGGTGATAGAGGTGCGCCACGGCTTTGCCGGGGCGCGCCGAACGTTGGGGGGTATGGGGGGCCATTTCGGGGCCCCCCATCACATGAGGAGAGCACGATGGAGTTTCATGGGGTTGACGTCGGGACGCAGTTCAAGCGGATGCGCGAGCTGGTGCCGGAGGCGTATCGCGCCTTCCTCGACTTCGACAAGGTCGCGTTCAAGGACGGCGCGCTGCCGAAGAAGAGCAAAGAGCTGATCGCGCTCGGCATCGCGCAGATCACCCAGTGCCCGTGGTGCATCCAGGCTCACACGCAGAAGGCGGCCATGGCCGGCGCCGGTGACGCTGAAATCGCCGAGACGATCTTCGTGGCCATGGCGATGGCAGCGGGCGCCGCCTGGAGCCACGGCGGGCTGGTCCTGCAATGCCTGCAGGAGCACAAGGGCGCCTGACCATGGACCTGGCCCTGACCGAATCTCAGGAGATGCTGCGAACGTCTGCCCGCTCGTTCGTCGAGCGCGAGGCGCCGACGCACACGATCGTCGCGCTCCAGCGCGAGACGTCGAGCCTGGTGCCCGTGCTGTGGCGCAAGGCCGTGGACGTCGGCTGGCCCGGCATTCTCGTGCCCGCGGAGTACGGCGGCAGCGAGAGCACGCTTACCGACGCCGCTGTCCTCTTCGAGGAGCTGGGCCGTGGACCGGTGCCGGGCCCGTTCTGGAGCTCAGGTGTGCTCGGCGCGCTCATCGTGCTGGAAGCAGCGAGCGCCCAGCAGAGGAACGCCATCCTGCCGGCCGTCGCGCGAGGCGAAATCATCCTCAGCGTGGCCATCACGGATCCGAACACCTCGTGGGGCCCTCAAGCGGTCACGCTGCGGCCGCAGCGGCTCGGAGATCGCTTTCGGCTCGACGGCACCAAGCTGTTCGTGAGCGACGCGACCGCGGCGACTCATCTCATCGTGGCCGTGCGCACCGGCGACGGGCCCGCCGACGTGAGCCTGCTGATGGTCGATGCGCGAGCGCGGGGCGTGAGAACGCGCCGGCTCCCAGGCTTTCTCTCGTGGCAGGACGAGGTGACGCTCGAGGGCGTGGAGGTCGCGGCGACGGATCTTCTCGGAGGCCGCGAGAGCCAGGGTTGGGCGCAGCTCGAGCGTGCGCTCCTCCGCGCGTTGCCGGTGCTGTGCTCGTTCATGGTCGGCGGCTGCCAGGCGGTGTTCGATCTGTCGGTGAAGCACAGCCAGCAGCGCGTACAGTTCGGCGTGCCGATCGGGAAATTCCAGCGTGTGCAGGATCACATCATCCGGCTGGTCAATCATCTCGACGGTGCGCGCTGGACCACGGCCGAAGCGCTCTGGAAGCTCGACACGGGACGCCCGGCCGCCGACGCCGTGCACCTGGCCAAAGCGGTCGCGAGCGAGGGCTACCTCGAAGCGTGCAACGCCGCCCACGAGGTGCATGCCGGCCAGGGCAGCCTCACCGAGTACGGCCTGGCCGCCCACACCCAGATGTCGCGCACGCTCTTCGCCTACCTCGGCGATCCGCGCTGGCACAAGCGCCGGATGGCCGACGCGTTAGGGTGGTAGTGCGAGCCGAGACGCGTCGGGCGGCGAGGCGAGCGGTGAAATGCTCGGTGTCGTGCGAGCCGAGACGCGTCGGGCGGCGAGGCGAGCGGTGAAATGCTCGGTGTCGTGCGAGCCGAGGCGCGCCGGGCGACGAGGCGAGCGGTGAAATGCTCGGTGTCGTGCGAGCCGAGACGCGTCGGGCGTGGCCGTGCGAGGTGAGGCCGTCCGACGGACGAGCCGAGCGCTGAAATCGCCAAAAATGGCGAGCGGTGAAATGCTCGGTGTCGTGCGAGCCGAGACGCGTCGGGCGTGGCCGTGCGAGGTGAGGCCGTCCGACGGACGAGCCGAGCGCTGAAATCGCCAAAAATGGCGAACGGCTCACGCCGTCGACGCCGACGGGTGCAGGCCAACCGAAAAGCCCTCGGCGATCGCTCGGACCACAGACCGTGGCGTGAGCACCGCGAGCTCGACGTCGTCCCCCCGAGTTTTTTGCGCCTCGTAACCGGCGAACGTCCAGCGGAGCAGCCTGCGCTCGTGAACGAGAAAGGCGCGGTGCTCGTCGTCAGCAACCATCACGCCAGCCGGAAGATGCGACAGCCGGTCGCGATAGGTGCGCTTGGCTCCGCCTGAACCGAGTCGCTCGGCGTGGAGGACGCGATCCATGTCGTCCGCCGATGGCCGCGCAGCAGTGCTCAGGTCGCGGTTGGCGGCGGCCCAGCGCTCGCGAAAGAGGTCGTAGCGAGCCCGCTGGCACTCGGCGCATGGCCTGTGGCCGGCAGCGAGTGCGGTGGCCTCGTCGAGGAAGAACAGCTCGGTGTAGCGGCCGGGCGTCATCACCGTTCGCCGGCGGCCCTTGAACTCCAGCAGGCAGGCGATCCAGCGCCGGCTCACGAACGGGCGCACGATCCGCTGGGCGGTATCGTGAAGGCAGCCGCCACGGTTTCCCATCAGGGTGCCGCGCTCCGGGGTAGCGATCAGCTCGCCGAATGGCGTGACGCGATTCTGTCGAGGCAACGAATCAGGAGTATACGGTAGTGTCTCGGCGTGACTCTGATGCCCGCGATGGAAGCGGCGCGTCGAAGGAGGAAGCTCAATGTGCACAAGCACGCTGCGCGCAGTCGCCTCTACGGCTGCCACATGTGCGGTGATTCTCCTCGGCGCAGCGGCGGGCGCTCAAAACCTCGCCCCGGCGGGGCCGGGGTTCCAGGTCGAGTCGGCACCACGCCCCGGGGGGCGTCCTGCCGTCGAGGGCTACATTCACAATGAAAGGTACGTCTGGCTGAGCGATGTCCGTGTCAGGGTGGAGGTATTAAACGCCGATGGAATTACGGTGGAGGAAGCCTCCGGCTGGGTCGTCGGCAACATTCGCCCGGGTGGCAGGGGATACTTCGCCGTGGCGGTCAAGCGGCTCGGAGCATCCTACCGAGTGAGTGTCGTATCGTTCGACGTGGTTCCTCAAGGCGGCGCCTGAAGGTTCTCTGGCCACCCAAACTGTCCGCCTCGTAGCGTAAGGTCGGTATGCCCGCGCGTGGACGTGTCAGCCGCCGCGGGGGATAATCCCGGCGCCAATGCGTATGCGAGTGACCGAGGAGCGCCGCGGAGCGAGATGAGCCAGCCGTTCGCCGGCGTCACGGTGCTCGAGTTCGGCCACTTCATCGCCGTGCCGTGGGCGGGACAGGCGCTCGCCGACGGCGGCGCGCACGTGATCAAGATCGAGCCGCAGGAGGGCGAGCCGAGCCGCCACATCGCTCCGCTCGGCGGCGGCGAGAGCCGTCACTTCCTGATCCGCAACCGCGGCAAGCACACGCTTCCCCTCGACCTGCGCCATCCCGACGCGCGCGCGGTCCTCGACGCGCTGCTCGCCCGCGCCGACGTCGTGCTGGCCAACATGCGTCCTGGCCTCGCCGCCGAGCTCGGCCTCGAGTACGAGCAGCTCGCGCCGCGCTACCCGCGGCTCGTCGTCGGCACGGTGACGGCGTTCGGCCCGCACGGGCCCGATGCCGCACGCGCCGGCATGGACCACGTCGTCCAGGCCCGGAGCGGCCTCATGGTGACGGGCGGGCGTACGAAGGACGGCCTGCCCACGTCCGGCGAGTCGCCGATCGCGGATTACATGGCGGCCGCGCTGCTGGCCTTCGGCGTCACGTCTGCGCTTTACCGGCGCGAGCGGACCGGGCGCGGTGGGCGCGTGGACACCTCGCTCCTGCTGGCCGCGCTCGCGCTCCAGAACAACCTCATGGTGCGCGTGGACGCGCTCGACGGCGCCCGCGACGCCGGCTTCCTCGACTGGCTCGGCCAGGCGCGCGGCGGCGGCGTCCCGTTCGCCGAGCAGGTGGAGCGGATGCCGCGCAATCGCGTGGTCGCTTCGCAAGCGATCTACATCCGAACCTATGCGACGAAGGACGCCGCGCTCGCCGTCGCGTGCGGCAGCCCGTCGCTCAGGCGGAAGTTCATCGTTGCGGTCGGCCACGCGGATCCCGCGCTGACCGGCAGCGTCCCCGACGTCAACGCCCACTACGCGGCGCTCAAGCCGGCCGTCGAGGCCACGGTCGCCTCGCGCACGACCGCGGAGTGGCAGGCCCACCTCGACGCACACGGCGTTCCGGCCAGCGGCGTGTCGCTGCCGATCGAGATGCTGGACGATCCACAACCCGCCGCCAACGGCATGTTCCACCGCTTCGATCACCCCACGCTCGGACCGGCGACCGTGCTCGGCCCGCCCGTTCGCGTCGACGACGGTTTCGTACCCGGACCACCGACGCCGGCGTTCGGCAGCGAGGCGCGCGCCATCCTCGCGTGGGCTGGCTTCGACGACGGGGACATCACGCGCTTTCTCGCCGGGGCGGTGCTCGATACCAGCCGGCGGCCAACCTGAACCGCAGGCGTTGGAGGACAGCATGGACGGACATTCCACAGGGCGCCGCGACTTTCTGAAGCAGATCACGGCCCTGAGCGCGGCACCGATCGTCGCCGGCTTGCAGCCGAAGAGCGCTTACGATCCCTCGGCCCGATTCGAGCTCAAGGTCACCGAGGTGGAGTTCCTGCGCACGCCCAGGGGGCGTCAGCTGATGGCCCGCGTGTATCAACCGCAGGGCGCGGGGCCATTTCCGACGGTGCTCGATCTCCACGGCGGCGCCTGGCGTCGCAAGGACCGCTTCGCCGAGGAGCCGATGGACCGCGCCATCGCCACCAGCGGCGTCCTCGTCGTCGCCATCGATCTGAGGCTCTCGGAAGAGGCGCCGTACCCGGCCTCGGTGCAGGACGCCAACTATGGCGTGCGCTGGCTCAAGGCGAGAGCCGTCGAGTGGAACGGCGACCCGACGCGAATCGGCGTGTACGGAAGCTCCAGCGGCGGCCACGTCGCCCAGTTGCTGGCCATGCGCCCGCGCGATCCGCGGTACAACGCGTTGGCCCTGTCAGCAGCGCCCAACGTCGACGCGACGGTGGCGTACGTCGCGACCCGTTCGCCGATCAGCGACCCGTACGCGCGCTTCCAGCAAGCCGAGCGGATGAAGCGCGAAGGGATGATCGAGAATAGCCGGATC
>Ga0209159_1001275_pt1 | contig 19789 bp, 18 predicted proteins | sample GraSoiAngelo_144_FD_185901 | JGI IMG/M metagenome (GOLD analysis project Ga0209159, IMG submission 185901) | Grasslands soil microbial communities from the Angelo Coastal Reserve, California, USA - 14_1009_02_40cm (SPAdes) (version 2) | ecosystem: Environmental > Terrestrial > Soil > Grasslands ...
ATATAGAACCAATCTGCAACTCCATCCAGCCGAGATTCCAGAAAACACCCATAAAACCAGGAAAAACACGGAAATTCGCCTTGACTTCAGCATTTTGGGGGTTGAGATATGCTCTGGACACCAAAATTCACTCGAACGCAGTTTTGAGCCTTTGCTTCGGGGAATTTTCTCCCAAGTCTGCCTTGTGGGCCGCGCGACAAACCGCGGGAGCAGGGCCTCATTCTGTGGAAAGGGATTGAAACTATGGCCGACTCGCGGGAAGTGATGAACATTCGCCAGGCTTCGCAGTACCTGGGAGTGAGTCCGGACACGCTGTACAAGTACGTCGGGGAACAAAAAATCCCCGCCTTCAAGCTGGGCAACCGCTGGCGCTTCAAGAAGTCGAAGCTTGATCAGTGGATGGAAGATAAGTCGAACCAGATGGAAGCACGAAGCAAGAAGAAACCGAAGGCAGCCGTGAAAGCTGCCGGGCAACCGTAAAGGCGGGCACATGTTTGGATTCGGAGCGAAGACGATTGTTGGCCTGGATGTGGGATCCTCGAGCATCAAGGCGGTGGAGCTGAAGCGCGGACGCGATGGAATTGAAGTCGCCCATCTCGGACTGGAGCCTTTGGCGCCCGATATCGTGGTCGATTCCATGATTGTAGACTCGGGCACGGTTTCGACCGCGATTTCAAAGTTGTTTACCGACAACGAGATCAAGTCGAAGGCCGTCGCAACCGCGGTAAGCGGACACTCAGTGATTGTGAAGAAGATCTCGCTGCCCTCGATGAGCGATCAGGAACTTGCTGAAACCATCGAGAAGGAAGCCGCACAGCACATCCCGTTTGATCTAGCCGACGTGAATCTCGACTACCAGATTCTGTCCGAAGACGCGGGCAATCCGCAGATGGACGTTCTTCTTGTCGCCGTCAAGAAGGACAAGATTCTCAACTACACCAACGTACTCTCGATGGCGGGAAGAACTCCGGCTATTGTGGACATCGATGCCCTCGCGCTGCAGAACTGCTACGAATACAACTACGAGCCTGCGCCGGGTCAGGTGGTCGCATTGCTGAACCTGGGCGCGAGCGTGATGAATATCAACATCGTGAAGGGCACTACTCCCCTGTTCCCGCGCGATGTCAGCGTCGGCGGGCATCAGTACACAGACTCACTGCAGAAAGAACTTGACCTGAGCTTCGACGACGCTGAAGCGCTGAAGTTGGGCAAGAAGGTGGGCACCGTCAGCGAAGATGCCAAAACGCCCATCCTGCAGCAGGTGACTGAAATTATCGTTTTGGAAATTCAGAAGACGTTCGATTTCTTCCGTGCCAGCGCGGCAGGAGAGCACATCGAGAAGATTTACCTGGCGGGGGGATCTTCAAAGGTCCCGGGCCTGGTCGAAGCCCTGCGCCAGGAGTTCTCGCTGCCGGTGGAGATTTTTAATCCATTCCAGCGGATTGCGCCGCCAGCGCAAGGACCGGGAGTGGAACTGATCGAGCAGAACGCCGGCCAATTGGCAGTTGCGGTGGGGTTGGCCCTGAGGAGTTTTGACGACCTATGATCCGAATCAATTTGCTGGGAACACCGAAGTCGAAAAATAAGCATTCCGCTGCTTCCACGGTCGCGGCCATGGATATGGGTGATGTCGGCTCGCCGGCAATGAAAGTGGCGGTCGCTGCGGCCCTGCTGGTCGTGTTCAACCTAGGATACTGGTACAAGCTCGATCGGGAGAAGCAGAGCATCGCAACCAAAATGACGGCTGCCGAGCAGAAGAATCACGAGCTTGCGGGCGTGAAGGCTCGGTATCTGGAGCGGCAAAAGCAAGCAGAGAACTACAAGCGCCGCGTGGACGTCATCGATCAGCTCCGGGCCCAGCAGGCCGGTCCGGTCAATCTGCTGAATACCATCGGAAGTACGGTGAACAGTACCGAGGCAGTGTGGCTGGACTCGATGATCGATGCCGGGAACAGCGTGGATATTAAAGGCATGGCCTTGAGCGCCGATGCCGTAGCCAACCTGATCTCGAATCTGCAAAAGACTGGGTACTTCAAGAATATTGAGATCAAGGAAACCTTTCAGGACGAGACTTTTCGCGACATGCAGGCATTTCAGTTCACGCTGAGCTGCGAAAAGACCAAGTCCTAAGGCGGGAAATCATGAATTTTAATGACATGCCGGGTATCAAGCAGTGGGCAGTGGTATTAGGCGGAGCGCTATTGCTGAGTGTGGCTCTGTATTTCACGCTATTCAAATCACAGCGGGACGCCAATACAGCTGCTCAGCAAAGGCTCGACGATAAGGTCAAAGAGAACGCCGAACTCGAAACCTATAGGCCTCGTCTGGCTGAAATCGAACGCCAGCTTGCCAGCCTCAAGCAGCAACTCGAAATCGAGCGGCGCATCGTGCCGGATGATAAGGAAGTCGACAACTTTATGCGCATGATGGACTCTGAGGCGATGAAGTCCGGTGTCGAACTCCGCCGATATACGGCGAAAGGTGTCAATAGCAAAGATTTTTATAGCGAATTGCCTTTCGAGATGGAACTTGATGGTCCCTATTACTCGATGCTCAATTTCTTTGACCGCGTGGGCAAGCTCGAGCGAATCATCAATGTCTCCGGACTGCTGGTGGCCAGCACGAAGAAATCCTCCGACGCGAAGGTCAAGCACCAATACCAGTACGCGCCCGGTGAGAGCGTTGCTGCCACCTACACGGCGACCACTTTCTTCAGTCATGATCTCGAACCCGGCGCGCCCGGCAAACCAGCAGCGAGGAAAAAGTAGGGGAACCTATGAAGCTGATGACAGCAATTCTTTTGTTGGGATTCTGCGGAGCTGCCTGGGCGCAGAACCCGGATGTGATCCAGGACACGCGGACGACAATGAAGTTGGTGCAGCAGAAAAAAGCGTTGGACTCAGACGCGGCGTTGGCGGCTTCGCAGCCTAATGCATCGAAACCTGCCCCATCCCAGCCAGCCAAAGCTGCGCCGGCTAAGGCGTCTCCAACAAGCAAGCCCGTAACCGCTCTGCCGCCTGTACCCAAGCCGGCGAATGCGAACAAGCAAGTTCCGGCCAAGGCGAATGCCGGAAAAACGCCGGGAGCTCACAAGACACCGCCGGCAATAAAATCCGCAGCCGCTCCGAAAGCAGATGCGAAGCCCGCGAGTGCGAACCCGAAGAGCGCTGCTAGGAAATCGCAGCCCAAACAGAGGATCGCCGTGGAAGACAAGAACCAACCGGCCCAGCATCAGAAAAAAGAGGCAGAAGTGATCAATCTGACTGGGCGGCGCGATCCGTTTATCAGTCCGGTGGTGAATCGCAGCATGGTCGGATCAGGGTGCAGTACAGGTAAGCGCTGCTTGTCGATCGGAGAAGTGAATCTTAAAGGTGTGGTGAAAGCCGATACCGGCATGATAGCGGTTGTCGTCAACACCATGAACAAGGCTTATTTCCTGAGAGAGAACGATCCCGTGTTCAACGGGTATGTGGTGAAGATCACGGGTGACTCCATCATTTTCAAAGAGACGTTACAGGATAAGCTGGGCAAGCCATTTACGCGTGAAGTTACGAAGAAGATTCCAACGCCGGCCGTGTAATCCGGCGAACGGCGGGTTACAGCGCCGGATAATTTGCAAGAAAGATAACCGGCGAGCAAGCACGCGCCGTGGGGAGAAGCGAAATGCGAAAGCAATTGTTGGGTGTTTTCATATCGCTGCTTTTGTTGGTTTTTATCGCGGCAGCGGCCGAGACGCAGAGCACGGGCACAGAGACTGTAAAGCACGCTGTTCTGCAGAAGGTTGACGTCGTGCGGGGCGATGACAGCGTGAGTTTGGAGATAACCGCTCGTGGCCAACTAACGCCTCAGTTAAGCACTCTTGCTCACCCTGCGCGAGTCGTGCTCGACCTGCCTAACACATCGGTGGCTACTTCCCAGACCCACATCGACGTGGGGAGCAATGGAGTTCAGACCGTACGGGTTGGTATGAACGGGCAACAACCTCCCAGCACGCGAGTCGTCATTGATCTGCAGCAAGCCTGCAAGTATGAACTCATGCCCGTCGACGGGAATAAACTGGTCTTGAAATTGCACACCGGGCCGGTGGTGGCGAAAGCTCCCAGTTCCACCGCTCCCGTTTCGCAACCTTCCGCTCCGGCAATCTCTACGCCTGCAACCAAGAACCTTGAGGTTGCGGCAAGCCAGTCCGTGGTGAAACCCCCAGCAGTTGCAGATACCAAGCGTCCTGATTCCGCGAACGATTTTGTATTCGTCGAACCCTCGTACAAGCCGAAGACAACGGCCGAAGAGCAGAAGACTCCCGTCCTGGAGCCCGCAGACCGGGCTCTGGCTGCTGCCGGTAAGTTTGTGGATCGTCCGGAAGGCAATCTGCTGCCCACGGCCAGCGCGGCGATGCAAGCGCCCGGCTCGGTGCCATCGCAGCCCGCAGTAAACCTGGCCGCCGAGCAGAAGTCGCAGTCGCAGCAGAATCCGGCTGTAAATGGCCCAAAGTACACTGGCGAGCCGATTTCGGTGAACTTGAAAGATGTCGACTTGAAAGACTTCTTCCGCCTGATTCACGAAATCAGCGGACTGAATGTTGTGCTGGATCCGAACGTCAAAGGAAGTCTAACCATTGTCCTGGATGACGTACCTTGGGATCAGGCCCTCGACATCGTTCTGAAGAACAATAGTCTTTCGCGGCAGCTCGAAGGGAATGTGCTGCGCATCGCTACTGTCGATACTCTGCGCAAGGAAGCCGAAGCGAAGCGCGCGCAGCAGGAAGCCGAAGCACTGGCCGTTGATAAGGTCACCGTCACTCGCTTCCTGAGCTACGCGCACTCGAAAGATGTAGTGCCGACGGTAAAGAAATTCCTTACCCAGCGGGGTGACGTAATCTCGGACGACCGCACGAACGCACTCATCATCGAAGATATTCCTTCGGTTATGCCGGCGGTTGATCGCCTGCTGACGCAGCTTGATCGCAAGACGCAGGAAGTCGAAATCGAAGCTCGCGTCGTAGCCGCTACCCGCAGCTTCGCCCGCGACATTGGAACGCAACTAGGATTCGGGTGGGGCAACTCGCCTAGTGCGATTGGCGGTGCCTCGAGCGCTGGCGCTTCACCAATTAAAGTGGGCGGCCTGGCTCCAAAATACATCACAATAGGCGATTCTATCCCGTTGTTCTCCAACCTGCCGGTCACCAGCCCGACGAGCGGATTCAGCTTCACAAACGAAAGCAACAACTACCGCATAGATGCGATCTTGACCATGGCGGAGTCGCGCGGGTTGCTGAAGATTCTCTCTCGTCCGCGGGTGGTCACTCAGAACAACATTCAGGCTCTGGTGCGCCAGGGAGTGCGCGTTCCGATCGTCACGCAGGCACAGTTGGGTGGTCCGCCAACAGTTACTTACGTTGACGCTTTCCTGCGTCTGACCGTGGTTCCGCAGATCACGTCGGAAGGAACGATCTTCCTGAACGTGGACGTCGAGAACACCACACCTGATTTCGGGCATACGATTCAGGGCAACCCGACTTTGATTACGCAGCAGGCGACTACGCAGGTGCTGGTCACTGACGGTGGAACCGTCGTTATTGGCGGTGTCATCCAGACTCAGAATTCGGTCAACATCGCGCAGGTGCCGCTGCTTGGAAATATTCCAGCTATCGGCAATCTGTTCAAGCGTCGCACCGTGAGCACCGCAAACCAGGAGCTGATTTTCTTCATTACTCCGCGCATTATCCAGACGTAGAATTCGGGTTAGCAGCAAGACAGCCGCCGGTTCCTGCAATACGGGGGCCGGCGGTTCTGTTTGGGTCGTTCGTCTCTGTCTGTCGATGGCGGCTAAAATCCTGAGTCCCCTTCTCCGCCGCCGGCTTGAACCAGCTTTCGCTGGGCTGCGCTGCTACACTCGGATTAATGGACTACGAGAGCAGGCAGCAAAATTTGCGGAGCAAGCTAAGCCGTCATCGTCTCGATGGCCTGCTGATCGTTCATCTTCCAAACATTCGCTACCTCTCGGGCTTCACCGGTAGTTCAGCCATCCTCGTGGTCACCGAGAGCAAATCCGTTTTCTTCAGTGATGGACGTTACTCGGCACAAGCCAAAGCCGAGGTGCAAGGCGCGAAAGTCATGATCAGCCGAAAAGCCCCGATTCTTACCGCGGCCGAGTGGATGCTCCGGAATCGTCCTAAGCTGGGCAAGTCCCGCATCAGGGTTGGCATCGAAGGAGATCACCTATCAGTAGCAGCACGGACCCGCCTTCTAAACACCTTGTCATCGAAGTTTCTACTCCGCGAAGCTCCGCCGATCATTGAGCAAGCACGAATGGTGAAGGATGCGGCAGAAATCGAGCTAATTCGGCGAGCCGTCCGGCTGGGCAGCAGCCTTTTCGATCGAATCTTAGAAACTATCCGTCCCGGCATTAGCGAAGCCGAAGTCGCCTGGGAACTCGAGTACGCCGCGCGGAAGTCGGGCGCCGACGACATGTCATTTCCGACCATTATTGCCTCGGGCGAACGGTCCTCATTGCCTCACGGCCGAGCCTCCCAAGCGGCTATCCCACCGCAGGCATTCGTGGTCTGCGACTTCGGTGTTATACTCTCAGGCTATTGTTCTGACATGACTCGCACTGTGTACGTGGGTAGGCCCACTGCGGAGGCGCACAAGTTCTATCAGGCTGTACGGGACGCCCAGCAAGCGGCAATTGAGGCTGTCAGACCTGGAGTAAGCGTCGGCGAGGTCGATCAGGCTGCTCGCAAGCTATTGCGAAGAGAAGGTTTAAGCAAGTATTTTACCCATTCCACCGGCCATGGCGTGGGCTTGGAAATCCACGAGGCTCCTCGCGTTGCCGCTGGGCTGAGTGAAACCCTCAGACCGGGAGTGATCATCACGATTGAACCGGGCGTTTATATCCCTGGGAAATGCGGGGTACGGATCGAGGATATGGTAGTGGTGACCGAGCATGGATGCGAAATTCTGACGGCCACGAGTAAGGAACTAATGGCTGTCGTATGACAGTCATAGTTTCCTGGAACAAACTGCCCGGGCAGCTCTGCTCTTCTTTCCGGCCGGGCGCGCAGGCAGAGACTGGTCCCACCGTAGACGATGAATCTGAAAGAGATCAAAGAACTCATCGAGTTCTTAAAAGAACAGGAAATCGCCGAGTTCGAGCTGGAGCGCGGCGATGTGAAGGTCCGGATCAAGCGCGCTCCGAACTCAAGCGCACCTGCGCAGGATACTCGCACCATCGCTGTACAAGCAGCGTCATCGATACCGGAGAACGCAGTAGCACAGCCCATCACCTCGCCTGCGGTACCCGGCACTCCCAAAGAATCCGAGGCCAAAGGTGAAGGGCCGCTCCACACCGTCCGCTCGCCCATCGTCGGAACATTTTACGAGTCGCCGTCGCCGGGATCGCCGCCTTTTGTGAAGCCAGGGGACGCGGTGGAGGTTGGCCAAGTCTTGTGCATTGTGGAAGCCATGAAGCTGATGAACGAAATCGAATCGGATGTAGCCGGAGAGGTGGTTAAGAAATTGGTAGCCAATGGCCAGCCGATTGAATATGGGCAGGAGCTGTTTGTCATACGCCCGAAGAGCTAGAAAGCCGCGGACGGAAACCCATGGCGCGCGAAGCGCGCCATTTTTGTGCCTGTAACTGGCGCTGCCCGCGGTTAACTCCGCGGCAACGCCTGGCAAGGATCTCGTTCTACGCATGTTCAAGAAGATACTCATCGCCAATCGAGGCGAGATTGCCCTTCGTGTCATCTGCGCCTGCAAAGAGCTCGGAATCCGCACGGTGGCGATCTACAGCGAGGCCGACCGCAACTCGTTGCCGGTCCGGTTTGCCGACGAAGCCATCTGCATCGGCCCTCCTCAGCTTGGGCAAAGCTACTTGAACATCCCCGCTGTCATCAGTGCTGCCGAAATCGCTAATGTCGACGCCATCCATCCTGGTTACGGGCTGCTCGCAGAAAATGCCAATTTCGCCGAAGTCTCCGAGACCTGCAATATCAAATTCATTGGACCGCCACCTGAAATCACCCGTCTGATGGGGGAGAAGGAAAAAGCTCGTGCGGCAATGAAGAATGCCGGCGTGCCTATCCTGCCTGGATCAGAGGGCATTCTCGCGGGCGAAGGCGAGGCCTTGGAATGGGCGCGGCAAGTTGGATTTCCAGTGATCGTTAAGGCTTCGGCCGGCGGCGGCGGGCGCGGCATGCGCATTGTCCGCAATGAAGAAGAGCTTCCCGCACTTTTCAAAGCTGCGCAATCCGAGGCGGCTGCAGCATTTGGCAACGGCGATCTTTATATGGAGAAGTTTATCGAACGCCCGCGCCACATTGAATTCCAGATTCTGGCCGATCAATACGGCAATGTGGTAAGCCTGGGCGAGCGCGAATGCTCGATTCAGCGGCGGCATCAGAAGTTGCTCGAGGAGTCTCCCTCCACCCAGATGACGCCTGAACTGCGAGAAAATATCGGGGGAGTTCTCTGTAAGACTTTGTCGGATATCGGCTACGTTAACGCCGGCACTATCGAGTTCCTCATGGATGAGGATCGACGGCTTTACTTCATCGAAATGAATACCCGCATTCAGGTCGAGCACCCGGTCACAGAGATGGTTACGGATGTCGATTTGGTCAAGAGTCAGATTCTGCTTGCCGCCGGCGAGCGCATGGAAGATGTGTTGCACGGGCCCATTGTGCACCGTGGTCATGCCATCGAATGCCGCATCAATGCTGAACATCCGGAGAAGTTCACGCCATCAGCGGGCAAGATTACCGCCTTCCATCCTCCTGGAGGCACCGGGGTAAGAATCGATACAGCAGCTTACGCAGAAGGCGTGATTCCGCCTTACTATGATTCACTGATCGCCAAGCTGGTGGTACGCGGCAGAGATCGGTCAGAAGCGGTTTCGCGCATGTCCCGAGCGCTGGAAATGTTCATTGTTGAAGGTATCTACACCACGATTCCGCTGCATCGGAAGATCTTGGCTGACGCCGACTTTCGCGCAGGGAAGCTGGATACAACCTTCATTGACCGCTTCCTTGCAAAGAACGGGAAGGAGAAGGTAAGTGCTTAGGTTAGCCAGCTTGCGGCCCGAATAGGAGGTTAAGGGAAAACTGTGAACTGGAAACTGAAAATCGGAAAACTGTTCCTGCCTTCGAATTCCGCGTCATTTAACTCGAGATTTGCGAATTAAGAAGAGTTCTCAGTTTGGAGTTCTCAGTTGTCAGTAAAAACGCATGTTCAGTTTGCCTAGGCTGTATGCCATTGTCGATTCCGGCTTCCATCCGGAACTGAACGAGCTAGTGTCATTCTGCGAAGACCTGCGAGCCGCAGGCTGCGAGTTGATGCAGTATCGGAATAAGGACAGCAATGCCCGGCAGGCTCTAGACCAGGCAACAAATTTACGACAGCGGCTTGGTGCCTCAGTCAAGTTGATCATGAACGATCGTGCAGATCTTTGCCTCGCTGCTCAATTCGACGGCGTCCACGTAGGCCAGGACGACCTCTTGCCAGAGAGTGCCAGGCGAGTCATCGGGCCAAACCGCTGGCTCGGAGTTTCGACGCACAATCCCGAGCAGGTCGCGGAAGCTGATCAGACCTCGGCAGACTACATTGCCATCGGCCCTGTATTCGCAACGGCCAGCAAACAAAATCCCGATCCAATCGTCGGCGTGGATGGCGTGCGCCGGGCGCGGAGACTTACGCGCAAGCCCCTGGTCGCGATCGGCGGAATCACAAGGGCGAACTGCCGGGAGGTTATTGAGGCTGGGGCTGATTCCGTAGCGGTTATATCTGATCTGATATCCGAATCTCGCAAATCAGCAGAGGAATTCTTGCGAATATTAGGATAAAGTAACGCCGCTACCCCTGTTCATCGTAAGAATCGACCGGCGAAGACGCCGCGCCAACATTCGGAGGACCACTGAGCACTGACATTCGACAGCCCGCACCCGCGGTTAGCACCGACTGGCAAACTCATAGTCAACAGGATCACGAACTGGTCAAAGGCCTAGGCCTGACCAGCGCCACGATGCTGGTCATGGGCTCAATGATCGGCTCGGGGATCTTTATAGTTTCCGCTGAGATCGCCAGAGAAGTGAATTCACCCGCGCTGCTGATCGGTGCTTGGGTTGTAACCGGTTTCCTGACCATCGTTGGTGCCCTGAGCTACGGCGAGCTGGCCGCCATGATGCCTCGCGCCGGCGGGCAGTACGTTTACTTGCGCGAAGCCCTCGGTCCGCTCTGGGGTTTTCTTTACGGCTGGACTCTGTTCTTGGTGATTCAGACCGGCACCATTGCCGCCGTCGGCGTCGCATTCGGCAAGTTTCTTGGCGTCTTTTTTCCTTCCATTTCCTCTTCCGCCTGGATTTTGCACCTCGCCAAAGTGCCCCCAATTCACATTGGCCCAATGGTTCTGGGCAATATGGATGTGGGGCTGAATACGCAAAATCTGATTGCCATTCTTGTGGTGGTTGTACTTTCTGTGATCAACATCTTCGGCGTCAGAACTGGAGCCCTAATCCAGAACATTTTTACTTCTGCGAAAGTCGCTGCGCTGCTGGGATTGGCATTGTTCGGATTGCTCCGTGGGCGCAATGCCCTGGCACTCGCCGCCAATTTTCACGGGCACTTCTGGGATAACGCAGGGCTGGACACACTTCATGATATCGGCGGGGGTGTCCTGGTCGGCACTATCACGGTGATCGCCGTCGCCCAAGTCGGATCGCTCTTTTCCGCCGACGCCTGGAACAATGTCACCTTCACAGCCGGGGAGGTGAAAAATCCGAGCCGGAATCTGCCACTCTCGCTTGTGCTCGGAACGGGCATTGTGATCGCCCTTTACATCGCCTGCAACTTTATCTATCTCAATGCGCTGCCACTGGACGGAAGTCCGACCGGCGCGACTATCCTGGAGCGTGGCATCAAATATGCCGCTGAGGACCGGGTCGGCACGGCAGTCATGACCCAGATGTTGGGCGCGCTTGGCGGCTCGCTCATGGCCATCGCCATCCTGCTTTCCAGTTTCGGTTGTGCCAATGGGCTGATCCTTTCAGGTGCGCGCGTTTACTACGCCATGGCGAAGGATGGTCTGTTCTTCCGCAGCGTGGCCAAGCTGCATCCTACTTATAAAACACCTGTCACCTCGTTGATGGTGCAGATGGTTTGGACTTGCGTGCTTTGTATCTCAGGCACGTACGGCCAGCTTTTGGACTACATCATCTTCGCCGTATTGGTGTTCTACATTCTGACGATTTTTGGGCTTTTTGTGCTTCGCCGTACCCATGCCAACGCCGAGCGGCCCTACCGGGCCATTGGTTACCCTGTACTCCCGGCTGTTTACATTGTGATGGCAATGTTTATAGATGTCGTACTATTACGCTATAAACCGCAGTACACTTGGCCGGGATTGATCATTGTGTTGACGGGAATCCCGGTGTATTTCCTCTGGTCGAGGATGAATACGGCCAGGGATCTGGAGCCATAGGAACGGGAAGGTACGAGTTCACTCGTGCCCTAATAGTCGCATTTAAGCGGGCTTACCCGCTGGGAAAACGGAGAACTGGATGGCTAACCTGCTGGCCAAGAAACCCCTGAACCTCATCATGTCCGAAGCGCACGAAACGGGAGAGCACAGCCTGAAGCGCGCGCTGGGTCCTGGCAATCTCATATCACTCGGGATCGGCGCCATAATCGGCACCGGAATTTTCGTGCTCACCGGCGCAGCGTCCGCGCAATACGCTGGCCCAGCAATCGTCTTTTCATTCATGCTAGCCGCCGTCGGTTGCGTGTTTGCCGGCCTTTGCTACGCTGAGTTCGCCTCCATGATCCCAATCGCGGGGTCGGCATACACGTATGGCTATGCGACTCTCGGCGAGATATTCGCCTGGATCATCGGCTGGGACCTCATTCTGGAGTATGCTTTCGGCGCCGCCACAGTGGCTTCGGGATGGAGCGGCTACGTGCTTAGCCTGCTTCAGGACTTTCATATCCACATCCCGCCGTGGTTGGCGGGAACTCCGGGTGCCCCGTTTGTTATGTACAACGGACGCTGGGAAGCGTTAGGCCGGATTTCCAAGACTCTCGCCGCCAACAGTATTGATCCTTCCACCCTCCCGCACCAGACAGGCGTTTTCAACCTTGTAGCATTTCTCGGAATCGCCGCGGTCACCGCGATTCTGGTTATCGGCATCAAGGAGTCGGCGAACGCAAATTCTCTTATCGTTGTTATTAAAGTTTGTGTGCTGTTGATCTTTATCGCCCTTGGGACGGCGTATATTCTGAGGCACACCAGCCAGGCCGTTGCTAACTGGACGCCTTTCCTGCCTCCTAACCAAGGCGAATTTGGAAAATATGGATGGTCAGGAGTGGTGCGTGCCGCGGGTGTGATCTTCTTTGCCTACATCGGTTTTGACGCCGTCTCCACGGCGGCCCAGGAAGCCAAGAATCCGAAGCGCGATATGCCCATCGGCATTCTCGGCTCCCTGGTGATCTGTACGATCCTTTACATCCTGGTCGCAGGAGTGCTTACCGGACTCGTAAAGTACGACACGCTGAATGTCCCCGATCCGATTGCCATTGGCATCGATAAGACCGGCGTGCGCTGGGGCAGCCTGCTGGTGAAACTCGGGGCGATTTGCGGACTTACCAGCACAATGGTTGTCATGTTGCTGGGCCAGTCACGCGTCTTCTTTTCCATGTCCAAAGACCGCCTGCTGCCGGAGTGGTTCTGCACGGTTCACACCAAGTGCCGCACCCCTTACATTTCGTCTATTTTTGTGGGCATCTTTGTGGCGATTTTCGCTTCGGTTATTCCCATTGCAATTCTCGGTGAGCTGGTGAGCATTGGAACATTACTGGCATTTGTGATCGTCTGCGCGGGCGTGTGGATGCTCCGACGGACTGATCCAGAGCTGCCGCGGCCCTTTAAAACGCCTCTGGTTCCGTTTGTGCCAATCATGGGTGCGCTGATCTCCTTGCTGATGATGGCCGGTCTGCCCGGTGACACGTGGCTGCGTTTGATCATCTGGCTGATTATCGGCATGGTCATTTACTTTAGCTACGGACGTCACCACAGCCGGGTCCAGCGTGCGGAGGCGACGCAAGAGCCGAAGCCCGCTCCGTCAATGGCAGATTGAGAATATTGCGTCCGAGAAAGGCCTTCCACGATTCGTGGAAGGCCTTTTTGTTTTATAGTCGTTTTGTCTTTGCGGACTTCGCGGCCTCTCTCCGGGAACTTAGCGGTTAAAGGTTTTCTGAAACGTAGGGGAGTGCCGCAAAATGCGCGAACGATCAGGCTCACGACTAGCGACAAACGACTGACTCATGAAAGCCTTCCGCAATCTTCGGCTGATCGGCGCGGCTCTGCTGCTGCTCGCCTTGATCGGTACGGCTGGATTCCATTTCATCGAGGGCTGGACATGGTTTGACGGCCTCTACATGGTCGTGACCACATTTACGACCATCGGCTATCAGGAGATACATCCGCTCTCGCACGCCGGGCGCATTTTCAATCTGGCCTTGATTGTCTCCGGCGTCTCGCTCGTGTTTCTTGGCATCGGGTCGCTCACGCAGGCTTTGCTAGAATTCGAGCTGGCCAGCTTCTTCGGAAAGCGAAAAATGGAGCGCGAAATCAGTCGCCTCAGCGATCATTACATCATCTGCGGCGCCGGGCGCGTTGGCCGTAGCGCGGCGCGTGAGCTGGCACGCCGTCCGGCTCCCTTTCTCATCATCGAGCAGAGTGAGACGAAGGCGGCTCGCTTCAGTGGCGAGTGGCTGATTATGATCGGCGACGCCACGCAGGAACAGACGCTGCGCGATGCCCACATCGAACGCGCGCGTGGGCTAGTTGCGGCTACCACGACTGATGCTACGAATCTCTACATCGTGCTCACGGCTCGCGGACTGAATCCGCGGTTGAAAATAATTGCCCGCGCCAGCGAAGAAGACGCCGAAAAGCACCTACTCACCGCCGGTGCGGATTCCGTGGTCTCGCCATATTTGTTCGCCGGGCAGCGCATCGCGCAATCGTTTCTCCGCCCGCACGTAGTCAGTTTTCTGGATACCGCCACTACTCATCTAGGCATGGACCTGGAAATCGGAGAAATCTCCGTGCCCAAGCACTCTTCATTCGCGGGGAAAACAATTGAGAGCTCTCGCATCCGCCAGGACCGGGGCGTGATCATCCTGGCCATCAAGCGCGAACAGGGCATGCGCTTCAATCCATCGCCCGAAGACCGGATTGAGCCCGGCGACTACCTCATTGCGATGGGCGAGCCGGGACAACTCCGTCAGCTCGAACAGATGGCAGTGGCGCGCTCATGAAGATCGTTAACCGCATGCCGTGTGGGGACGGGCGCCCTCGCCCGTCCGGCAGGAAACCGGCGGTTGTTTCATGAAGATCGTTACCGCGGCCGAAATGCGCGAAATCGATCGCGCCACCAGCGAGCGCTTCGGCGTCCACTCCCTCACTCTGATGGAGAATGCGGGCGCCTCAGTTGCCGATTTCGTTCTTTCCCACTATTCGTCAGCGCGCCGCATTGTTGTGATCTGTGGAAGAGGGAACAACGGCGGGGATGGATTCGTGGCTGCGCGCCGACTACACCAGAGAGGAAAACATGTTCAGGTTGTCCTGCTCGCCGATCCCGCGGAGCTGCGCGGCGACGCGAGAGAGATGTTTTCCAAAGTTCCGGTCCCAGTGATGGCCGTTCACTCCAGCGAAGAGGGGAAAACTGAGCGCGTACAACTCACGCTGCATGCGGATTTGTACGTCGACGCCATCCTCGGCACGGGATTCAAGCCGCCGGTGAGCGGCTTGTATGCGGAAGCTATCGCCACCCTGAATGCGAGTACAACCCCGGTCGTCGCGGTGGATATCCCTTCGGGCGCCGACGCCGATGTCATGGGCCACCAAACCGGCGCAGTCGCGCGGGCGAACGCCATCGTGACGTTCACCGTGCCGCGTCCCGCACATGTCTTCGGCGAGCTAACCGACGGGCCTACCTATGTCGCTCCAATCGGTTCCCCTGACGAGGCGATCTCTTCCTCTCTGGGGCTGAATGTAATCACGGCGCACGATGTTGCTCCCATCTTCGCGCCACGTACTCCTGACGCGCACAAGGGGAGCTTCGGGCACGTGCTGATCCTCGGCGGTTCGGTGGGGAAAGCCGGAGCCGCCGCAATGGCTGGCATAGCCGCTCTCCGCGTTGGCGCAGGATTGTCGACGGTCGCAACAGCAAAATCCGTTCTGCCCACCGTCGCTGGCTTTCATCCGGAAGTCATGACGGAGCCGCTCGAGGAAACCGATGCGGGCACAATCTCGACGCGATCTCTTGAAAGAGTGGGTAAATTAGTCGAAGGCAAAACAGTGCTGGCCGTTGGTCCCGGGATTTCCCATTATCCGGACACGACAGAATTCGTGCGAAAAGTAGTCGCGAACCATCACACTCCTATCGTCCTGGATGCCGATGGCCTCAATGCCTTCGCGAACCACGCGACAGAACTGAACGGCAGCGAACGTCCGTTGATACTCACCCCGCATCCCGGCGAAATGGCGCGCCTGATCGGCTCAACAAGCACAGCAGTGCAGCACGACCGCTTGAACATCGCTCGCACCTTCGCGCGGGAGCATCAACTGATTCTCGTCCTCAAAGGCCATCGCACGCTCATTGCTCAGCCGGATGGCACGGTTTGGGTCAATACGACAGGCAATCCGGGAATGGCAACCGGCGGAACCGGGGACATTCTCACGGGGATGATTGCAGGTTTTATCGCACAAAATCCGGAGCGAATTTTGGATGCTGTTCTCGCCGCAGTGCATCTCCACGGCCTGGCAGGGGATGTGGCTCGTGAAACAGTCGGTGAGCATTCGCTCGTCGCAACCGACCTGCTTAAAGCCTTGCCGGAAGCCTTCCGCCGCGCCCGCGAACAGGCCAACCAGAAACTGGTAAGAATCTGAATTTGTGGTGCACGTCCTTTGGGACATTACTAGTCGTGGACGAGCACGCATCTGCTTGCCAAGAATGAACTTCGTCCATGCTTGCGTTATGATTCGCAGGAGAAAGTTATGACAAAAATTAAAAGTATTACATGGATGACTGCCCTGTCTCTGCTAAGTACGGTCAACGCCGCAGCCCTAGAGTGCAACGGATTACAGAACGCTGCTTCGAGTGAACTAGTTTCTTATCTCCGCAAAAATATTCCGAACCAGGGGAATGCGGAATGCGTGGCATTCGCCATCAACGAGATTGGCGAGCAGCGTTATGAGCCCGCCGTGCCTGTCTTGACGAAATTCTTGGAGTTTCGTTGGCCCGTGAATGCGCGGCAGAAACAGCGGCTCTTTGTGCTAGAGCATGATGGCAAGAGTATCTATCCTGCGGCAACAGCTCTGGAGCAAATCGGCAAGAATGCGCTCCCCGCAGTAGCGGAAGCGCTGAAAGCGCCTGTCATGTCCAAGCAAGCCGGTGAAGTAGCGGTCTCAGTATGGATGCAAATTCATAAGGACGAACCAGTAAAGGGTGTAGCGTTGCTGAAGCAGGAAGCCGACAAGACCAAGGACCCTGCAGCCCGACAACGTCTGGGACGGGCGGCATACAAAGCGCTCGGCTGGTGCAGTCCGTCTGACGAAGCTCAATGCAAAGCAGCGGCGGAAACCAGATACTCGAAGGGCGCGCTGGCCCACCCTTTTTGTTTCGATTCTGAAGCTGGCGGGTAGCCCACATCTACGAGTGGCCCACATCTCTCCGAGTGATGAGACTAGAGGGCGAGAAGTGGGGCTTTTGCTGAGGGGTGTCTAATCTCCCGCGACCGGCACCGCCACTTCCGGCTTCGCCTCGGGAACGGAGTGCCCGTTCCCATTCGGTTTCGCCAGCGCACCCAACGGAATAAACCCATTCTCAGACTGGACCGGCTTCTCTTTCAGCACCACTTCCCGATACAGCGCCGCCATCCTCGCGTTGTAGGCCGGATCGTTCTTCTGTTTGGCATCCCGCGCTCGCAGCTTCTCTTCGCGCGCGTTCTTCGCGATACCCAGCTTATCGAGGTCGCGCTGCTCCTCCTGGGTAACGATTCCATCGCGCAGCAGCAGCGAATGCTCGGTCGAGTCCATCTTCACATTCTTCCCACCGGCAAAAATCTCATGGCGACCATGCTCTTCATACCACTTGGTGAGCGTAGCCGTCATGTGCATCTTCTCGATGATGTTCCGCCATCCCACGCCGGTGTTGTAGGCGCAGAAAGAAATCTCGCCTTCCTGTGTGGCATAAGGAATGATGCATTGCTCCGTCCGCCGGAAATCGTAGTTGAACAGATCCTGGAACCACATGCCGGCGATGAACAAGAAGTTCCATCGGTCCTGGCGCCGTTTCATAACGTCATCAATCGTCCGCTCCGGCCCAACTTTGCCGTAGTTACGCCCAGTCACGTTGTAGTTCTTATCGAACTTACTGAGCAGGTCCGTCAGCTTGAAATGCGTCGGCGATTTGAACGGATCGTAGTTCTTCATCAAACACAGAGCCATTCCAAACCCGGTCAGAAACTTTCCCCGCGCCGCATCGTTCACTTTGGCAATATCCTTCGCCAACTGATCCCCATGCAGGAACGCCGTAACCGGCACCGCCTCCTTTGTCTCCTTATCAATCATCACCGCCATGCCCGTCCCACAATTCGGGTGGCAACCGCAGGTGAGTTGGCCCCAGTTGTTGTTGGCGTCGTTGACGTGCATCAGGTCGGCCCAGTCGCTGAAGGTGGACATGAACGAGATCGGGAACCAGTCGCGGGCGGGTTCGCCGAGGCCGGTTTGGCCTTTTACGTCGTGGGCCAGGTGAGAGAGCGTGTAGCGCTGGGCCACGCGGCGCTCGTCGGTGATGGCTTCGTCGCGTCCGGTGAAGCTGACGGGCTGAAATGACAGGAAGCCGATTTTCCTTGGATTATCGAGGGCGAACTGGATAATGCGTCCTACTTGTTCATTATTGATGCCGTTGACGATGGTGACGACGGGAACGATTTCGACGCCGGCACGATGGAGGTTATCTATAGCTTTAAGCTTTACATCGAACAGGTTGCCGACTTTGCGGTGGGCGTTGGCGGCGTTGCCGATGCCGTCGAATTGCAGATAGGCATAACGCATGCCGGCGTCGGCGGCCTGTTGGGCGAACTCGAAGCTCTTGGCAAATTCGATGCCATTCGTTGCGGCTTGCACGGAGTTATAGCCGACTTTTCTGGCATAGCGAACGGCGTCTAAGAAATAAGGAGACAACGTCGGCTCGCCACCGGAGAACTGCACGGACATCTGCCGGCGCGGCTTGATGGTGATGGCGTTGTCCAGCATCTTCTTGATTTCTTCCCACGTCAGCTCGTGGACGAAGCCGACCTGGTTGGCGTCCATGAAGCAGGGATCGCACATCATGTTGCAGCGGTTGGTGAGATCGATGGTGAGAACCGAGCCGCGGCCATACTTCACGGTTGAAGAGCCGTGGTTGTGCAGCTTTTCGTCGTTGTGGGCGCGAATGTCGCGGCCAGGGAAGACTTCTTCCAGGTGGCGCGAAAATTCGGTGTCAATCGACATCACGTCTTCGAACAGGCCATGCTTGGGGCACTGCTTCACCATCATGACCTTGCCGTCTTTTTCGACAATGGTTGCTTTGATTTCGCCGACTTTTTCGTTGAGCAGAACTTCGTAGGGCAGCTTGCCGTCGAGAATCTGCTGACGAATTTCGGGGACACACTTCGGGCAGAGCGAATCCGTGGAGCGCGGCCAGCCGAGCGGCGGCTTTGTCTTTTCGTAGGACTTGAGCAGCGGCTTGTCCGACCACTTGGGCTTGGGCGAAGGATTGGGCTTGATGCGATTCATGCGATCGAAAACCGCCCAGACGCCCTTGGCGCCAATGGTGACTGCCTTTTCTACATATTTAATCGGCTTGTGCATTGTGTCCTCAGTTCTTAGTGGCTGGTGGCCAGTTGCTAGTCTCAGGCGTTGGCCAAGGCTCCAGCGCTGCCGTCGTTTTGCTGACGGCTGAAAGCTGACGACCGTGGTTACCCTTGACCTGGGAGCGCCGGTTAGCGGCTCCGTGTGGACTCTCTCGACCTTATGTTATTGAGGGGAGGGGAAATCTCCACAGGGATTCGGTTAAACGGCGAAAAATGGGGGTTTAGCGGGTCATGGGAGCAGTGGATGGATGTAAGTTATTGAAAGGAATGAGGTACATGCGCTTCGAAAAACACGGAAGGCGGGCAGCCCACGCACGACAGACTTGCTGTTTGACAGTTCATCGTAAAGCTTCCTAGACTGGCACCATGGAAGTCCGTCTCCAGCCCGAAAAAGAGGCGCAGTTGGCACAAATCGCCGAACAGCGAGGTCTCAAGCCCGCCGACCTGGCGCAACAAGTCCTTAGCCGCTACCTAGAAGACGATACTTGTTTCATCGAGGCCGTGAACATCGGCCTGGCGGCAGCAGAGCGCGGGGAATTCGTGGAGCACGACGAAGTGGGCGCCAAGTTGAAACAAATTTTGCAGCCTTAATGCGCCTGCGCTGGACAACACCGGCGGCCGAAGACCTCTATCACATTGTTCGGCACATTCAGAAGACAATCCGAGTGCAGCCGCGCAGGTGGCGAAGTCTCTGTACGAGGGCTGTGGCAGCTTGAGGGCTTTTCCTTACAGCGGCCGCAAGGGGCGGATCGATGGCACCCGCGAACTGACCTTCCCTGGCTTGCCCTACATTGTTGTCTACCGCATTGAAGATCAAGTTGTGGACGTGCTGCGCATCTACCACGGCGCGCAGGACTGGCCTTGAGAATCCCCAC
>Ga0209159_1001277_pt1 | contig 19759 bp, 17 predicted proteins | sample GraSoiAngelo_144_FD_185901 | JGI IMG/M metagenome (GOLD analysis project Ga0209159, IMG submission 185901) | Grasslands soil microbial communities from the Angelo Coastal Reserve, California, USA - 14_1009_02_40cm (SPAdes) (version 2) | ecosystem: Environmental > Terrestrial > Soil > Grasslands ...
ACTTTGTTTATTCCGTTTCTTGCACGACGCGAGCGCCGCGCGGCGGTGAAATCGAAGGCGAAGATTATCAATTTCTTTCCGACGTCGATTTTCGCGCGAGAGTGAAAGCCGGAGATTTTCTCGAGCATGCCCAGGTCCACGGAGACTTTTATGGAACGTTGCGCAAGCCGGTGATGGTAAATTTAAAGAACGGAGTGGATGTTTTGATCGACATCGACACGCAAGGCGCAGCCGCCATTCGCAGCTGCGACGACTCATTTATTCGCCAGGCCCTCACCGATGTTTTCATTATGCCGCCCGATCTCGAAGAGTTGCGCCGGCGCCTAATGAAGCGTGGGACCGAAACGGCCCAACAGATCGATTTGCGTCTCGCCACTGCCGCGCGCGAAATGGAATTATGGCGCGATTATCGGTACACTATCATCAGCCGATCGGTCGAAGAAGATTTGCAGAAGTTCCGACACATCATGGGCGCGGAGGGTTATTTGAGCCGGCGTCTTATTCAAAAATAATTGTCGATCTTTCATGGAAAAAAACGCCAAACGCAGAAGTGATAGAACGAGTGCGCGAAAAGTCGTCCGCATCCGGCCCGGCGCCAAATCAGTAGTGCTCGGAGTCACCGGATCGATCGCCGCTTATAAATCCGCCGAGCTCGCCAGTTTGCTCGTCAAACAAGGACATGAAGTGTTTGTCGTCATGACCCAGGATGCGACTGAATTTATTTCGTCGCTTACTCTCCAGACGCTTTCAAAAAATCCAGTGACGACGAGCTTCTTCGATGAGAAGGAAAATTGGCGGCCCGGCCACATCGAACTCGCTGACCGCGCGAACCTGCTTCTCATCGCACCGGCGACAGCACACATTATTGCCGAGCTCGCCCACGGCTTGGCTTCTCATCCACTCGCGGCGATCGCGCTTGCCACCCGCGCGCCGATTCTGCTCGCGCCAGCGATGAACGGAAAAATGTGGCAGCACCCTGCGACAATCGAGAATGTGGAAAAACTGAAGACGCAGGGCGTCGAGTTTATCGGTCCGGAAGAAGGAATGCTCGCTTGTGGCTACGAAGGCATCGGCCGGCTTTGGAAGGTCAACGATATCGCGTTTCGCGCCGAGTTCCTGCTCGCGCGTCAGGATAATTTGATCGCGTGAAATTTCTTGTCACGGCCGGCCCGACGCGCGAGCCGATCGATCCGGTTCGTTACATCTCGAATCGCTCCTCAGGAAAAATGGGCTACGCCATCGCCGAAGCAGCGCTCGAAGCCGGACACGATGTTGTTTTGATTTCCGGTCCAGTGAATCTCGATCCACCACGCGGCGCTCACTTCATCTCCATCTTGACCAGCGATGAAATGTACAACGCCGTTGATCGAGCTGTGCGCGATTGCGATGCTCTCGTCATGTGCGCAGCGGTTGCTGATTACAGACCGCAAAGAGTTTCCACGACGAAAATCAAGAAACATGACCAAAATCTCTCGCTTGAGCTGGTTCCCACCCGCGACATCCTCGGGTCGCTCCAGAACAAAGATCGACAATTTCTCGTTGTTGGTTTCGCTGCAGAAACAAATGATCTCGAAGCAAACGCACAAAAAAAACTTCACGCAAAACATTGCGACATCATCGTGGCGAACGATGTGAGCAGCTCAGATTCGGGGATGGAAAGCGATGAAAATGAGGTAACGATTTTATTTCGAGATGGCGAAACCAAAAAAATTCCGCGTGCGCCAAAGAAAATTATCGCGCACACGCTGGTAAAAATATTTTCAAATAGGTGAGAATAATGTTTGACAAAAAAAATGTGATGATTACTGAACTCATGTAAGTGAAGTCATTCCCAACTCTTCACACAGCTCCGCACGTTGCGGATTGAAAGGGGGGAATAGTCGATGGCAAAGAAAAGAAAGAAAGCAGCGAAGAAAAAATCAGCGAAGAAAAAGAGGCATTAAGGCCCGACGCTTGATAACGATCCTGAAGGCTTTCGGGATCACAACCCCTAACTTCAACCCGGGAGGAGAATTCAATTTTCCTCCCGGTTTTTTTGCGCAGACGCACAAGCCGCAACCGCGATCTGGCGCGAATGAATTTTCAACCTTCACCCTGGGAAATTATTTGGCAGAGAGAGCCGAATCCTATTAGTGGTTTGTCATGAAGCATTATCTCGACGCGGCGGAGAAAGCTGCCCGCGCCGCGGGCGAACTGCTTCGCCAAAATTTTAAACACCCCCTCCGTGTCAATTCTGCTGAAGCGCATGACATTAAACTGGAGATCGATGTTCTGGCGCAGGACTTAATTACAAAATTGCTTCTGAAAGAATTTCCTGGGCACGCGCTTTACGGCGAAGAAGGAATCGTTGGTGATCAATCAAGCGAGCATCAATGGGTTGTCGATCCACTCGATGGCACAGTGAATTATTTCTACGGCATTCCGCATTTTTGCATCTCGATTGCTTTGCGCCTTCGGGGCGAGATCATGGTCGGCGTCATCTACGATCCAATCCGGGAAGAAATGTGGACCGGACAAAAGGGAGAAACTCCTAGGTTGAATGGCCATCACTTTCACGTGAGCGAACGTGCCGACCTGGCTGAAGCGGTCATCTCGGTCGGACTTTCCAAAACCGACGAGACGATTGAGGCCGGTCTGCCGCTGCTTCAACGAATGATCCATCGGGTGCGCAAATGCCGCTTGCTCGGCAGCGCCGCGCTCGACATGGCCTATGTCGCCTGCGGACGTCTCGACGCTTACATCGAACAGGGAATCAGTCTTTGGGACATCGCCGCGGGTTGGCTCTTGATTGAAACCGCCGGTGGAACTGTCGATCTTCGTCCGCGCGAGGATATGAAAGACAAATACAGAATTGTCGCCTCGAATGGCGCAATCGATCTAAAACTCTGACTAATGATTCGATGTGGAATCGGTTATGACGTGCATCGCCTTGCGAAAGGGCGAAAACTGATCCTCGGTGGAGTCGAGATTACGCACTCGCACGGACTTGAAGGACATTCGGACGCAGATGTGTTGTCGCACGCAATCGCTGATGCGCTGCTGGGTGCGATTGGCGCGGGCGATATCGGCCAACATTTTCCAAATACTGATGAATCAATCCGCGGCATGAGTAGCATCGACATCTTGAAACGCGTCGCCGCACTGCTCGCCGAAAACAAAGCGCGGGTCGTGAACGTGGATTCAACCGTGGTTACTGAAGAGCCGAAAATCGCCGTGCACATTCCAGCGATGCGAAAAATAATCGCGCAAGCGATTGCCGTAGGTGGGTCGCGCGTTGGCGTGAAGGCGACGACGAACGAACGTCTGGGAGCAATCGGCCGCAGCGAAGGCATCGCGGCAATGGCGATTGCAACCGTCGAACAAGAGTAAGTTGTCATTCGAAGCGACGTCGAGGAATCCCTTATAGTTATTCAGCAAACAATGAGAGATGTCTCGACTCCGCTCGACATAACGAGATAGACATGCCGCTGCGGTTTTTTAACACTTACTCGCGTCAGCTCGAGGATTTCGAGCCGCGTGACGCAACCGGACGCAAGATCGCAATTTATACCTGTGGGCCGACGGTATACAGCCGTGCACATATCGGAAATTTTCGTGCGTATATCTTCGAAGATTTGCTCCAGCGGCACCTCGAACTGCGCGGTTACAAAGTGCGACGCGTCATGAACATCACTGACGTTGATGACAAGACGATCCGCGGCGCTCGTGAGGCTGGAATTCCCCTCACAGAATCTACTGCGCAATTTAAAGAAGCGTTCTTCGAAGATATCGAAACATTGCGGATCAAACGGGCAGATGAGTTTCCCGCCGCCACCGACCAGCGTTACATCGATAAGATGATTGAGATGATCGCCACCCTCATCTCGCGCGGCCTCGCTTATCAGGCGGAAGACAAATCGGTTTATTTTCGCATTAACAAATTTCCGAATTACGGAAAACTCGCCCATTTCGATCTCACTCAATTGCAATCGACCGGCCGGGTGAAACACGATGAGTATGACAAGGAACACATTGGCGATTTCGCACTTTGGAAAGCGTGGGACGAAGAAGACGGCGACGTCGGCTGGGAAAGTCCGTGGGGTCGCGGCCGTCCCGGCTGGCACATCGAATGCAGTGCGATGGCGACCGCGTTACTCGGCGATCAGATCGATATCCACTGCGGCGGCATCGATAACATTTTCCCGCATCACGAGGCGGAGATCGCCCAGACGGAAGGCGTCACCGGAAAAAAATTCGTGCGCTACTGGCTTCACTGCGCGCATTTGCTGGTCGATGGACAGAAGATGTCTAAATCGCTCGGCAATTTTTACACGCTTCCGAACCTCCTGGAGAAAGGATACGCCGGCCGCGAAATTCGTTATGCGCTGATGCGTGTGCACTATCGCGCCCCGCTCAATTTCACCTGGGAGGGCATGAATGAAGCGCGCGAGTCGTTAGCCCGCATCGATGAGTGGCTGACGCGACTTCGCGAAACCGCTGCCAAGAGGACCGGCAAGGAAAAAAACAAAACACAACCCGGCCAGCAATTTGAACAAGCGCTTGATGACGACCTGAACATTTCCGCGGCGCTTGGATTCTTATTTGAATCGATTCGGGAAACGAATCGCGCGATGGATGAAAATGAACTGGACGCTGCAACCGCAACCGAATGGCTGAATTGGTGGGAGCGCGTCAACAGCGTCCTTGCTCTTGAACCAGTGCAAGAATCGGTGTCCGTAATTATTTCTACAAGCGGTGTCGAAGGGAAAGCGGCGGTAGGCTCAGGTCGGGTAATAATCGAAGAAGCGATTCCGCCAGACGTCGCAAGGTTGGCCGAAGCGCGTGCGCAAGCGAGGCTTGCAAAAGACTGGCGAAAAAGTGATGAATTGCGCGATGAGCTAAGCGCTCGCGGCTGGGAAGCGCGCGACACCAAGGATGGACAGAAAGTCACACGGCGCGCAGGCGGTTAGCTCTCAACCGATGTTTGCGACTGCTGAATTTCTTAACCTCGAGCATACGGCCCATCCGAAATTGTTCGAGAACCAGAATTACGTCTGGGACGCGCTCAAACAAATTGCGAGTTACTTGCAATTTCGTTTGAAGCCGGGTGTCCTCGGCCAATTAGTGGGAAAACCTTTCCTCAGCAACCACGTCTTCATCGGACGCGGAACGATTGTCGAACAAGGCGCGGTCTTAAAAGGTCCGGCGTGGATCGGCGAAAATTGTCAAATTCGCAGCGGCTGTTACGTCCGCGAGAACGTGATCGTCGGTGATGGCGTCGTGATGGGAAACTCGTGCGAATTCAAAAATTGCATTCTTTTCGACGAAGCACAGGTGCCTCATTTTAATTATGTGGGCGATTCCATTCTTGGTTACCACGCTCATCTGGGCGCTGGCGTGATTCTCTCGAACGTGAAGCTCGATCATGGCGAAATCGCTGTAATGGCACCCGACGGCAATATCGCCACCGGGCTCACAAAATTCGGCGCGATCGTTGGTGACCGAACAGAAATTGGTTGCAACGCAGTCATTAATCCGGGTTCGGTCCTGGGGCGCGATTGCATGATTTATCCAGGCGTAAATTTCCGCGGCGTCCTGCCTCCCTACAGCGTGGTCAAGTTACGCCAGGACCTTTCGGTGCTTGATCGCCGCGAGTGAAGAAAAATTGATCTGCTTGCACGTGACACGCGCATGGCGGATGGGCGGGGATTCGAACCCCGGGTGCCTTTCGGCACACACGCTTTCCAGGCGTGCACAATAGACCGCTCTGTCACCCATCCGTTGGATCGACAATCACGAAATAATCGAGACTCGCTAATCTTTCGGAGTCAAAGTTGCAATCGCCGGAATAATTCATCGAGCGGCAGTTGAATGCCGATGTAAAATTCACCAAAATCCGCATACTCAGCGCTCACCGGATCGAAACGCATTTTATAAACAATCGCCTTGATCTGAAACGTGTCGCGCGCAAACAGCGTCACGCCCCACTCCGCATCATCGAGACCAGTCGAACCGGTAATGAGCTGTTTCACTTTTCCAGCGAACTCACGTCCAACGCTTGCATGACCTTTCATTAATTTACGGCGCTCGTCGTACGGGAGGGCGTACCAATTTCGCTGCTCGCCGCGACGTTTACTCATATTATAAAAGCAAACCACCGGCCAATCGGGCAGCGTCGGATAAACACGTTCTTGCCGGTAACGCTTCATTCGGTCCCGAAATGAATTCATCGCTTCCAGGAATTTCTCCGAATCCGGTTTGATGTTTTGCTCCTCCGCGAGAGTCCCCGCATATTCTTCTTCCGTCGCGATGTACTCGCTCTCCTCCGTGAGCGAGAGGTAGCTGTACACCGGAGTCAGCACGTCGGCACCTAACGAGAGAGATAATTGCTTGTCGATCTTATTAGCGTTGTGCAAATCCGGCGTGATCAGCATAAAGCCGAGGTCCGCTTTCGGCGTCACGACGCTAAGGGTGAGTAATTGCGTCGAATCCATCGCGCGCACTTCCTGCACGAGGGACGCCAGATTTGTTTTCGCGGCGTTCTGTTCTTCGCGACTCAGTAATTGCCATTGTCCGTACTCGGTCCGATAAAAAAGGTGCAGACAGTGCCAACCTTCTTCGGGAACGAGCGCGACGTTTTTGTCCGTCATCGCGCTAGTCTCCGCCCGGGCGCAGACTGGTCAAGGACGCTCGCCATAGTCATGGTGGATCGAGTAGTCCCTTGCTCGATGCCAAATTTACGCGGCAACGCCGCATTTATCTTGACGTCGTCCGCGGAGCGGCCGACCCACCCTAGCGCGTGGGACTTTCAGCGCGGGGCAAATGCGCCATGCAATATTCTTCACCATCGCGCGAGACGCGGAAATCCAGATTCGGATCGCTCAATTCCGTCGCTCCACAAACTGCGCATTTGTGCAATGGTTCGGCTTCGCTCCGAGACTGGCGAGCAAAACGTTTGCGACGCGTCAAGACTTCACCACGATGCCGCGCCTCGTAAATGCCGCCGCCAGCGCCACGCGATACGACATTGGGCCTAGGAAAAATCGGACGAACAGCAACGCAGCGAGAACCCAGGCGAGCCATTTGATCTTCACCGGGAGGATGAACAAAACGTAGATCACCTGGTCGGGGTAAAACCGTGCAAACGCGTAAAACAAAGATGCGAACAGCATTGAATTGGAAAAGCTGGCGCCAAAGAAAAATGCGGCAGCCGTGGTACCGATCATTCCGACAAGAAAATAGAGCGTCAGCCGAAACGCCCCCCACGCCTGTTCGAGACCGTCGCCAATCCACCAAAGAAACCAGAGAGCAAAAAGAATCCACCACGGACTGAGTGTTTGCGGAATGAAAATGTAAGTGAACAATCGCCAGACTTCGCCGTGGCGAATGCGCGCCGGATCGAGATCGAGCATCGAGACAAAGCCAGGCGCTAACCAGGCCAGAGCAAACACGAGCGCGGTAAACCCAACCAGGATGCGCGTTAGCCCTGGAATTCCGAGAAAACCGAAACGCCGTTCGAGTTTGTCAAGCCAGGTCATGATTTGGGCAAGAGTAGCGCAAGCGTCACGCTTGCGAAATAAAACAGATCGCAGGCCGGAGGCTTGCGCTACTTTTTGTCGACGCCTAGCTTGCCCGCATGAGTCAGGCCGCGCAAAAAACCACACCGCTGTATGAAGAGCATGTGCGACGCGGCGCAAAAATTATTTCGTTCGGTGGCTGGCTCATGCCGGTGCAATACACGAGCATCGTCGAGGAACATCACGCGGTGCGAAACAACGTCGGCATCTTCGACATTTCGCACATGGGACAGCTGCTTGTCAGCGGTCCGGCAGCTCGGGGATGGCTCAACACGATGCTCACTAACAACATCAACAAGTTGGAGGTCGGCCAGGGTCAATACACCTTTTTCCTCAACGAAGACGGCGGGATCATTGATGATTTGATCGTTTATCGGATCGAGGAGCAGAAGTTTCTGCTCGTCGTGAATGCCGCGCGCACGGACGAAGACTTCGCTTGGCTCGAGCGATATCGACCAAAAGATGTCGATCTAAAGAATCGGAGCGCGAATTTTGGCGGCGTTGCCGTTCAAGGACCGCGCATGCCGGAACTATTTCGCGCGCTCTTTGGCGAAAATGTCAATCTGCCGACGCGAAATCACATCGTCGATCTTCCGTTCGATGGAACAAGCGTTTCGGTCGCACGTACCGGTTATACCGGCGAAGACGGCGTGGAAGTTTTCTTTCGGGCGGAAGATGCGGTGAAGTTTTGGAACAGTGCTCTCGAAGAAGGCAAAACGCTCGGAATCAAACCGTGCGGTCTCGGCGCGCGCGACACATTAAGACTTGAAGTCTGTTATCCGCTCAACGGCTCCGACCTTTCGCCGGAACGCAATCCAATCGAAGCCGGGCTCGGTTTTTTTGTCGATCTGACGAAACCAAATTTCATTGGTCGCGAAGTCTTGGTGAAGGCGAAAGAAAATGGCTCGCCAGAAAAACTGGTGGCGTTTCGAATGCAGACCAAAGGCCCGCCCCCACGGCCGCATTATTCGGTTTTCGATGACGGCAACCGAATCGGGGAAGTGACTAGCGGCACACTTTCTCCGAGCTTGAATTACGGCATCGGCATGGCATACGTGTCCGCGCCGTATGCGACAATCGGAACCAGGATCGACATCGAGATTCGCGGTCAAAAATTTCCGGCCATCATCGAAAAGAAACCGCTCTACAAAAAATCATGAACGTCCCCGACGATTTGCTTTATACCGAGACCCACGAATGGATTCGCCGCGAAGGCGAAAATGTTCGCGTCGGGATCACGGATCATGCGCAATCGGAGTTGACTGATGTGGTTTACGTCGAACTGCCGAAAATGGATCGACAAGTGAATGCGCGTGAGGCCACCGCTGTGGTTGAGTCCGTGAAAGCAGCGAGCGACATTTATGCGCCGGTGAAAGGAACGGTGGTCGAGGTGAATAAGGCACTCGAAGCCGATCCCGGGTTGCTTAACCGCGAGCCGTTTGGCGAAGGTTGGATCTTCGTTTTGAAGATCGACGACCCGGGCGATCTCAAGCAATTAAAAGACGCTGCGGCTTATCGGCAACAAATCGGCTAGATACAAAATTACGTTCGTTGAGTCCTGGTCTCGACCCACTTTTAAACAACAGCCAAACGTGATCTCATTTATTCTATCCCGACATGATCGCTTTTGGCGGTTCTCAAGTCTCGCGCAAACTATGCTGGCGAGCGCAATTGCGGTTTTGGTTTCGACGACCGAAGTGAATGCATCTTCCGCGGACGACGCAAACACTGTTGCTGCATTAGACACGCAATATCAGGCCGCAGTTAAGGAGAACGATGCCGCGACAATGGATAAGATTTTGGCCGATGATTTCGTCTTGGTGACTGGGCGCGGTAAAGTTTATGACAAAGCCGACCTGCTGAAGGCGGCGAGAGAGAAGCAAGTGATCTATGAGCGCCAGGACGAGGAAGCTGGTTCTCAGAAGGTGCGAGTATGGGGCGATACGGCTGTGGTGACCGCGTTTTTATGGGTCAAGACAGCGCAAGAGGGCAAGCCGGTCGATTACAAGTTGTGGTTCAGCGACACGTACGTTCGCAGTCCGACCGGATGGCGATACGTATTTGGCCAGGCCTCGCTGCCTCTGTCCAAAGTGGACGCCAATAGCCGTTAATGTTGAGGCGTTGTCTTCCTAGCGCAGCCGTGAAGGCAAGCGGCTCGGCTAGGAGTCGCCCTTTTCTCTCTGGCGGTGCTGTGCTTAATTCCCCGTTTGCCCGTGAGCAGTAAACTGAAGCAGCGCGAGACAGAGCTCAACTTTGAGAGCGCGATGGATCGGCTCGAAACGATTGTTGAGCAGATGGAATCGGGCAAACTGTCATTGGAAGATCTGATTGTGCGGTATGAAGAGGGAATGAGTTTAGTAAAAATTTGTCAGAAACGACTTGCCAATGCAGAGCAAAAGATCGAGATCATCGCCCGCGACAGCGCCGGAAAGGCGATCGTAAAAGAATTCGAAGCAACGCCGGAAGCGGGAGCACCGGCCAACGCAGTCGTAGAAACCGAAAATACAACTGATGAAATCAAACTCTTCTGAGGGCTCCGGACCAACGGCGCCCAAACGCTTGCTTGATGGGATTCGTTCGCCTGCCGATATCAAAGCGCTGCGCGAACAAGATCTGCCGCAACTGGCGCAGGAAGTGCGCGATGAGCTGATCGAAGTCCTTTCGCAAACGGGCGGGCATCTTGGTCCGAATCTCGGCGTGGTCGAATTGACCATCGCGCTGCACCGGGTTTTCAACACGCCGCGCGACCGATTCGTGATGGACGTCAGTCATCAGGGGTACGTTCACAAGATATTTACCGGGCGTCTCGACCGCTTTTCCACGATGCGGCAGTACGGCGGGCTGAATGGTTTTCTTTTACGAACCGAAAGCGAACATGATTGCTATGGCGCCGGTCACGCGGGAACCGCGCTTTCGGCTGGCCTCGGGATGGCGGTGGGCCGCGATTTGCGCGGAGGCAACGAGAATATCGTGGTCGTGGCGGGCGACGCCGCGTTCACCTGCGGCATCAGCTACGAGGCGCTCAACAACGTTAAATCGCATACCAAACGCTTTATCGTCGTGCTCAACGACAACGAATGGTCGATCGCAAAAAACGTGGGCGCGATTGCAAACTACCTAAACAGCATTGCGACAAGTCCAACGTTTACACATTTGCACGACAAAGCGCGCGATTTCGTTCGGGCGATTGCCGGCAAATCAGTAGCCAAGTTCGCGCATAAAGTCGAAGAAAGCGTAAAGGGCTTGATTGTGCCGAGCGTTATCTTCGAGGAACTCGGATTGCGTTACTACGGGCCGATCGATGGGCATGATATCCCGCTGTTGATCCGGACATTTGAGTTTTTGAAGACGCAGGATGAGCCGGTTCTGCTGCACATTCTCACCAAGAAAGGCAAAGGCTATGAGCCGGCGATTAAACAGCCGGACAAATTTCACGGCCTCGGCAAATACAAGCTCGAGACCGGCGAGACCGCTCCGACGCCGACGCCGACCTATTCGGAAATCATCGGAAAGACGCTCGCGAAATTCGCAGAGCACAATCAGAAGCTTGTTGCGATCACCGCCGCAATGCCCAGCGGGACCGGCCTCTCCCATTTCGCCAAGGCGCATCCGACTCGTTACTTCGACGTGGGCATCGCCGAAGAGCACGCCACGCTCTTCGCGTGCGGATTGGCGACGCAGGGCCTGACGCCGTTTCTCACGATCTATTCGACCTTCTTTCAGCGTGCCTACGATATGGCGATTCACGACATCGCGATCCAAAAACTAAACGTCAGGCTCTGTATGGACCGTGCTGGACTAAGTGGTGACGACGGCCCAACGCATCATGGATTGTTCGATATCGGTTATCTGCGCCACATTCCGAATTGGGTGCACATGCAGCCGAAAAATGAAGATGAATTTGTCGATATGCTCTGGACGATGGCGCACTACAACGCTGGTCCGATCGCCGTCCGTTACCCGCGTGGCCCTGGGACTGGTGCGCAAATCAAAGCTGAACCCAAACTTCTCGAGATCGGAAAGGCCGAAGTGGTCCAACACGGACGTGACGTGGCGATCTTTGGTTTGGGCAACATGTTTGAAGTAGCCGAAGAAGCCGCGCGCAAACTGGAAGAGAAAGGCGTTTCTGTGGCGCTCATCAATCCGCGCTGGATCAAGCCGCTTGATACCGGCACGCTCGAATTTTTTGCACGCGGCGTCGAAGTCGTCTGCACCATCGAAGATCACGTTTTGCACAACGGCTTCGGATGTGCGGTGATGGAGCATTTGCATTCGCAAATGATCAATACGCCAGTCGTTCGGATCGGATGGCCCGATCAATTTATCGAGCACGGCGCCGTCCCGATCCTGCGAAAGAAACATGGCATTACTGCCGACGCGCTGGTGGAAAAAGTACTCCCGCTCTTACGAAAAAAATCCAGCGTCCGGCCAACCGCGGCCTGACAAAGAAAGCGAAGGGCGCCTTCGTTTCCGAAAGCGCCCTTCATTGTTTTGATGGCGGTAAGCCGAATTCTGTCGGCTGATCTCTCAGCCGCGACGATCATTTATCTCATCCAGTTCCGATTTTCGCAGAGCTGAACGCCCGACACGCTTGCGCGCATCGTGATGCGACGATACCCGAGGATCAACGGGCCGGCTGCCCTCCCTCTGTTTTGTCTTGCACCGCATGGGGTTTTTCCTGCCTCGCGAATTGCTCCGCGAGCGGTGAGCTCTTACCTCGCCTTTTCAACCTTGCCTGTGCCTTTGTTGCCAAAGAACCGGCGGTGTCTTTTCTGTGACACTTTCCGTCGCCGCAATTTTACAACTGCAGCACCCGCGTATTTTACGCGGCATGTCGCCGTATGGTGTTCGGACTTTCCTCCAGCAAGCCACTGTGGCTCACCAGCGATCATCTGCCATCGGCGAGCAATTTATCACAATCAGCTAGAAAGAAAAGAGACGCGGGAATTACGCAGCTGATTTCACAGAATGAACAAAATGATTTGAAGAAAACTCCGATCATTCTGTCAAAGAACTCAAAATGGCGGCGGCACGGTCATAAAGAAAATCGTGATCATCACCAGCGCGATCATCAATTTGCCGATCATTCCACCGAGATTTCCCAACAAACTCCCCCAGCCTGCCCGACCAGCGGCGATCATTCTTTTTCCAGCAATGAATTCTCCCAGGATCGCGCCAATCACCGGTCCAACAAACAAGCCAATTATTCCGAAAAAGATGCCGATGAGTGCGCCAAGAATGGCGCCGAGCATCCCCCATTTGGTCGCTCCAAAATACTTGGCACCAAAGTAACCGCTCAGAAAATCGAGCGCATACGTTGCGAGCGTAAGGAGCACAAGAATGGAGATGGCCCGCCAACCGATACTTTTCTCCGGGCCAAGCATGATGCGGTGCATGATCGCCGCGGCCAGAATGATCGCCGTTCCCGGCAAAAACGGCGCAACGGTACCGATCAACCCAACGGCAAAAAGCACGATCGTGATCAGCCACCAAAAGAGTTCCATGGGATTCGTGAATCGTGATCCGTGAATTGTGAATCGGAAAGCATGGACCGATGTAACGCTTCTCGATCTTCCTTTTGACCGGGTAGATGTCGATCTTATACTGGAATCTCGCTAATTAATTTCAAACCGGAGGATTCAGTATGCCACTCACAGTCGGAACCAAAGCGCCAGATTTCATATTATCGACCAAGACCGCCGATGGACCGAAGCAGGTCAAGTTGAGCGACAATTTCGGAAAGAAAAATACGCTGCTGCTTTTCTTTCCAATGGCTTTCACCGGTACTTGCACGACAGAAATGTGTGACGTGAGCAATGGGCTATCTGCCTACAGTAATATGAACGCTGCCGTTTACGGAATCAGCGGCGACAATCCATTTGCACAGGAAGCTTGGGCACAAAAAGAGAAGATCACGGTCCCGCTGCTCAGCGACTACGAGCACAAAGCCGCAAAAGCGTACGACGTGATGTACGATTCCTTCCTCCCGCAACTCAATCTCGGAATGGCCGGCGTGGCCAAGCGTTCCGCATTCATCATCGACAAGAACGGCGTGGTTCAATACGCGGAGAGCAACGACGACGCCAAACAGCTTCCGAACTTCGACAAGATCAAATCGAGACTGGCGGAATTAAAATGACTCGCACACGCTGCATTGTCTTCCCGAACGAAGTGAGGGACCTCACAATCGAAGCTTGGATCACTCGAGATAATGGGCGTGTCCTTATGAGTCTGTTGGAGGTCCTTCGCGTTCGCTCAGGATGACCAAGCTGAAGATGACGAACGAATTCAAAACGCTCAAAAAGTTCGACGCGGGCAACGGCCGTGAAGGATACTTGCATTCCCTGCCGGCGTTGGAGGAACAAGGCGTGGGCAAAATTTCGCGCCTGCCAGTGAGTATTCGCATTGTGCTCGAGTCCGTGCTGCGAAACTGCGATGGCAAGAAAGTCCGCCGCAAGGACGTCGAGACACTGGCAAACTGGAACGCAAAAGCACCGGCGAATGACGAAATTCCGTTCGTCGTCGCGCGGATTGTTTTGCAGGATTTCACTGGCGTGCCGCTGGTTGTCGATCTTGCCGCGATGCGAAGCGCGGTCAAGCGGCTTGGAGGCGACCCGAAAATCATCGAACCGCTCGTCCCTGTCGATCTTGTCGTCGATCACTCGGTGCAGGTAGATTTTTTCGGCTCCGCAAAAGCGTTGCAACTCAACTTGGAATTGGAATTCAAGCGCAACCGCGAGCGTTATCAGTTTCTAAAATGGGGCCAACAAGCGTTTAAAACATTCCAATTAGTTCCACCCGGCATCGGCATCGTCCATCAAGTGAACCTCGAATATCTGGCCAAAGGCGTTCTATCCGCTCCGTCAACCATCAACCACCAACCAACAACCATCTTCTATCCCGATACGTTGGTCGGGACCGACTCGCACACGACCATGATCAACGGCCTGGGCGTGGTTGGTTGGGGTGTAGGTGGGATCGAAGCCGAAGCCGGCATGCTCGGACAGCCTGTTTATTTTCTGACGCCGGAAGTCGTTGGCCTGCACATGAAAGGACAGTTGCACGAAGGCGTGACGGCGACCGACCTCGTGCTGCACATCACGCAATTACTGCGCGCGCAAAAAGTCGTCGGTAAATTTGTCGAATTTTACGGCGAAGGTGCGGCATCACTGCCGGTTCCTGATCGCGCGACGATTGGAAACATGTCGCCCGAGTACGGCGCGACGATGGGGTATTTTCCGGTTGATCAAGAATCGATCAATTATTTGCGGGCCACGGGACGCAGCGATGAGCAATGCCGCGCGTTCGAAAATTATTTTCGCGCGCAAAATATGTTCGGCATGCCGGGCAAGGGCGAAATCGATTACAGCGTAGATGTGGACCTTGATCTGGCGGATGTGGAGCCGAGCGTCGCCGGACCGAAGAGGCCGCAGGATCGGATCAACTTGCCGGAATTGGGAAAAACATTTCGCGCATTGCTCGAGAAACCCGTCCAGGATGGCGGCTACGGGAAAAAGAACGTTGATCTTGGTGAAAAACATCTCGTCCAGTTGAACGGCAGCGCACCGCGCGACCGGGCAATGGCATCAACAGATGAGATCGATCAAGGGATTAATCCGGGGGACGAGCGCAACAAGATCGAGATGGTGGCAAACCGCCCGACACCCGATACCGGAAAAGAAATTCGAGCTGCATCCAGCGAAATGTTCACGCGTGGGCAGAGTCACATCGGTCATGGCAGTGTTTTGATCGCGGCAATCACAAGTTGCACGAACACAAGTAATCCAAGCGTGATGATCGCGGCTGCTCTGCTTGCAAAAAAAGCAGCCGAGCGCGGCCTGCGTGTCGATCCTGCGGTAAAAACTTCGCTCGCCCCAGGTTCACGGGTTGTTTCCGATTATCTCGACCAAACCGGGCTCCAAAAATACCTCGATCAACTCGGATTCAATCTCGTCGGTTACGGTTGCACCACCTGCATCGGCAACTCTGGACCGCTCCATCCGAATATTGAGAAGGCGATCCACGAATTCGATCTGGTTGCAGCCTCGGTGCTTTCGGGAAACCGAAACTTCGAAGCGCGTGTGCACCAGCACATCAAAGCGAATTTTCTGATGTCGCCCCCGCTCGTCGTTGCGTTTGCGCTGGCTGGCCGAGTAGATATCGATCTTTCGCGCGAACCGGTCGGCAAAGACAAGCACGGAAAAGAAACTTTCCTGCGTGACCTTTGGCCAAGCCTAAGGGAAATCAGGGACACGATGCAATCCGCGCTCAAGCCGGAGACGTTTCGGAAACTTTATCGCGATTTCGCCGATCAAAACCCGAAGTGGAACGAAATTCCATCGAGCACAGGCGACATTTACCGGTGGGACGAAACGAGCGATTACATTCACGAGCCGCCGTTTTTCAAGAATTTCTCGATGGAGCCAGGACACGTCGAGGAGATTCGGGGTGCACGCGCGCTTGGCGTTTTCGGCGATTCGGTCACGACCGATCACATTTCGCCGGCTGGCGCGATCAAGGCGACGTCGCCGGCCGGACAATATCTGGTCTCGCGCGGAATCGAGCACACCGATTTCAACAGTTACGGCAGCCGGCGCGGCAATGATTTGGTAATGACGCGGGGGACGTTCGCCAACGTGCGCATCAAAAATTTGATGGTGCCGGGAACGGAAGGCGGAGTGACAAAATATTTTGGAAACGGGAAATCAGAAACGGGGGAGCAGATGTCGATCTTCGACGCGGCCATGAAATACGCAGAAACGAAAACCCCTTTGATCATCTTTGCTGGTCACGAGTATGGCGCCGGTTCCTCGCGCGATTGGGCGGCAAAAGGAACGCGTTTATTAGGCGTGAAGGCGGTGGTGGCGACAAGTTTTGAACGGATCCATCGTTCAAATCTCGTCGGGATGGGGGTCTTGCCGCTGCAATTTCTCGAGGGGGCCAGCGTGCAGTCGCTTGGACTCGACGGCTCGGAGATTTTTTCGATCACCAGTTTATCAGACGAAATTCGACCTGGCCATCACGCAACGCTCGAGATTAAAAGCAAGGACCGAAAATCGCATTCCGTTCCGGTGAAATTGCGGATCGATACACCGATCGAGATCGATTACTACCGCCACGGCGGGATTTTGCCGTTTGTGCTGCGTCAATTACTCGCGAACTAATCGTTGCGGACGCCGGCTAGCAACGGCGACTATTGCTCACGCTCGATCGTTCGCTTGAAAACTTCGATTGGCGAGCCGTCGGCGATGAACGCCGAGCACGGCGGAGCACTCAAAGTTTCGGCAAACCGGTCGCCATAGAGAGCGGCGATATCGGCGTGAAGGTCGAATTTGTCCGCATTCCAAACTCTCCAGCGTGGATGTTCGACTCGGTATTCGCTACAGCCAGCGCGAATGCAGGTATAGCCCCAGTAATGTTCCGTAATGAATTCGGCGTGTGAGCCGGCGGGAATGGATTGGGACTCGCCGCTCGCGCTCATTTTAAGCGATTCCCAGTTGCGGCCGCGTCGCCAGGAATATTCCACGTTCAATTTGAGATCGAAGTGTTCGATGTCGTGCTTCATCGGCAGCGCGAGATAGCGTTCCCCGTAAAATGCGCGCGCAACGAGTGCGATGGCACGGCGCGGAACCATTTCGCGAACGAAGACGACGCCGCGTCGCCACGTATCCGCGGATTTTTTCCGCACGTAGAAGCGCAAATTCACTTCTTCGAAATCGCGATGCAGTGGAATCGAAAGTCCAAGCAGGCGCGTGTCGAGGAAGAGAAAGCCGACGACACTGACAAATGTGCCGCCATTTTCGTAATCGAGTTCCGTTCCTGGCGGCACCAGAGGCGCGATAATCGCAGGATCGACAACGAAATTGAGTATGGCGAGATACCGCCAATTGGCGGTGAGGAATGGTTGCACGCGGAAGAAGCGAATTATGTCGCGATGATGGACCAGCGCGACAGTTGATTTCGTCGGTTCGACAAAGACTTGTCCTATCCGGTCACTGCAACAATTTCTCGAGCGATGAATCGGGCTGCGTGCCGAGCGCGGTGGCCTTGTTGTAATGTCGTTTGGCTAATTCTTTTGAAGCCGGGCGCGTTGTTGCAAAAATGACGGCAAGATTGAAATGCGCGTCTCCGTAATCAGGATTATTCGCGATGGCTTGAAGTATTTCTCTTTCTGCTTCTCCGAGCCGCCCCTTTTGGCCGGCGGTAATGCCGAGATAATTGTGGGCAATTGGGCTTTTCGGATTGATTGCGAGCGACTTGGTCAATTCAGCGAAGGCGTCATCGAATTTGGATTGCCGATAATAGACGATGCCCAGAGTCGTATGCACAAACTCATCCTTGGGTGACACCGACAGGGCTTTTTTCAATGTCGACTCCGCCGCGTTAAATTTGCCACGGCGAAAATAAACGACGCCGAGATTGGAAAGGGCGTAGAGATTATTCGGACTTTCGGCGAGGATTTCCTGATATTGGCTTTCGGCCGCACGGTATTTGCCGTGCGCGAAGCTCTCTTTCGCCGCACGCGCGACATCCTGCAGATCATCTGGCACGTCCGGTTTGAAGTCGCTAGGGGCAGCGGCGTCACTGGAGTTATTCGTTGTCGCACCACCTGCGTCAGGAGTCGGTTTTTCCTTTTCGTTCGGCTGCCCGATCTCAACCGGGTCTAGTGACGACTTCTTGGCGAACATAAAACTCGCCTTCAACATGCCGGAATTCTGATCTGAAATTGCGACCACCGGCTGCCGCAACAAAGCGAGCTCTTCATCGCTTAATTTTGTGACCGGCTGGGCCAGAAATTCGATCTGCTTGTCCAAAGCTTCCGATTGGATCTTTAGTTTATCCAACTCCGCCAACATCAGGTTCTTTGCCTGGTAACGACGCGCTTCCTCCTTCCGTTCCCGCACAACAATGTTTCTCAGGAGTTCATTTTCTTTGGCGAGGCGCGTCGTTTCTTCGGCATTTGCGCCGGTGAGCTTGGCACTCTGGATCTGAGCGCTCGTGTCATCGAGTTGGACCGAGAGCTCGGCAACTCGGGCCTCGAAATATTGATTCTGTTTCTGAGTTTCGATCAGTTGCTGTTGAAGCTGGGCGACCTGCTGTTTCGCATTGGCAAATTCCTCCGTATTTTTTGGCTTATCCTCACTAAGTTTCCGCACACTTTCTTCCGCACTCGCAAGTTTCTGTTTCAAATCGCTGCTTTCGGCCAGGAGCGCCTGCACGCGTTGTTCCGTTTCCTTCATTCCTTTCAATTGGTCCCGCGCTTGATCCCGTTCCTGGGCAAGAGTGGCGATTTGCTTGTTCGCCTCTGCGAATTTCGCGTTGGTTTCGTCCTTTTGCTTTTCCGCCGTCAGCCGCGCCTCGTCAGCGGCAGCGACCGCGTCTTTCAGGCGGGCGACTTCTGCACGTAATTGTTCCTGCTCTTTTGTGCTACTGTCGCGGGACGATTGGAGCGCTTTTAATGACTCCTGAGCCTGCGCGAGTCGATTGCTAACCTCGTGCTCCGCTTTCTTGGATTTCTCGACCTCGCTTTGGGCTTTCTCAAGCTTCGAATTTGATTGCTGCAACCGAGTGTTAACCAATTCCTTTTCTTTTCGCGCGGTCTCGAGATCGCTCTGCGATTTTTCAAGCGCTGCTTGCAGTTGATCGAGATTATCGCGCAATTTTTTGGTTGTCGCTTTGATCGACTCGCCCGAGGCTCGAGGCGTCGTTTCGCTGGCACGAGGCGGCTCGACTCCGGCTTCGGATTGGCCACCGCCTTGAGAAGGCGCGGGAACCGCTTCCGGTGAACGACTTGCGCCGCTCGCGAGGTCACTTTGCGTGGAGATCTTATCCTGAATCCGCAAGATGCCCTCGCTGATTTTACGGCCACGATAATCCACGATGGCCGGCTGCCAATCGGGGTGCGATTTGCGCAACTCCTCGATAAGATTTCCGGCAGATCGATATTTCGCCAACGCCGTTTTGAACTGATTCTCGTGTTCGAACTTTTCGCCCTGCTGGGCGGTCATGTAGGCCTTAAGAAAAATCTCGCTCGGATCATCTTGCTGCGCCCCAAACTGGGTTAGCGCCAGAAAAAAGAAGCAGATGAATAAGATCGAACCAATTCGCTTCATTGGAAGATGAGGCGCGATGATAATCGACGTGCCCATAACAATCCAGGGTTCCACATAAATGCCAGAATGACCGGAGCGAATACGAAAAGC
>Ga0209159_1001278_pt1 | contig 19753 bp, 19 predicted proteins | sample GraSoiAngelo_144_FD_185901 | JGI IMG/M metagenome (GOLD analysis project Ga0209159, IMG submission 185901) | Grasslands soil microbial communities from the Angelo Coastal Reserve, California, USA - 14_1009_02_40cm (SPAdes) (version 2) | ecosystem: Environmental > Terrestrial > Soil > Grasslands ...
TCAACGGCGGCGTGCGGGCCTTCGACATCTCCGACGCCTTCCGGCCCCAGGAAGTCGCCTGGGCGGTCCCGCCCGCGCCGCGTAAATCGCGCGCCAAGGCAATCCAGCTCAACGACGTCTTCGTGGACGACCGTGAAGTCCTCTACACGGTGGATCGCCTCATCGGCGGTCTCTACATCTACGAGCTACGTCTCTGAGGCGTCACGGGGGCCGCTCACTTTCTTTCGCGCACCTGCACGCCCGCCGCCTCTTCCTGGAGCATCCACGGCGCGGTCGAATCCTTGTCGCCCCAGCCGCGCGCCATGGCCTCCACCATGATCTGCTCGGCGACCGCGGCCAGTGGCATCGGCACGTCGTACTCACGCGCGAGCTCCGTGGCGAGCCCTATGTCCTTGCGGGCGAGCTTCAGCGCGAACCGCACCGTGTCGAAGTCGCCTCTGAAGATCACGTTCGGCAGCACCTGCGAGAGCATGAGGCCCTGGCCGAAGGCGGCGCCACGGATCGCCTCGAGGAGCGCCTCCGGCTTGACGCCTGCCTTCACGCCGAGCGTGAAGCCCTCGGCTAAGACCGCGCGCGTCGCGATGCCGATCATGTTGTGGACGAGCTTCGCGATCGTCCCCGCGCCGATCGGCCCCATGTAGCCGACCTTGTCGCCCACCGCTTGGAGCACCGGCCTGACCTCGCGGTAGATCGATTCATCGCCACCGACCATGACTTGCAGCGTCCCGCGCTGGGCGCCCCACACGCCGCCGGAGACCGGCGCATCGAGGACATGGACGCCCTTGTCCTTGAAGGCGGCGTGGAGCTTCCGCATGACCGTCGGCGAGCCCGTCGAGAGGTCCGCATAGACGGTGCCGGGGACGGCGCCGTGGATGATCCCGTCGGGGCCGAGCGCCACGGCCTCGACCTCTTTCGGACCGGGAAGGGAGGTGAGGATCAGCTCGCTCGCGCGCGCGAGCGCCTTCGGGCTCTCCGCCCACTTGGCGCCCCCGTCGAGGTGCGGCTTCGCTGCGTCCGGCCGCACGTCGTGGACGACGAGGGCGTGGCCGGCCTTCATGAGGTTCAGGGCCATCGGCCCGCCCATGTTCCCTAGTCCGATGAATCCGATTCGCATACACCCGCCTCTCTTCCTCTACGGTTTGTCTGCAGGCAGCTTGCTCAGGAACTCGCCGAGCTTCGGTCCGTAGACATCGACCGTCTGCACGACTGCGGCGTGCCCGTAACCGGCGGCTTCCCGCACGAGGAGATACTCCGCCTTCGGTCCCAGCTTCGCCGACGCCTTTGCGATATGGCCGAGCTCGATAGGCACGACCTCGTCCCCGGCCATGTTGATCACCAGCACTCGGGCTTTCACTCGCTCGAGCTGGCTGTAGGCGTCGAAGCCATCGTTGACCCGCAACTGATAGATCCAATCGTTCGCGTCGAGATTCTGTGTGATCTGTTTCGCCAGCAGAGGTAAGTACTGGAACGACCGCTCACGCGTCGGCGCCACGTCCCACAAATGGCCGGCGCCGTCCAGGAGCATCCAGTAGGCCATCACGGCGAGCGGAAAGTTGCGCGGCTGGTCCGTATACGCCCCCTGGTTCCATGTCGGATCCCGAAGCAAGGGTTCGATGCCGAGAAAATCCTGCATGCCCCGGCGCCCCGCATTCGGAAACGGGGACGAGACGATGGGCACGACGCCCCGCATGAACTCCGGGTACTGGACGCTCCACTGCCAGGCCTGGCGCCCGCCGTAGGAAATGCCGATGACGGCGTGCAGCTGACGAACGTCCAGTTTCTCGGTCAGGAGGGCACGCTGGGCCTTCACCACATCGGTGAGCGTATATCTCGGAAACTGCATCCGCAGGCCGTCACTCGGTTTGCTGCTCTTGCCCGAGCCGATCGTATCCGAGGCAATGACAAAGTACTTGCCGGTATCGAGCGGCTGTCCGGGACCGTACATCCTGGTCGACCACCACGGACTGCCGAAATTCTGCCAGCTGCCGGTCGTGCCGTGACAGAGCAAGACGGCGTTGGTGATGTGCCCCGCCTGATCTCGTTTCGGCGCTCCCCACGTCGCATAGTTGATCCGGAGTTCTGCCAGCGTCTCTCCGCTCGCGAACGCGAAGTTCTTGACGACATGGCTGCCTTCCTTGGCGAGGGAGAGGTAATCGACCGCGGCGGGTTGTGCCGCAGCGGCGGACATTCCGGCCAGGGCAAAGACAACGCCCACGCAACAGAGGAGCAGTCGGCGCACGGGCTTCAAGGTGCCCTCCCCACCCCGTATCGGTTCAGGGAGTGTAGAGGCGCACCCAGTTGTCCCAGAGGATCTTGCGAGCCGTCTCCGTCGGTAGCGGTAGCTTCAGGAACTGTTCGGTCGCCCGCGGGTACTTGGAGTCGCCGTGCGGGTAGTCCGTGGAGAAGACGATGTTGTCGGCCAGCGTCTCCGCGGCATGCACCGCAGGCGTCTCGTCGCACTCGACCGATACCCAGCACTGGCGCCGGAAGTACTCGCTCGGCTTGCGCGCGAGGTCCGGGGCCTCGACGGCGCCGCGCCATTCGACGTGCTCGTCCATCCGCCAGAGGGGCCAGGGCGCCCAGGCGCAGTTGCCCTCGAGGAAGGCGACGCGGAGGCGCGGAAATCGCTCGAGGACGCCGCCCATGCACATGCTGACGCACGCCTGCATCATCTCGAGCGAGTGGCTCACGACATGCCCCATGATGCCCCGGTCGAACCGCTTGCCGGTCTGCTCGATGTACGGCATCTCCCCCGAGCCGCCCTCGTGGAAGCAGATCGGGACGCCGAGCCGCTCCAGCTCCGCCCACAACGGGTCGTAGGACGCGTGATGCCAGTAACGTCCGTTGATCGGGTTCGGACGCATGAAGGTCGCCTTGAACCCGAACTCCGTCGCCATGCGGCGCGCCTCGGCGACGGCCGCGTCGACGTCGTGCGGCGGCAGCATCGCCGCGCCGAGCAGGCACTCGGGGTCCTCGGCGCAAAACTGCGCGAGCCAGTCGTTGTAGGCGCGCGCGATGGCGGCGGCGAGGTCGCGATCCATCCCGTCGACCGCCAGCGCGAAGAGCCCGCGACTCGGGAAGAGCACCGCGACGTCGAGCCCCTCCCGCTCCATCGCCTCGAGCTGCGAGACCGCATCGTAGCCGCGCCGCTCGGCGTGCTCGTACCGGTCGGCCTGGGCCGTCTGCGTCACCCGGAGCATCTGGCGCGAGAGCGGCGTGCGGTTCGGGATGCGCTTGCCTTCCCACTCGATCGCCACGTCGCGCGGCACCTCGGTCAGTCCCACCGGGGCCCGCGCCTTGAACTGCGGCTCGATGTAGTTGATCCAGAGATCGGCCGGCTCGATCACGTGCATGTCGGAGTCGGCGACCGCGAACCTCTCCCTCGCCATGGTGTGCCCTCCCAATCGGCCAGGACTGTGACGGTCCTACTCGTCCCAGGGGTTGTGCTTGACCGGCGGCGGAAGCCAGATCCGCTCGTACACCTTCTGAAGCTCCCGCTCCTTCGCTATCTCCTCCCGAGGAGTCACCTTCGCGTACTTCGCCTCGGTCGGGCTCGAGAAGTTGTACCGGTTGACGTTCGGTGCAGACATGATCCGGGCCACCGGCTCCTTGCATCGTGGACACGTCGCGAGGGGCGGGTCGCTCATCCCTTGCCTCACCTCGTAGATGACGAGGCAGGGCGCGCATTCGTACTCGTAGATGGGCATCGCGTTCCTCCTCTCGCGCGAGAAGCGGGTGGCCGGCTCGACGCCGGCCACCCGGTACGGCGCGAGCTACACCGCCACGATCCGAGGCGTCTCCGCGGGCGGCGCGCTGGCCGTGCTCTTGAGATTCCAGATGCGGGCGGCGTTCTGCCCGAAGACCTTCGCCTTGATCTCAGTGGTCAGCTGGGGGTACCCGTGACCCTCGACGAGCTGCTCGGGGATCTGGAACTTCCGAAACGCATCGATCTGCCACTGCGGGTTGCCCCAGAGCGCCGAGTCGGTCCCCCACATCACATAGTCGGGGCCGAGGTCGCGCAGCAGCGTCCCGAGCACGTGCGCGCACTCGAGCGGGCGGCTCGTCACCGTCGCCGCGAACGTCGACCCGACCTCGCAGTACATGTTCTTCCGCTGCGGCTTGAATCCTTTCAAGGCAGCCAGCTCCGCGTGGTACGGCCACCCCGAGTGGTACGCGATGAAGTTCAAGTCGGGGAAGTCGTCGCAGACCGCGTCGAAGTCCTCCGCATGCGCGTACCGCGCCATGAACTGGCCGAACGGGATGCCCTTGTGACAGCCGATGTTCTTGATCCCGAGCTTGCGGGCCTTCTCCCACATCGGGTACGCCTTCTTCTGGTCGTCGAACCACCACCCGCGCTGGGGGGTCGAGTCGAACGTGTAGAGCTTCAGCCCGGAGATCTTGTACGTCTCCACGAACATCTGCATTCGGTCCAGCGTCTCGCGGAGCCCCTGATTGGGCGTCAGGCCGCCGCCGAGCATGACGGTCCGATCCGGCCAGCGCTGCTTGACCTCCGCCTGCTCCTCGATCGGGATCATGTCCTTGCCGCCGTAGTCCTCCCGGAACCCGAAGGGATTGAAGATCGCGACGCTGGTATCGCTCCCCTCGAGGATCAGCTTGCCGAAGTTCTCGACGGTCATATCCTTGGTCCCGTTTGGGAGTCCCATCGCCTTGCCGAGGTCATCGAGGAGCTGGACGAACCACATCCCCCGCTCGCTCGTGTTCACGCCCGGGATATAACCGTCCTTTCGCCAGCAGATGTGGGTGTGGGCGTCGACGATGAAGTCGGCCCCCGGCTTCCGCGCGACCTTGATTTCCTTCGCCGCGGCGGGGTCGGCCGCCTCGGCCTTGGTGACGTCGAAAAACTTCATGCCGGTGATCTCGTTTACCGCCAGCATGGCGGCCGCGAACCCGGACGCCGTCCCGAGGAAATTGCGACGCGACAGCCCGGCTTTGGCGGCATAGACGTCCACGTGCTCGCTGATCCGCTCGCCCATGTGGCCCGCGAGGAAGTACGATGTCCCCTGCTCTTCGGGGGTCATCGGGCCAGGGGTGGTCCGCTTATATCCCTTGAAGTACTCGAAGACATTGAACTCCATGCCTCACCTCCCGATCGAACCGACGGTCAGAGTCCTCATTGACACACTCGCGAGTCCCACCTTCGCTCGTCCCACCCCCTTTGAGCCCGCATCATCCCGACGCCGGCTATCCCGATTGATCGACCCGAATTGGCCGCAGCAGTAGCTCCGCCCTCGGGCAAAGTCAAGCCCTAATGATGGTCAACGACGCGAAGGGCTTCCGGTCAAGAAGCGCTGGAGAACTTCTAGAACTTCGACGCCAACTCCACGAGCTCCCGTGAACCGAGATCCGAGACCAACGCGTAGCCCAACTCCCCTGCCCGCCAGAGAATCACACTGAACCCCCGCGCGACCTTCACGGACGCGTCAACGCCGCCGATCCGTTGCAGGCCGCGCGTCGGCCACGGGAGCCCATCGGCACGGAAGACGAAGAGCGAGACCGAATGCAGGCGGCGGCTGTAGACGAAGACCGCCGCCTTGCGATCGAGGAAGTAGCCCACGGCCCCGCCGCGCAGCGGGAAGTCCGCATCGCCCTCGAATCCGACGATCGGCGCGAAGTCCAGGCGGCCAGCGAACCAGGGCTTGACCTGATGGATCCCGCCGCTCTCAATCTCCAACGGATGCTCGCTCTGGAGAAGCCGCAGGTGATCGTTGACTGCCTCGGTGACCAGCGCGCCGGGAGCATCGGACGGGCGCCAGATCACCCGCTCGATATCGAGCAGGGAAACGCCCGCGACCAGCACGGCGGCAAGGGCGACCGCGGGCGCGAGCGCGCGCCGCCACCCGCTCCACCAGGAGTGGCGGGCGACGCCGGGCGCCGGCCAGTGGGCCGCGAGGCGTCGCTTGAGAGCGAGCGGCGCGGGATACTGGGGCAGGTTGCGCTCGACGAGATTGGTCAGCGCGCGCTCGGCTGCCTCCTCACGCGCACAGCGGGCACAGCGCTCGAGATGCGCGCGGACCTCGTCATGCCGCGCGGGCGTGAGCTGGCCCCGCTGGTAGTCGAGAAGAAGGGGTCGGGCCTCCTGGCACTCCATCCCGTCGGTCACTTCGCGTAATCCTTGAGGCGCACCCTCAGCGCCGCCCTGGCCCGAGAGAGCCGTGATTTCACCGTGCCCACCGGACAGCCGAGGACGTCGGCCACCTCGGTCTCCGTCAGACCTTCGAGATCGAGCAAGATCACGGTTCGCGCGTCCTCGGCGAGGGCCAGCAGGGCAGCCTCGATTTCCTCTGCGACCACCCGCTGCAGGCGGTCCAGCTCGATGTCGTTCATGAACCAGCCTTCCTCGGCGGAGCCGTTCGCAAGCGGGTCGACCACGTCGAGCCCGCCAACGGTCGGGTTCCTCCGCTGGCGGCGGTAGAGGGAAATGAACGTGTTCCGGAGGATCCTGAACAGCCACGCTTTGAGATTGGTGCCCGGCCTGAACTGCGCGGCCCCCTGGAGTGCGCGCGCGTAAGTCTCCTGCACGAGGTCCTCCGCGTCGGTCGCGTCGCCCGTGAGGTAACGCGCCAGGTTGTGCAGGCTGTCGGCATACGCCAAGGCTTCCCGTGGAAGCGGCGAGGTCCCGGTTGGCTCGGCTTCCTGCGCCATACCATCCCGATAATACCCATTGCCGTCGCTCACCGAACTCTCACCTCTCGTAACGCCTCACCCGTCAAATCGTTCCAACGGAACGATCTCGAGCGTCGGGCGTTGGCACGGGTGGGAGGAGGAAGAGATGAGAGCAGGCACGAGAGGTCATCGACTATTGCTCATGGGGAGTGTGCTTCTCGCCCTGGTGTTGATTGGCGCGTATGCCTCCGTCGCAGGGCCATCGGACGGCGGCGGAGCGCCCCAAGCGCGGGTCGAGATCAAGGACTTCGCGTATCAACCGGCGACGCTCACGGTGCGCACGGGCACCACGGTGACATGGGTCAATCATGACGACGAGCTCCACACCGTGACGGCCTCGGCAGGACGCTTCGCGTCGCCCGGCCTCGAACACGACGAGACGTTCTTCCGGCGCTTCGCCGAAGCGGGCACCTATACCTACTTCTGTGCCCTTCATCCGCGCATGACCGCCACCATCATCGTCCAGTGACAGATCGAGTGACAGAAAGGATCGGGACAATGTCGAACGACATCGATCGACGCGGGTTTCTAGAGTGCATGGCGTGGGCGGGCAGCGGCCTCGTCTGGGTGCTGAGCGGAGGCGTGCTCTCGTCGCGCGACCTCGCAGAGGCCGCCGAGACGCCTTCGGTTGGCGGCGACTTCAGCTTCGTCCAGATCAGCGACACCCACATCGGATTCAACGGCGAGGCCAACAAGAACGTGCTGGGAAGCCTGCAGCAGGCCATCGACCGCGTCAACGCGTTGCGGCCCGCGCCCGAGCTCGTGCTGCACACCGGAGATCTGACTCACGGTCAGAAACCCGGCGCCTTCGACACGCTCGCCGAGGCGCTCAAGAGCGTCAGGGTCGGCCGAGTGTTCTACGTCCCGGGCGAGCACGACGTCTTCGCCGACGGCGGCAAGGAATACCTGGCCCGGTACGGCAGGGGGACGGTGGGCCAGGGCTGGCAGAGCTTCGACTACAAGGGCGTCCACTTCGTGGGGCTCGTGAACGTCCTGACCTTCAAGGCGGGCGGCGTCGGCGCGCTCGGGGAGGACCAGCTCGAGTGGCTCGAGAAGGATCTGGACGGGCTCTCGACCAGCACGCCCATCGTGGTGTTCACGCACATCCCGCTGTGGGCCGTCTATCCGCAGTGGGGTTGGACCACGCAGGACGGCGAGCAGGCGCTCGGGTATCTCCGTCGGTTCGGGTCGGTCACGGTCCTGAATGGTCACATCCACCAGATCATGCAAAAGGTGGAAGGCACCATCAGCTTCCACACGGCCCGCTCGACCGCCTTTCCCCAGCCTGCGCCCGGTGCGGCGCCGTCTCCTGGGCCGCTGAAGGTCCCTGTCGAACAGCTCGGGAGCATGCTGGGCGTCCGGGAGGTCGCTTACGTGCAGGGCAAGAGTCCCCTGGCCGTGGTCGATTCGACGCTCGGCCGACAAGCCACTTGACGCCGGGCGTGGCGGCTCGTCGCCGCCACGCTCCGCGGCAGTCCGACCGCCGTCAAGCGGAGGCGGACTCCGCCGCGACGGTGCGGGCCGACTCGAATCGCGAGAAGTACGCGTAGAAGGCGAGGAAGGTCAGCGCATAGACCGCGCCCGCCAGATAGTACGGCATCGCCCAGGTGCCGGCAGCCATGAAGGGACCGGCGATCCACGCGCCCACGCCCATCGGGAACTCGCTGAAGGCGTGCATGATGCCGTTCGTCGTGCCCCGCTCGCGCTCCTTGACGACCTCCATCGAGAAGAGGCTGTAGATCGGGTCGGTCAGCGCCTTGTTGGGGAACGCGCCGCCGATGAGGATGATGGCGAGGACGTAGACGATCGCCCCTGTCACGACGCCGGGGGCGAGGCCGATCAGCACGAGAAACGGCACGCCGAGCAACTTCAGAAATGCCACGGTGCGGACGCGGCCGAGCCGCCGGACGACGAGCGGGGCCAGCAGCGTCGCGAACGCGGTGAGGATCGACGCGACGCCGAAGACGACTCCGATCACGGTGGTCGACGCGTGAAGCTCCCGGGCGAAGAAAACGTTGAAGAAGGGCGCGGTCATCCCGAGCGCGAGCCCCGCACCACCCTCGATCAGCGCGAGCATGCCGATCGTCCCGACGCTCTCGAGGCTCTTCCACCAGCGTCCGATGTCGATCGGCTGCCACCGTTCGTCGATCAGGTAGATCGGGAGCGCCGAGAGCAGCATCACGGGAAGGACGCAGAAGAGGCTCGCCCGCAGGGCCCCAGCGTGCTCGGGCCCGAGCCCGAGGAGCGAGCCGAACGCCACCGGGAGCAGACCCGCCAGGAGATTCCCCAGGCTGGCCCCGCCGACCGTCATGAAGCCGCCGATGCTGAAGAGGTGCACGCGCTCGGCGGGCCGGCTCTGCTCGACCATGAAGGGCGGCCCGACGATCGCGTGGCCACCCTCGAACGCTCCCTGGACGGCAGCCACCACGAGGAGCGCCACGGGCTCGTGCACGAGAATGAGCCCGGCCGTCCCGAGGATGTTGCCGGCATAGGAAACCAGGAAGACCCGGCGCCGCCCGAAGAGGTCCGAGAGGATCCCCGAGGGGATGACGGAGAGACCGTGGGCGATCCAGTTGATCGAGGCGAGCTGCGCGACGAAGAGCGTGTCGTGCCCCGCGGCGAGCAGGTAGAGGTAGAAGAGGAGTCGCCAGATGCTCACCGAGAGCCCGCTGAACGGCGTCCGAAAGATCAGGAGCCGCGCGTTCCGGCTGAATCCACGGACACGACGCAGGTACTCGCCGCCGCGGCGCGCTTGCCAGACGACGAGAACGGCGACCAGGATCGTCAACCCGATGGCGACGAGCCAGACGGCCAGGGGCGTGTGGGCGCTCTCCTCCGGCCCGTGAGCACGTCCGCTGTCGCCCCAGGCCGGCGCCGCGAGTGCGAGGAGGCTCACGTCTCCGAGGCTACTCGCGGCGACCTGCGCCCGCAAGGCGCGCCATCCTCACCGACCTTGACAGTGTCTCGCTCCAACCTATAGATTCGGCCCGATCTCCGCATGCCGTCATCATTGGGACGATCTTTACCTCGGGAGGCACGCGATGGCGAGCGCGACCACTACGACCACCCACTGGCACCTCAAGGGTCAGGGTTACGAGTTCTGCAACTGCGACTTCGGTTGCGGCTGTAACTTCGGCGGGTTTCCCAACTCAAAGGACGGGAGTTGTCGGGCCTTGGTCGGCCTCAACATCGTTCAGGGAAAAGGTCGCCTTCGTGGTGGATCCGGCGACGAACGACAAGCAAGTGGAGGCTCTAGGCCAGATCTTCACCGGAAAGCTTGGCGGCATGCCGTGGGAAATTCTGGGGCCGACGGCCGCGGTCGTTGGCCTGGTGAAAGCGAAGATCACGATTGAAGGCAAGGGGCGGAAGAGCACTTTCCGCGCGGAGGGCGTTGGTGAAGGGCGTGGGGACACCTTCAAGAACCCTGTAACCGGCGAGGACCACCTGGCAGAACGGGCAGTGCGGTCAGGGGTCGTTCCGCGCTTCCGCGTCGGGCGTATCGGTGGCCGCGGACAAGACCAACTGGATTTTCTACCAGTTCGATTGGTCCAACGCCAAAGCGAAAAAGTAGCTCGCGGCATCGGCTGCCTTCCCGCGATCGTCGACTTGCGCTATTATGGCGGCTCCATCGACGGGGTCGACGCGTTCCGATAGACGGCAGATCAAAAGGAGGAGGGGCATGAGGTCACATCGAAGAGGGTTCACATGGTTGGCGGTGATGGCACTGGTGCTGATCCTGGGTGCCGTCGCCACCGCTCAGGAGAAGCAGTGGTGGCCGTTCCCGGTCGAGGACCGCGATCCGCCCTTCGATATGGAGGGCAAGAAGATCAAGAATCAGTACACTCCGCTCCCGCACGCGGCGAAGAAGTGGAACATCTGCGTCTCGTTCCCGCACATGAAGGACGCCTATTGGACCGCGGTAGACTACGGCGTCGTCGCCGAGTCGAAACGGCTCGGGGTCAAGATGCAGCTGGTCGAGGCGGGGGGCTACACGAACCTGCCGAAGCAGATCAACCAGCTCGAGGACTGTGTCTCCCAGGGGGCGGACGCCGTCGTGATCGGCGCCATCTCGGAGACGGGCCTCAACAAGCTCATCGAGGAGATCCGGGCGAAGGGCATTCCCGTCATCGACGTGATCAACGGCATCAGCTCGCCGAAGCTCTCGGCCAAGTCGCTCGTCTCCTTCGGTGAGATGGGCGCCAAGGCCGGCGAGTACCTGGTGAAGATGCACCCGAAGGGCGCGAAGCCGGTGAAGGTCGCCTGGTTCCCCGGTCCTCCCGGCGCCGGCTGGGTGGTGGCGGGCAACAAGGGGTTCGTCGAGGCCGTCTCGAAGGGCGCCATCGACATCGTCAGCACGAAGTACGGCGACACCGGTAAGGAAGTGCAGCTCAAGCTCGTCGAGGACGTGCTCCAGGCCTATCCGAACATCGATTACATCGTCGGCACCTCGCCGACGACCGAGGCCGCGGCGCAGGCGCTGCGCGAGGCGGGCAAGGCGGACAAGATCAAGGTGCTCGCGTACTACTTCACGCCCGGCGTGTACCAGGACATCAAGCGCGGCGCCGTGCTGGCCGCGCCGACAGACTCCGCCGTCATCCAGGGCCGCATCGCGATCGACCAGGCGGTGCGGATCCTCGAGAAGAAGCCGTACACGAAGCACACCGGCCCGGTGATCTACGTGATCGACAAGTCCAACATCAACTCGTTCCACTACGAGTCGTCGCTCGCGCCGCCGGACTTCAAATCGACCTTCAGCGTCGATTGAGGGCCCGGCGTGGCGTCGACTGACGTGCAGGTCTGCGGGGCCTCGGACGTCCGCTCCGAGGCCCCGCCCCTCCTCCGCCTGCGCGGGGTGAGCAAGTGGTTCCCCGGTGTACAGGCGCTCGACCGCGTCGACTTCGATCTGAGACCCGGAGAGGTCCACGTCCTGTTTGGCGAGAATGGTGCGGGCAAGTCCACGCTCATCAACATCGTCGCTGGCGCGCTCCGCCCCAACGCCGGCGACATCCTCCTGCGCGGGACGCCCGTCCAGTTCCGCTCCGTCTACGACACGCGGCAGCGCGGCATCAGCGCCGTATTCCAGGAGTTCAGCCTCGTGCCCGACCTGACGGTCGAGGAGAACCTCTTCCTCGGCGCCGAGCTCACCAAGGGCGTCTTCATCAACAAGCCCGAGCTGCATCGCCGGGCGGAAGCGACGCTCGCGCGGCTCGGATTCCCCCTCCGCCCGCGCGCGAAGGTCAACCGGCTCTCGCGCGCGGAGCAGCAGATGGTGGAGATCGCGAAGGCGTTTCGCACGAACCCCTCCATCCTGATCCTGGACGAGCCGACCGCGGCGCTGACCCAGCGCGAGACGGAGCGCCTCTTCCAGCTCATCCAGGACGTCAAGCGGCAGGGCGTGGGCGTCATCTACATCACCCATCGGATGAACGAGGTCCATCGGATCGGCGACCGCATCACCGTGCTCCGGGACGGCCACCGCGTCGCGACGCTCGACGTGCAGGACGCGACCGCCGAGAAGCTCGTCGAGCTGATGACCGGGCGGAAGATCGAGGCGTTCTTCCCGCGGATCGACCACCGTCCCGAGGGCGAGCTCCTGGCGGTGGAGAGTCTGACGGCGGGCAGCATGGTGCGCGATGTCTCCCTGGCGGTCTGCGCGGGCGAGATCGTCGGTCTGGCGGGGCTCATCGGGTCCGGCAAGTCGGAGATCGGCCGCGCGTGCTTCGGCCTGGAGCCGATCACCGGCGGGACCCTCCGCTTCCTCGGCCGGCGGGTGACCCGGCCGACGCCCCGCGCGATGCTCGACGCGGGGCTCGTCTATCTCCCGCCCGACCGCCGTGCGGAAGGGCTCGTGATCGAGCGCTGCGTCCGCGAGAACATTGCGCTCGCCTCCCTGCCGATGGCGGAGTTCAGCGGGCGCCTGCTCCTCAAGCGACGGAGCGAGCGCGCCATCTGCGGGGCGCTCGCCGAGCGGCTCAGGCTTGTGCCGCCCCGAATCGAGCGCGCCGTCACGTTTTTCTCCGGCGGGAACCAGCAGAAGGTGGTGCTGGCGAAGGGCCTCACGCGGAGCCCGAGGCTTCTCATCATGGACGAGCCGACCATGGGCGTGGACGTCGGCGCGAAGACCGAGGTGTACAACTTCATGAAGGGCCTCGTGGAGCGGGAGGGCGTCGGGATCCTCCTGATCTCCTCCGACCTGCCTGAGATCCTCCACCTGGCGAACCGCGTCTACGTGATGTACGGGGGACGCATGCGCGCGGAGCTCAAAGGCGCGGAGATCACGGAGCAGGCGGTGCTCTCGCATTTCTTCGAGGCGAGGACGGCGGCCGTTGGCTGAAGCGGGCGTCGCGACGGGCGTCCGACGCGGCTCCTGGGGCGCGACGCTGGCGCGCCTCGCGCGGCTCACCTTCATTCATCTGGGGGTCCTGCCGGTCCTCCTCGTCATCCTCGTCGCGGGCTTCGGCATCGCGGAACCCCGCTTCCTGTCCGGCCAGAACATCTTCAACGTGGCGCGGCAGGCGACCTACCTCACAGTGGTCTCGATGGGGCAGATGATCGCCCTGCTGACCGGCGGCTTCGACCTCTCCGTGGGCGTCATCCTCGCCATGACGAGCGTGGTGCTCGCCAAGGTGATGGCCTCGGCGGTCGCCGGCGACCCGAACGCCGTCGGCGTCGCCATCACGCTCGGCATCCTCGCCGGCCTCGGCGCGGGAACGGCCATGGGCGTCGCCAACGGGCTCGGCGTCGCCGTGCTGAACGTCTCGCCGTTCATGATGACGCTCGCCATGGCCTCCATCGCCTTCGGCCTGGCGCTCTTCATGACCGGCGGCGTGCCGGTCTACGGGATGCCGACCCAGTTCGGCGCGACGCTCGGCTTCGGCAAGCTGCTCGGGATCCCGGTCCCTGTCTACGTGACGGTCGCCGTCATCCTCGGGATGTACATGCTCCTCAACTGGACGCGGATGGGTCGCTACTTCTACGCGATCGGCGGCAACATCAAGGCCTCGATCCTGAGCGGGGTGGCGACGACGCGATACCTGTTCATGGCGTACGTCCTGACCGGGTTCCTCGCGTCGCTCGCGGGCGTCATGCTGACGGCGCGCCTCGAGACTGGCGAGGCGAACATCGGTGCCGCGATGCCGTTGCGCTCGATCGCGGCGTGTGTGATCGGCGGCGTCAGCCTGCGCGGCGGCACGGGCCGCCTGGGAAGCGTCGTGCTGGGCGCGGTGTTCATCGAGTGGTTCGAGAACGGGATGAACCTGGTGCGCATCCAGTCCTATCTCCAGATGGTGGTGCTCGGCGTGCTCCTGATCTTCGCCGTCGTCATGGACGAGGTCCGCCACCGCTACGTCGCGAAATCGCGCGAGGACTAGGAACCCATGCTCGAGCGCGTGGCCGTGATCGGGTTGGGGAACATGGGCCTCCCCATCGCGCGCAACCTCCTGCGCGCCGGGTTCCCCTTGACGGTCCACAACCGGACGAAGGCGAAGGCCGAGCCGCTCGTGGCGGAGGGGGCGGCGTGGGCGGAATCACCGGCCGCGGCCGGAGCGCGCGCGCGGATCGTCGTCACCATGGTCTCCGACGACAGCGCCCTGGACGGCGTGGTCTCCGGTGAGCACGGCCTGCTCGGCGCCCTCGAGCGCGACGCCATCCACGTCGCGATGAGCACGGTCGAGCCGGCGACCGCGCGCCGGCTCGCCGACGCACACCACCGGCACGGCGCCCGGTACGTCGCGGCGCCCGTGTTCGGGCGACCGGAGACGGCGGAGCAGGCGAAGCTCTGGGTGATCGCCGCCGGCGCCGGCGACGCGGTGGAGACGTGCCTGCCCCTGCTGAAGGCGCTCAGCCGCGGGATCTCGCGCGTGGGGGAAGACCCGAGCCGGGCGAATCTCGTGAAGCTCGCGGGAAACTTCCTGCTCCTGGCGATGCTCGAGGCGCTCGGGGAGGTCTTCGCGTTCGTGGAGAAGGCCGGCATGAATCGCCTGGAGGTGCTCGAGACGCTGAACGGCGCGCTCTTCGCGTCGCCCGTCTACCAGGCGAACGGCGAGCGCATGTGTCGCGGCGCGTTCAGCCCCGCCGGCTTCCAGCTGGCGCTCGGACTCAAAGACGCGCGCCTGGTGCTGCGCGCGGCCGACCAGCTCGGCGTTCCGATGCCGCTCGCCGGCCTCGCCCACGACCATCTGCTCACCGGTGTGGCGCGCGGCCAGGGGCACCTCGATTGGACAGCGGTGGCGGAGGTGTTGCGCGACGCCGCGGGCCTCGGGTCTCGGTGAGGCGGTAGGCGACGAGAGAGCAGTCGACGCTCAACGTGAGGTGACGCCATGCCCGGAATGCACGACCGAAATACCGCGGTGATCGACGTCCTTCCCGCCACGGCCGACCGGCCGCGCGTGATGTATCGCTACGCTGGGGACCGGTTCCTCCTCGTCGAGTACGGCGAGATGGTGCTAGACCTCACCATGAACTTCCGGATCTTCGGTCTGAACGACACCGTGAAGAAGGCCGAGCTCGACGGGCTCGTGGAAACCGTGCCGGCGCTCCGCAGCATCCTCATCCACTACGACAGCCGCCGGCTCCCGACGCACATGCTGGTCGATACGCTCAAGAAGATGGAAGAGACGGTGCCGCCCGGCGAGAACCTGAACATCCCGAGCCGACGGGTGGAGCTGCCGATCGCGTTCTCGGACCGGTGGACGCGCGCCGACATCGAGCGGTACGTCAAGTACACGCGGCAAGACGCGCCCAACATCGTGAACGGGCACAACATCGAGTACATCGCCCAGTACAACGGGCTCAGGAGCGTGCAGGCGGTCATCGACTATATCTGCGCCACCGAGTGGTGGAACGCCTGCATCGGGTTCTGGCCCGGCTTGCCGTTCATGTTCCCGCTCGACCCGCGGTACGCGATCGTCACGCCGAAGTACAACCCCACGCGCCCGTGGACCCCGGAAGGGGCGGTCGGGATCGGCGGCCCCTGCGTCGCGATCTACCCGGTCCAGTCCCCGGGCGGGTATCAGCTCTTCGGGCGGACCATCCCGATCTTCGACCTCAAGCAGCGGAACCCGGCGTTCAAGATGAACCCGATCCTCCTGAAGCCGGCCGACCGCATCCAGTGGGTGCCGGTGAGCGACGCCGAGCTCGAATCGATCCGCGAGAAGGTCTACGACGGCACGTATCGCTACAAGATCGTCGCGTACGAGGCGCTCAACGTGAAGTCGTACCTCGGGTTCCTCGACTCCATCAAGAGTGAGATCGCGGCCTTCCAGCAGCGCCAGGCGGAAGCCGTGAAGCACGTGGCAATTCCATAGGCAGTGATTCCATAGGACCGGAGGGGACGCCCATGTTCGAGGTTCTCGAAGGCGGCATCCAGACCACAGTGCAGGACTATCCCGGCCGGGTGGGATATCTCGACCTCGGCACCTACCCGGCCGGGCCGATGGATCACTTCGCCTTCCGCGTGGCGAATCTGCTGGTGGGGAACGCCCAGGGCGCCGCCGCGCTCGAGGTGACGGCGGGCGGGCTCAAGGCGAGGTTCCAGGACCGGCGCGCGGTCGCCATCACCGGCGCCGACATGCAGCCCACGCTCAACGGGAAGCCCGTGCCGCTCTGGGAGAGCGTCGGCGTCGGTCCCGACGACATGCTCGAGCTCAAGATCGTGAGGGGCGCCGGCTTCCGGGCCTACGTCGCGGTGAGCGGCGCCTTCGACGTGCCGGAGTACATGGGGAGCCGCGCGACCTTCACCGTGGGCGGCTTCGGCGGCTTCGAGGGGCGGGGACTCAAGAAGGGCGATCGCGTGTTGCTGAACCGCGCCGGCGCTCCGGACCGGATGATCGGGCGCAGGCTGCGCACGAACGCCCGACCGCAGTACGGCTCGCAGTGGGAGATCGAGGCAATGCGCGGCCCGCAGGCCGACCCCGACTATATGACCGCGGAGGACATGGAGTTCTTCTTCAGCCACGCCTGGAAGGTCGACCGGAACTCCAATCGCATGGGCGTCCGGCTCGAGTCGCACAAGTGGCAGTGGGCGCGGACGAGTGGCGGCGTCGCGGGCGGCCATCCGTCCAACATCCTCGACGACGGCTACGCCGTGTGGACCGTGAACGTGTGCGGCGATCAGCCGATCATCCTCGTCGCCGACGGGCCGAGCCTCGGAGGGTTCATCTGCAACGCGACTCTGATCTACGCCTCCACCTGGAAGGTGGGCCAGCTCGTGCCGGGGCGCGACACGATCCGATTCAAGGAGGTCACGATCGACCAGGCCACGCAGCTGGCGGGGTCGGTCGACGAAACCATCGCCGAGAGCTCGATCGAGAGGGGGTAGCGTCATGGGAGCGAAGATCGACATCAACGCGGACATGGGAGAGAGCTACGGCCGCTGGACGCTCGGCAACGACGCGGAGCTGATGCCGTTCCTGAGCTCCGCCAACATCGCGTGCGCGTATCACGGCGGCGATCCGCACGTCATGCGGAGCTCCGTGCGTCTCGCCAAGAAGCACGGGGTCGCCGTCGGCGCACACGTCTCGTTCCCCGACCTCATGGGGTTCGGTCGGCGGCGCATGTTCATCTCGCCGCAGGAGCTGAAAGACTACGTCACCTACCAGGTCGGCGCGCTTCAGGCGTTCGCGGCGGCGGAGGGCGCCCGAGTCGAGCACGTGAAGCCTCACGGGATGCTCTACGTGATGTGCACCGAGGACGACACGTTCGCGCAGGCGGTTGCCGAAGCCGTGAAGGAGCTCGGCGACGGGCTCATCCTGCTCTTGACCGGCGAGCGCGTCGCCGCTGCCGCGAAGCGCGTGGGGGTTCCCTTCGTCAACGAAGGATACATCGACCTCGACTACGACGCGAAGGGCTCGCTGATCCTCGAGCGGGCCAAGAAGGCGCGCGATCCGGACGAGGTCGCCTCCCGGGCCGTGACGCTCGCGGCGGAAGGCCAGGTGCCCGTCCGCGACGGCGGGTGGCTCCGGTTGACGGCGCGGAGCGTCTGCGTCCACGGCGATGCCGACAACGCGCCCGCCATCGCCCGCACCGTGCGTGAGCGCCTCATCCGGGCAGGCGTCGAGGTGGTCCCGCTGCGGGCGCTCGTCTAATTCTTCGGCCTGGGAGGCCAACGTATGGCTCAGAGCATTGATGTGGTGGCTCCGGTGCCCGGACTCGTCGCGAGCGTCGCGGTCGCGGCGGGCGCGAGGGTCGCCGCCGGCGATCCGGTCGTGATCCTTCAGGCGATGAAGATGGAGATCGTCGTGGCCTCCGAGCACGGAGGCACGGTCGAGGCGATCCTGGTGAAGGAAGGAGAAGAGGTCGATCTCGGCGCGGTCCTGGCGAGGGTCCGCACGGCGTAGGCCAGGATCCTCGCCCTCGTCCGTACGATCGAGGAGGCGGGCCACCCGATCCGTTTCGTGAGGGGGGATAGAGCAACGGAAGGGCGGCTTCTGGTCGACGGACTCATCATCCTCTTTTACTTCGTCGCCATTACGGCCATCGGGCTCTATGCGGGGCGGCGGGAGAAGAGCCTGAATGACTATGCGCTCGGCGGGCGTCGCGTGCCGTGGTGGGCCGCGATGGCTTCCATCATAGCCGCGGAAACCAGCGCCGCAACCTTCCTCGGCGCGCCCGTCGAAGGTTACACCAACAAAAGCTTCGCGTACGTGCAGCTCGTCCTGGGCCTCATCATCGGGCGCTTCATCGTCGGCAACGTCTTCCTCAAGCCCTACTACACCTTCAAGGTCTACACGGTCTACGATTACCTGGGCGTTCGCTTCGGGCCGTGGACCAAGGGCTACGTCTCGGCCCTCTTCCTGTTTATGCGGACGCTGGCGTCGGGCACGCGGCTCTTCATACCCTCGCTCGTGATGGTGCTGGCGTACCGCATGTTCGTATCGGGCGGACAGGTACAGTTCAGCCAGCAGGCGGTCACAACGGTCGGTCCCTATCTCATCGCGATCATCGCGCTGACCCTCGTCACCTGCTTCTATACGGCGCTCGGCGGAATCAAGGCCGTCATCTGGACGGACCTGATTCAGGCCTGCCTGATGTTCGGCGGCGCGTTGATCGCGATTGCCACGCTGCTCAATCACGTCGGCGGACTCCACGAGGTCATCCGGGCCGTCCCGCAGTTGACCACCCACGAAGGCTACTTCCTCCACGGGTTCGAAGCGAGCGGGGTCGCGAAGTGGAAGGAGAGCCACCAGCTTGCGGCGATGGGCCTGTGGGACTCCATCAAGCTGATTCTGGCGAGCGACTACACCCTCTTCTCCGCGCTCATTGGGGCGACACTGGGCAACATGGCCGCGTTCGGCACCGATCAGGACATGGTTCAGCGGATGCTGACGGCCGAGACCCACCAGCGGGCGCGCCGCAGCCTGGTGACCGCCGCCTTCTTGGACCTGCCGATCGCCTCCGCCTTCGTTTTCATCGGCATCCTGCTCGTCGCCTACTACCAGAAGGATCCCACCTACCAGCCAAAGGCCGCTGCGGACATTTTTGGCTCGTATATCCTCAACGTCATGCCCGTGGGCGTCCGCGGTCTTGTGCTCGCGGGTATCTTCGCCACCGCCATGGGCTCCTTTTCCGCGGCGCTCAACGCTCTGGCGACCGCCGCCACGAATGACTGGTACATCCGGTGGGTCCGGGGCAAGAGCGAGGCGCACTACGTCAAGGCCGCGCGCTGGTTCACGGTCCTCTTCGCCGTGCTCATGATCGTCATCGCCGGCGGATTCGCCTATGCGAAGGTGACGAATCCGGATTTGAGAATCATTCCGGTCGTGCTCGGAATCGCCGGATTCATCCTGGGCCCCATGCTCGGTGTCTTCCTCATCGGCATGTTCACCAAACGGCGCGGTTCCGACGCCGGAAACATCGTCGCCATCCCGGCCGGGCTCCTCGCGACTGTTGTCGCTGGCAAGCTGCACATCACCATCCTGAACATGGCGGCCCCCTTGTTCGGCATCCACCGGACGTTTGCGCAGCCCGTCGCGATTCCCGAAGTCTCGTTCACCTGGTGGCCCATGATCGGCGCGCTCGTAGTCTTCTGTATCGGCGTCCTCTTCCACACCCCGGACCAGGTGCTGGAGGG
>Ga0209159_1001282_pt1 | contig 19678 bp, 12 predicted proteins | sample GraSoiAngelo_144_FD_185901 | JGI IMG/M metagenome (GOLD analysis project Ga0209159, IMG submission 185901) | Grasslands soil microbial communities from the Angelo Coastal Reserve, California, USA - 14_1009_02_40cm (SPAdes) (version 2) | ecosystem: Environmental > Terrestrial > Soil > Grasslands ...
ATGCGGTCATCCGAAGATGATCGAAAACAGCAGGGGGATTTTGGAGCGTGCTGGATGGAAGAAGGATGCGATCCTTGAAGAAGCGTTTTTTCACGTCGCCATCAAGGAAGGCGGCAGCTCGGCCTGACGAACTTTCCTTACACTCCCGGACCGCTTTCCTCGAGTTGGCCGACGACGTCGTCCAGAGTGCTCAAGGGCACCCGCAGGTGCACGTGCTCGTCCGCTGAAATCAACATCCACCTGCAAATTGCCGGAGCGCGTCCGGAACTGGGCGTGCTTTCCTCCATCGATCATTTCGATAAGATCCACGTTAGGAAGTTTTTTGAGTTCCTTAGCAAAGGCGTGGATCGTGGGCAGCACTTCGCGCGCGTGTTGCGCTGCATCGCACAAATCGTGCTTCGGCACGAAATGCATGGCCATCGGGACCATTGCCGCCGGCACCCACATGTGCACGTGCGAGCCTCCCGCGCGGTACTCGTCGACGTCCACGCGAATCAAGCCATCGCGGAACGCGTACGCGCCCGCCAACACGAGCGTCCCGCCGAGCCCAAGGGCGGCTTTCGCTAGCAGCACCATGTTTGCCTCCTCGGTCCACGCTTTGAGCCGGAAAACTTTTGGAGTTGTAAGTTCCAAAGACCACAAACGGTTTAGTCTGCGACATTCTTGGAGTCAAGCCAGACCTTCACCGTGTTTTCGCTGTCCTGCACGGAAACCAGTTCGGTGTCGCCCTGCGCACCCAGCGCGTGGAGCGCCGCCACCAGATCTAATTCGTCCTTGCCCGCGGAGAGCAGCGCATCGATCACCTTGATCGGCACCTTGACTTCCACCTGGGACTTCTTCGATGCGCTCTTGTCCCGCACATGAATCGTCAGGTGGTTGCCCTCTTTGGCCACGCGCACATGGTTATCATCGCCCTCGACGGTGACGTATTGGCCTTCCTTGGCCGTGTGGATCGCCTCCATCAGGGCGCGCAAATCCACGTCGTTCATCTCTGAAGGATCAATCCTGACCTTGCCGTTATGGAGCCGGTCGTGGTTCACCGCAGGAAGCACCTTTTCCGCGAGTTCCAGAGAGGCACGTTTACGCGCACCGTTTCTCCCCTGCCGTCGGTCGAGATCACCCGCACATGCAGCCAGCGCTCGGCGTTCTCGGCGGCTGCGGAACTCCTTGACGGTGCAGGCTTTGCCGGCGCGGCGCCGCCCTGAGCCGGCGCCGGTACGGGTAAGAGCGCCAAAACCATGGCGCTAATCAGTGCGGTCTTCATGGCCAAGCCTCGATTTGCAGAAAACATTGCGGATTGCCTCCTCGCCGGAGCCTGCGCTCCTGCCGGCCTTCGCCTTTGGCCGCCAGGGTTCTGACTCAGGTCCCCGCTCAAGACCGTCCCCGCTTTTCGATAGAGGTACGAGACACTCCTTAAAAATGTTTCGCGGAAGTCTGGAGCTTGGCGCTTGTTAGAGCCAGCAGCTAGGCGCCGTGTCTTTCGACGCTCTAGGGCTGGCTTCTGTTTAGCCGACTCTGAGGAGGAAACCCGCCGCTTCTCGCCGGGAGACTCGATGACAAGCGTCCGGGTGTGGATCGCAAGGTCGCGACAGCCGCGAGGTGGGTTCACCGTTTTGCACAACCGTGCACAGCTTTCCACAGCCCAACTTTCAGATTCCTCTTGCCAAGAAAAACGGCCGGGTCTACTCTCTCGCCCAGATTGAGCCGGGAAGCCTAAAAAACTTAACGGCACAATTGAAAGAGGGCGCAGCGGCCGCAAGGCCGTTGCGCCCTCAATCTTTTTAGCCCGATTTTGGCGTTGCCGGGATCGCTCCTGCCAGCCCTACTCACGTCGTGGGGCGATAACCGCTTCGGACCTTCCCGAGAAGCTAGCTGACGCGCCAGCGAAGGAATCGTTTCCCGCGTTCCCTAGGAGCGGCTCCTCGCGTCCCCGCGCGGTCACTCTTTCTACCGACAGAATCTCGCCGTTCCGCACCAGCAGAGCGCTATCAAAGTTGTTCACCGTAGGACAAACGTGGCGGGGAAGCAGGCAAAGGAAGTCTCCGACCCGCGGACCTGAAGCTCCTCCTGCGACCGCCAAGGGCAGGTGCTCTTCGCTTGGCGAAAGTGGCGTAAGTTCCCGATGCCCAAGCACGAGGCAGGTGGGCACGCCGGCATCCGCGGATACGGCCTTGTGCCCTGCATCGCAAGTGACCACGCCCCCGCGCGGCCGGCTCACAAGTCTTGTCAAGACTAGCGCGGCTGGCTGATACGCAAACCTGGCCGGCAACTGTGCCAGGCTCGTCGCATCGTTATAGACCACCGTCCCCGGCGATACCCGGTGAACGAATCGCCTTCCGCGAAAGCCTTGGTAGGTGAGTGAGCAGGGCAGCGTTGGCGTGCCTGCGGTAATGACCTCCGGCACGTTCGCTCCGCTGCGCTCGATCTCGCTCACGGCTTCCAGCAGGGAATCGTAGCCGGCATGGGCTGCCTTGGTCCGCTCGCCTTCCGCGACCCCGCCATACTGGCCGTCGTAATAGTGCAAGCCGCGGAACTGAAGCCTTAGCGCTCCTACCGCCCGCACAAGCTTTAGAACTTCATCCTTGTGGCGCGGTTCAATCCCCGTGCGGTTCATCCCCGGATTCAGGTCCACGAACACGCCGACCGAACTGCCCTGCCATTGCAGCACTTGTTCTTCGTTCTCGGCCAAAACGGAAATGCGCACATCCGGGAAGGCAGCGGCAATCTCGCGCACGCGCCGTGCATTCGCGCCTAGTGCAGGATAAGCCATGAGGATGTCCCTAGCCGCGCTGCGGCAGGCCACCAGCAGTTCGAGAGTGGTCGCGCACTTGAAATTGCAAACGCCGCTCTCGATCAGCATGCGCAATGTGTAGTCGAGCTTTGCCGTCTTGATGTGGACTCGCCAGCGATTCGCATCGCCATCCAGCAGCTTCAGGGTGCTGGCAATGTTCGAGGCGATCATTTCCGGATAGACGACCAGCGCAGGAGTAAGCGTTTCATCGGCGCGCGGCACGCGGTAACGCTCGTCCCAGGCGAACTCGTTCAACATGAATTTCGGCGCTCCCATCGCGGGTTTGATGATAGCGCGGAAACCGGAATCGCTGCCAGTTAGCGCAAAGTTCTCCCATTTTTTCTCAATCGACGTCGGTCGAGACCGCTGCCTCGAGCGTCGGCAGCTGCGTCTCCCGTAGCCACCGCAAAGGTGAGGCGCCAATGGCTTGGTTTCGACGCTTTGCTACGCGCACTCCGGCCTAGGGCACTGCCGGTGAAGGCGGTTCTTGCTGCCCGGCTTTTTGCACAATTGTGCACAGCTTTCCACAGAGAAGCTTTCAGATTTTTCTTGCCAACCAAAAACACTGGGTCTATTGTCAGGCACAGATTGAGCCGGGAAGCCTCAAAAACTTAACGGCACAATTGAAAGAGGGCGCAATCGCTTAACGGCGGCTGCGCCTTCAATTTTTTCTCGCTCGCTTTTCCCGGCGTGCCTCGGCTTTCCTCGGCAGTGTCGTAAGATACCCGGATGAACAGGACGCAATCGTTCTTTCGGAACAAAGTGGTGATGGTCACCGGCGCTTCGTCGGGAATCGGCCAGGAGCTGGCGTGGCAATTGGGGCAGGCGGGGGCGAAGCTGACGCTGGCAGCCCGGCGCAAGGAATTGCTTGAGAATCTGGCACAAAGAATTGCGGCCACGGGAAAAACGAAGCCGTTGGTGACGCGGTGCGACGTCGCCCAAGAAGGCGATTTGCAGACAGCGGTGGCGGAAACGGTGCGCCAATGGGGAAAATTGGATGTGGCGATCGCCAACGCCGGCTTTGGCGTGGTTGGCCCACTGAAGAAACTCTCGCTCGAGGATTACCGGCGACAATTTGAGACCAACGTCTTTGGCGTGCTGCGAACGATTTACGCGGCGCTCCCCGAAATCGAGAAAAACAAAGGCAACATCGCTATCGTTGGAAGTGTGTCGGGCTGGACGGCGTCGCCAGGCGCCTCGCCGTACGCCATGAGCAAGTTCGCCGTTCGCGCGCTGGCCAATTCGATTGCGCCGGAGCTGCGGCTGTCCGGAGTGACGGTGACGCTGATCAGTCCGGGCTTTGTAGCCAGTGAGATCCGACGGGTCGACAACCAGGGAAAGCTTCATGAAGAAGCGAAAGAGCCCATTGCATCGTGGCTGGTGATGCCGACGGAGAAAGCGACGCGTCAGATTCTGCGGGCGATTGCCAAAGGGAAACGCGAAGCCATCATTACCGGGCATGGCAAGGCTTTGGTCATCCTCGAGCGCTTCCTGCCCTGGATGCTTCGCGCGGCGGGCCGAAAGATGGCGGCGGGCCGAGGGGGCTACCGTGCGGAACCGAAAAGCTTAAGGAAAATCGAAGAAGATGAGAGTTAAAAGCCGAGGAGTGAGACCTGAAAAGGGGAAAGCTCATTTTTTTGGGGGCTGGCCCTTCCCGGGTTCGTCATCGAGCTCACCTTCCGGTAGTTCCACGTGCCAAATGTCTTTCTCCCGTTGCAGCCCCATTACGCCGACTTGATTGGCTTCTGTAGTGCCGACGTGGCCGATCCACACCACACGAAATCTCTTTTTGCGCCAGAGCCGGCGCACTTCGATGGTTTGTCCTGGAGAAGTGAGAAAGCCGATGCCGTCTAAGCGCGCGCCATCCTGGCTGAGGTCGACGGTATAGCTGCTCTGCTTGAACGGATGGCCTCGCGAGTCCGTGCCGTTGACAACCACGCGCAGCGTTTTGGGGACGCGTTGCTGCTTGCGGGACCTGCGCCAGAACTCGGGGATCGGGCATTTGAACGCCAGGCCAATCTTAGTTTCGCGGTCCGTGTAAGCCTCGAGATAAACCACGCGGACTTCCTGCTCGAGGCCGCTGCCCTTTTGCATGAGAAACACGGAATCTCCGATGGCCAGCTTGGTTTTGAGCATCACCAGGGCGCCGCTCGAATTGACCGTTTGCGTTTCTGTTTCTTCGTGGAACGCGCCGTGGTCCTTGGTAAAGCCGTAAACCACCACGGGTATGCGAAGAGACATGCGCTCACTGGAACGAGGAATTCTTTTGGTTGTTTCGGTGGAGACCGGCTTGCCAAAAGTAAAAGCAGACTTTTCTGTGGAAGCCGGTTTTTCGTCTAGGGGAGCTACCCCGATGACCTCTCGCGGCGTCCCTTGTTGTGCGCCATGTTCGCGGCACTTGAAATCCCATGTTTGTTCCTGGATCTGCTCGTAAGTTTCGCGGCGGTCTGCGAGCGTGACCCAGGAGTCGGCCTCGCAAAGAGGACAACGCAGCCGAATCGCAAAATTTCCAGGCATTCCGTTCTTCCTGTGCTTTCAGGATACCTTGAAGGCGGCGGGCGGCTCCGGATTGCCAAGGCGTGTTTCGTCGAAAAGTAACTGGTGGCGGGGATGGTGCAAAGGAAAAGGCGCGATCTTTCCGTGCGAAGTCAAGGTTGCCACTTCAGAAAAACGGCGGCCAGGGGTGGCAGAGTAAGGACGAGAGAATGGGGGCGGCCTTGCGCCGCTTGGTCGGAGGCATGCTGACCGCCGGCGTTGCCGACGTTTGAACCACCGTAGATGGCGGCGTCCGTATTGAGAATTTCACGGTAGTAGCCTGGGTGCGGGACGCCAAGACGATACCCTCCACGAGCCACCGGAGTCGCATTGAGCAACACAACCATCACCTCTTCGGGATTCTTTCCGCGGCGAATAAAGCTGAGGACGCTGTTGTCAGCGTCATTGGCGTCAATCCACTCGAATCCGTGCCAGTCAAAGTCGATCTGGTAAAGGGCTGGCTCGGAATGGTAAAGATGATTCAAGTCGCGGAGGAGATGCTGGACGCCGCGATGCGAATCCCACTCGAGTAAATGCCAGTCGAGGCTGCTTGCTTCACTCCATTCGTGGCGCTGGGCGAATTCCTGGCCCATGAAAAGAAGTTTTTTGCCCGGGTGCGCGTAGTGGTAGCCATACAGCAAGCGAAGATTGGCGAATTGCTGCCACAAGTCGCCTGGCATTTTGTGCAGCAGCGAGCTTTTGCCGTGGACGACTTCGTCGTGGGAAAAGGGCAGCACGAAATTTTCCGTGAAGGCATAGAGCATGGAAAAAGTGATCTTGTTGTGCTCGTATTTGCGGTGCACGGGATCATGAGAAAAATAATTCAGCGTGTCGTTCATCCAGCCCATGTTCCATTTGAAGCCGAACCCGAGACCGCCGAGGTACGTGGGACGGGAGACGGCGGGCCAAGCCGTGGATTCCTCGGCGACGGTGAGAATGCCGGGGAATTTGCCGTGGACGATTTCGTTCATGCGCTTGAGAAACTCGATGGCTTGCAGGTTTTCGCGGCCGCCGAATTGATTGGGAATCCACTCGCCCGGCTTGCGCGAATAATCCAGATAGAGCATCGAGGCAACGGCGTCCACGCGCAGGCCGTCGATATGGTATTTGTCGAGCCAGAAGAGCGCATTGGAAATCAAATAGTTTTGCACTTCGTTGCGGCCGTAGTTGTATACCAGCGTGCCCCAATCGGGATGCGCGCCCTGGCGCGGGTCGGCGTGTTCGTACAGATGGCTGCCGTCGAACTGAGCGAGGCCATGGGCGTCGCGCGGAAAATGCGCAGGAGTCCAATCGAGAATGACGCCGATACCGGCCTGATGACAGCGGTCGACGAACTCCATAAATTCCGCGGGCGAGCCGTAGCGGCTCGTGGCAGCGAAATAACCCAGCGTCTGGTAGCCCCAGGATCCATCGTAAGGATGCTCCATGACGGGGAGCAGCTCAGTGTGCGTGTAGCCGAGTTCCTTGACGTAAGGAATAAGCTGGTCGGCCAGCTCGCGGTAGCTCAGCCAGCGATTGTGGTCTCCGGGAACGCGGCGCCAGGAACCAAGATGAACTTCATAAATCGAAACGGGAGACTGGAACCAGTCTTTGCCCGAACGCTCGGAGAGCCAGTCCGCGTCGTTCCATTGATACGTTTCCAGGTTGGCGACGATGGAGCCGGTGTTGGGGCGCAACTCACAGCGGAAAGCGTAAGGATCGGCTTTCAAGGGAAGCATGTTTCCTGCAGGCCCGATGATTTCGAATTTGTAGATGGCGCCTTCGGCCAGTTCTGGAATGAAAATTTCCCAGATGCCGGAAGAGCCGCGCGAACGCATTGCATGGACACGGCCGTCCCAGCGATTGAAGTCGCCGACGACGCTGACCCGGCGAGCGCTGGGCGCCCAGACGGCAAACTGAACGCCGCGGACGCCTGCGAGCGTGATGAGGTGCGCGCCGAGCTTTTGGTAAGTGTCGTAATGGCGGCCTTCGCCCATGAGATACAAGTCAAACTCGGTGAGGACGCAGGGAAAAGCATAAGGATCGTAAAGCTCAAAAGTTTCGCCGTAATGGGTGCGGATTTGAATTCTGTAGATGCCGGGTGGCGGCGCGCTGGTGTCGCCTGTTGGCAGGACAGCTTCAAAAAAGCCTTCGGGGCGCAATTTCACCGCTTCGACAACTTTGTTGGAGGCGGGCGCGTTTTCCGACGGGCGCGTTTCGAACGAGATGCGAGCTTCCTCAGCCCAGGGGAGGAAAAAGCGAACCGCCCAACCGCCGTCCACGGGATGCGGCCCGAGAAAGCTAAAGGGATCGGAATGACGACCGGTCACCATCGCGTCGATTTGGGAATGCAGGCGAGGATCGCGGGGAGCGATCGGTGTCGAGGGCGAGGCAGCGGCGTGATGTTCGGGCAACGGCGAAGCCTCCGCTAGGGTGATCGAGCCCGGCCGCAGTAGCGAACGCTGGAGCGGCGGTCCCTTGCATTCTAGGGTGTCTCGGCAGAAATGCCAAATGCTAGGGCACCGCGCTCGCCGTAGCACGAGAGCCGGCACCATAAGCCCGGCAACTATGCACCTTGCCCCAGCTACCTGGCTTCGGTCCTTAGGAGATTGGCTCGCCGTTTGGCCGGCGGGTGGGCCAAGGGTATTGCGCTCGCTCGCAAAGGAGCTGGTTGAAGGCCCATGCTGGCCGAGCCGATTAGGCAGCGTGCGGTGACCCTTCCAAGAGGCGCTGCCAATAGCCGGGCAAATAGCTGAGGCGCTCGAGTACGCACATGAGCGCGGCATCATTCACCGCGATCGGAAGCCCCGGCCAGCTCCAAACAGTTAAGCATCGTGCTGCATTGGACTGACGAGCTGAAGCGAATCATCCCTTCAGCGAGGAAGTGTCTTGTTGGTGTTTTATCGCGTTTGCCTGGCAGGCAATAGCGGACTCTACACCGCGCGCGAATTTCGGCTCCGCTCGAGCGCTAAACGAAACCGAGCTCGCTGCGGCTTCCCTACATCGGCCGTTCCTCTCTCAGCTTTCTGGTGATGCTGGGACAGAAGCTCGTACCGAAATCGAGACAAGATCAGAACAAACCTCAATGTGCCGGGAACGCCGGATGCGATCGCGCTTCTTCGTAATTCTTCGTAACTATTGACCTCGAGTGCCGCAGCAAGTATCATCCGCGCAATTCCAGGCAAAAATTGAACCAGTGAGGTCTCCTCATGGCGAAGCGAGTGGGGGTTGGTCTTTTCTTTGGTGCACTGGCAGTCTTCTGCGGCGGAGCATCAACCCGTGCGCAACAGGCGCAGATCAGTCCAGACCTCTACAACGAAATGAAATTCCGCTACATCGGGCCGGTGGGGAATCGCGCAACCGCGGTCGCGGGAATTCCTGGAAATCCCAACGTGTATTACGTGGGCGCGGCGTCGGGGGGAATTTTCAAGTCAACCGACGGTGGGATTCATTGGGATCCCATCTTTGACGAGGAACCTGTTTCTTCGATTGGATCGCTTGGGATTGCCGCGAGTGACCCGAACATCGTGTGGGCGGGAACCGGGGAATCGTTCATTCGCAGCCACATTTCCGTTGGCAATGGGATTTACAAGTCGTTGGACGCAGGGAAGACCTGGAAGCTGATGGGGCTGGAAAAAACCGGCAGAATCGCCAATGTGATGATTGACCCGCATAACCCGGACATCGTGCTGGCTTGCGCCTTGGGCCACGCCTATGGAGCGCAGCCGGATCGCGGTGTATTCCGCACCACCGATGGCGGGAAAAACTGGGAGAAAGTGCTGTTTGTGGATGAAAACACCGGCTGCTCGGACATGGGTATGGATCCCAACAATCCGCGGACTCTGTTTGCGGGAATGTGGCAGCTCGAGATTCACACCTATGGGCGAAAGAGCGGCGGCCCAGGCAGCGGATTGTTCAAGTCCACCGATGAAGGAGCGACTTGGAAGCGTTTGGAAGGCCACGGTCTGCCGCATTCGCCCCTCGGAAGAATCGCGGTGCGCGTGGCGCCAAGGGACTCGAATCGCGTGTACGCCTTGATCGAAACCGGTGATGGCGTGCCCATGGACGGCAAGCCCACGCAGAGCGGCCAGTTGTGGCGCTCGGACGACGGGGGCGAGAACTGGCAATTGATCAATTCGGACCGCCAGATTCGCGGGCGCACGCACTATTACACGCGCGAAGAAGTCTCCCCGGACAACGAGAACGAGGTTTATTTCTTTACTTCGGCATTTTCGAGGACGCTCGACGGCGGCCACACGCTGACGAACATGCCCTCGTCTCCCGGCGGAGACAATCATGAGATGTGGATCGATCCGACCAACGGCGACCGCATGGCGGTTGTGAATGACGGCGGCGTGAGCATTTCCGTGAATCGTGGCCACTCCTGGGATCACATCCAACTGCCCATCGCCCAGATTTACCATGTGACGCTGGACGACCAGATTCCTTATTTCGTTTACGGAAACAAGCAAGACGGCCCATCGTACCGCGGCCCGAGCAACAGCTTGCAGTTCGGCGGCTTCGGCGGATCGCAAATCTCGCGCGGCGTGTGGCATCCCGTGGCCGGCAGCGAGAGCGGCTTCGCGACACCGGATCCCGTGGACAACAATATCATCTGGTCGACCGGCACAGGTTCAGGCAGCGTAGGGGGCTCCGTCGCGCGTTTCGATGAGCGAAATCATCAGGCGAGAGAAGTGGAAGTGTGGCCGGAAGACGTCTCCGGAGCCACCGCCGCCGAGGTGAAGTACCGGTTCAACTGGGAATTTCCGGTGACCATTTCTCCGCACGACCACAACAAGGTTTATGTGGGCAGCCAATACGTGCACGTCACCACCGACGGCGGCAATAGCTGGCGAATCATCAGCCCGGACCTGACGCGCAACGACCCGAGCCGCATGCAGATCTCTGGCGGCCTGACGCCGGACAACATCGGCGTGGAATATGCGGGAACCGTTTTTGCGATCGCGGAATCTCCTAAAGAGGCAGGTGTGATCTGGGCGGGAACCAACGACGGTTACGTGCAAATCACGCGAGACGGCGGGAAAAACTGGACCAACGTCACAAAAAACATTCCGAATCTTCCCGAGTGGGGAACGGTGAGCAACATCGAGGCTTCGCGCTACGACGCGGGGACGGCTTACATCAGTGTCGACTTTCACCAGATGAACATTCGCGACCCGTTTGCCTACAAGACCACGGATTACGGAAAGACCTGGACGTCCATTACCAACGGAATTCCGCACAGCATGCTCAGCTACGCGCATTGTATTCGCGAAGATCCCGTACGCAAGGGCCTGCTCTATCTCGGGACCGAGAACGGCATGTACATCTCCTTCGACGACGGTAAAAACTGGCAGCCGCTCCAGAGTGGCTTGCCGCACGCCCCGGTGTATTGGATCGCCGTGCAGGAACGCTTTCGCGATCTGGCGCTGGCCACCTACGGCCGCGGCTTCTGGATCTTGGACGACCTCACCCCGCTCGAGCAGATGACGCCGGAGATATCCGCGTCCAACGCGCACCTGTTTGCTCCGCGCGACGTTTACCGCTTCCGGCCGATCGCGGAGCCAGCCGCCGTTTCCTACGACCCGACAGCGGGACACAATCCGCCTTATGGTGCACCCATTAATTTCTATTTGAAGTCGAAGCTTGCCGAAAAAGAGCGCATGCATGTGACGATCGGCGACGCCAACGGAAAAACCGTACGCGAATTCGAATGCCGCGCGGCAACAGAAGGCGCACGAAGACCGCCGGGTCCGGGCGGGCCCGGCGGCGGTGGTGGTGGTGGCGAAGGAGGCGAAGACGGCCCGCCGTGCGAAGTGAAACCCGGTATGAATCGCGTCTGGTGGAACCTGCGTTCCGAGCCTGGCACGGAATTTAGGTTGCGGACCAGCCCGCTCTATGCCCCGGACGTCAAACCCGGGCCGGAAGGCTGGCGTCAGGCGCCCGATGCGGGGCGTATCTCGCTGCTGGAGCCGCCCGGGACGTATACGGTGACGCTCACGGTAGGCGAAGAAAAGTTCACCCAGAAACTCAACGTTTTGAAGGATCCACATTCTGGCGGGACGGAAAGCGACATCCAGACGCAGATGCAGTTTCTGGCCGGCCTGCGCGACGAAATGAACTCGATCGGCGCAAGCGTCAATCAAATCGAGACCATTCGCGCCCAGCTTGCGGCTTTGCAAAAAGAGCTGGGAAACGATGATGCTGGGAAAGCGATTCGAAAGGCCGCGGACGATTTAGCGGATAAGTTGGTCGCCGTGGAGGGAAAAGTTCTGCAGCTCAAGCTGACCGGAAGAGGGCAGGACAGCACGCGGTGGCCGCCGATGCTCGCGAGCAAGATCGGCTATCTTGCTAACGAGACGTCTTCCTCCGATTTCGCACCCACAACGCAGCAACTCGCGGTGGGAAAGGAACTCAAAGATCAGGGCGATCAATTCCAACAGGAGTATCAGCAGATTTTGGCCAAGGACGTGACACCATTCAACGCCATGCTGCGCGAGAAGAACATCCCGAATATCATCGTCACGATGCCGTGAGGGGTGCTGTTGGCCATCTTTGAGAGGAACCAGGAAGGACAAAGCCGTGCGAGTTTTTTGCGGAGGCATATTTCTTTTCGTTGCCGGAATCATGTGGACCGGAAATAGCCAGGGGCAAGACCGCGGCCAGGCGCGCTCGATGGTGATTTCGCGGAACGGAATTGTCGCGGCGGAATCACCGCTTGCGGCGCAGGCCGGCGTCCGCATCCTGGAGCAGGGCGGAAATGCCGTGGATGCGGCCATTGCTACGAACGCCATGATGGGCGTCGTCGAGCCGATGATGAACGGGATCGGCGGAGATTTATTTGCCCTGGTGTATGACGCGAAGGCCAATAAGCTATATGGACTGAACGCCAGCGGCTGGGCGCCGAAGGGCTTGACGATCGAGTATTTGGCGGGGCAGGGAATCCGCAGCATGCCGCAACAGGGCGTGAACTCCATCACCGTGTCCGGAGCCGTGGATGGATGGCAAAAACTAGCGGACAAATTCGGCCGCAAAAAACTGGCCGAAAATTTGGCGGCGGCGATTCGAACGGCGCAAGAGGGATTTCCGGTGCCGGAGTGGGACGCGGCCTACTGGGCGGGATCGGTCAATTATTTGCGCACGGACGAAGCGGCTGCGAAGACGTATTTGCCGGAAGACCGCGCGCCAAGAGTCGGTGAAGTGTTTCGGAATCCGGACCTGGCGTGGTCGCTCGAGCAGATTGCGCGGCACGGGAGGGATGCCTTTTACAAAGGAGAGATCGCGACAAAGATTCTGGAGTCGATGAAGCGGCACGGCGGGCCGATGGCCGGGGCCGACCTCGCCGAGTTTTCCAGCGAATTTGTCGAGCCCATTTCCACGACCTATCGCGACTGGACGGTTTATGAGTTGCCCCCCAACGTGCAGGGCCTCGCCGCGCTCGAAATGCTGAATATCATGGAGACGTTTCCGCTGGGGCAAAAAGATTGGGGATTCGCTTCCACGAACGCGCTGCACACCATGATCGAGGCAAAAAAGTTGGCGTATGCGGATTTGCTCAAGTACATCGGCGATTCGCGAAAACAGAAGTTGCCCGTGGCCACCCTGCTTTCGAAGGAATGGGCTGGCCAACGGGCGAAGCAAATCGATGTGGACCACGCGAAATGCGATGCGACGGCGGGAGAGATTGCCGCGGGAAACGACACCACCTATTTGAGCGTGGTGGATCGCGAAGGGAACATGGTGTCGCTCATCCAGAGCAATTACGAGCTGTTTGGGTCGGGCATCGTGGCGCCGGGAACGGGTTTTGCGTTGCACGACCGCGGCGGACTTTTCTCGCTCGATCCCGCATCGCCGAACGCCCTTGCGGGAAGGAAACGTCCCCTGCACACGATCATCCCGGCGTTCGCCCAGAAGGGCGATTCGCGCGTGGCATTTGGAATCATGGGGGGATGGAACCAGTCGCAAGCACACGCGCAGTTCATTGCCGATCTTGCGGATTTCAAGATGAACATTCAAGCCGCGCTCGAAGCGCCGCGTTTCAGCAAACATTCGTTCGGCGGATGCGACGTGATGATGGAAAACCGCATACCACAAAAGGTGCGCGATGAGCTTGCAGCCAAAGGCCATCAGATTGCATTGAAAGGGACGTTTTCAAGCGTGGTGGGCGGCGGACAGGCAGTCATGCGCGACTTCTCGACCGGCGTAAATTATGGCGCGTCCGATCCCCGAAAAGACGGCCAAGCCGTCGCGGAAATACCATAGAAAACTGCCTAGCGGTCGCGCGGCTGCGCAAAAGAGTTCCCTCGGTCGGCTTTCGGGGGAAAACCGCTACCCTCAAGGGCGCTCTAGTCGCCACACGGGTTTATATAAGTCTTTGCAACTAAAAGACTTGACTTCAAGCCACTTGGCGAATGAATTGCACCTGTCCTTTCGACCAGGATGCGCCGGCCGCAGCCAAGCGACCTGGACGTGGAGATGCCCATGGGCGTTCGGATCGCTCAAAGCTTACGGCGGGTCTGGCCGCTTGCGGTTCTTTTGTTCGCGCTCGCTCCCGCATGTCCCGCTGAAACCCCCGACGTCTCCGGCCGCTACCAGTGCACGCAAGCCAAGGTGCAAGGCAAAGTAATCGCGTGCAAAGCCGCGCCGCTCATCTTGAAGAACGACGGGCATTTTGAATTGCGCGGCTGGGAAGGGAACTATCTGGTGAGTGGGCAGTGGGTCGAACTCTCGGATTCGCTGATCAAGACGCGGGCAAAAATCCAACCGGGACACAAAATTTTGCTGCGCTATCACGGAAAACACGGATTGGTAGAAGTGATTTACGAGCGGCGCGTGGCGGAGCTGGGGAAAACGGCGCTGAGCTGACAGGCGACGGGAATCAGCGTATCGACCTGAAGAATGACGTTCTCAGCTCCGTCTTCCCCGCCACCCGGCCGTAACAATGAAGCTGTAATCATGAACGCGGCACGCCGCGCAGGCCGTTGCCGGAATCACACGGACAAGTCCGAGTCCCTATCAGCGTCGTGCTTGTCACTGTCGCATATCGTCCTGCCCTGGGCGCCAGCCGCGGCCGCGCAGGACCTTGCCTGCGGTCGCACCGGTAGGCTTGCCGTGGTCGTATTCGACTTGCCCATTGACGATCGTGAAGTCGATGCCTTCCGACAACTGATCCGGTTTGACAAAGGTGGCGTGGTCGATGATCGTTGCCGGATCAAAGATGGTAATGTCCGCGAAGTAGCCGGGCTTCAAGAGGCCGCGGCCTTCGAGGTGCTCGCGCTGCGCAGGAAGAGAGGTGATCTTGCGAAGGGCCGCTTCGAGGGGCATAAGGTGCCCGTCGCGAACGTAGTGTCCCAAAAAACGCGGCATGGAGCCGAAAGTGCGGGGATGCGCGTGCGCTTCGTAGGTGGGTCCGTCAAGTGACATTTCATTGGCGTCCAAGCCGATGCTCGTCCAAGGCTGGCTGAGGCCTGTGCGCAAATCCTCTTCGCTGGCCATGAAATAAATCGCGCCGGTTTGCGCTGAATCGGCGAGAACAAAGTCCATCAACGTATCTTCAGGCGTTTTCTTCCAGGCTTTGGCGACATCTTCGACCGTCTTTCCTTCGAATTGCTTCAGTTCCGGTTTTTCGACCGAAGAAATGAGAACGCCCGCACCGCCGCCACAATCGTAGAAGAGGTTTTCCCAAGTCGGATGATCAGTGGTGAGTTCCTGTTTGATGCGCGCGCGGACGGTTGGATCCTTTAAGCGTTCCAGCAGCTTCTGGATGCCGCCATCCGCGACCCAAGGTGGAAGGGCCGAGGCCAGCGCGGTGGCGCCCGCCGGGTAAGGGTACATATCGGCGGCAATATTGAGACCCGAATCGCGAGCATTCTGAATCGCGGCAGCGACATTCTTCATGCTGCCCCAGCGCGACTTGCCACTCACTTTCAGGTGAAAGATCTCCACCGGGAGATGCGCTTCTTGGCCGATGCGAATCGCTTCGGCCAGCGCGGGCATTTCCGAGGCGCCTTCGCTGCGCATGTGCGTTGCGTAAAGTCCGCCGTATTGGGAGGCGACTTCCGCGAGCGCGATCAGCTCGTCAGTTTTTGCGTAGATATTGGGCGGATAAATCAGCGCGCTGGAAACGCCAAGGGCGCCGTCTTTCATAGCTTGTGCAACCAGCGCTTTCATTTGCTCGAGTTCGGCAGGCGTGGGGGCCCGGTCGTCGTCGCCAATGACCGCTTCGCGAACCTGGGCCGAGCCGACGTAAGTCCCAATGTTGAGAGGAGTGCCCTGTTTTTCGAGCCGCTTGAAGTAACCGTCCAGTGTGGTCCAGTCGATGGTGAGCTTGTAGTGGTCTAGGAAGGGCTTCATCGGCGCAATGGTTTTTTCATTTTGCGGCGCGATGGAGCCGCCTTCGCCCGTGATTTCTGTGGTAATTCCCTGTGATAGTTTGCTGAGCGAGCGATTGTCCAGCAGGAGAGAAACTTCGGACTGTCCGAGCATGTCAATAAATCCCGGAGCGACGATGCGGCCCTGCGCATCGACTTCGCGTTTGCCGTGTGCTTCGCGCAAATCCCCGACTGCCGCGATGCGGTCGCCGCTCACTGCGACATCGCCCGCGAACCAGGGGTTGCCTGTGCCGTCGATGATGTGGCCGTTGCGAATGAGCAGATCGTAGTTTTCGCCGGCGCTGGCCGCACCCGAGCTGCTGAGGTCGGAGTCGTACGCCGCGGCGGCAATCTCGCCGAGAGCCTCGCCCGCCACGGTCTGCGCCGCTTCCATGTCCGGCGGAAGCGTCACGTGATTCAGATAGACCGCGAAGGCCAGCTTCTTGTTGTCCTTGGTCATCACATAGCCCACCAGACCCTTGCCATTCAGCATCAATTTGCCGTTGAGCCTGTCCTCCGAGCCAAACGTGCCCGTTTTTGCAAACACATGACCCGCGGCGGGCGAATTCACCTGAATTTTTGCAAGCGTGCCATCTTTGCCGAGCACGGGGAGCCCTCTCAGGAAGGTTTCGTAATCCGGCCGCGTCGTCCAATACGCGAGGTAATGCACCATGAAGTCCGGACTAAAGAGATCGGCCCAGTCGCCGCCGGCGCCATCGCCCTGACCGGTTCCGGAGAGGTCGAGCTTCGCCGACTCGAGGAATTCATGCTCGACATGGAACCCGGCATCGAGGGGATTCTTCGTGTCCTTCCCGACCAGAGCGCCGAGAAGATACGGCCCCATTCCCGCATGCAGATTTTGGCTGACCTTCAGTGTGACTTTGATTTCTTCCGAGAGCGGAGGAGAAACGTGCTCCGCGACCTGATACTGTGAGCTGTAGAAGCGGGTAAACGGGGCAAGGTCGGTAGGTGCGGGACCAGAGGAGGACTTAAGCTCGACGCCTGCGGCCACCAGCGCTTCGCGGAAAACGGTTTCGGCAAACCTGGTCGGCGAAGGCAGTGCGATTGTCGCGGGCTGCGGCGCAGAACCTACGGGAAGGCTTCCCTCAAGCGTTACCGTGACAGAGCCGTCCGCGTTGGTCACGAAATCCGGCGAGTCGAACGAAGGCTTGGTTCCGGCCGGGGAGGTGGCCAGGTGATTCACAAATTTGACGTAAGAAGTCTCGGGCGAGGCCGCGAGCGTAAGTGGATCGCCTTCCTTTTTGCCGGGTGTTGCCAGGAGGTCGATCACGTTGTCGTTGATCATGATGGAGGACATAACCACGTTCGTGCCGCCTTCGCGAGGCCCATCGGGGAAAAGGCTCGTGTCAATCAGCACACGGCCCTCAATTTTGTGGATCCCATTGGCGGCGACGTCCTTGGCCAGCTGCTTGATCACCGCTAGCGGGTCCCCGGGCAGCGCCGGACCTCCATAGGAGTGATCTTCATCCGCAAAAGCGAGCGTACCGTCCGGCTGAATGCGGTTCGAAAGATTGGGATCGCCGCTGGCAACCAGAATCAAGTCGCCTTTCAGCGTGCCGTGTTTGTCGACGGAACCGGTGCGGTAGACGCGCGTATGAAATCGATAGCCCGGCCCCAGTTTTGCGAGCACCGTGCCCTCGGTCAGCGTTTTTGTGGTGGAAGCGGGCACGAAAAGCTTGGCGGCGTTAAGTGCGTAGACGACTTTCCCGGTGTCGAGGGAATAGAACTCGATGCCAAAGTTAGCGTGAGCAAATTCTGGCCGGCCGATGACTTTCTGGATGCGTTGCGTGAGCGAAATTTCCGTTTGAGCGCGAACTGGGCCGGCTTCGAAGCCGAACAAGAGCAGTGGAAGCACGGCGAAACTGCTGAGCGTAACGCGTGTCTTGTCTTTCAAAGAGTCTCCTCCTCGAACCGATCCGGCCGCCGCTAATGTGCTCGGCCGGCGTCCGGATCGAAACCCAGGTTTTCGAAAGGAACATTCAGGATCGGATATGCCTTCCAATCCCGGTAATCGAAGTGCCACCACTCGGCCTCGTATACCGTAAAGCCTTCGGATTCCATCGCTCGGCGAAGCAAGTCGCGGTGCCAGCGCTCGAGTGAAGTACCGCCGGGATAGTCGGGGTAGGACCGCGGCGACATTTCATCGTAGGTGCCGGGCATTTCCACGGGCTTCCCGCTGGCCAGATCGTAAAGCGTGAGATCGACGGCACATCCGCGATTGTGACGGGAGCCTTGCGCGGGGTCGGCCACGAAAATCTTCCCTTCGGGCGGCGTGGCGTCCCAAAAGATTTTCGTCACATACCAAGGCCGGTACGCGTCGTGAATGAGCAGGCCGTACCCGAGCGGTTTGAGCGTTTCTTGCACGCGCCGAATCGCTTGCGCAGCCGGGCGCTCGAGAAACGCGCGCGCCTGCGAATAGACAGGCGCCCCAAGAAAATCGTTCGACGTCGCGTAACGTATGTCGAGGCGAATGCCCGGTTCGCGCGGCCCCAACTCTAGGAGATCGGGCTTGCTAAAGCTGCCGGTTTCCTCGGGCGGGCTAGCCAGCAAAGCAGTCTTTCTTAATTCCTCGATCGGACGAACCGGGTGAATCCGGAAGACCTCATCGCCTTCGCCGATGTAGTCGCGACGCGGCCATTGAACGTCGCCAATCTGCAAAGTCACGACACCATTCAAGTCACGGCGCAAGGGCGAATTGGCGGTTTGCGGATTGATCGGGGAAGCCGCGGAATATCCCTTCTTCCCGTTTGATTCGAGTCTTGCTTCGCCCTTTCCCGCGCAAGTCAGAAGCAACTCGCCGCCGCGCTCGAAGACAGAACATAAAATGGCATCGCCTGTGCCGCCGTAATCCCCGATCCAGTTTTTCCATTCCCGAGGAGCATCGGCAGGCTTGGGCCCGGGAAGGATCGAAACCGACGATTGCGCGAACGCGGAGCCTGCGAACAGGGCAAGGAGCGTCAGCGGCAATCCGGAAATCCTTCGAAGCGACGGCTGCAGTTCTGCCCTCAATCTGCTTCCCCTTCACCCGGGCACAAGTCAACCGCGTGCGGGTGTTCTTTCGCCGCAGAAAAACAAGTGAAAGATCTCCTGCGAACGCCTCACGGATTGTACCAACGGAATCCCTTGCGTTGTTCCTCGGCAATTTCTTTCACAATGGCCAGCGTCTGTGAGCGGTGATATTGTCCCACGGCGGCGAGCAGGGAATTGAGCAGCGCGATGGGCGCCACATAGGACGCTCCAAAAGAAGTCGTTTCGACCGAAGCCAGAAAAACTTCGTTGCACTCGCGAGCTAGCGGAGAAAGATAGGTGTCCGCGATGCCCACGCAATACGCGCCATTGGCGCGCGCGTGTTGGGCGCCCTCAACGGTCTGTCGCAGCCCGCGGCGAAAGCTAATGGCCACCACCAGGTCCTGGCGATTTACCGATCGCACCAGGTGCAGAATCCTGCCGGCCGACGTCGCCGCGAAAATCGGGAGCCCCAGCAGGCTAATCTGATACTCCAGGTAGCCGGCGAGGTGCGTCGCCAGATCGGCGGCAAGGATGACGATGCGGCGGGCTTCATGGAAACGTTCTGCGAGCGCCACCAGGCGCTGGGCATCCAGGCTATTCTTGAGCCCCTGCAGATTTTTTAAATCCTGTTCGAGCGATTCGACGACATGCGCCGGCACGCTCGGATCGCGCCCTCCGGACTGCATGGTGTCCAGCGAAGTGGCGAACGCCAGAGAAAGTTCATGGAGATGGCGCTGAAATTCCCGGTAGCTGCCGAAGCCGAGCCCGCGCACGATTCGAACGATCGTCGCCGGATCGGTGTGCAGGCGCTTGGCCATCGCCCGCACGCTGAGCAGCACGTATTCACGCGGATGTTCGAGAATTGGACGGATAATTTCCTGGCGCTTGACGCTGAGATGCTCGATGCGCTCGCCAAGATGGATGGAAGTGGATGAGGACGGACCACCCATCTTGGCGAGCGCATCGAGCATCT
>Ga0209159_1001285_pt1 | contig 19661 bp, 14 predicted proteins | sample GraSoiAngelo_144_FD_185901 | JGI IMG/M metagenome (GOLD analysis project Ga0209159, IMG submission 185901) | Grasslands soil microbial communities from the Angelo Coastal Reserve, California, USA - 14_1009_02_40cm (SPAdes) (version 2) | ecosystem: Environmental > Terrestrial > Soil > Grasslands ...
CTCGCGCTCAAGGCCACCAGTCTCCGCATCGTGGCGCCATTGCCCGGCAAGTCGGTGGTTGGCATCGAAGTTCCCAATCCCTACCGCGAGACCGTGTCGCTGAAGGAGTTGGTCACCAGCGACGCCTTCATCCGGTCCCGCTCCAAGCTGACCATCGCACTCGGAAAGGATATTTTCGGCGTCCCGGTGGCCGCGGATTTGAAGACCATGCCGCATCTGTTAGTCGCCGGCGCGACCGGCGCCGGGAAGAGCGTCAGTCTCCACACCATGCTGTTGAGCATCCTCTTCTCGACCAGACCGGACGAGGTGAAGCTGCTGTTGATTGACCCGAAGAGGTTGGAGTTTCAGGTGTATGACGGCGTGCCGCATCTGCTTCAGCCGGTCATCACCGATCCCAGGGCGGCAGCCCGTGGCCTCAGCTGGGTCGTACTGGAAATGGAACGGCGGTATAAGCTGTTGGCCGAGGCCGGGGTTCGCAATATAGACTCGTATAACCGGCGGGCGCCGGAGACACAGGGCACGGTCAAACAGTCGACGAGAAAGCCTGCGCTGGAGCAGCCGGATTTGCCGATGGAGTTCCTGTCCGGAGACGAGCGCCTCGTGGCTGGCGACAACGGGAGGTCTGACCCTGAAGCCATGCCATCGCCGACGGCCTCGCCGATGACTCCCGGCGTGTCGGTCAAGACGGCATCCGCGCCGCTTCCCTATATCGTGGTGATGATCGACGAGCTGGCTGACCTGATGATGGTGGCGCCCAAGGAGGTGGAGGACAAGATCGCGCGATTGGCCCAGATGGCCAGGGCGTCCGGGATCCATTTGGTGCTCGCCACGCAGCGGCCGTCGGTGGATGTGCTGACTGGTCTGATCAAGGCCAATTTCCCGGCGCGGATCGCGTTTCAGGTTTCATCCAAAACGGATTCCCGGACGATCCTGGATGCCAATGGCGCGGAGGCGTTGGTGGGACGGGGTGACATGCTCTATCTGGCCTCAGGCACCGGACGGATTACCCGTTTGCACGGGTCCTTTGTGCCGGACGACGATGTGCGCCGGGTGGTGGAGTTCGTGAAGAAACAGGCGGCGCCGGCGTACAGCGACGACTGGCAATCGCTGCGTCAGGAAGACGCGGCGGAGGATCAGGAACAAGACGAAGTGTACGAGCAGGCGAAGGATCTGGTGATCACGTCCGGCCAGGCGTCGGCGTCGCTGATCCAACGCCGTCTGCGTGTGGGATATCCCCGGGCGGCGCGGATGATCGAGCGCATGGAAGAGGAGGGCATCGTCGGGGCGCCCGCCCGGGACGGGCGGCGCGAGGTGATCGTGAGGCGTGGGCCGGTGGGTGAGGAAGAGGTATGAGGGAGGACGTGGCAGGACACGCCGCTCCCGCGCCTCTCGGAGCGACCCTTCCGGGCCCTGCCGACCGGAAGCCTTCGGAAATTCCTTCGCGGACTCAGTCAGTTTCCGCTTTCCTTCTCGGCAGGGCCTCGGTGGGTCCCCCGCTCCTCCGGCGAAGTTCGCTCTGTGCCCTGCCACGCCTTTCTCATATCTCGGCAAGAGTTCTGCTGTTCGTCTGTGGCCTCGTGACAGTCGCGATAGGTGCGGCCGCGGCCGACGATAGCAAAGAGGTGAAAGAGGTGGTCAAGAAACTGCAGGCGAGGTATGAGCAGACGCGCGACCTGAAAGCAGATTTCAAGCAAAGTACCAAGATCGAGGGCTTTGCGACACCGATTACCTCACGTGGGCGGATGTACATTAAGAAACCGGGCCGGCTCCGGTGGGATTACCTGGACCCGGCCGTGGAGGAGATCTACGTCAACGAGAACGAGGTCATGATGTACGTGCCGGAGCACAAGCAAGTGCTCGTGGGCAAGCTGACGCAGATGGCGGCCTCACAAGCTCCCTTGCAGTTGCTGCAAGGCGTCGCGAAGTTGGAGGAGCAATTCGCACTGGAGCCGACCGCTGGAGGGAAACGCGGGGAGGGCGGGGTACCGTTGGTCACGCTGCTCCCGAAGGACACGGAGCCGGATTCGGTACGAACCGTCGCCCGGATCGTGCTGGAGGTTCAGCCGAAAACGTTCTTCATCAAAACGCTGTCCATTCACGAGATCAGCGGCAATGTCTCGACGTTTGAATTCAACAACCTGAAACCCAACACCGGCCTCAAGAACGCGCTATTCGATTTCGAAACGCCGGCCGGCGTGGAAGTGGTCAAGGCTCCTGCACTCAGTCCGCCCTGACGCGGAGGGTCGATCGGAGCCGACAGAGGGAGAGAAGGAACACACATGGTTGTTACGAGCACCAGGACGATCAGTGAAACCGTGGAGCGGGCAGTGGCGGCGTGCGATTTCGAGCGGATCAAGCGGGAGTATTGGGATCAGAACGAGTTCGTCTTTCTCAAAGGGTTTCTCCCTCGAGAGGCGGTGGAAGAGCACCTGGTCCCTCAGGCAAATCGTCTCAAGCCCGAGTTGAACCGCAACTACATTCCCGGACACAAAAAGGGAGGGAGTGTCAGTTACTATACGGTCCGTGAAAAAGCCCCTGCGTTCATGGAGCTATACCGGTCGCCCGCTTTCCTCGATTTCCTCAGCCGGCTGGTGGAGGCTCGTCTGATGCTGTGCCCCGAGAACGACCCCCATTCATGCGCGCTCTATTACTACACCGAGCCGGGGGATCACATCGGGTTTCACTACGATACCTCCTATTACAAGGGCGCACGGTACACGATCCTGGTCGGCCTGGTGGATAGATCGGAGAGCTGTCGGTTGGTCTGCCAGCTCTACAAGGATGATCCCGCTCGGGAGAGCAGGGAGCTCCAGCTCGCCACGGAGCCCGGGGATGTGGTGATCTTCAACGGAGATAAGCTCTGGCACGCCGTCACGCCGCTGGCGGAAGGAGAAGAGCGCGTGGCCCTCACGATGGAGTATGTCACGAACCAGGACATGGGGCGGTTCAAGCGGCTCTACTCCAACTTGAAGGATGCCTTCGCGTACTTCGGCGTCAAGGCCCTCTTCAAGCGATCATCTTAGAACCGGCGAGAGGAGCCACACGCCGTCTCGGGGCCTGCCTGCTCCACCCCGAGACGGCGTCCGGCATCGGGACACCGTCGGCGCGCTGAAGAGACCATGTCAACGAGGGGCCGAGTGAGTCGGCCCCTCGTCGCGACGGCTCCGCACCATCTCCTCGCGCTCCTCGCGGAAGGTTGTCCTAATGAATCTGGATGTTCCCTTCTTCGAGCGGGTGCTCGCCCGAGTCGTAGCCGGTACTCAAGACGATCCGATAGGTGTCCTGGCGGCCCGGCTCGCCACGATCCTTCTCCTCAATCCGGTACTGCACCGTGGCGGAGCCGTTCACGGTTGCGTCCCCGTGGATGCTGGCGTGCGTGTGGTCGGAGCTGCACACCACCGCCTGCACGTTCACCGACGTCACCGTGAGCGGGGTCGCGGGGCCGTGAGCCGTGTACGCCTGGTGGCCCTTGGGCCCCTGTGAGTCGGCGTTGCCGCCGAACGTCGCCGTGTCGCCATTGTCGGCCGTGAGCTGCCCCTCGCCGGTCACCTTGCAGTCCGCCGTCGTGGGCGGGAGCACCCAGGTTTTGGTGGCGGCATCACTGGGCTCGTCGGCATCCTGGGTGTGGTTCGTGTTCGGGTCAGCATAGGCGGTGATGGTATCGGTGCCTGGGAATAGCGGCCCGGGATAGCAGAAGGTGGGTTGGCCATTGGCGTCCGTGGTCTCGGGGCCGCTGGTCGTAACCGCGCCTGTGACGCTGAATTGCACGGTGATGGCGGGAGTCGGATTGCCTAAGGCGTCTACGACGGTGGCCGACACACAGTGCTGCGTGTTGACAAGTGTCGTGGCCGTTGCCGGGGTCACGGTCAGCGTCGCCGGTACCCCGATATGACTGATCTTCGCGACGAACGCGTCGACCATGCCGGCCAAGGTACTATCCAGGACCGTGCAGGGGGCCATGCAGCCGGCGGTAAAATCAGCCGACTCCGTATTGCCTGTCACATAGGCCGCGCCGGCGGCATCCACCGCGATGGCAAGGCCCACGTCGGAGTCGGGCCGGCCGTATCCACCGTGCTCGCGACGCCCCCATCGATCGACACGCTGGCGATTCCGCAGATGTTGCATCTAAGCCCGATCCAGCTTACCGCCGTCCCGGTGAAAGTGAACGTCGCGGTCCCGGAACCTCGCGTTATCCAGGGGCCGGTGGGGCTGTAGCTGACTGCGGCATCGGTCTCCTCATAGAGAGTCACCAAAGTCTCGGTGGCGAACGTTACGGTGTTAACGTCACGGTGTTGTCGGTGCTGGTCGAGGCGGTGTTCCCGTTGCCCGCCGCATCCGTGGCCCCCCCGGCCGGGATCGTCGCGATCACCGTGCCGCCGGTGGTCAGGCCGCTCACCGCCACGGTGTAGGTGCTCGGGCCCCCGGTCACATCCACCGTCTTGGTGCCGCCCGCCGTGCCACCGATCACGACATCACTCCCAGTGAAGCCGCTCACGGACTCGCTGAAGACGGCCGTGAAGGTGATGGGAGCGGTGCTGGTCGGATCGGCCTGCCCGGCGGCCTGGTTGATCGTCACCGTGGGCGGTGTGGGGTCGAACGTCACGGTGTTGTCGGTGCTGGTCGAGGCGGTGTTCCCGTTGCCCGCCGCATCCGTGGCCCCCCCGGCCGGGATCGTCGCGATCACCGTGCCGCCGGTGGTCAGGCCGCTCACCGCCACGGTGTAGGTGCTCGGGCCCCCGGTCACATCCACCGTCTTGGTGCCGCCCGCCGTGCCACCGATCACGACATCACTCCCAGTGAAGCCGCTCACGGACTCGCTGAAGACGGCCGTGAAGGTGATGGGAGCGGTGCTGGTCGGATCGGCCTGCCCGGCGGCCTGGTTGATCGTCACCGTCGTAGGTGGGAGCACCCACGCTTGGGTGGCGCCATCACTGGGCTCGTCGGCATCCTGGGTGTTATTCGTGTTCGGGTCAGCATAGGCCGTGATGGTATCGGTGCCTGGGAATAGCGGCCCGGTATAGCAGAAGGTGGCTTGGCCATTCGTATCCGTGGTGGCGGTGCCACTGGTCGTGACCGAGCCTGTGACGCTGAATTGCACGGTGATGGCAGGAGTCGGATTGCCTAAGGCGTCTTCGACGGTGGCCGACACACAGTGCTGCGTGTTGACAAGTGCCGTGGCCGTTGCCGGGGTCACGGTCAGCGTCGCCGGTACCCCGATATGACTGATCTTCGCGACGAACGCGTCGACCATGCCGGCCAAGGTCCTATCCAGGGCCGTGCAGGGGGCCATGCAGCCGGCGGTAAAATTAGCCGAGTCCGTATTGCCTGTCACATAGGCCGCGCCGGCAGCATCCACCGCGATGCTCAGGCCTTGATCGAAGCCGCTCCCGCCCAGGTAGGTGGCGTAGAGGAGCGCCGTGCCCGTCGGGTCGAGCTTCGTCACGAAGGCGTCCAACTGGCCGTTGTGGGTCCTATCCAGTACGATGCACGGGGCCGTGCAGCCCGCCGTGAAATCGGCTGAGAGCGTGTCGCCGGTCACATAGGCCGCGCCCGCGGCATCCACCGCGATGCTGAAGCCTTCATCGAAGCCGCTCCCGCCCAGGTAGGTGGAATACACGAGCGTGGGGTCAATCACGAGCGGTCTGCTCTGGTCATACGCCGCCACCTGAAACCCGACCCGAACCGGTGCGGAGTTCGCCGTTCGAGGTTCGCGGTTCTGGGATTCCTCCACGATGTACCGAGCGGCCACGCGCTGCTGTTTGCCTTGGACCTCTTGATAGACGTGTGGCGTCGCCAGGCGGACCTCGCCGCCATTGACCCGCAAGAGCAGATTCCCTTGCTCGTCCACCTTCAGCTCATCGGCGCCTTGAAAGCTCAGCCGGATCGCCGTGGGGTCAGTCCCCGGAGTCACGAGGAAATCAAATTCCACCTGCCGCTGATTCCCGTAATAGACGAGATCGACCCCCGGGTACACCTGCGACTGTTTCACTTTCGCGAAGGTGGGCACATGGGTCTGCCACTTCGCGGGATCATGCCCGACGAAATAGTTGACCGTCCCGGGCAGTGTGTCCAGCCCGCTCAGGGGCGCTGCGGGATTGGCGCCGAGCAGGTGCATGCGCAGCACGCTCGGCGTCGCATCCTCACCACCGCTCGCCCCTGGCCTCGTGCCTCGCGCCGGCGCTGGGCGCATTGCCAGCACCGCCTCGCGCTGGGTCAAAAACAGCGTATAGCCCGAACCGCGACTCAGGAACTTCACTCGGCTGTCAGTCTGCCCCCGGTTGGCCTCGAAGCTGAGCGGCAGCTTCCCGTAGGCCTCGACCAGATGAGCTTTGACGGTCCCCGCCGCCCGCGTGGGAGCCACCGCACTCCCGGTGAGCAAGGAGGACACGCAGGCGACCGTCACGATCAAGCGCAGCACGGGGGGCGTCATGGGAGGACCTCCTCTGAACGACGTTGCAAGACGTGGCGCGGCGCGTCTGGCCTCGGGTGAGTCGGCTCGGGAGGAAACAGGAGTTCTTTGTTCATTTCATGGTCACGGTAAGTAAGAATTCGTGCGAGCACGATCGGGATGATCTTTCAAAGACTATGAGGTAAACACGTGAATATCCGTGTGGGAAATGCGCAACACACCCACGCGTTGGGGACGCACGGTCTATCCAGTTGTAAGGCTTCTGCATCCCTCCTTTCGCAGGGGGGTCCCCTCCGAAAACAGGGGGCCGACGGAGAGGAAATCGCTCGAGCAGCGGTTCGGACAAACCCCATCTCCTCTTCCGAAACACAATCGGCCCCTGCTTCCTCACCAGACCGGAGGCCGATGGCTGCTCCTCGGCAGAACAACCGAAGGTCACTTATTTCTTCTTGTTCTTGTCTTTGTGTTGTCTTCGTCGTCGTCGTCGTCGTCGTCGTCATCTTTTTCGGCTTTCTTCTTGACCTAAGCCGTTTTGGCCGTGCCGGTGGGTTCACCCGAGTCTTGCACGGTGTCGCTGTCCGTATCGGCATGGCCCGTGATGGAATCCGTGCCCTCCTGACATGCTCTGCTCGCCACCAAAGACCGTGCGATCGGCTAGGCAGTAAATTGACCTTTCAGGACCACGTGGTTGTCCACGGAATCGCGGATCACGGTCAGCAGGTCTTCATTCGAGACGGGTTTGACCAGATCGTCCGGCACGCATTGTTTCATCGAGGACACCGCGAGGTCAATGTCCGGGTACCCGGTCATGACGATGACGGGCACCGTCGGGTATTGCGTCCTGAAGTAGGCGATGGCCTCGATGCCGTTGACTTTTGGCATCCAGATGTCGCAAAGGATGATGTCAACCATGAGCGGGTTGTCGCCTGAGTTCAGGACCTGGATCGCGTGTTCGCCATCCTGAGCCTCCACCACCTCATACCCCGCCTTTGTCAGGGTCAGATGGACCAGCCTTCTGATGCGCGGCTCATCGGCCACGACGAGCACGCGCCCCAGCCTCCCGCTGACCGCATCATGTGTGTGAAAACCCATCGCGCACCTCCTGTTAGGGACCTCCGGCCGGGAATTGGATCGTGAAGGTGGTTCCTTTTCCTTCCTCGCTCTCGACCCGGATGGTTCCCGCGTACCTCGACACGATCGTATACACAATGCTCAGCCCTAACGCGGTCCCTTTTCCCGGATCCTTGGTCGTAAAGAATGGGTCAAAGATCCGGTTGAGCAGGGCCTTCGGAATCCCGCAGCCCGTGTCAGAGATCATGATGCTCATGATGTCGCCCAGGTGCCGCGTGGCCAGCGTCAGCCGTCCAGTCCCCTCCATCGCCTGCACGGCGTTGTAAATCACGTTGATGAACACCTGGTCAATCTCGGATTGGCGGCCTCGGAGGCGCGGTAGAGGCTCAAACTGTGTCGCGACCTCGACGTCCCCGAACTGGGGGTTCAGCCGGACCAACTGCACCGCTTCAAGCAGCCGCTCGCTGAGGTCCATCTCGACCTCACCGTCGCGCGAAGCGGGTCGGGCGTAGGAGACGAAGCCACCCACCACCTTGGCGACATGTTTTGCGTAGGCCACGATGTCCGTGGCGTATTGTTTGATTTTCGCCTGGTCATCCTCCTCCGCGATGGTCTCGGCCATCCCCAAGATCCCCTGCACCGGGTTGTTGATCTCATGGGCCATGCCGGAGACCAGCGTGCCGAGGCTGGCCAGCTTCTCGGCTTGAATCAACTGATCCTGAAGCTGTTTTTTCTCGGTGATGTCCCAGAGGACAATCCCGGTCTGGTCTGGCTCTTTCTCGCGGATTTTTACCGGGAAGAGGTGGTACTGGTACACGCGTTTCTGCACCTCAAACTCGCCATCCGGTTGCCGGCGGGCGGACTCTGCCGTGACGGCCTTGACCTCATTCATCAACGGATTCCACCGGGTCTCAGTCAGCGGCAGGACGTCATACACCGAGCTTCCGACCAGTCGAGCACACGAGGAGCCGAAATGCTGTTCGGCCAGAGGATTGGCGTAGGTCACCCGCCGATCCTGGTTGACGATCAGGATCGCTCCGGGGAGGCTGGCCAGAATCTGTTGTATCCGGTCGTAGGCGGTCCGCAAGGCAGCCTGCGCCTCCTTGCGATCGGTTGTATCCTTGGCAATCCCCGTTACCCGATAGGTCTTTCCTGATTCGTCGCGAATCGGGAAAGCCCGGTCCTGTATCCAACGAATCGATCCGTCCGGCCGCACGATCCGGTACTCCTCGTCATAGTCTCCGCTCACCTGCTTGGTCAGGGCAGCTTCCAGCACTCGATCCCGGTCCTCGGGATGGATCGCCGCAAGCCACGACCGCGGCTCTGCGTACAGGCTCTGACAGGTCCGCCCCCAGATCTCCTCATACCCCGGACTGATGTAGAATATCCGGGCTTTTTCCGGATCGCTCAGCCAGAAGACTTCCCGGATATTCTCGGCCATCTGGCGAAATCGTTCCTCGCGCTCCCGCAGCGCGGCTTCCGCCCGCTTGCGCTCGCTGACGTCCCGGACGACACCGCTATAAAACGTCCCTTCTTTCGTCTTCCAGCAGGCCAGGGACCGCTCAAGCGGAAATTCGCTACCGTCTTTCCTCAGACCGTGCAGCTCCATCGTCCTTGCGATCATGGTGACCTGGCCGGTCGACCTGAGCCGCTCCAATCCCCTCTGATGGGCCTCCCGGTATCGAGCGGGCATGAGGAGGGTGAGCGGTTTGCCGAGCACTTCCTCGTCCGTGTACGAAAACATGCGTTGGGCCGACCGGTTCCACGAAATGATGTGACCGCTCTAATCGCCGACAATGATGGCGTCGGGCGCGGATTCGACCAGGCAACGGAACCGCTCTTAGCTCTCGCTCAATGCGCTATCCACTCGCGCGGCCTTGGCCGCGAGGGCGGTCACCTCTAGCGCTCTCCGCAACGTGGCTTTCACTTCGGTCGAATTGTAGGGCTTCGTGACGTAGGCGAAGGCACCCCGGGTCAGCGATCGGATGGTGTTCTCGTCAAAGGAATAGGCGGTGATGACAATGATCGGCAATTTGGCATCGGTGTCCATCAGGAATTTCATCACCACGTGGCCATGGAGATCGGGCAACTGCATGTCCAGGAGGGCGGCTTCATAATGGGTCTCTCTGGCCCGTCGAATGGCTTCCGCTCCGGTCCCGACAGCATGGACGCAGTACCCCTCATGCTCCAGCATGTCGCTCAACGCCTCCCTGATATCCGGGTCGTCGTCGACGATCAGCACGTGGGTGGCACGGGTCATGAGGGAATTGATACTCCCAAGGGCCTCCGATCCTGAGACCGGTCATTTCGGAGCGAGGATGTCATGATCGTCGTCCTCCCTCCCCCTTCATCCCTGGCCGAGTGACCTCTCAGCTTTTCTCTCGCACCATAAAGTCAGCAACCACCATGCCATCGGTGCATGTCTGGGATCGGGTGGGGCTCACCACACTTAACTTATTGATTCCTTGGTGGACCCATTCGTTCAATAGAATGGGCGTGGGGACAGCCCGATACACACAGCAGCCTCAGCCGTATCGGATCGAATACAGGGCGTATCCTCTCCAATACAGCCCTACGGGGAGACGAAGTGGGCCAAGAGAAGATGGGAGCGAGAATGGCGAGTCCCAACCCGGCCCCTCGCGTTTCAGGCGGAACGGAGTCGCCGCGATAGAATTTGTCGAACACTTTGCCGAGTTCATGAGGCGGGATGCCGCAGCCGGTATCCACGACGGAGACCTGGGCGAATCTAGGGATGCTCGCCGAACCGGGTCACCAGGGATACAGACGCCAGGAACGTGCGGCGTTGATGGGATTCGTTCCGTACGAGATGAGAGAGTTCCTTGGTGAGGACTCGATCGTGATCCACCAAGGTGAGGCGCTCTCGCTGAACATCAGCGACGGGGGGATGTTGTTGATGATGGACCAGGCTCCTCCTGCACGACAAGTGTTCGAACTGCACACGCCTGCCTCCACGGTCGTGAAGGTGCCCACGCTGGTCGAGGTCTGTTGGACCCGTCCGGTTCCGATCGAGGACGACGACATGAGGTACCTGGTGGGGGTCAAGTTTCTGGGCGGCTCGTCCTGCGATCCCATGGTGCGAGCCGCCGAGCACCGTGGGTGAGAGCGTCTACCTGTGGGCTCGTCGCACTCAGGACGGACCATGACTGAGTCGTGGCCCGATTACGGGGCGGCTCTGGTCCGGTCGGCAAATGCGATCAGGAAGGAGGGGATGGTAACGCCTGGAACACCTGGGCCAGGATCCCCGTGCGGGTCGTTGACTCGGTCTTCTCCATAATGTGCCTGATGTGCTCTTTGACAGTCGGCAAGGCAATCCTGAGCTCGCACGAGATTTTTTTGTTCGTCCAGCCCTTCGCAACACACTGGACCACATCCTGCTGTCGATCAGTGAGGTGAAACCGCTCCTTGGCCTGACGGCTTCCGTCTTCCTTTTGGCGGCCCAACTCTTCCATGACGACAACCACCAGTGGCTGCTCCTTCCCGCGGCTTCCTGGCAATCCGGAGCCGTGAATGATCAACGCTGGCTCGGGGTCCCCGAGTATGCGTCTGACCTCAAATCGCTCCCAGTCCTTCGCGTCGGTCCGGTCTTTGAGGAGTTGAAAGATTTCGGCGCAGAGCTGCAAGAGTGGAGCAGGGAGCAACCCTTTCACTCCCTTGGGATGACCGTTGCCATTCTCTCCACGACCGAGGAGTGAGGTGAGATCCCATGCCCGCTGATTCATGTGGAGTAAACGCATGGGAGGTGCAAGAACCAGAACCCCAGGGCCGCCCCCTTGCTCGGCAAGCTCCTCCGGGGGCGCACACGACTTGGCCGACCCTTTCAGTCCTTGGTGTTGATACATAGGTTCCCCCTAGGGTTGGCTGACTACAAAGGCGCTCTATCCTATCTGGCCGAGTGACCTCTCAGCTTTTCTATCGCACCATAAAGCCAGCAACCACCATGCCATCGGTGCATGTCTGGGATCGGGTGGGGCTCACCACACTTAACTTATTGATTCCTTGGTGGACCCATTCGTCCAATAGAATGGGCGTGGGGACAGCCCGATACAGACAGCAGCCTCAGCCGTATCGGATCGAATACAGGGCGTATCCTCTCCGATACAGCCCTACGGGGAGACGAAGTGGGCCAAGAGAAGATGGGAGCGAGAAGGGTTAGGGGGACGATGGCTCAATCGGCAGCGTGAACGAGAACCGACTCCCCTGGCCAGGGCTGCTCACCACCCGGATTTGGCCTCCATGCATTTCCACGAGGCTCTTCGTGATGGCGAGTCCCAACCCGGCCCCTCGCGTTTCAGGCGGAACGGAGTCGCCGCGATAGAATTTGTCGAACACTTTGCCGAGTTCATGAGGCGGGATGCCGCAGCCGGTATCCACGACGGAGACCTGGGCGAATCCTCCCTTGATCAGTTCCGCCTCGACCCGGACCTCCCCCTCGCTCGGGGTGAATTTCACCGCGTTCTGGATCAGGTTACTGAGGATCTGATGGAGCTTGTCACGGTCAGCCTGGATAAGCGGCAGCGTTCCTTTGTGGTACGCTCTCACGGAGACCGATTTCTCCCGCGCGATGGTCTGAAAGCCCTCCACCGCGTCAGCGACCAACTCGGGGATCGAGACCGCCACGCGATGCATCTCAATCTGCCCGGCTTCAATCCTGGACAGATCCAGGAGTTCGCTGATCATCCGCGTGAGGCGCTCGATGTTGTACTTGACCCGGGTCAAGTAGTAGGACTGCTTGTCGGTGAGCTTGCCGGCCAGTCCGTCCAGCATATTCTCCACATAGCCCTTGATCGAGGTCATGGGGGTGCGAAGTTCGTGGGACACGGTCGAGACGAACGTGGACTTGAGAAGGTCTAACTCCTGGAGCTTTTCGTTGGCGGTCTGAAGTTCCTGTGTCCGTTCCCGGACGCGGTGCTCGAGCGATTGCGTGAGCTGTTCGAGCTGCTGATAGGCCAGGGCGTTATCGATGGCGACGCCGATGTTGCTCGCGATCGTGGTTAAGAGTTCCAGGTCCTCTTGTGTACACTGCTGGGCGCCCTTGTCAGCGCCCACGAAGCCGAGGATGCGATGCTTGCTCTTGAGTGGTGCGCACACAAAGGACGTGACCCCGATCTCTCCCGCCATGGCCAAGACGGGCGGATAGAGGCGGGGAGCGGCAGCGGTTATGTCCGTCACCAGGATCGGCCAGCCGTGCAGGAGCAGTTCCGCGTGGATGGTGCCGTCATCCTGGATGGGGATCTCCACCGCCTGGACCGCTCGCTCCATTTCCTCGGACACGCCGGCCGCTCGCGCACCAAACGCGAGGCCTCGATGGCTGTCGTAGAGCATCAGCAGCATGCGGGTGAACCCGATGTTCTCCACAAGCAGATGCAGCACGGTCGTCAGGAGTTTGTCGAGATCGAGGGTCGAGGTGATCGCCGCGCCGGTCTGGTTCAGGGTGGTCAATTGCTTGACCTGCTTCGTGATCGTCTCGATTTGAGTCGAAATGGCGAGATCCCGCTCCTTCAATGACCTCGTCATCTGGTTGAAAATGCCCGTTAACTGTCCGACCTCGTCACGGGTGGTCGGCTCAACCGAAGTCGTCAGATCACCTTCCGTGACTCGCCTCGCGACCGCAGCGAGGCTTCGCAGCGGTGTGATAATCCGGCCGGCCAGCAGAATCGTCGTCACGATCCCACCCATGATGATGGCGATGGTGAGCAGGACGATGTTCCAGATCACGGCGTTCAAGTCCTGTCGCATCCTCTCATCAGTCACTCCGACCTGTACGACCCCGTCCGCCTTGGCGAGTGACTGGGTGGTCGCCTGACTCCCTCGCGCTGTTTCCTGAGATTTGAGGGAGAGCGGCTCGAGGATAGGCTCTTCCGAGCTCCGTCGCCTGACCGGCACGGCGAAGTCGTAGAGCCGTTCACCGTTCGTCGTCGTGAACTGCCTCACAATCGGCTCGCTCGCCACCGAGTCGAAAACCGCCTTGGCTGAGGCAGGGTCGGGGTAGAGCGAAGTGGCGGGTGTACGGGTCAGGCGCTTGCGGTCGATCAAGGTCCCCTTGCTCTTGGCGGCTAAGACCTTCCCCTCAGGGCCGGTGATAACGACATAGACGACCTCCTCCACCTCCATCACTCCCTCAATATATTGATTGAGGATGACCTGGTCTTCGGTAAACACCCCGAACCGGCTGTTGTAGGCCAAGTTCTTGACCAGGATGGACCCGCGGCCGAACACCTGGCTGGTCATCGAGTCGGTATGGCTCCGGATGAAATACCAGCTCAGGCTGGAGCAGGTCGTGATGATGATCAGGCTAATGAACAGGACGAACTTGGTCCTGAGGCTCATGAACAGGCGCCCTTCGTGACTTCTGGCCTGACTGGTCATCGCACGCATGGCCATTCGAGTGGGCTCAAACTGCTCCGATGATCCCGCACTCCCCACGTCTCACCGGTCTCGCCTTTCCCCTTCCCCTCTCGCCCATAACCCCTTGCCAATTTGTTTCAATACACTTCGTTGGCCCGATCCACGACTTCGGGCGGGATCGAGATGCGAAGGAACCTGGCCGTCTTGAGGTTCAGCGAGAGCTGCACCTGATCAGGAGGAACCACGGTTGAGAACGGGACGGGCTGACCGCTCAGAATCCTCCTGGCAAGCTGGCCAGCCTGGCGTCCGACATCGTCATATCTGACAGAGAGACCGGCCAGGGCTCCCCTGCGCACCAGATCCGACGAGAACCCGATGACCGGCAGGTTGGAGTCGAGCGCGGTGCTCAACAGGAACTTGATGGACTCCTCGTTCAAGACGGTGCTGTCGGGGAGGAGCCAGAGGGCCTCGATCGCGGGGAGGAGCGCTCGGAGCGACGCAGGCACATCCCTTTCGCTGGCCACTTGTCGCTCAACGAGCTCGAGGTTGAGCTCCTTGGCCTGCCGGCGAGCCTCCTGGACCAGTCTGGCCGATTTTTCCGGATCGTACAGGAGCCCGATCTTCCTTCGGCCCGGCAACACCCAGCGCATCGTCGCAAGCTGGCGCTCGATCGGGACCTCCAGCAGAACGCCGGTCATGTTGGGGGCGCTGAGGTCATGCTTGGCGGGATCGAGCACCATGCAGAATATGACCGGGATATCGGGGAGTTCAAGTTTGGCAACGAGGGCGGCTTTCACCCCAACGGCGAGCACGAGGCTGGCGTCGCTCGCGCGGATCTTGGGCGCGAGTTTCCGCCCACGCGCGACATCCCCTTGCAGGTCGTGTTCGACGAACGTGTTGCCGGTCGTCAGGACGGCCTTGAAGCTGTCAATGGCCTGGTTGTACGGCGCGATGTCGGCGGATTTCAGGATCGCGATCTCATTCGCATGGGCAGAATTGGGCAGACCAATAGCGGCAAGCCATAAGACGGCCAGTGGCCAACCCCTGAAGGCCACGAATGGGCGGCGGGTCCGCTGTGGGAAAGTTGCTGTCACAGAGAAGGCTCTATTGCTTGACCATGATGACCCTCAAAACTTGAGCGTCAGCCAGACCATGACCCGGCTGCCGATCTCATCCCTGAGGAGATACTCCTTGTGCGTCTCGTTCAGCACGTTGGAGGTCTTTATTTCTTCATCAGAGCCCTCGGTTGCGCACCTCGTGGCGCAGGACGGTAAAGACATGTGCAGGCACGCACCTGCCTCTCACCTACTGCGGCAAGGTGCGCGCCTGCACTATTTCTATCCTATGCGCGGGGCCTCACATGGTGAGGTCCGCAGTCCAATAGACGGCATTTCTAAGCCTGTCGAGTAATGGCACTGGGAGCGTGACGGTGAAGCGTGTTTTGGAGGGGTGGGAGGTTCTCTTTGGTTTCGACGGCGTTCGCGATGAGTTGGTTAATTCCTCCATTGGAAACCCTGGCCCAGTGGCTCCGCTCCCCTCTCGCTTTGCCGTGAGCGAGAGTGCAACCCCTCGACTACCTCTCAATAGCGGAGCGTCAGCCACCCCATCACCCGGCTGCCGATAAGATCGCCCAGCGGATGCTCGCGGTGTTTGTCGTTCAGCGCATTGAACGCGGTCACGGCAAATTCGGCCTTGTCCTTTCCCTTCTCCTTCCAAAAGACATATGCGCCCCGCATGTTCAGCAGGACATAACTCCCGACTTTCTCATTCAACCCGGCGTTCAGGAGCGTTGGACCGAGCGGGTAGGTGGCCGCGCCGTAGTAGTGAACCGCGACTTCTCCGTTGAGGCCGTTCTCCCACTCACCGCGTAGGCCTGCATTGGTTTTGTACTTTGGGCCTCCCCGTCGGTCCAGGCCCTGAAATGACTGGGTGATCTCCTGAAAGGAGTAGTTGGCGAATGCAGTCAGCCAGGAAGTCGCCAGGACCTCTACCCCGGCCTCCCCGCCATAGATGTCCGCCTCGCGACCGTTCATAAACGTCAAGTTGAGGCCGACGCGCTCCTGACTGACCAAATCCGAAATGTGGTTGAGGAAGAGGTCTGCTCGCACCTGCAGCCTATGCTTCCAGTACCATCCCTGATAGCCAACGTCATAGGAGACCATTTGTTCCGGCCGGAGAAGGTTGGATCCGGTCAGAGTGGTAATAGTTTGGGGGGGTATCAGGCTGCATGGTGGTCCTATGGGTCCGAAGAAACCATTTGAGCATGCCCGCAAGTCCGTGCTGTTCTCGAAGATGGTGGGCGGCCGGTACGCCACCGCGATGCCTGCACGCAAGGTATGGTTATCAAGCGGCCTGAAAATCAGGGAGAAGCGTGGGCTGAGCGTCGGGTTGATAAACGTATCCAGGTCGTATCGAAGGCCGGCCTGCGCCTTCAATCTGTCGGTGATCTGCCACTCGTCCTGCGCGTAGAAGCCCAGCCTGTCTTCGCTGGTGAATTCGGTCAGGAAGTTGCCTTTGACGCCATTGTGCCGGTAGTTGACGCCGTAGGTCAGCCGGTTGCTCGTTCCGAGGACCAACGCCTGTTGCACTTCGACGTTATAACTGTTCCAATTGAGCGTTTGCTGATTTGTTCCATCACGATCCACAATCTTCGCAATGCTGGCCCCCACGGAAGGAAGGACGCCCACAGTGCTCGGTTGGTCCACGCTGGTCCACCAGCCGCGTATGAAAAAATCCGGCCGCTCATACACAGCATGGACGTATCCTATCTCGGGCTTTTGGTCGATGGTCACGACATCCACGATGGGTCCGTCATACCGGTTCGAATCCACGAAGCCGCCGGACAGCCGCACTCTCGAATTACCTGTGAGCGCGTAATCTGTTTGAACGTTGAACTTATGCGACCGGAAGGCCAGGGCGTCACCCCTCCGCCACTGCTGATTCTGGTCCCGGCCGAGGGAGAGCCTGTAGCCTAGCTTGTTGTAAGTGCCCGCATAGATAGCCGCACTGGTGATGCTGCCGTACGCGCCGCCTCCGAACTGCAACGTCGCGCCTTTCATCTCCTCCGCTGATTTCGTAACGATGTTGATCACCCCATCAAAGGCATTGAACCCGTACAGAGCCGAAGCGGGGCCTTTCAAGACTTCGATCTTTTTGATCTCGGGGAGCGTCACGGGGATTGTCTTCCAGAGGACCTCGCCCTGTATGTCAAGATAAATGGAGCGCCCGTCTACCAGAACGAGCAGTTTATTCGCTCGACTCTGATTGTCCCCGCGCACACTGACATCGAAATCAGCGCCTGTCATCTGGATGACTTCCATTCCGGGGATGCGGCGGAGAACCGTTGGGAGATCGATGGCCCCAGATTGACGGATGTCTTCGTCCGTGATGACGTAGACATTGGAGGCAGCCTGCGAGATCGGTTGCTCGCGGCCCAGTCCTATGGCGATGCTCACGTCCTCTTCTTTCAGGAGCTTCAGTTCTTCGGTAATCTCCGGCTTCGGTTCCTCTGCGGCCACCCGGTCATGAGACAAGGGTATAGGGCACGCTGTGAGCATGGCGAGCAGGACTATAGAATGTGTCGGAAGACCATTCGCATGAGAGAAATAGCGCGTCGGAGCCTGAGTAGCCATTACGGCCGACACTTGAGGGGTCCCGCCAGCGATACTCAGCCGAGCAGGAAAAATCATTTAGTGATCGATGCGTGGCGCCCGAGTATCGTTTTTCTTCAGGATTGTTGTCAATAGTCCTTTAGTTAGTAGGAAATGGGCACTCTTTGTGGTTTCCCGGCTCGAAGGGGACGTTGGGAACGCTCCTGCTTGCGGCCTCACACGAAACAACTAGACTATCCGGTCAGATACAGGTGGGGCCCGTCTTACTGGTGCAGGTGCTTGAGGGCGGCGGCGCAGAGGATGATGAAGAGGCCCATCCAGAGGGATGCGCGCTGGAAAGGGATCGGCTCCCGGAGTTGCTCTTCTTTCTCCTCGGCCGTCTCCTCCCCGGTCGGCTCGATCTTGAAGATGACGGTATAGAGAAAGAGCGTCATGACACCGAGGACCAAAAAGAGCTTGATGAAGAAAACCGTCAGGTACTTGGCATTGTTCGAGACTCCCATGCCGGTCTGCGAGATCATCAACTGGTTGACATAGTGCAGGTTGATCCCGCCGGTAAACAGGATGACGACCAGCAAGGCGCCGATCACGCGTTTATACCGCTTGTAGAACGCGTCGGTGATGGGCTTGACGAATTCCTTCGGCACGGCGGTTCGCAAGCCGGGGGTCACCGCCATGACCAGAAAGGCCAGGCCGCCGATCCAGATGACGGCGGACATGAGATGCAGCCAGTGGTTGAGGATCGGGATGAGTTGGTTGACGTCGGTCAGGACGGACTGCAGATCGCTCACGTGGCTTCGTTACTTCCGTTGCGTCCGTTGGGTCGGTTAGGTCCGTTCCTTCTGAGGGTCTCTGTTGCGGACAAAACGGACTCAACGGAACTAACGTTTCGACGTTAAAACTTGAAGACCGGCGCTTCGGTCCCGAATCGCTTCTTCCGCAGTGCTTCCATCAGCTCCACGGTGATCACGGCGATACCCTGTTCGCGCGCGTGCCGCTCGACGCCCTTCTTGACCATCGCGCGCAGGAAGTAGGGGATGCGGCTGAGTCGGGTCTGTGCGGCCTCGTCCCACACCCCGTCAAATTCCTCGGAGGTGTTGAAGGCCACGCGGATTTTCTCCCCGCCCTTCGGGGTATAGAGGCACCACTGGTCCTCGTCGAGCCAGTCGCCGTGGTCTACATAGGGGCGCGCGCGGCAGCCCCCGCAAATCTCGCTGTATTCGCAGTCTCCGCACTTGCCTTTGAGGTGGGGATAGCGGAAGGAATCGAAGATCTCCGACTTCTCCCACAGGTCCACGAAGCTCTTTTCGCGGATGTTGCCGGCCGAGAGCGGCATGTAGGGACAGGGCGTGAGCTCCCCGTTCGGCGTCACCCGGGCGTAATTGGTGCCGGCCAGGCAGCCCCCGCCCATATAGCCCCGGGCCTTGGTGATCGGAGAGTCGGGATCCTTCTCATAGGCCAGCCGCTTGAAGTGGGGCGCGCACCGGGCCCGGACCAGCATGTCCTGATACTGATCCTGGCAGTTCACCAAATAGCTCAGCACCTCTTCGTATTGGGCGGGGGTGATGTCGGTCAGCTCCTCCCCGCGGCCGGTGCAGACCATGAAAAACACGTTCAGCACCTTGGCGCCGAGGGTGTGGGCCCACTCGACGACGTCGGGGAGTTCCCGGTAGTTCATCGGCTGCGCGCTGAAGTGCACCTGGAACTGAAGCCCGTTGCGCTTGCACGCCTCGATCCCCGCCACCGCGCCTGCCCAGGCCCCCGGAAGCCCGCGGAACCGGTCGTGCTTCTGAGGATCCAGGGAGTCGATGCTGATGCCGACGCCCATGACGCCGATCTCCACCAGTTCCTTGGCCATCCGATCGTTGATCAGCATGCCGTTCGTGCCGAACACCACCATGAACCCGCCGGCCACGGCGTAACGGGCGATGTCGAGGATGTCCGGGCGGGTGAGCGGCTCGCCGCCGGTGATCACCAGCAGGCAGCCCCGGTTGACCTGCGCGATTTGATCAATCAGGTGGGAGCATTCCTCCGTCGTCAGCTCATCGGAGCCGCCGCCAGCCTTGGTGGTGGCGTCCAGATAGCAGTGGGCGCACTTGAGGTTGCAGCGTTTGGTGAGGTTCAGGGCGACGAGAAACGGCTTGAACTCATCCACCGTCCGGCCGTCGGCGGGAGCGCCAGCGGGAAGACCAGATTGCCCGGCG
>Ga0209159_1001288_pt1 | contig 19638 bp, 18 predicted proteins | sample GraSoiAngelo_144_FD_185901 | JGI IMG/M metagenome (GOLD analysis project Ga0209159, IMG submission 185901) | Grasslands soil microbial communities from the Angelo Coastal Reserve, California, USA - 14_1009_02_40cm (SPAdes) (version 2) | ecosystem: Environmental > Terrestrial > Soil > Grasslands ...
TGATGAGCCGCTCGACGAGGTTCGCCTTCGCCTTCCCGAACGGTTTGTTCGCCCACCGCCCTCCGGTGTGCGGGATCACGATCGGGGAGAGGTTCATGTACTTCGCCAGGCCCGCGTCGTGGACCTCGACGTCGTTGAGGTCGTACTTCTCGAACAGCTTCATCTCATAGATGGGCCGCTTCCGCGGCTTCTTGGGCTCCTTCTTCGGCTTCTCGACGACAGGAGCTTCCTCCGAGGGGGGCGCCTCTCGCGGCGTCTCCGGAGGTGCGGAGGGCTCCGCGGGAGGCGCCGGGGGAACGGCTTCGGGCGGAGGAGGGGGCGGGGGTGGTGTCTCCGGAGGCGGCGGGGGCTCAGGCTCCACGCGTCTACCTCACGGGTTTCTCTTTCCGGCCCCGGACCAGCTCGTCGAGGCTGACGCCGTTGACCTGGATCACCTTGTATCGGACGCCGGGGATGTCTCCATAGGAACGGCCCATCCGGCCGCCGATGCCCTCGACGAGGACCTCGTCGTGTTCGTCGATGAAGTTGATCGCGCCGTCGCCGACCGCGAAGGCCGTCACCTGGCGGCCGTTCTTGATGAGCTGGACCTTCACGCACTTGCGGAGCGCGGAGTTCGGCTGCTTCGCCTCGATCGCCACTTTCTCGAGGACGATCCCCTTGGCCTGCGGCGATCCTTCGAGCGGGTCCGATTTCTCCTTGAGCCGCAGGGTCCGCCGCTTGTAGTACCGGTCCGACCACCGTCGGGTGCGGCGCTCGTCCTTCAGCTTGCGCGCCGCGAAGAGACCCCGTGCCACAAAGGAACCTCGGTGAAGAGGCGTCCTAATTTCCAGGTGATATTTAAGGGTGGTGCGGCGTCGAAGCTCGTCCTATCAGGCGGCCGGGACTTCGACGGCCCGCTCGCAATACGGACAGATGACGCGCTCTTCGGGGAAGTACCACGTGTCGACTTTCCCGCCGCAGTTCGGACACGCTCCGACGAAATGCTCCTGTCCGCCCGCCTGGTCTTGCGTCACGAACTCGTCGGCGGTGCGGTCGAGGACGCCCTTGACGAGTCCGTCGTCCATCGCCTCCCCGAGGAGTTTCTCCGTCTCGAATCGGGTCTTGCCAATCCGCTCCGCCATCAGGTCCATCTTGATCCGGCGCTGGGACTTCGCCCAGTTCGCGAACTCGACGACGACCCGCTCGTGGCGCCACTGCCGCACCCCGAGCAGGATCGAGACGGTCCCCGGGACGATCGTGATCGGCCCGCACAGGTACACGAGTTGTGGGACGTCCCACAGGAATACGAGGAAGAACAGGCCGAAGAACATCGCGAATCCGCCGATCGCGAAGTAGGCGATGGACGGGAGCTCGAGGATCGAGGACCCCTGGGGCACGCGGGTTCGAGGAGGGCGCCGGTACTTCAATCCCGCGGCGTAGGAATCAGACGAACGTACAACCGCGGAATTTCACTTGCCGTCGGGCGGACCCACGGGATCCGGCGACGCGCGCCGCGGTTCTTTCGCGGGCTCCCGGATGAAGGCGACCCCGGCCCCGGAAATGCCGATGAAACTGATGGCCAGGACGGCGAAGGCCAGGGATCCGACGGCCTCCGTGAGCGCCCCTCCGAGGATCGGCCCGATGATGAGGCCGGATCCGAAGATGATCGAGTAGATGCCGAACGTCGTGCCCGAGACGGCCCGCTCGACGATGTCGCCGAGGTAGGCGAGCGCGGCGGGCGGGAACGTCCCGGCTCCCGCGGCGAGGATCGCGATGAGGGGCCACTCGGAGACGAGGAGGCTCAGGTTCGTTCCGGAGGGGGCCGTCGCGGCCGCGAAGAGGATCGAGATGCCTCCGAAGCACGCGAGACCGAGGGCCATGAACGGCCTCCGGAGGCGCGCGCGATCGGAGAGGCGGCCGCTGAAGGCGAGGGAGCCGCCGAGGGGCAGGCCGAGGGACGCGACGATGATGAGGAGCGACGACAGCGGCGCCGTCCCGCCCGTCCCGATCAGGTGGTCCGTGAAGCTGAGCACGTATCCGTACAAGGCCACGACGGGGACGTAGACCGGGAGCAGCCGCCGGATGTCGCGGTTCCCGAGGACCGTCCGCAGGAGTTCGATCGTGCCGCGCTGCGGCTCCGGCATGAACTCCGTCTCCCGGACGAGGAACTGCACGATGACGACGCTCGCGGCGACTCCTAGGCCGCCCGCGGCGAGGACGACCGCCTCCGCGACGGAGGCCTTCAGGGCGAGGAATCCCGCGCCGAATCCGCCGACGAGCCCTCCGAAGGTCACCAGGTCGAAGAAGGCGAAGAGCTGCGCGCGGTTCTCCACGTTCGCGTGGTCGTTGACCATCGCGAGGGTCGAGGCGACCTTCGCCGCGGCCCCGATGCCGAACATCGCGAAGAACACCGCGACGAGGTACGGCCTCAGGACATCCGGCGTCGGCGGGCCGATGCTCGGGATGAACAGGAAGACCGCCGCGGCGGTGATGAGGTGCGCGAGCACGAGGATCCGCTTCCGCCCCATCCGGTCGCAGAGGGCTCCGAAATACCCGACGGTCGTGATCTCGGCGAGCGGATAGACCGCGAAGAGGAGGCCTTTCCAGAAGGCGTCCTTCGGGTCCGGGTACATCACGTGCTGCATGACCGCGACGCCCGCGAAGGCTGCGGCCCGCATGACGAACGTGGCGAAGTAGAGGGACGTGAGGTTCGAGAGGTCGCCGGGCTCCAGATGGAACGTCTTCATCAGGAAACGCGTGAGGGGTCCCATTCGGATTCGCCGGCGCCATCCGTGCCACCGGTGAGCCACGTATATGAGGATGGTCCCGCGGCTCTCACCGCGTCGATTCAAGGGTCGCGACCCTGAAACTGTGGTGCGAATTCTTAAGTAGGACGGGACTCCCATGGCCGGTCCGAATAGGAGGATTTCCCCTGTTCTGTAACCAGTGCGGCGGTAAGATCGCGGACGGATCGGTATTCTGCAACTTGTGCGGCGCGAAGCAGGGCGTCGTCGTCCCGGCGCAGGGACCTCAGCCCGGCCTGCCGCAGGCCCCGGGCCTCCCCGGAGGGGCCGGAGGCCAACCGTACAATCCGGCCGCTCCCGTCCAAGCGGTCGCGCCTCCTCCGTTGCCGCAGAGTTTCAAGTGCAGTTCCTGCGGCGGCCCGATGAATCCGTCCTCGGGGCTCGCCCTCGTCGTGTGCGAATATTGTGGCGCCGTGACCACGATGGGCGCGGGCGGAGCCGCCCAGGTCATCCAGAAACACTTCATGCTCAACAACCGCCTGAACAACGAGACCGCGATGGAAGCCGGCGGCAAGTGGCTGAACAAAGGCATCTTCCGCCGGAAGGTGGCCGAGCGATCCGAACTCGGGGCCGTGACCCTCCGGTACGTCCCCTACTGGGTCGTCCCGACCTCGGTCGTCGCCGATTTCCAGGGGACCAAGAGCTCCGGCGTCGGCAGCGGCACGGGGATGATGATGCACGGGGACGGGAAGCAGAAGGCCGCCGGGGCGGCCCTCTTCGCCCTCTCCATCGCCGCGGCCGCGGCGAACCAGAACCGCAACGCGCAGGTGTCTCAGCCGCAGGTCGTCCGCGTCCGGGATCGCATCCAGCTCCAGCGGAACATCCCCGTCGTCGCGGTCCGCGGGTATGCCCAATACCAGCCCGAGGACGGGTTCACGTTCGAGCTCGCGAACAAGATGAACTTCGACAAGCGCCAGACCGGCGGGGTCGACGTGCAGAGCGGCGACATCTCCGAGTCCGAGGCGAAGGCCCAGGCCGCGGCCCTCGCGCACAAGTTCGCGGAGCGCGAGGCGAAGAAGCGCGTCGACAACCTGGAGTCAATCCAGGTCTATCCCACGACGTACGATGGGGAGCTGCTCCACGCGCCCGTTTGGTTCATGGAGTACCAGCACAAGGGCAAGCAGATGTTCATCCTCATCGACGGCGGGTCCGGGACGGTCATGAACGGAGAGAGGCCCGCGTTCGCCCTCTGGTGAGGGATCGGTTGCGGACTTCCATCCATACCCCTAAATAGATACGTGCGGAACATATTGTGTCGAAACGCCCGGAGACATGGACGATGCCCGACATCCGTGACCGAGTCGAACAGGACCGCGGAATACTCAAGAAAATCCAGCTGATGATCCCCGGCTACTCGGGGTATCGTCGCCGGGAGGACATCCGCGCGGCGGACAACCTCCTCCGGATCCAACTCGCGAACCAGATGAAGAGCGTCCGCGGGGACCTCGAGGAGATCCGCGACGGCATGGCGATGGACGGCAAGGTTCAGGGCCTCCAGACGATCGGCAACGCGATCTTCACCATCGAAGGCCTCGAGGCGAAGATCCGCCATGCGGAAGGCGGGTACTCGGGCCTCAGCGCGACGATCCAGATCAAGGAGACGGAGCTCGACAAGTTGTACGAGTACGACTACGCGATGCTCGAATCACTGGGCCAGGCCGCGGGGCTCGTCCAAACGGTCCGCGATGCGGCGGACCCGAAAGCCTTCGACGCGGCGGTGAAGTCCCTCATGGGATCGATCGGCAACTTCGAGCGGGCGTGGAAGTCACGGACCAGCGCGGTCAGCGGTATCCAGGTGGTGTGAGACGATGATCCCCATTGCATTCTTCTTCGGCGGCGGAAAGCGAACAGACCAGACGGCGGGCCACAAGGAAGGCCTGTCCGGGAGCATGACGATCGCGTGGGACGACCAGTTCAAGCGACAGAACATCATGTGGAAGGTCCCGCGAAACGTGCGGATGAACGATAACGTCGTCGTCCGCGAAGACGAGATCGCGGTCTTCTATCGCGACGGCAAGGTCCTCGCCTATCTCGACCGGCCCGACCGGTACGCGCTGACGTCGCAGAACGCGCCGATCCTCGGCAAGCTCATCCAAGCCCTCTCCGGCGTCGTGCAACAGGCGGAGGTGTACTACCTCCAGAAGCGCATCTTCGACGGCAAGTTCGGGACCCAGGACGCGTTCCTGTTCCAGGACCCGGACTTCGACATGGTCCAGCTCCGCGCTTTCGGGGACTTCCGGTACCGCCTCAAGGATCCCGAGACGTTCATCAACCAGTTCGTCGGGACGTTCGGGGCCGCGACCTCCGCGGAGGTCGAGGACCGGATCAAAGGCGAGATCGTGAAGCAGCTCAACGTGACGTTGGGCAAGATGAAGGCGAACGGCCTCAAGGTCGTCGATTTCGCCGCGAGCCTGAACGACATCGAGCAAGGCACCCTCGCGAACTCGAAGCCGCACTTCCTCACCCTCGGCATCGAGATCCTCCAGATCAGCGGCCTCAACATCCCGCTGCCCGACACGATCAAGGAAGCCCTCGAGAAGATGGCCTCCGCGAAAGTCCTCGGGCGGACGAACGCCGCGGCCTACCAGCAGTTCGCCTTCGCGGACTCCATGAAGGCCGCGGCCGCGAATCCCTCCGGCACCGCCGGGACCGGCGTCGGCCTCGGCGCGGGCATCGGCATGGGCTATGCGATGGGCTCCCAGATGGGCGGCATGATCGCGCAGCCGCCGCAACAGCAACAGATGCGGGCCTGCCCGAAGTGCGGGACGATGAACCCCGCGAACGTGAAGTTCTGCGGGAACTGCGGCGCCGACACGACGGTCGCGGCGGGGAGCAAGCCGTGCATCAAGTGCGGGAAGCCCGTCCCGCCGGGCCTGAAGTTCTGCGGAGAATGCGGCGCGGCTCAGACCCGCCGGTGCCCGGATGGCCACGAGGTCCCCGGCAACATGAAGTTCTGCCCGGAGTGCGGCAAGCCGGTCCAGGGCTGAATCCATGGAAGCCCCTCCGGCTCCGGCCCCGCGCGGGCCGATGTTGCCCAATCTGTCGACGACCGTCCTCCTGGCGATGGCGGCGATCGGGGCCATCCTCCTCGCGGCGATCTTCGGGTACATCCTGTTCCTCGCGAGCGGCCTGCGGATCGACGAGCGCCTCTGGTGGACCGGACTGACCTCGATGATCTTCGCGCTCGGCTTCTACTTCCTTTTCGCGGCGACCCACGACCGGAAGATCGCGCGCCCCCTCGCGGGCGGCTTCTTCGTGATCGGCGCGGGCAGCTTCTACGGCTCCATCTTCAGCGGCGGCGCGAGCGACCTCGGAAAACTCCTGTACCTGATCTTGCTCTCAGTCCTCGTGATCATCGTCCTGGCCGCGATCTTCGTCATGGCGCGGGACGCGGAGCGCGACGCGATCCGGAAGGCGCAGCGAAGGCACATCCCGTAGGCGGAGTGCGGCTCACACGAACTGGTAGATGTTCGCGGGGAGCCCGCCTTTCTTGAGCTCCTCTTCCATCGTCTCGAGCATCAAGATCCTCTTGTACGTCGGCGGGTGCGTCCCGAACAGCTCGTTCGCCCGACGCCAGTGACTCTTCCGCTCGACCTCGATCGCCTTCTGCAGCTCGTAGGCATCGAGCTGGCCGTCCTTGTCGAGGTCGTAGGCGTTCATCTTGTTGGCAAGCTCGTCGTAGTCCTCCGAGGCCTTGACCGGGTCGCCGATCATGAACGCCCGGAGGCCCGAGGGCTCGGAGTCCTCGGAGGCGAGGGACAGGCCGTACGAGATCTTGGTCAGCGCGGACGCGAGGAGGTGGGGATCGCGGGTCGCGGCGCCGCTGTAGGCGTCTGCATAGTATTCCCGCGTCCGGGACAGATACAGGACGAGGAGCTGGGTCACGAGATAGACCGCGTACGAGACGATCGCCGAGGCGATGATGATGAGGAGGGCCTGGCCTCCCTTCCCGCGGACGCGGACGTTGCCCCGTAGCAATTCGAACCCCATCCGGGCGATGACGTACGCGATGAGAGGCACCGCGGACATCAGCGTCATGATGATGACGTCCCGATGGCGGAGGTGCCCAATCTCGTGCGCGAGGACCGCGCGGATCTCGTCCTGGTTCAGGCGCTGCAAGAGGCCGGCCGTGACCACGAGTTCCGCGGACGCGATCGTCCGGCCGAAGACGAACGCATTCGGAGAGGAGTCTTCGCTCTGCCAGATCTTCGGCGGGGGGACCCCCGCCTGGCGCGCGAGTTCGTCGACGGTCCGGAAGAGCCACGGATTCGAATCCGCGGTGATCGGCTGGCGGCCGCGAATCGCCCAGCGCACGATCGCGGGAGAGACAAGCCACTGGGCGAGGATGAAGAGGAACGCCAGGCCGAAGACGATCGCGAAAGCGGCCGGGAACGCCCGGCTCTGGAGGACGTAATCGACGATGACGAGGATCGCGAGCAGGAGCAGGGACAGGAGGGAAAAGAGGAGCAGGACCGTGAACCAGCTCCCGCGTCGAAGGGCCCCGAGGCTTCCCACAAAATGGCTATATTCGACCAGGCCATGAGCATTCCGTCGGCATGCCGGAGCTCGTCGAATCGATCAGCTGCCCGAAGTGCGGTGGGCCTCTGACCCTCGCCCCCGGCGAAGTCATCGTCACGTGTCCCTACTGCGGCACCGCCTCGCGGTTCCAGGGGAACAAGCCGTTCATCCTCCGGCATTCGATGCTCACCGCGAGGGTCGATCGCGACGGGGCCCTCCGGATCATCGAGGGCTGGATGGACGGCGGGGTGATGAAGCCGGACGATCTGCGAAAGGCTTCTCGGGTCGCCTCCCTCGAGTGCACGTACCTCCCTTTCTACGTGTTCGAGGTCGACGCGACCACGAACTACGTCGGGATCCTCACGCGGACCGGCACGAACGAGCGACGCACGGGCGACCTCCGGAGGGACTTCTTCTGGAAAATCCTCGCCCGTCGGTCAGGGGATTTTCCGACGCGCGAATTCAAGCTGCCCCTCGCCTTCAAAGTGCCCTTCGACACCGGGGGCATGGTCCGCGATTCGCGGTTCCTGAACGCCGAGGTCGACGAGGACGAGGCCGATCGGATCGCGCGGGAGCAGGTCGACGACCACCAGCGGGAACTCCTGAAGGATCTCGTCGACACGGTCGAAAGCGCCCGCACGTCGATCGACGTGAAGGACGCGGAGTTCCTGCACGCGCCGATCTGGTTCTCCTCCTACACCTACCGGGACCGCACGTACCCAATCCTGGTCGACGCCGCATCGGGCGAGGTCATCCGCGGCGAGATCCCTTCGCCGAGCGGCGGATTCGGGGAATTCGTCAAAGGGGCGGCCCGCGACCTGTTCCGCCGGTGAGGTCCTCAGTCTTCGGAAGGCTCGACGTCCTCGTAGTCGGCCAGGTACGCCCCGCAGTTCGGGCACATCTCGTCCTCGGGGTCGATCTCCCATCCGCATTCGGGACATCGGGTCATGGGGCCTACGCCTCGTACGGACGTCCCAGGTATAAAACGAGTCGCCGCCTCAGAAATCCTCGAATTTCGTCTGGCCTTTCCTGGCGGCCGGCCGCGGGAGGGCCGTCTCCGGATGCTCCTCGCGGCTCTGTTCCCGCAACGACTCGATCCGTTTCTCCGGATCCGCCGCGACGAACGTCTCCCCGCTCGGCTGCCCGACGAAGATCTTCTGCCTCAGCTCCTTCCGCAGGCGGTCGAGTTCCTGGTGCATCTTCCGTTCCTTCCGGCGGGCGCTGTAGAAGTAGGCTTCGTCCCGCGTGTCCTTCGTCACCAGGGTCACGACACGACCCGCCGCGCTGCGCCCGGTCCGGCCCCGTCGCTGGATCGTGCGGATCTCCGAGGGGACCGGTTCATAGAAGACGACGAGGTCGACCTGCGGGATGTCGAGGCCCTCCTCCCCGATCGAGGTCGCGACGATGACGTTCACCTCGCCGTCCCGGAACTTCTGGAGGATCTCGACCTGTTCCTTCTGCGACAACCCGATATCGTCTCCGCGGGAGGCTTGGCCGACGAAGCGAACCGGACGGATCCCCGGGAGGCGCGCGAGCTCCTGCGTCACGCGGTCCGCGGTCTCCCGATAATGGGCGAAGACGATCACCTTGGAATCGGGCTTCCGCAGGAACTGCTCGCGGACGACCCATTGCGTCTTGGCGATCTTCGGGTGTTCCACGACGGACTCGCGAGCGAGCCGGATCGCCTCCTGGACCTTCGCGTGCTTCAGAAATTGCACGTCCGCCTTCGTCTGCGCGTCCGCGGCCATCTTGTCGAAGTAGGATCGGAGGGAGCCGAGGCCTTGCGTCTCGGCGAGTTCCATCGCGTGGTTCGCCTTCATCGCGATGGCCTGGGCCGTCATGGCGCCGTAGAGGCGGCCGTCCCGGACTCCCGAGTCGAGTTTCCGGCGCGCCTCGTCCCCCGCCGCGAGGAGGTCCTTGAGGCTGACCTTCGGTTTGCCCGCGAGGAAGCCGACCTTCTTGAGCCGCTCGACTTGCTCGTCGAAGACCGTCTGCACGAGGCCGCGGATTTCCTTCGCCACGTCCGGCGCTTCCACTCGGATCCGTTCGACGTCGAGGTCGTGGAGGTACGGCACGACGTCGGGATCGTACTCGGTCCGGATCTCGACCGCGACGATGCCGAGGTTGCCGCAGACCTCGAGGATTTTCTCCGCCGACGAGCCGGGGGACGCGGTCATCCCGAGGACCAGCCGGTCCCGGACCTCCTTGGATGCGGCCGCGACGTCCACGTACGCATAGTCGCCCACCGCCCGATGGGCCTCGTCGAAGACGATCAGGCTGACGTCGTCGAGGGAGATCCGCTCCGAACGGAGATCGTTGCGGATCACCTGCGGCGTCGACACGATGATCTTGTTCTCCCGCCAGAGGAGCTCCCGGTCCTCGGGGGACGTCGCTTCGCCGGTGAACAGGGCGATGCGATCGACGACGAGGAGGTTCCGGAGCGAGGCCGCGTGTTGCTCGACGAGCGGCTTCGTCGGGGCGAGGAGGAGGACCTTGCCGCCTTTGCGGCGCAGGACCTCGGCGATCACCATCGAGGCGATGACCGTCTTCCCCATGCCGGTCGGGAGGACGACCAGTGTGGACCGCTCGAGGCACGCGCGGGCGATGTTCACCTGATACGCCCGCTCCTCGACCGCCCCGCGGCGGAGCAGCTCGTGCGCGACCGACACGTCGTCGAAACGTCGGAGACGGCGAATAATCCTTTGCCTCAGGTCCGCGGACGTCGCCGCCGACGGAGGACGACCACGATGACGAGGACGGCCATCGCGGCTGCCACGAGGGTCAGGTCCAAGAGGAGGTCGACGGGGAGGCTGCTCGAAACCGCCACCTGGAACGTTGCAGCCGCCCTCGCGGCCGGATCCTCCAGCGCGGTGGCGGTGATCGTCGCCGGATAGGACGTACCCGCGGTCGCGTTTCCCGCGAGGGAGAGGATGATCCGGAGGGCGGCGTCGTTGTCCGGCGCGAGGCGGACCACATGCCCTCGGAGGAGTCCCCCGGCCCCGCCCTCCAGGCCCGCGCCCCAACCCGGAGGTAGCGTCGCGTCGAGACGGAAGTTCGTCTCGTAGTCGCCGACGTTCGCGAGCTTCAGGGCGATCCGCGCGGTGCCTCCCGCCGCGGTCGCGACCGGGCCGACGGCTCCCAGGAACACCCCAGCCCTTGCAGGTCCCGCGGCCGCGATCATCACATCGTCGATCCACCAGCCGCCGGCCTTCGCCATCACGTTGGAGCTCGCGTTGAATCGAACTTGCACGGTCGTCGATCCGCTGATGTTCGCGGTCAGGTTGAAGGCCGCGACTCGCCAGGTGAGGTCCTTCTCGGTGTATCGGGCGACCTTGATCCAGGGCCCGCCTCCATAGCGGACCTCGACGTAGGCCTCGTCCGTCTCGTTCACCCCGATCGGGAGCACCTCAACCGTGCGACCCGTGAGGTCGTACCGGTGGTAGAAGATCAGGAACGTCGGAGCGGGCGAGACGGCGATGGATGCCGACGTGAGGGTGTGCCACGCGGGAGGGAGCGGGTTCGGCACCAGGGTCGCCCCGTAGCCGAATCGCCACGCGCTCGGATGGCTGTGCGACGCGCCGTCGGGATCGGCATCGTTCACCACGCGCCATCGGTACTGGTCGTTCGAGAATCCGTCCGTGCTCCAATTGGCCGAGGAAGTGATCGGGTCGCGGAATCGGAACGTGTTGACCAGGACGTGGGCGATCCGCTCGTCGTTGGATGGGATCTCGTCATTCGCTCCGACCAGGAGGGCGTGGACGAGATAGCGTCCGGGGAAAGTGGCAGTGAAGTTCAGCGAGAACGTGGCCGTGGTCTGCGCGCCGACGATCGGCCGGTTGAACGTCGCGGTGGTCACGCGAGTCGAGGGCTGCAGCGTGTCGCGGTACACCTCGACCTGGAGCGTGACGTTCGCCGGCTGCGCGCCCTCATTCCGCACGTCGGTCTGCGTTGGGACGAGGGCTCCGACGGCCTGGGTGAAGGGGAGGCGGATCGCGGACACCGCGAGGTCCTTCGTCACGTCGTGCGCGATCGTCGCGATCATCGTCGCTCCGCTCGCGGAGACGTCGCGGACCCGCCAACCGGTGGCGGACCCGTCGTAGGCCCGGCTGTCGGGGACGGTCTCGGGTCCCCACCCGGAGGCGGTGTCATGCCACGGATCGCTGGCGTCGACTGGATGGTCGCCCGTGCTGCCTTCGTCGGCCTCCAAGAGATCGAGCAGACGGTGGGTGTCTTGATCGTTCGAAGTCTGCGAGTCGTCCACATGCCAAATCAGCAGCCCGCCCCCGGGGAGCGCGGCATCGAAGCCGAGGGGCTGTCGGTTCTCGATGAGGAAGTATTCCAGCGAGTTCCCCGGGTTGTTCAGGCGGAACACCCTGCCAGAGGTCTCGACCGCATCGATCGAGGTGCCGACCAGCGATGTCGTCACGTCGGTCGGCGTCACCCATCCGAGCCGCATCAACGACCACGCGCTCATGTGGGCCGGGCTCGAGCCCGCGGGATTGCCGTTCCACGAGCCCTCGGACATGATGTCCCAGATGCCCGCCCCGTGGGACGAGCCGTCCGTGTCGTACAGGTCCGGAAGCCCGAGGTCATGTCCGAACTCGTGGGCCACGGTGCCGACCACGAAGTCCTCGCTCTCCATCGTGTATCCGTAAATCTGCACGCCATCGGCCGTCAGGGACTGCGACCCCGGCGTGGTCGGATCCGCGTCGAGGACGTCCCATCGGTGGGACCAGATCAGGTCCTTCTGGCCCGGGTTCGACTCCTGACCGGCCCCCGCATGGACGACCATCAGGTGGTCGACGACCCCATCTCCATTCGTATCGAACGGGGCGAAGTTGACGCTCGGATCGGCGAGATGCACGGCCTCCACGACGAGCCGATAGATCGGGCCGTTCGCGTCGTCGACGCCGGTCGAGCTGTCGGTACCGTAATACGACATCGGGTGGGCGCTCGTGAACCACGTGGAGATGACCGTCGCATTGAGCGTCAGCGCGCCGCGGGAGACCTCCTGGTAGTATGAACGGACGGAATGCACCGAGCCTCCCGTGGCATTCAGGCGGCTGTCAAAGTACCCACCATCGTGAGACGCGCTCGCGGCGGTGTCGGAGAATTGGATGAGCAGGACGAGGATGCGCGCGACGCCGGTCGTCTGGGTTGGGGCCGGGGACCGCGCCGTGGGACTCCTCCGGAGGTACGGTGGCCAGGTTCCCGCCGCGGGGTTCGGCGGCGTCAATTGAGGCGCGGCGCCGGGAGGCGTCGCCCAATGTTCGATGGGGGCGACGTGGACCAGCGCGACGGCCGAGGGGACCGCAAGGACGATCGCGAGAAAGATCGCGATCCCGCGCATGGCGCGCGCCGAGACCCTGCCCTCTAATGAACGTTCTCCAGGAATTCTCAATCGGGATTGCCATCGGTTCGACTACAGCGTCGCCTTGTCGAACATCGCCGGATCCCCCCCGAGGGGTTTCGTCGCATCGATGCCCATCTTCGAGGTGAAGCCGTCTCGTCCGCTCGGATCGATCGAGGAGCCGCGGACGTCATGCAGCACGACGAGTCCGCGATCCGCCTGGAACCGAGTTGCGATGGCCCATTCCACATCGCGGTCGTCGAATACGTTGATGTCTTCGTCCACGATGACGACCCGCTTCATCGACGTGTGGGCCCCGAAGGCGGCCATGATCGCGTTCTTCCCGTCTCCCTGATGCTGTTTGCGGATCGAGACGACCCCGTGGAGCCAGGCGCATCCTCCCTCCGTCAAACGGACTGCGCCGACGTGGGGGACCGCGCGGGAGACGGCCTGGAAGATCACGGGTTCTCGCGGCATCCCCATGAACAGGAAATGCTCGTCGAGGCCGCCGACGATGATGTGGAACACGGCGTCCTTGCGCTGGGAGACGCGCTCGACGACCAGCACGGGTTCCTTCCGGACGCGGTCGTACGTGCGGACCGCATCGACGAAGGGGCCCTCGTCGTGCGTCTCTCCGGTCAAACGGCCCTCGAGGACGTAGTCCGCCTCCGCCGGGATCGTGATCCCGTTCCGCGCGCGCACCATGTCGACGGGCCGGCCGAGGCAAGATTGGGTGAGGGCGGACGCGATCCGGCTTTCGTCGACGCCGTACTCGACGGACGTCCCGCCCGCGAGGAGATTCCACGGGTCCAGGCCGACGCAGATTGCGACCTTCAGTTCCTCGCCGGCGGCGATCGCCTCGTTGTACATGTGCCGCAGATGTCGCGGCACGATCCGACAGGCCCCTCGATTCCGGTCGAGGACCTGGATGCGGTGGAAGGAGAGGTTCCGCACGCCTCCCCGCTCCGCGACCCAAACGCCCGCCGTGACGTAGCGGCCGGCATCCTTGGGGAAGAGCTTCGGAATCGGCAACGCCGTCAGGTCGACGTCGGTCGTCGACTGCGCCTGGAAATCGGCGCGATCGACGACGCGCGTGTCCGACGGATGGGCCTGCGCGTCCATCAGCTTCGGGAGGAGCTGGTTCGGCGGAATGCCGAGGGCCGACGCCACGCGATCCCTCGTGGACCAGAGGTTCGCGGCGGCGGGACCGCCCTCGAGGCCCGGGAGGAACACGGGTCGGTTCGGATTCGCGAGGAAGTGCCGGGTCGCGTCGAGATTTCGCTTCACCGGTCCATCGATGCGGACCACGTCTCGGCCGAACCGGTCAAGCCACGTTCGGATCGCCATGGGAATCCCGGCGCCGTATCGGAGGTTCGGATAGAAAGGTTGTGACGCGTTCGGGAGGCCGGGATTCACGGAGGCCAGAGGGGCGGCGGCGATTCGTCCCGCGGTTCCGGGGGAGGAGGCTCGAGTTCCGCGGCGCGCCTTCGAGCGACGAAGGCGATCGCGATGCCGATCGCGGCGACGACGAAGAGGAATCCGAGGACTGCACCGACCCCGAGCGCCTCGAGGGCTTCCGCCCGAAGGCCATCGGAAGAGGTTGGCGGCGGTGGGGACACTTCTGCGGGAAGAACCGGCATCCGCATCGAGAACACGCCATGGCTCGCATTCGATTCCGCGGGGGTGACGTCGGTCACTCGGAGCGTCAGCGTGTGCTCTCCGGTCCCCACGGCGAAGAAGGGAGGCGCCTCGAGGACGACGGACTGGTCCGGACCGAGCGGATTGGCGATCGACGACCGCCCGATCGTGATGATATCTCCGTTCGGACGCGAATCGATCAGCTCCACCGCGGCGGTGGAGGCCGCGATGTCGCCCACGTTCGCGACCGTCACGGTGACGTGGACGACGTCCCCCTCGTACGGAGGCATCGGGCTGACCGTCGGATTCGCGAGCCACAGATCCGGGGCGACCTGCGACAGGGTGGGAGAGGTCGCGGCGGCGATCCCGGCCGTCGCCACCAGGAAGAAGCCAATCTCGAGGGCGAAGATCCGCCCTCCGCGTCGCCCGCCTCGGGGCGGCGCCCACCACGCCCGGCCCACGCCCCGGGATGTCTCCTCGGGAGAATATTACTATCACGCATCGGTTGTGTTCAGGATACCTCTTCGACGGCGGCGGCTCGCGAATTGGTCGCGTCCCCAGAAGTCTTAATACGCGGCCCCGGTTCGGACGCGCGTGGGCCTCGAATCCGCGCGCAAAGTCGCCTTGCAAAATGCCGTCCTGCATGGAGGGAAGGCGGATGCGAAGGCCGTCCTCGGACATCTGCTGGCGGAGGATGCCAGCCTCCGATCGCGGGCCCGCGAGGCCGCGGCTCAGGTGGAGCGCGTCGTCGCCGACGTCAATCGCCTCTCGCCGGACGCGCAGCGGGCCGAACTCGCTTCGATCGCCCCGGAGCTGCTCGAGAAGCCGACTCCGGCCGCGGGACCGAAGGAACTCGCGCCCCTTCCGAAGGCCGTCGAAGGGCAGGTGGTCCTGCGCCTCGCCCCGTACCCGAGCGGACCGTTGCATATCGGGAACGCCCGGGCCTTCGTCCTGAACGATGCCTACGCGAAGACGTACCGCGGCCGCCTGCTCCTCGTCTTCGACGATACGATCGGGTCGGAGGACAAGCCGCTCCTGCCGGAGGCCTACGACCAGGTCAAGGAGGGCCTCGACTGGGCCGGGGTCGAATACCACGAGGTGCTCTACAAGAGCGACCGGATCCCCTTCCATTACGAATGGGCGGAGAAGCTGCTCGCGACCGGTGAGGCCTACGTGTGCGAGTGCGACCCGGAGACCCTCCGCAAGAACCGCGAGGCGAAGCGCGCCTGCGTCCACCGCACGCAGGACGTGGACGAGACGATCGCGATGTGGAAGGCGATGCTCGCGGGCGAGTACGGCGAAGGCGAAGCCGTGGTCCGCCTGAAGACCGACATGGCCCATCCGAACCCGGCGTTCCGGGACCGGGTGCTCTTTCGGATCGCGGAACGCGATCATCCGCGGGTGGGGGACCGCTACCGCGTGTGGCCGATGCTCGAGTTCTCCTGGGCCGTCGACGATTCGCTGCTCGGCATCACGCACGTCCTCCGCGGGAAAGACCTGGTCATGGAGGATCAGATGGAGACGTGGATCTGGGACGTCCTCGGGATCCGGACGCGACCGGAATTCGTCCACTTCGGGATCCTACGGTTCAAGGATCTCGAGCTGTCGAAGTCGCGCTACCGCCGGGAGATCGCGGCGGGCCGGCTGACGGGGATCGACGATCCGCGGACGTGGTCCCTCCAATCCCTCCGGCGCCGGGGGATCCGCCCCGCGGCCCTGCGGGAGTTCGTCCTTTCCTTCGGCCTCAGCCTGAACGACATCGAGGTGCCTGCGGAGGCGTTGTACGCGGAGAACCGAAAGAGGATCGACAAGGACGCGAACCGGTACTTCTTCGTCCCGGATCCGGTCTCGGTCGAGATCTCGGGCCTGCCGCCGATCGAGCACGTGAAGGCGCCGCTCCATCCGGATTTCCCGGGGCGTGGGGTGAGGGAGATTGCGGCCGGGCCAAAGGTCCATGTTCCGGGGGAGGACTTCGCAAAGTTCCGCGGCAAGGAAGTGAGACTCAAGGACTTCTGCAACGTGATCCTGGACAAGCGGGCCAAGTTCGTTTCCATGGAGAATAAGGACCTCCCGAAGATTCAGTGGGTGATGCACGGGGTCAACGTGCACCTCGTGTTGCCGGACGCTACGGAATCCCCCGAGCCTCGGGAACTCCGTGGGCTCGGGGAGCCCCTCGTGGCGTCTCTCAAGGTCGACGACGTCGTGCAGTTCGAGCGGGTCGGGTTTTCCCGGATCGACCACGTGAGCAAGGCCGAGGTGCGCGCGTATTTCGCGCACCGTTGAGCGAGGTCGGCTGGCTAGGCAGCAAGGTCGATCTCGCGGCCCCTGCGGATGCTCTCCCGCGCCGCGAGGGCGACTCGTAGCGCGTCCCGTTCGGCGTCGGGGCTCAAGAGTTTCCCATCCGCCTTCCGGCGCACCGTCCGGACAAAGAGGCGGCATTCCTCCGTGTACGGATCGTGCCCGCGGACGGGGACCGTCTCGAGTCCATGTTTCGTATAGCGGACCGACCGCGTCTTGGGGATCGGCCCTCCCCGGAACTCGGTCACATGGTCGAAGACGCCGGCGTCGCACTGAACTCGAAGGGCCGTCGTGAAGGGAAAGCCCGGCGGCATCATCGCGGATCCCTCGATGAAGGCGCTCCCGCCTCGATATTCCACCGCGACCATCGCATGCTCCGTCATCCCGGTTGAACCGGAGATGCCGCGGGCCAGGACGGAGCGCGGTCGGCCTAAGATCCAGTTCGCGACGTCGAAATCATGAATCGACAGCTCGACGATCGGATCGCCGTAGACACGGAACGGCCGAGGTCGTTTCGCGGACCAATACGGCCGAGCGAGGCGCCGAGCCACGACGATGCGAGGTTTCCCGAGGCTTCCAGATGCGGCCTCCTCATGCGCGCGCTGGTAATCGGCGACGAACCGCATCACCTGCGCGACCATCAAGATCCGGCGGTTCACACGCGCCGCGTTGATCATCGCGTCCGCGTCCCGTAGCGTGAGCGCGACCGGGGTCTCGCAGAAGACATGCTTCCCCTGGGCCAGGGCCAAGACGACGAGCGGCCGATGGAGGCCACTCGGGGTCGTCACGTCAATGGCGTCGATCGATTCGTCTCTCAGGATTTTCTGCGGATCCGTGAACCATGGCGCGTCAACTCGCTTCGCGAGCCCGCGAGCCTTCGAAGCAGAACGACTCACGATCCCCGCGATTTCAACCCGTTCCTTCTTCCCGAACGCCGCATACGCGCTTGCATGGGTCGCGCCCATTCCGCCGGCGCCGAAGACCGCGAGTCTCATGGACTCCCGGCGGCACCCACGTGTTCGAGCCCATAAGGACAACGCCCGGATGCCTGAAAGTGACGGGAGTCGAAAGCGGATTTTCACTTTCACGGTCCCCTCCCGAGGAAGGGTTGAGGTTCGGCTGCGTTTTTACTCAATTGAGTAAAATGGTGCCGCAGCGATCGGTCCGCAGAGCCCGTCGAGAAACGAGTCGGGCTCTCGCCGGATTCATCGTCACGTGGGACGTGGACTCTGGAAACCCGTTGCAATGCACCCGCGTCCGTCGGTTCATCTTCGGTCACACGGTCTCGACCAACGGGAAGACCTACCATTACTCGGGCTTCGTCGAACACGCCGGTGTGCGGTATCTGGGTCAGTCCGTGGTCTTTGTCGACCGGGAGCGGTTGGATCCTTTGCGGGAATTTCTCCGCGCGAACGGAGTGGAGCACGTCATTTCCGAGGCCGCGATGGGACGAATCTTGTCGAACTGAGCGAGGTAGCGGTAGAAACTTCAAACTCGGGTTTTACCCAACTGGGTAAAATCAATGGAGCCGCGGTGGGAGACGATGGGCCTGTCTTTTGCCCAACTGAGTAAAAAAGCTGACCATCCCTGTTTGATGAACGGTGCGGTGAACCCTTTTCTATCCTTCCGTCTTCCCGACCCCCATGGCCCGTTTCGCGAAGCGCGTCCTCTCGATCGAACCATCCGCGACGGTCCGCATCAGCGACCTCATCACGGACCTGAAGGCCCGCGGCGAGAAGATCCTCTCGCTCGCGATCGGAGAGCCCGACTTCCCGACGCCGGCGCACATCATCGACGCGGCGAAGAAGGCCCTCGATGACGGCTTCACGAAGTACACGCCCGCTCCGGGCATTCGCGAGCTGCGGGAGGCGATCGCGGAGAAGTCCCAGAAGGACAATCGGATTCCCGCGAAACCGGAAAACGTCCTCGTCGCCCCGACGAAGCACACGCTGTTCATGACCTGCATGGCCCTCCTCGACTCCGGGGACGAGGCGATCATCCCGGACCCCGGCTGGGTCTCGTACGCGCCGATGGTCACCCTCGCGGGAGCCCGGCCGGTCCCTGTGCGCGCCGCGGACATGGAGGGGTTCGTTCCCTCCGCGGACGCCGTCTCCGAGGCGATCACGCCGCGGACGCGCCTCTTGATGATCAATTCGCCCTCGAATCCCGCGGGTTCCGTCTATTCCCGAGACGAGATCAAGGCTCTCGCGGATCTCGTGAAGGACCACGACCTCATCTTGGTGAGCGATGAGATCTACGAGAAGATCTTGTACGAAGGAGAGCACGTCTCGCCTGCGTCCTTGGACGGCATGTTCGATCGGACCGTGACCGTCCACGGATTCTCGAAGACCTACTCGATGACGGGCTGGCGCCTCGGATGGCTCGTCGCTCCGTCTCCCCTGTTCAAGGAGATTTCGAAAGTGCAGGAGCACACGATCACCTGCGCGACCGCGTTCGCCCAGAAGGCCGGCGTCGCGGCCCTCCGAGGGCCGACCACGCCCCTCCAGGCAATGGTCAAGGAGTTCCGCGCCCGGCGCGACCTGGTCCTCAAGGAACTCGCGACGATCGAGGGCCTCTCGACGCACCGGCCGACGGGCGCGTTCTACGTCTTCCCGCGGTACGATGCGGAGATCGACAGCGCGACCCTGAGCGAACGGATCCTGAAGGAGGCGTCGGTCGCGGTGACCCCGGGAAGCGCGTTCGGGGAAGCCGGTGAGGGGCACCTCCGAATCTCCTACGCGGCATCGCGCGAGACGATCGCCGAGGGACTCCATCGGATCCGCGAGGTCTTCGCGCGTATCTGAAAGCCGTCGAGGCTTCGAGGCGCCGATTTTCCGTCGTCCGCGGAGCCGTTAAGTAGGCCCCCATACTTGGACGTCCGGGGAACGTCCATGGGAGAGAAGCCGCGCGAGACGTCGCATCGAATCGTGCCGATGATTGCCTACGAAGATGCGGCCGTCGCCATCGATTGGCTGGGCCGCGCGTTCGGGTTCCGGGAACGGGGCCAACGATACACGGAGTCGGACGGCCGGGTCAGCCATGCGGAATTGG